>Ga0194132_10006599_pt1 | contig 17884 bp, 18 predicted proteins | sample TA2KigOf80mmetaG_FD_148612 | JGI IMG/M metagenome (GOLD analysis project Ga0194132, IMG submission 148612) | Freshwater microbial communities from Lake Tanganyika, Tanzania - TA2015054 Kigoma Offshore 80m | ecosystem: Environmental > Aquatic > Freshwater > Lake | place: Tanzania: Lake...
GCCACGCCGCCTCATGCGACGCCCCCAGCCGGCGGTGGGTAGCAGCAAGGACGGGGGGGTCTCCCCGAGGCGCCTCAGAACGCCAGGTTGGCGCCGATGTAGAAGCGGTGGACCACGGAGTGGGCGGGTTCCCCGCGGAGCTTGAAGACACGGTAGTCGAAGCGCGCCCGCAACGGTCCCACCAGCGACACCTTCACCCCCGCCCCCGTGTTGAACCCGAGGTTCGTGGCCGGGTCGGCGTCACCCATCTGCTCGCGGTAGAAGCCGAGGCCGGTGGTCGCGTACGGCCGGATGCCGGCAACGGCGAGCGGTGTCTGCACGAACACGTTGGCCATGCCGGTGCGCAGCGCGGGCGCCGCCTCGACCGGGTCTTCGGCGATGGTCGCGTACTCGAACTCGAAGCCGAGGACGAGCAGGCTCATGCCGACGGCGATCCCTTTCGTCTGGCGGTTGACGGGCGAGGTCGCCGATCCGATGAAGGCCGTGGCGTCGGCCAGCGCCGGAGAAGCGGACGTGAGCAGGAACAGCAGGCAGGCTGGAAGACGAAGGCGCATGGGCGATGATAACCCCGCCGTGCGTCCGGTTCCCGCCGCGGTGTACATTGCTGCGGTGGATGTCTCGCTGTCCCCGGAGCAGCGCCTCCTCCAGCGGAGCGTGCGCGAGTTCGCCGAGCGGGAGATCCGTCCCCACGTGCGCGAGTGGGACGAGGGCCAGGTGTTTCCCGTCGATCTCGTGCCGAAGCTCGGTGCACTCGGCCTGATGGGGATTCAGATTCCCGAGAGCTACGGCGGAGCGGCGATGTCGGCCGTCGAATACTGCATCTGCATCGAGGAGCTGTCGCGCGTGGATCCGGCGATCGGCCTGAGCGTCGCGGCGCACAACGGGCTCGGGGTGGCGCACATCGCGAGGTTCGGGACCGAGGCGCAGAAAGGGCGGTACGTGACGCCGCTGGCACGTGGTGAGGCGCTGGCGGCCTGGGCGCTGACCGAAGCCGGCTCTGGCAGCGACGCGGTGGCGATGCGCACGACGGCCCGGCGGGAGGGTGACGACTGGGTGCTCGACGGCGCCAAGCAGTTCATCACACACGGGCAGCACGCCGACGTGTTCGTCGTCATGGCCGTCACAGACGCCGCGCGGGGGAGCCGCGGCGTCTCGGCGTTCATCGTGGAGCGCGGGACCGCCGGCCTCGAGCCCGGGCGCAAGGAGGACAAGCTCGGGATGCGGGCGAGCGAGACCTCGGAAGTCCGGTTCGAGCGGTGCCGTGTCCCGGCCGGTCAGTTGCTGGGACGCGAGGGGCTCGGCTTCATCAACACGCTCCAGGTGCTCGACGCGGGGCGGATCGGCATTGCCGCGCTCGCCGTCGGCCTGGCCCAGGGCGCGTTCGACGCAGCGCGCGCGTACGCGGGGACGCGCCGGCAGTTCGGCCGGCCGATCGGGGCCTTCCAGGCCATCCGGGCGAAGCTGGTCGATCTGGCGATCCGGATCGACGGCGCCCGTCTGCTCACCTACCGGGCCGCGGCCATGAAGGACGCGGGTCGGAGGACGACGCTCGAGTCGGCCATGGCGAAGCTGCACGCCAGCGAGGTGGCCGTCCGGGCGGCGGAAGAAGGCGTGCAGATCCACGGCGGGTACGGCTTCGTGAAGGACTATCCGGCAGAGAAGTACTATCGGGACGCCAAGCTCACGACCATTGGCGAGGGCACGAGCGAGATTCAGCGGCTGGTCATCGCCCGCCAGCTCCTCGCCGCATGAGGAGACTCCGGCGAGACCGGAGCGGAGATATCGCGTTGAGAGCAGCACTCGATCACATCGGCATCGCCGTCGGCGATCTCGGCAAGGCGCTGGCGTTCTACCGCGACGCGCTGGGCCTGCACGTCGAGGCGCCCGAGGAGGTGGCGAGCCAGCGGGTGCGCGCGCACTTCATTCCGATGGGGCCCTCCGCCCTCGAGCTGCTCGAGCCGACGGAGCCGGCCTCCACCATCGCGAAGTTCGTCGAGACGCGGGGGGCGGGCATCCACCACGTCACCCTGCGTGTCGAGGACATCGCGGCCGCGCTGGAGCAGTTGAAGACGCGGGGGGTGCGGCTGATTGACGAGGCGCCCCGACCCGGCGCCGAGGGGGCGCTGGTGGCGTTCATCCATCCCTCCGCGGCGCACGGGGTGCTGGTCGAGCTGAAGCAGAAGCCCGAGCCGCGGGATCTGGCGCCGGTGCGCGTGCCCTTCGGCGACCTGGAGCTGGTGAGCGTCAACGACGGTGCGCTGGCGCTGGACGGGGGGGCGATGTTCGGCACCGTCCCCAGGGTGCTGTGGCAGCGGCGGCTGGACGCCGACGACCGGCATCGGGTGCCGCTCTCGATGCGGCCGCTCGTCGTCCGCGGCGACTGGGGGACGCTGCTCGTCGACTGCGGCGCGGGCGACAAGATGGACGGGAAGCTCGCGGACATCTACGGGCTCCGGAGCACCGGGCGGCTGGAGGACGTGCTGGCGCAGGTGGGGCTGTCGGTCGATCGCATCGACACCGTGCTTGCGACCCACCTGCACTTCGACCACTTCGGGGGCGCCACGAGGCGCGAGCCGTCAGGTGCCGTCGTGCCGCGGTTCCCGCGCGCGGAGTACGTCGTCCGCGGCGCCGAATGGGAGGACGCGACCCGCCCGCACGAGCGGAACAGGGCCAGCTACGTGCAGGAGGACTTCGTGCCGCTGCGGGCGGCGGGTGTCGTGTCGTTCCACGAGGACGATCGGCAGATCCGGCCGGGTGTTCGCGTGGTACGCAGCGGCGGGCACACCGGGCAGCACCAGGTCGTGTTCATCGAGTCCGGCGGCCGCACGGCCGTCTTCACCGCCGACATGATCCCCACGACGGCTCACGTGGACGACCCCTGGCTCATGGGGTACGACCTGTTCCCCATGGACACGCTCGCGTTCAAGCGCCGCTTCATCCGCGAGGCGATCGACCGCGAGTACCTCATCTTCTTCGAGCACGATCCCCGCATCGCCGCCGGGTACATCCGGGAACGGGACGGCCGGCGCTTCGTGGAACCCGTGCGGTAGCATCGACAGCCTATGACTCAGACCCGGATCGGCATCATCGGGGGCAGTGGCCTGTACGACATGGCCGAGGTCACCGAACGTGAATCGGTGAGCGTGCGGACGCCGTTCGGGGACCCATCGGGCCCGTACGTCGTCGGAACGCTCCGAGGGCGGCGCGTGGCCTTCCTGGCCCGCCATGGCGCGGGCCACCGTCTGTCCCCGTCGGACCTGAACTACCGGGCCAACATCTTCGGCTTCAAGACGCTCGGCGTGGAGTATCTGCTGTCGGCGAGCGCGGTCGGCAGCCTGAAGGAGGAGTACAAGCCGCTCGACATCGTGATCCCCGACCAGTTCTTCGATCGGACGAAAGGCCGGGTGAGCACGTTCTTCGGGCGGGGGCTCGTGGCGCACGTGACGTTTGCGCACCCCTTCTGCCGGATCCTGAGCCGCCTGGCCAGCGAGGCGGGCCGTGCCTGCGGCGCGACGGTCCACACCGGTGGCACGTACGTGTGCATGGAAGGGCCGCAGTTCTCCACGCTGGCCGAGTCGAAGCTGTACCGGTCGTGGGGCATGGACGTCATCGGGATGACCAACCTGCAGGAAGCCAAGCTCGCCCGCGAGGCGGAGATCTGCTACACGACCGTGGCGCTGGTCACCGACTACGACTGCTGGCACCCGGATCACGACGCGGTCACCGTGGACATGGTGATCGCCAACCTGGTGCAGAACGCGGCGACGGCGCAGCGGCTGATGGCCGACGCCGTGGAGCGCCTGCCGTTCGAACGCACGTGCGAGTGTGCGTCGGCGCTGAAGTACGCGCTCATTACGCGGCCGGACGCCGTGCCCGGGGCCGTTCGGGAAGAGCTGGAGCCGCTCGTCGGGAAGTACCTGACGGCGGAGGCGGCGCGATGAACGTGATCGTCACCGGGTCGATCGCGTTCGACTACCTGATGTCGTTTCCGGGCCGCTTCACGGAGCACCTCCTCGCCGAACACGTCCAGCGCGTCAGCCTCAGCTTTCTCGTGGACAGCATGGACAAGCGAAGAGGAGGGTGTGCGCCGAACATCTCGTACACGCTGGCGCTGCTCGGCGAGCGCCCGAAGCTGATGGCCACGGCCGGCCAGGACTTCGGCGAGTACCGGACGTGGCTCGAGGCGGCGGGCATCGACACCTCGCTCGTGAAGCAGGTGCCGGACAAGTTCACCGCGTCCTTCTTCTGCAGCACCGACACCGAGAACAACCAGATTGCGTCGTTCTACACCGGCGCCATGGCCAACGCCGCGGAGCTGTCGTTCCGGACAGCCGGCCGCTGCGACCTCGCGATCATCTCGCCCAACGATCCCGGCGCGATGGTCCAGTACGCGGAAGAGTGCCGCGCGGTCGGCATCCCGTACATCTTCGATCCCGGGCAGCAGTGCGCGCGGATGGGGGGGGACGAGCTGCGCGACGGCATAACCGGCGCCAGGGTGGTCATCTGCAACGACTACGAGTTCGAGCTGATCCGCCAGAAGACCGGCATGGACGAGGCCGACGTCCGCGCGGAAGCCGACGCGCTGATCGTCACCCGCGGCGAGCACGGCTCGTGGATCTACGCCGACGGCGGCCGGCTGGAGGTGGAGGCGCTGGAGCCCTCTCGCGAGGTGGACCCCACGGGCGTGGGCGATGCCTTCCGGGGCGGTCTGCTGAAAGGGCTGGCGGGAGGGCTGGACTACGGGGCCGCGGCCCGCATCGGCAGCGTGGCGGCGACCTACGCCCTGGAGCACCTCGGCGCCACGAGCCACTCCTACACGCTGGGCGAGTTCAAGGAGCGATTCGAAGGCCGATTCGGGACATGGCCGGGGTAGACGCGGGCAGGTCCTCCACACGTCCACCGCGACCGTGCGGCGGCGGACCGCCATCGCACCGGCGACAGCGGTCCGCCGGGTTCAGCGGCGGTACTTGTGCGGGTGGACGATGCCCTCGCTCGGCAGCTCCGGCTTGAAGACATCGTGGCAGTGCTGGCACGAGTCGACCAGCGCGCCGTTGGCCTCGACGAGCGCCTCGAGATCTTTCGCCCGCGCAGCCGCCAGGGCACCCGCGGCCGCGGTGCCCATCTCCTGCGAGAACTTCGGCCAGTCGGGGAGCTGCGCCCATCCCATGTCGGCCGCACCGTTCCCGCCGAGCGAGATCAGCGTAGCGGCTCCCAGCACCTGGATCGCGTGGTGCTCGATCTCGGCCCAGGCCTCGTCGTCCGCCGGCTGGAACCCCTCGATCTCCGCGTTCCAGAGCTCATGGCTCGAGTGATCCACCAGCGCCACCATGATGGCGTTCACGCTGTAGTTCGGGGGGACTGGCGGCGTGGGCACCAGGATGTGTCCCTCTTCCGGCCCCTCGGCCTCCGGCTGGGGAGGGGCGGAACACCCCGCGAGCGCCAGCGCGCAGGCAACACCCAGTACCAGGGGTCCCCTGTGTGTCGCGATCCTTCGCATGTCGGTCCTCTCTCTCTGGCCCTGACGTGGCGCCGATGAGGACACAGCAAGGTCCGTGCCCCGTGCCGCCAGGCGTGATCGGCCGCTTCCCGCATGCACGAGGCAGGGGATACGAGAAGCGAAGGCGGGGGATTTCGCGCCGCGCGGAATTCCCCGCGGTCCAGCGAGGTCCGTGCAGGCGGGCTCAGCGATCGAAGGACTCGTCTCGGGCGGGAGAGGTCAGGCGGATGACGTACCGTTCGGGAGCGGCCCGGAACTCGCGCTGCAGTGACGCCAGGCTGTCGGCGCCGCCGTAGCTGATCGCCGAACACAGGTGCTTCAGCATCTCGCGGATGACCGGTGTGACCGACCCGCGTGCGGGGACGCTCACCTCCATCCCCTCTGCGCCGAGCGCTTCGACGTCGGCGACTTCGGCATCCTCCACATCCAGGCGATCGACGATCGCCTGGAGTGACGCCATCCCGCGGAACACCTTGAAGGGCACCTGGACCGTCCGCGTCGAGCCGGGCACGACGACCGCCTTCTGCACGACGTCTCCGGGTGTTTCGGTCGTGCCGGCCAGCGCGCTGCCGAGCATCACCGTGTCTCCGCCGAACAGCAGCGCCAGGGCGAGTGCGCCGTCCCGTTTCACGCCGCCGTCGGCGATCAGGGGCACGCGTCCATCGGCAGCCAGGCGGCACTCTACGAGCGCCTGCACCTGGGGTACGCCGAAGCTCGTGTTCAGCCGGGTGGTGCAGCCCCCGCCAGGGCCGATGCCGACCTTGATGCCGTTGACGCCCCGGTCGAGGAGGAACCGTGTGCCTTCGGCGGTCGCCACGTTGCCGGCCACCAGCTCCACGTCGCCGAACCTGTGCCGAAAGGCGTCGATGGCGCGGCCCATGACGACCGAGTGTCCGTGAGCGATGTCGATCACGATGACGTCGGCGCCTGCCGCGATGAGTTCCGCCGCACGCTCCAGGAAGTCGCCGGTGGCGCCGATGGCGGCGGCGACGCGCAGGCGCCCGCGGTCGTCCCTGGTGGCGAACGGGCGCGCCTGCTGCGCCAGCAGGTCCCTGGCGGTGACGAGCCCGGTGAGGACATCGCCGGCATCGACCAGCGGGAGCTTCTTGATCTTGTGCGTGCGCATCGTCCCGGCCGCCACGGCAGGCGTCGGGAGGCCACGATGGACGACCAGCCGATCGCGCGGGGTCATCCGCGACGCGACCGTGTCAGCCGTGTCGTCCGCGAAGCGCAGGTCCCGGTTCGTCAGCAGGCCCGCCAGCCGTCGCTGTCCGTCGACGACGACGAGGGTGCCGACGCCGGTGGCGCGCATCTGGTCCCGGGCGCGTGCGAGGGAGGCGCCTGGCGCGATCGTGTAGGGATCGGAAATGACGCCGTGCTGGCGGCGCTTGACGATGTCGACCTCGCGGACCTGCGGCGCGATTTCGCCGGCACGGAAGCCGCGATCGATGACACCGATGCCGCCCTGTTCGGCGACCGCGATGGCCATGGCCGCCCGCGTCACCGTGTCCATGTTGGCGGACACGAGGGGCCGCGCGAGCGTGACGTGCTCGGAGAAGCGGCAGGACAGGTCGATCGAGGCCGGGTCGCGACGTTCGACGACGCTGTACTGCGGGGCGAGGAGGAAGTCGTCGAACGTCGTGCCGCGCACGAGATCGAGCCATCGTTCCCGCGTCATTGCCCCAGCTTACCGTGGCACGAGGGGCGGAGGGGACGGAGAGGGCGGCGAAGGCGAGGGGCAGCCGGGACGGGGTTACAGTAGACTACGGCTGCGGCTTCGAGGCGCACTGAGGCCTCGCGCGTCTGCTACTCTGCCGGCCTGACCTGTGGCGTCCGCTGATTCGTCCCGCCCCGCTCCGAACCTGCCCCTGTTGTGCATCGCGGCGTGGGCCATTCCCGGCGGTGGTCACCTGATGCTCGGGCGACATGGCAAGGGCCTGCTGTTCCTGGCCACGCTGACGCTGATGTTCGTGACCGGTCTCTGGCTCGAGGGGCGCATCTTCCCGTTCGATCTGTCCGACCCGCTGGTGGCCCTCGCGGCCATTGCCGATCTGGGGATCGGCGCGCCGTACTTCGTGGCCTGGGGCCTTGGTGCAGGCGAAGGCCGCGTGATCGCGGTGACGTTCGAGTACGGCAACGCCTTCGCCATCGTGGCCGGTCTCCTGAACATGCTCGTCGTGCTCGACGCGTACGACATCGCGACGGGGCGCAAGTAGCGCATGGAGAGTCACCTCGTCCTGATGGTGCTCTTCGCCCTGTTCGTGTCCGTGGTCTTCGCGGCACTGACGGAGGACGACCTGCGGGCGCAGCTCGTGGCCGGCGCGAAGCTCTTCGGCGGCTTCGTGGCGGCGGGCCTCGCGCTGGGGTGGATACTGCTCCTGTTCCCGCTGTAGCGGGAAGCCGGCACCCGATGGCGACACGCGTCGGTCTGTGGGGACCGGTTGTCGTCTACATGGCGGCGATCTTCTGGCTGTCCTCGCTGTCCTTCCCACCACGCCCGCCGGTGCTGAGCGACAAGGCGGGCCACCTCCTCCTGTATGCAGGACTCGGAGCCGTGATCGTGCGGGCGCTCGCGGGTGGACTGCCGGCGCGGATCGGCTGGGGGCCCGGCCTGATGGCCGTGGCGATCACGGCCGTGTACGGCGTGACCGACGAGCTGCACCAGCTGTACGTCCACAACCGCTCGGCGGAGATCGGCGACGTGTACGCGGACGCCCTCGGGGGCGCCACGGGCACGCTGCTGTGTGCCCTGTGGGGTATAATCGCCCGCTCACGGTTGCCCAATGAGCTTTGACAACCTCCTCCTGGAACGTGACGGCGCCGTCGCCGTTGTCACCATCACTCGTCCCAAGGTCCTCAACGCGCTGAACGCCGCCACGATCGCCGAGCTCGACCGCGTGTTCGACGAGCTGGCGGGCGACGCCGCGGTCCGCGTGGTCGTCCTCACCGGCGCCGGCGAAAAGTCGTTCGTGGCCGGCGCAGACATCGGCGAGCTGGCCGCGCAGTCGCCATCCGGCGGCGAGGCGCTCGCGCGTCGCGGCCAGCAGGTCTTCGATCGCATCGAGCAGCTCGGCAAGCCCGTCATCGCGGCGGTCAACGGGTTCGCGCTGGGTGGCGGCTGCGAGCTGGCAATGGCCTGTACGATCCGGATCGCGGCCGACACAGCACGCTTCGGGCAACCGGAGGTGAACCTCGGGCTCCTGCCCGGATACGCCGGTACGCAGCGGCTTCCCCGGTTGATCGGCCGGAGCGCGGCGATGGACCTGCTGCTGACGGGTCGGATGATTGGCGCCGACGAGGCTCTGCGCGTCGGCCTGGTCAGCCGCGTCGTGCCGGCGGCGGACCTGCAGGCCGAGGCGAAGAGGCTGGCCGGCGAGCTGGCCGCGAAGCCCCCCGTGGCGATGCGCTTCATCATCCAGACTGTCAACGCCGGCCGGGACGTCCCGTTCGATGCGGGTCAGCGGCTGGAGGCGGCGCTCTTCGGCGTCGTGGCCTCGACCGACGACATGCGCGAGGGGACGGCCGCGTTCCTCGAAAAGCGTCAGGCGCGGTTCACCGGGAAGTAGGTGCCCGTGGCGACGGAGCTGCACGGGTTCCCGTCGGCGCCGGGCGCCCGCGTGGCGATCGTCGCGTCCCGTTACAACCCCGAGATCACCGACGGCCTCCTGCAGGGCGCACGCGACGCGCTGGCCGAGGCCCAGGTGCACGACGACGACGTGACCGTCCTGCACGTGGCGGGCGCGTTCGAGATCCCGCTCGTGGCGCGGCGGGCGGCGGCGTCCGGCCGGTTCGACGCCGTCGTCTGTCTGGGGTGCGTCATCAAGGGCGAGACGATGCATTTCGAGTACATCGCCTCGGTGGCGACGCACGGCATTGCCGACGCGGCGGTGGCCACGGGCATTCCGGTGACCTTCGGTGTGCTGACCACGCTGACCGAGGAGCAGGCGCTCGTCCGCTCCCGTCCGGGCCCCGAGAACAAGGGACGCGAAGCGGCGATGGCGGCCGTGGACACACTCACCCTGCTGCGGCACCTGCCGGTCTCAGGACGCCCGGGTGATCCCGCGTGACGAGCAGGGGCGCGCCCGGGACGACCGAGCGGAGCAGTGTCGAGTCCCGGCGGCGCGCGCGCGAGGCGGCGCTCCAGATGCTGTACCTGTGGGAGGTCGGGCGGCTGCCGATGGCCGATGTGGCCGACGTCTTCTGGGAGCAGGAGCCGGAGGTGGCCGCAGCGCTCTCGCTCTCCGAGGAGGACGGCGTCGCGCGCCCGCCCCGGCCGCCGCTCGCCGAGTCGCTCAGGGCGTTCGCGCGCGACCTGGCGGCCGGGACGGCAGCCGCGGTAGAGACGATCGACCCGATCCTGTCGAACGCGGCGGAACACTGGCGGCTCGAACGGATGGCGGTCGTCGATCGGCTGGTGCTGCGGCTCGCCGTGTTCGAGCTCCTGCATCGTCCGGAGACACCGGCTCGCGTGGTGATCAACGAAGCGCTGGAGCTGGCGCGGACCTTCAGCGGAGACGATGCCGTACGTTTCATCAACGGCCTGCTGGATGCCATCCGGCGCGGGCTGGATCGGGAATGAGTCCCGCCTGGCGGACCGGCGCGAGGTGAGGGGGATGAGCGGCCTCCAGGAATCCGATCAGATCGTCCAGCGTCGCGCCAACCTGGAGGAGCTCCGCCGCCTGGGCGTGGACGCCTACCCGCGACGCTTCGACGCAGCCGCGCCGGTTCACGCGATCGTCGAGCGACATGGCGCCGCGAGCGGTGCGGAGCTGGAAGCCGCCGGTGTGGAGGTGAAGACGGCTGGCCGGATCCTCGGCATCCGCAGCTTCGGCAAGGCGAACTTCCTGGTGCTGTCGGACGGGCGCGAGCGCCTTCAGGTGTACGTGCGGCAGGACTCCCTGCCGGCCCTCGATTTCGACGTGTTCAAGCTGCTCGACCTGGGGGACTGGATCGGCGTGGCCGGCCGGTTGTTCCGGACGAAGACGAACGAGTTGACCGTGTGGGCCTCCAGCCTGACCTTCCTCGCGAAGTGCCTGCTGCCGCTCCCGGAGAAGTGGCACGGCCTGCAGGATGTGGAGATCCGCTATCGGCAGCGGTACCTGGATCTGACCGTCAACCCCGATTCGAGGCGGGTGTTCGAGGTCCGGAGCCGCGTGGTCACGGCGCTGCGCGAGCAGCTGATTGCCCGCGGGTATCTCGAGGTCGAGACGCCGATGATGCAGCCGATGGCGGGCGGTGCCCTGGCGCGTCCGTTCGTCACGCACCACAACGCGCTCGACATGACGTTGTACATGCGGATCGCGCCCGAGCTCTACCTGAAGCGGTTGACCGTGGGCGGCGTCGAGCGCGTGTTCGAGATCAACCGCAACTTCCGGAACGAGGGGATCTCCACGCAGCACAACCCCGAGTTCACGATGCTGGAGTTCTACCAGGCCTACGCCGACTGCCAGGACCTGATGACGCTGACCGAAGAGGTGCTTGGCGCGGTGGCCCAGCGGGCGACCGGCGGGCTGGAGGTGGTCTTCGGCGGCCGGGCCGTGTCGTTCGCCGCGCCGTTCCGCCGGGTGTCGCTGCGCGACGCGGCGGCCACCGCCGCGTCATCGAAGCTCGGTGTGACGGTGACGGCCGACGGGTTGCGGTCCCGCGAGGCGGCTGCGGCGATCGCCGGGCAGCTCCAGCTCGCCGTCGAGCCGTCAAAGGGCGCCGGCCGGATTGCCGCGGATCTCTTCGAGGCGCTCTGCGAGCCGGACCTGGTCGATCCGGTGTTCGTGTACGACTTCCCGACGGAGGTCTCGCCGCTCGCGAAGCAGAAACCCGGTGATCCGGACACGGTGGAGCGATTCGAGCTCTACATCGGGGGCTTCGAGGTCGCGAACGCGTTCTCCGAGCTGAACGACCCGGTGGAGCAGCGCGCGCGCTTCGAGGCGCAGCTGCGGAACCGCGCGGGAGGAGACGATGAGGCGCACGGGATGGACGAGGACTACATCCGGGCCCTGGAGTACGGCATGCCCCCGGCGGCGGGCGAGGGGATCGGCATCGATCGGCTCGTGATGATCCTGACGGGCAGTCCGTCGATCCGCGATGTCATCCTGTTTCCCCTCATGCGGCCGAGAGCGGACTGACGCGCGCCGTGGCCTCCTTCGAGCTCTTCGTCGCCGTCCGCTACCTGCTCGCGAGGCGTCGGCAGGCGTTCATCTCCCTCATCTCCGCCATCTCGACGCTCGGCGTGGCCGTCGGCGTCATGGCGCTCATCATCGCGCTCGCTCTCATGACCGGGCTCCAGGGTGAGCTGCGGGACCGGCTGCTCGGCGCGACCGCACACGTCTACGTCGTGAAGACCGGCGGGTTCGTCGACTACCAGGCAGAGGTGACCGAGCTGGTCGGAATCGACGGCGTCGTCGGCGGGGCGCCGGCCATCGTCGGCAAGGCGCTGGTCACGACGGAGAACGGGTCGCAGTTCATCACGATCAAGGGGATCGACCCCGACCTCGAGCCGCGGGTCACCGACCTCGGGCGGGTGATGCAGGAAGGGCGCATCGAGGCAATCGAAGAGACGGGCGACGACGGGCTGCCGGGGATTCTGCTGGGCAGCAGCCTGGCGCGCACCCTCAACGTGCGGACCGGAGATCCGGTCACCGTCCTCACCCCGTCCGGCACGCTGACGCCGATGGGGATGATGCCCAGGCCGCGCCGGGCGCGCGTGGCCGGGGTGTACGACCTGGGTATCTTCGAGTTCGATTCGGGCTACGGCTTCGTCTCGCTCGACTTCGCGCGGCGCATCTTCGGCAAGGATGCCGTGGACATGCTCCAGCTGCGGGTTGACGACATCTACGCGGCGCCGGCCGTCGCCACCGCGATCGAGCGGGCGATGGGCCCGACGTACGTCGCCGAGGACTGGGCCGACATGAACCGCTCGCTGTTCTCGGCGCTGGGCCTCGAGAAGATGGCGATCTCCATCACGATCGGCCTCATCGTGATGGTGGCGGCGCTGAACATCGTGGCGTCGCTGGTGCTGCTCGTGATGGAGAAGAGCCGCGATATCGCCATCCTGAAGACCATGGGCGCCACCTCCGCGACCGTCATGCGGATCTTCATGCTGCAGGGGCTGCTGATCGGGCTGGTGGGCACGGTCGGGGGGGCGGCCGGCGGCGTCGCCCTGGCGGAGGTCCTCGACCGGTACCGGCTGATCCGGATCCCGTCGGACGTGTACCAGGTGTCGTACGTGCCGTTCGTCGTGCAGCCGCTCGACTTCGCCGTCGTGATCGGGGCTGCACTGGCGATCTGCTTCCTGGCGACGCTCTACCCGTCGCGTCAGGCCTCCAGGCTGGACCCGGTGCAGGCGATTCGGTACGAATAGGCCACTGACGATCGACGATTGATGATTGAGGACTGCACTGTGGGATTCGGGATTCTGGATTCGGCTTGGGATTCGGGATTCGGGACTTGGGACCTGCCCCGGACCCCGTAAATGGCTTTCGTCTCCGCTGCCGGGCTCCAGAAGACCTACGTCGTCGGCGGCCGCGAGCTCCGCGTGCTGCGTGACCTGTCCCTCGAGGTGGCGCGCGGCGAGATGGTGGCGATCGTGGGGGCGTCGGGCGTGGGGAAGAGCACCCTGCTGCACCTGCTGGGCGGACTCGATCGCGTGGACGAGGGCCGCGTCCACGTGGGCGATGCCGAGCTGACGGCGATGGGGGACCGCGAGCTGGTCGAGTTCCGGAACCGCCACGTCGGCTTCGTGTTCCAGTTCCACCACCTGCTGCCGGAGTTCACCGCGTGTGAGAACGCCGAGATGCCGCTGCGCATCGCGCGGCGGCCGGCGTCGGAGGCGCGCGCCCGCGCGGAAGGGCTGCTGCGCCGCGTCGGGCTGGGTGAGCGGCTCACGCATCGACCGTCGATGTTGTCCGGCGGGGAACAGCAGCGCGTGGCCGTGGCCCGGGCGCTCGTGATGCAGCCGAGCCTGCTGCTGGCCGACGAACCCACGGGTGATCTGGACGAGCAGACCGCCGAGTCGTTGCACGCCCTGCTGCGCGAGATGCACGCCGAACACGGGCTCACGTCAATCATCGCGACGCACAACGCGCGGCTCGCCGCCGCCTGCGACCGGGTGCTGCGGATGCGCGAAGGGAGGCTCGAGGAGGGCTGAGGAAAATCCCAAATCCCAAATCCGAAATCCCAAATCCCAAGTCCCACGTTCCGATCCTTGGGCTTTGGGATTTGGGCTTCGTCCCCGCCCGTGCCATCGTCAGGCCTGTCTGTGCACGTAGTCACTCCACTCGACGATCTTCCCGTCGCGCAGATAGAACACGCCCGTGAGGTGGAAGTCGCTTGTCCGTTGCGGCGACACGAGCCGGTCCACGCGGTTGTTGGCGACGACGACGCCGTGCGCCCACGTGTCGTTCACGATGAAGGTGATCTTCGAGCCGCCGAGGAACTTCGCGATCTGGCCGGCGACGGCTTCGCGGCCCTGGACAGGTTTGGACTTCGGGTCACTGACGTTGAAGCGCACGATGCAGTCGTCGGCCAGGTAGCTGGTGATCTTGTTGGCGTCCCCGCTCGACCAGGCGTCGCAGAAGGCGTTGACGACGTCCACGTTGGCCTGCTCCGCGGCCGTCAGGTCGGCGGCTGCGGCTGCCTTCGGGATGATGGCGGCGGCGACGCCGGCGCCCCCGATGGCGAGGAAGCGACGGCGTACGACGGGATCGGTCGTGTTGCGCATACAGGCTCCTTCGGGCGCGGCCCGCGCCAGCGGGTCCGGATGGGTGTCGGCAGACGGTAATGTAGCACCGGATCGCGCGCGCGGTCGCCGGCCCGGCGCGTCGCCGACGTGGCCGCTGACGCCGACCGTCGGCCGAACGCCCCGAAAGGCGTCCGGATCGGCCATTCCAACTCCCACGGAATCTACGACTTAGAACCCCACCGGCGTTGGTCGTCGCTGGGTGTTGCCTTATAATCGCCACAGGGAGCCGACGAACCCCAGCCGTCGACATTCTCGGAACAGGCGATCCGGATGTTCGAACGTTACACAGAGCGCGCCAGGCGGGTGCTGTTCTTCGCCCGGTACGAAGCCAGTCAGCTCGGCAGCATCTCGATCGAGACCGAGCATCTGCTGCTCGGCCTGATCCGCGAGGGCAAGGGGCTGACGAGCCGGATCTTCGCGCGGTCGCACCTGTCGCTCGAGAGCATCCGCAAGGAGATCGAAGGTCGCACGGTCTTCCGCGAGAAGGTGTCCACCTCGGTCGAGATTCCGTTCAGCGCGGAGACCAAGCGCGTCCTCCAGTTTGCCGCGGAGGAGGCCGACCGCCTCCTGCACAACTACATCGGGACCGAACACCTGCTGCTCGGGATCCTGCGCGAAGAGCGCTCCGTGGCCGCGTCGATCCTGATGGAGAAGGGGATGCGCCTGCACACCGTGCGGGAGGACATCGTCCAGCTCCTGAACGAGAAGACGACGCTGACGCGCGTCAAGGAGACGCCGCTGCTGGCGGAGTTCAGCCGCGACCTGACCGAAGCGGCGATGAAGAACCAGCTCGACCCGCTCGTGGGGCGCGCCTACGAGCTGGAGAGGGTGCAGCAGGTGCTCTGCCGCCGCACGAAGAACAACGCCGTGCTGATCGGCGAGCCGGGCGTGGGCAAGACGGCCATCGTCGAGGGGCTGGCGCAGAAGGTCGTCTACGGCGACGTCCCGCATTTCCTGGCCGACAAACGGATTCTCGCGCTGGACATCTCGCTGATCGTGGCCGGCACGAAGTACCGGGGGCAGTTCGAGGAGCGCCTGAAGGCGATCATGAAGGAGCTCACCGAGAACCCGAACATCATCGTGTTCATCGACGAGTTGCACACGCTGGTGGGCGCGGGTTCGGCCGAAGGCTCGCTGGACGCCGCCAACATCCTCAAGCCGGCGCTGTCGCGCGGTGAAATCCGCTGCATCGGCGCGACGACGCCCGCCGAGTACCGGAAGTACATCGAGAAGGACCGGTCGCTCGAGCGTCGCTTCCAGGCGATCAAGGTCGATCCCCCGGCGGAGAAGGAGACGATCGAGATCCTGATGGGCGTGAAGGACCGCTACGAGCAGTTCCATCACGTCGAATACACGGCCGAGGCCGTGGAGGCGGCGGTGTACCAGTCGAGCCGCTACATCACCGATCGGTTCCTGCCCGACAAGGCGATCGACCTGCTCGACGAAGCGGGCGCCCGCGCGAAGCTGAAGGAGGCGTCCTACAGCGACGAGTTCGGGGAGATCAACAAGAGCATCCGCGTGGCGGTGGAGCGGATGGAGCAGGCGGTGTCGCAGAAGGACTTCGAGACGGCACAGAAGTTCCGCGAGGAGGAGCTGACGGCCCGCGAGAACCTGCAGTTCGTCCGCGAGAAATTCGACGTGAAGTCCAGCGGCCGGAAGGTGATCGTCTCCAAGGGCGACATCGACGAGGTCGTGTCGAAGTGGACCGGCGTGCCGATGACCTCGATCAACCAGGACGAGGGGGACAAGCTGCTCCACATGGAGGCCGACCTGCACAGGCGCGTCGTCAGCCAGGAGAAGGCGATCTCGGCCGTGTCGCGCGCGATCCGCCGGTCCCGCGCCGGGCTCAAGAACCCGAACCGGCCGGTCGGCAGCTTCATCTTCCTGGGACCGACGGGCGTCGGCAAGACGGAGCTGGCGCGCGCGCTGGCGAACTTCCTCTTCGGCAGCGATCACGCGCTGATCCGCTTCGACATGTCGGAGTACATGGAGAAGCACTCCGTGTCGAAGCTGATCGGGTCGCCACCCGGATACGTCGGGCACGAGGAGGGGGGGCAGCTCACCGAGAAGGTGAAGCGGAGCCCGTATTCGGTCGTGCTGCTGGACGAGATCGAAAAGGCCCATCCCGACATCTTCAACATCCTGCTGCAGGTGTTCGAGGACGGCCACCTGACCGACGGGCTGGGGAACCGCGTCAACTTCAAGAACACGATCATCATCATGACGTCGAACATCGGCGCCCGCTTCATCCAGAAGAAGGCCTCGATGGGATTCCAGGCCAGCGACATCGGCGAAGTGGCGCGCAGCGTGTCCGACATGGTGCTCGGCGAGGTGAAGCGCACGTTCAACCCCGAGTTCATCAACCGGGTGGACGAGATCATCGTGTTCGAGGCGCTCACCGACCAGGACCTCCGGCGCATCACGCAGCTCCTCGTGGACCAGCTCAACGCGAACCTGGCGGATCGGCGGATGGCCGTCCACCTGGCGCCGGAGGCCGTGGACTGGATCATCGACATCACGTGCAACGACCGCTCGTACGGCGCGCGGCCGCTTCGGCGCGCGATTCAGCGCTACGTGGAGGACCCGCTGTCGGAGGAGCTCATCCGCGGCAACCTGCGTGGCGGGGAGATCGAGGTCTACCTGGAGGCAGGTCAGCTCGCCTACCGGCCGGCGGGTGCGCTGGCCGGGGGGCGTCAGCTGTCCTGACCTCTGCGGAGCGCGGGACGCGCGAAGGCGTGCAGCCGAGGGCCGGCTGACCCCCTTCGCCAAGGCTGCGGCGGTCCGCCGAAGCCGCAGCGGAGGCGGAAGCCGGCCCCTGCGGCTGTCACGGCCGGTGTGTGGACGCGGACGTCTAACATCCTGTTACGCTGGTCGGGTGAGAGAAGGAATCACGATTCAGATGCGCGGGCTGACGACCTGTCTCGGGGTGGCGCTGGTCACGGCGCTCGGCGCGCTGCCCGCGTCGGGGCAGGCGACGAACCCCGCCCAGGACAGACCGGGCACGCCGAACATCTGCGGGGTGCCAGTCGGGCCGCCGGCCCAGCTCCCGCCCGCCGATGGCGGGCCGGTGCTGTACCTGTTCGGCCCCTGCTTCTCCGCGCAGGGCAACGTCTCGGCCGTCGAGCCCCAGACCTATCTCTACTACATGCGGCTGCAGCCCAGCCTCCCCTCACAGGGGAAGTGGACCCCCTGGAACGAGCAGACCGAGCAGGTCATCCGGGAAGACTTCCAGCGCCTGTGGGCGACCAACTTCCTCGACGACATCAGCATCGCCTCCGACGACTACGTCTTCTCGAACGGTGTCGTCGGCAAGATCGTCACGTATCACCTGGAGGAGCGCGAGCGGGTCAAGATCATCGACTACACCGGGTCGGAGAAGGTCGAGCGGACGAAGATCGAGGAGAAGCTCCAGGAGCTGAACATCAGCATCCCGACCGACTCGTTCCGCGACGACTCGAAGATCCGCCGGGCCGAGAGCGTCATCCGCAGCTTCATGGCCGACAAGGGCTACAACGACGCCGAGGTCGCGCATGCGGTGGAGCCGGTCGCGGGCGGGCCGAAGCTGGTGAAGGTCACCTATCACGTCGCCGAAGGTCCGAAGGTCAGGATCCGCGAGGTGAACTTCGTCGGGAACGACTCGGTGTCGGATG
>Ga0194132_10006601_pt1 | contig 17876 bp, 17 predicted proteins | sample TA2KigOf80mmetaG_FD_148612 | JGI IMG/M metagenome (GOLD analysis project Ga0194132, IMG submission 148612) | Freshwater microbial communities from Lake Tanganyika, Tanzania - TA2015054 Kigoma Offshore 80m | ecosystem: Environmental > Aquatic > Freshwater > Lake | place: Tanzania: Lake...
CGACGGCAAAACCGGATCCGGCCCCGTACCAGCCAGCGCCCGGCAGAGGCGGCGCGTCCAACGCCTTGCACAGCATCGGCGCAACGTGCTCGCACCAGCCCTCCACGTCCCGTACATAGGCCGCCAAATACAACTCACCCAGGCGCGCGTCCAGACAGGCCAGTACGCGGTCTCGACCACTAGCCTGTGCCAGCGCCAGCAGCGTGCAAACCGGCGCCATGTCGAGTCCCGCGCCCATGGCCAGTCCCTGTGCCACGCCACAGGCGATGCGCACGCCGGTGAACGATCCAGGACCACAACCGAAGGCAATTCCGTCGAGGCTCTGAATGGATTCGCCGGCGCGCGCCAACAATGCCCGCACCATCGGCAGCAGCAACTCGGAATGGCGCTGGCCGGCCTCCTCACCGTCGGCCAGGACTTCGCCGTCGCGATACAGCGCCACGCTGCACCAGGGCGTCGAGGTTTCAAGCGCGAGGACTTTCATACCATGCAATGGGGGGTTTTGCAGAAAGCGTTGGACGGATTGCGCCGGGACGCCACACTAAAGTGCGTGTTTCGCGCAGCGCGCGCAGTGTACTCCGCGTCCCAGGCAGACCCGCGCACCGTCATGGTGGGCCGGATCACGCATTGTATGGTGTACGATGCCTCGCGGTGTTCGATTCGGTTAGCTTCTCCCCCTTCCGAAAAGGATTCGCCTCCATGTCCACACAGGACTCGAACGACAGCAACCCCTTTGCCCCACCCAGCGCCCGCGTCGCCGACGTGCCGGCAGTGACCGGCGAGTTGGACCTGGCGGGTCGTGGCGCGCGTCTGGGCGCTTACCTGCTCGACATACTGATCATGCTGATCATGCTGATATTGTTTGCGGTGGTGGGTTTCAGTCTGGGAATCGGCGGCGCCATCGGCTTCCCCGGCGACCCGTCGCTGTGGTCGATACTTTCCATCGGCGGGGTGCTGGTGCTCTACCTGCTCATCAATGGCTACTACCTGGTCACCAGCGGCCAGTCACTGGGTAAGAAAGCTATGCACATCCGCATCGTGCGGCGGGATGGCTCCCACGCCACGGCGGGCCGGATTCTCGGGATGCGCTATGTGGTGAACTGGATGTTGTCGGCAGTGCGGGTCATCGGTCCGATCTACTCGCTGGTCGATGCGCTGTGCATATTCCGTGAATCACGCCGCTGTGTGCGCGACGAGCTCGCCGATACCATCGTAGTGCGGGCATAGATTGTCTTCATCGGTGTTGTCTCGGAATCGCCTGAGAAAAGTCGCAACCATTCGCGCGACGTTCAGCTCCCCTCTCCCACCGGGAGAGGGGCGGGGGGTGAGGGAGATTTTGGGCGAATTTCCCATCGCCGTTTTCCCTCACCCCAACCCCTCTCCCGAGGGGAGAGGGGCTTCAGCGCCGTCGTGCATCGCGCGTAGGCTTGGGGTTTCAGTTTGCTAAGGCCCGTTACTCAGTTCCGCGATCAAATCGTCCAAGTGATTCAAGGTATCCGTGTCCGTGGTGCGCTCGGCGGCCCGTGACAACCGCGCCTTCAGATGGGCAATGCCGGCGCGTAGCGCCGCCCGGTATTCGCTGGGCCGGCCTTTCGCCAGGCGGTATTGCTCGCCCACTTCCGCCAGCACTGAAGTCACGTTGCGGCTCAGCATTCGACGGCGCACGATTTCGCTGTCCAGGGCGCGGTGCTCATGTTCACCCTCGATCTCGTCGGAGGAATCTCCCGGCGGGCTCACACTGCCGGCGGAGACCAACAGCAACGTGACGTAGTTGCGCTGCAGGTCCCGCCTATAGAGGTCAACCAGGGGCCGCTTGGCGTCCAGCTCCTTGAACAGGCCGCTGTTAAGGTCCTTCAGCATATCCATCCCTGAGTAGCCCTTGCCACCGGCGGCCTGCCTCGCCTCCGACATGCGCTGAAAAACCGCAGGGCGCAGCAGCCGGGAGAGCAATTGCACGCTGGAGCCTTGCAACGGATCCGATTGTCCCTGTGGAAAGATGCGCCGATTGACTTCCGAATCGATCAGACGCGCCGGCATGACGAAAGCGCGCTCCAGCAAGAAGCGAATGGCGGCGCGCTGGCGCCCCGCCGGCACCGCCGAGAACGGCGCTTCGCCGCGACCCGCTTGATAGCGGATTTCCTCAACGCCGCCCACCATTTTCGCTACAGCGCCCAACTGACGATTGCGCAAAGTGACGAGGGCGTGATACTGCTCCGCCAACTTGACGTAGTCGGACCCCAGCGACGATGTGGCTTCGAGCAGATACGACATTACCCGTTCCACATTACGCAGGCCCAGGTCGGCGGCCGCGATGGGATCGGCGCCCAGAACGTTCTCGTTGACCGTCGGGTCGAGGTCGGCCACTGCGTCTTCGCCGCCGAAACGCAACATGGGCTCCTTGATCTGACGGGCCGCCATCTCGTCGAGCAACGGCCCTTCGCCATCGCAGGTGATCTCACTGCCGAAATCCCTATAGCCCCACTCGATGGCAAAGTAGTCATAGGGACCGTGCTTGGGCATCAGCGCAGCGCCATCTCCTGGCTGTGCTACATAGTTGAAGCGCGCATAGGACATGATGGAGGCCGACGTGCCCCATTCACGGGTCCACAAAGGATCACGCAACTGCGCCACGCCATAAGCGGAATGAGCCTTGAAGTTGTGCCGCAAACCCAACGCATGTCCGACTTCGTGCGCCACCACGTAGCGGAGCAACTGTCCCATCAGATCGTCCGGCAGCGGCAGCTTGCGAGCATCGGGATCGAGCGGTGAGGCCTGGGTGAAATACCAGGTCTCGGCCAGCTTGAGCACGTTGTGCCAGAAGATGGCGTGCGAAGAGATCACCTCGCCGCTACGCGGATCCACCACCGCCGGTCCCATGGCGTTCTGCCGTCCGCTAGGCGTCCAACGGATCACGGAGTAGCGGACATCCTCCGGATCCCAATCGGGATTCTCCGCTTCGGTGGGTGCATCCACCGCCACAATCGCCCGCGAGAAGCCGGCCTTTTCAAACAGCGGTTGCCAGGATTCCACGCCTTGCTTGATGTAGGGCCGCCACTTGTCTGGTACTTCGTGGCTGAGATAAAAGGTGATGGGCTTGACCGCTGGCGACACCTCGGCCTCGGGCAGTATCTTCTCGAGACGATAGCGGGTGATATAGGCACGCCTCACCTTGCCGTGCTCAGAGGTGCCGTAGTCATCGAAAGGCACGGCGAAGTAGCCCACGCGCGCGTCGGCGTAGCGGCCCTTCATCGGCTCTTCCGGCAGCAGCAGCATGCTGGTGTGAAATATGAAGCCGAGCGCCGGCGGGATGGGCTCTTCGCCCTCGGCCACCGGCTTGTTGGCCTCCTTCGGGTCCGGTACCCAAGTTTGATAGAAGCGCACCTCCAGGTTGCGTGGAAACGCCTTCACCGATTCCACGTAAGAACGCTTTGCATCGACACTATTCATGCGGAAGTGCTGCTTGAATTCGCGCGCGAAACCTTCCGGCACATCGGTCGCAAACAATCCGGTGACGTCGATGATGGGCGCGCCTTCCGCGCCCTCGGCAATGGCGTCGAAGGCCTTGATCACGGTGCGCAAGGAAGCCTGCTCGACGCCGCGCTGCAGGTTCGCCATGTTCGGTGCCCACATTTCGTAGCGCACATCCTCCAGATAGACCTTGGCGCCGCGTTTGACCCAGCGCACCACACGACTGTCCACCACAGAGCCCGGTGCCACATAGTCGCTGCCTGTGGATAGGGCGGCAAACTCGGTGTTGATCAGCATGTCCTTGTTGAGCATCGCTGGCGGGATCTCAAACAGGACGTGATCACAGGCGATACGCACGGTAAACAAGCCTTTGAGAGTGCGCACGGGTTGCGGCATGTTGTCGCGACAGGGCGCCAGTTCCGCCGCGGTCACGGCCTGCGCCGTCGACGCCACGGACATCAGGATCGTCATCCCGACAAGCAACTGGCGGCCGAAGTACTTGGTAAGTGTGTTTCGCATCATGGGAATCACAGCAACTGATCGCGAGATTCAGTGGATCGAATAGAACTAGTCAGAACACACCCCCTGCCTAACCACGTGGCGGCAGGGGATGGCTAGAACAGCTGCAATAGGGCAGACGGCCGCTGAATCAGTTTTCGACGGTCCGGCCCTGCTTGGACGTGCCTTCCTTGCCGGTCTTGACTTCGCCTTCGACCGTTCGGCCCTGTTTGGCGACGGTGTCGTTGCCGGACTTGACCTCACCATCCAGTGCACGACCTTGCTTCTCGGTGCCTTCCTTGCCGGACTTGACTTCACCCTCCAGGGTGCGGCCCTGCTTGTCGGTTCCGTCCTTGCCCGACTTCACATCCTTGGCCAGGGTACGGCCCTGTTTGTCTTCGACCGCCGCGCGCTTCTTCTTGGACTTGTCGATCATGCGACCTTGACGGGAGGTGGAGGCCTTCTTGGTCTTGACGGTGCCGTCCTCGTCGATCTTTCGACCTGGGCGGCTGGTATCACCGCCTTCGGCCTTGACTACGTTGTCGATGGCACGACCCGGCTTGGCCGGATTGGGATTGGTCTTTACGCTGCTGTCGTCGGCAAACGCGGCCGGGGCGGAGAATGCAAACGCGAGCGCCAGAGCAGAGATCAGTGTACGCATGGTGTTTCCTTTCAATAGTTGAGTGTGGATCCAAACGAGCGCCCGCCACGGGCCTGTCCCGCAAACGGCGTGATCGACGAAGGTCGCAAGTGCGAACTTCATGGGCCAGCATTCTGGGCAGTCCCGTCAATAAACAAAATTCCCAGAACGGGTCAGTCCCTATCACTTTGGTGACAGTGGGCGATGGGCAAACCACTTTCACGCCACGCTCCACATCTGAAATTCGACGCTGTGCGTATGACGGTCATAAACACCCAGAATGGATGTAAGGCCTGGCCAGCAGCGCCGACGAAGGGTGTATTCGATGCGGAACTGACCTATGGAGAGCCGAACTTATGAGAACACGTGGTGTGACAAGAGCCCTGTTTTCGTGGCTGTTACTGTTCCTGGCGATGTCGAGTCTTGCCGGCGAGGGCCAACAAGCCGAGTTCGATGGTTACTGTGCCTACAGCCTGTCGCAGGGTGGCGAGATGAAGACCGCCTGTGACGTGGTGTGGATTTCACCGGAGGACAAGCTCTACTGCTTCATGAACGAAGCCGCCAAGGCAACGTTCATCAAGGATGCAAGCCGGAACTTGCGCAAGGCCAAGGCATTTTGGGAAGACCCCGCTTATTGGGAACGACTCAAGGCGGAAGAAGGCTCTTGAGGGACGAACGTGCCCACCCGCGCAACCCAAGCTGGAGGTCATCGCCTCTGGCGAGCACTGGCCTTCGCCCTGGCTGGTCTGGTGCTGCTCGGTGGTTTCACTCCCGCTCAGGACGATTCGCCCGACACACGCGACACTGACACCGAGGCACGTGGAGACACGGCACCCTTGCAACTCTCGGACGATGATCGCGCCTGGTTGCGTACCCACTCTGTCATTCGCGTAGGGGCCGAGGTCAACTACGCACCCTACGAATTCCGTGATGCGCGCGGCCGTTTCACTGGCGTGGTGGCAGACTATCTCGAACTGATTCGACGTCGTCTTGGCAATGAAACCAACGTGCGGTTCGAGGTGGTCCAGTTGCCCGAGTTCAGCGCCGTGGAGGAGCGGTTGCAACGACGCGAAGTAGATATTGTTCTGGCGCTAATGCCGTCGCGTGAGCGAACCGACTACCTCACGTTCACACGCCCTTACCTGGAATACGTCAATGTCGTGGTGACCCGTGACGATCACGAGTTCGTCACCGGCATGGCGGACTTCGCCGGCCGCAAGATCGCGGTCGTGCAGGGTCACTCGGCGCAGCAGCTGGTGGCACGGGCCTTTCCGGCGCAGGCGGTGACGCCCTATGCGGATATCCTCGACGCCTTGATGGCGGTATCCACGGGTCGTGTCGACGCGCTGGTGGACGACATCTTCCCGGTGGTCCACAACATAAGACAAAGGCAGATTGGCAATCTGAAATTGGCCACGCCGGTGGAGAAGTCTCTGCAAGCTAGCGGCTTCTCCATCGCCGTACGCAGCGACTGGCCGGAACTGGTGGGCATACTGGATGACCTGCTCGATACGGTGACGCCACAGGAGCAGAGGGCGATTTCGCAAAAATGGCTGGCCGTGCGCGTCGACAGCAAGCTTGACACCCGCACAATCTGGATGGCAGCGGCGGTGTTCACCACGCTGCTGACCGTGGCTGTGGTGTGGATCCGGCAATTGCGCCGTCAACGCAGTGCTCTGGAAGCCGCGCGCGCCCAGGCCGAAGCGGCGAATCGCGCCAAGGACAGTTTTCTGGCTGGCATGAGCCATGAACTGCGCACGCCCTTGCACGCCATCCTGGGCTATGCCGAATTGCTGCGCGATGATCGACTGCGCGGTCAGGCCCACACCGACGCCCTGGCCACCATCGCCAGTAGCGGCCGCCATCTGCTTGCTCTCATCAATGACCTGCTGGATCTCTCGCGCATTCGTTCGGGTCATATGGAACTGCAGCCAACGCGGGTGCGACTGCGGAACCTCATCGACGAGGTCACCGGTATGATTCGCATTGAAGCCCGGCTCAAAGGGCTGGACTTTGTCGTCCAGACCGGCGACGAGCTGCCTGCCGAAGTCGACGTCGATGCCAAGCGTCTGCGTCAGGTGCTGCTCAATCTGCTCGGCAACGCCATCAAGTTCACCGACCGCGGCAGCGTGACATTGACCGTGCGCTGTGAGGCCGCCACCGATGCATTGGCAAGCCTGACCATCGCCGTAGACGATACTGGACTGGGTATCGATCCGGCCGATCGCGAGCGCATCTTCGCGCCATTTGAGCAAGGCGCCGAGGGACGCCGCCGGGAGTCAGGTGTCGGGCTGGGCTTGGCCATCAGCCGTGAGATCGTCCAGCGCATGCAGGGCGACATCCGCGTGAGCGCGCGACCCGAAGGCGGCAGTAGGTTCACGGTGTCCCTGGCGGTGCGTGTGCTTTCAGCCGCCATGCAATCCCCTCTCGAGCAGAGCTCGATCGAATCCGGGGGCAGCGCGCACCGCAGTCCGACGATGGATGAACTGTCCGACAGCGCGTCCGTCGTCGCGCGGATGCGGACACCACTAGTTACCGAAGTCGAGGCTACAGAACCGCCCGCGTACACTGATGTCAGCGCGTCAGAGCTGCCGTCCGTAGAGTGCCTGTGTGAGATCAAGAGCCATGCGCGCCTGGGCCGCTGGGTGCAGATCGACCGCATCGCCCGCGACCTGACCCGGCAGGGCGGAGGCTATGCCGCGTTCCTGCAGGAAATTCAAGCCTTTGTCCGGGACTTCGACGAGCACGGCCTGGAGCTCTATCTGGAGCAGTCGCTGAACGCCACATTGCGTGGCGGCCGTCAGGTCTGGTAACCATGTTCACGACGCCCTCCGTGGACGATTCGCAGGATGCCACTCTGCTCATAGTGGATGACCAGCCGCAGAATCTGCGTCTGGTGGCGGACTACCTGGCGGAGAACGGGTTCGATCTCATGCTCACCCGCAGCGGTGCCCAGGCGCTGGAGAAGGTCGACCTGGCGCCGCCTGATCTGATTCTGTTGGATGTGCGCATGCCAGACATGGATGGCTTCGAAGTGTGCCGGCGGCTGAAGTGCAACCGGGCCACCGCGGACATCCCCGTCATATTCATGACCGCGGAACACGATGCGGAGCAGAAGCTCATGGGCTTCTCTTTGGGGGCTGCCGACTACGTCACCAAGCCTGTACAACGACAGGAACTGGTGGCGCGTATCCAGCACCACCTGCAGCTGTACCGGCTGCAGCGCCTGCTGCATCACCGCACCGTCGATCTGGCGGCCAAGAACGCCGAACTGGAAGCCTACGCCCATACCATCGCCCACAGCCTGAAGACTCCACTGGCGGCCAGCACGCGCTTCCTGGAAATCCTGCGCAAGTTCCGTGGCGACAATCTCGACGATGAGCAGATGCACCTGCTGGAACAGGCGTCGACGCTGCTGCACAACACTGGTGGCGCCATCGACGCCTTGCTGCTGCTGTCCACTATCGCCAGCCAGGACGCGCCCCTGGGCGCAGTCGACATGCAAGCCGTCGTGGCGCGCGTGTTGACGCAATTGGAGTCCGAACGCCTGAGCACTGTGGGGCAGATCGAACTCCCCCAGACCTGGCCCGCCGCCTTGGGCTATGCGCCCTGGGTGGCGGAAATCTGGCTCAATCTGATCGGCAATGCCCTCAAATACAGCGGCACGCCTCCGCGCCTGCGGCTGGGCGGCGGGCGCGATGGTGCGCAGGTTCGTTTCTGGGTGCGGGACAACGGCACCGCCCTGACACCGATTCACTGCCAGCAGATCTTTACGCCATTCACCCGTCTGCAGCAAGCGCGTGCCCTCGGCCACGGACTGGGGCTGGTGACAGTGAAGCGCATCGTCGACCGGCTCGGCGGTGAAGTGCGTGCCCGTGCCCTGGCCGACGGCGGCAACGAATTCAGCTTTACGCTTCCTCCGGTCGAGCCGTCATGAAGATCCTGCACGCCGACGATCACCCCATGTTTCGTGAGGGGCTGCGTTTCTTCCTGAAACTGCTCGACCCTAAGGTGACGCTCTTGGAAGCCGGTAGCTTTCAGTCGGCGCTGGATCGCATGGCCTTGGAGTGGCCGATCAACCTCGCTCTGATCGATTTGCAGATGCCGGGCATGAGTGAGCTCGACGGATTCTTCACCATCCGCCGCCGGTATCCCACCCTGCCAGTGGTCATTCTCTCCGGCGTCAGCGACGCGCGCCTGCTGCAAACCTTGCTGGACGCTGGGGCACGCGGCTATATCCCGAAGTTCGCCAGCAGCGAATTACTGCTTGAAGGACTGCGAAGGGTGCTGCGAGGCGAGACCTTTGTCCCGGAACACCTGCACATGCCCGCAGCCGTCACAAAGAACGCCGAACCGGACGAGGTCACCGTCACCTCGCGTCAGCTGCAGATTCTTCCGCTGTTGGAGGACGGCATGTCCAACAAACAGATCGCCGACGCGCTCAATATCGCCGAAGGCACCATCAAGCAACACATGAAAGCCCTGTTCCGGCGTTTGCATTCACGCAATCGAACACAGGCCGTGCAGGAGGCACGCCGGCAAGGTCTCTTGCGCCCGCGCTAATGGCCTGCCTCCCCTCTCCCTCCGGGAGAGGGGCTGCGAAACTTCTCTCTAGCCGTTACAGCCGGTCTCTCGGATCACCTCACACCCACGCTACTATCCCGCGCATCCCTTCCACTTTCCGGGTTGTGACAAGCAAATCCCTGGACAGTACAGTCCTGACCGAAACGCCCGAGGGCATCCGGCTGATCCTGCGACCTGCCGGCGCTGCGCCGCGGCTGTTTGCCTTCCTGGTGGACTTCGCTATCCGGGCGTTGGTCATGATCTCGATGTCGACCCTGCTGGGCGATTTCGGCGGTCTGGGCATGGGCCTATTCCTGATCACCTTCTTCTTGATCGAGTGGTTCTATCCAGTGGTGTTTGAACTCACCGTCTCCGGCGCGACACCAGGCAAACGCCTGTTCAACCTTAAAGTAGTGATGGACAGCGGCCTGCCGGTAACCCCCGCGGCGGCGTTGATTCGTAATCTCCTGCGGGTGGCGGATTTCCTGCCTTTCGCCTTTGGATTTGGTCTGCTCTGCATGTTGTGCCGCACCGATTTCAAGCGGCTCGGTGATCTGGCTGCGGGCACGCTGGTGGTGTACGGCAGTACCGTCCGGGCAAGTGCGCGGCTTAATCAACTGCCGGCGGCACCGGCGCTGCGTCCGGCTGACGATCTGTCCGGCGATGCACAGGCCGCCATCGTCAATCTCGCCACGCGATCGCCACGCCTCACACCCGAGCGTTCCGAGGAACTGGCGGCCTTGGTGCCGGCCCATGCTGCCGCCGACCCTGCCAGTGCCAGCGGTGTGGCCCGGGTCACTGCGCTGGCGCGTTGGCTGGTGGGACACCGGCCATGACGCCTCTGCTGTTCGAGTCCCGCCACGGCGCCGAGTGGGACGAACTTTCCAGGTTGCTTGACGCCGCGTCGGGCCGCACCAGCGACCCCACGACAGAGGACTCGGCGGCCCGTCTTGCCCATCTCTACCGGCGCTGTTGCGATCAGCTGGCACTGGCGCGGGCGCGCGGCTATCCCCTGCAGCTGACCGAGCGGCTTGATGACCTTACTCACCGCGCCCACCAACTCATCTACCGGCGGCGCGATTGGGGTTGGAGTGCCCTGCGCGAACTGCTGCAGCACACTTTGCCCCGCCGCGTGCGCGCCTTTGCACCCCAGGTGTGGATCGCGCTGCTGGCTTTTGGCGCGCCGCTGCTGCTGATGGGCGTGCTGACCTATCACCATCCGACCTTGATCCTGGCGCTGATGGATGCGCAACACGTCGAGGAATTCAGCCACATGTACAGCGATGCCTCCGAGGCCTGGGGGCGCGACCGCGGCGCGAGCAGTGACTGGACCATGTTCGGCTACTACATCCTCAACAACATCGGCATCGCCTTCCAGTGCTTTGCCGCTGGCTTGCTGTTCGGATTGGGCAGTCTGTTCTTTTTGCTCTTCAACGGCGCTCACATCGGCGCCATCGCTGGCTACCTGACACAGCAGGGGTATGGCCACAACTTCTGGGGGTTTGTCGCCACCCATTCGTCATTCGAACTCACCGCGATCGTGCTGTCCGGCGCCGCCGGTCTGAAGATGGGACACGCGCTCATCGCCCCGGGCCGGCTGACGCGCGTGCAGGCGTTGAAGGCGGCTGCGAGTAACGGCGTGGTCATCGTCTACGGCTGCATCGTCCTGTTGATCATTGCGGCGGCGGTGGAAGCCTTCTGGTCGTCGTCGGTCTGGGTGCCACGTGGTGTGAAGTTCGTAGTCGCCACAATAGGTTGGCTGGTTCTTCTGGGATATCTCCTGCTGCAGGGAAGACGCAACCGGGGGCCCGCGTGAGCATGCAGGTCGATGCCCTTGCCCTGGAACTGCGCCCGCGCCCAGTCTACGAGGCCGCTGATCTGGGCGTACGGCTGGTGCAGCACAGCTGGCGATCCCTGCTGCGTTGTCACCTGCCCCTGATGTTGCTGCTGTCTTCGCTCATCGGACTGTTGCTCTGGCAATGGGGGCTAAGCTGGTGGTACCTGCTGGTCTGGTTCAGCAAGCCCTTCATCGATCGCACAGTGTTGTTCGTGCTGGCGCGCGCCGCCTTTGGCCAGGACAGCGGGTGGAACGACCTTTGGCGCGCCCGGCGCGGCGTCTGGTTCGGGCAACCGCTCAATACCTTCTTGATCGCCCACTTCTCGCCCTGGCGCTCGCTGACCCAACCGGTGCTGCAACTCGAAGGCGGCTCCGGGCCAGAGCGCCAGAAGCGTCTGGCGCAGTTCCGGCGCGGCCGCCGTGGCGCGGGTCTTCTGGTGACCTCCGCCTTCGCCGTCATGGAGTGGTCGTTGGTACTCGGTCTGTCGTCCCTGGTGGTTTGGTTCGCACCGCCCGAGCACTACGACGGCGCCATCAGTTTTCTCGGCATGAGTTTTCGCGGAACCTGGTTGCTGGCCGCCACCTATATGCTGGTGGTGGCGTTTCTGGAACCCTTTTACGTCGCGTCAGGCTTTGGCATCTACCTTAACCGCCGCGTCGAGTTGGAGGCGTGGGATATCGAGCAGGAGTTGCGTCGTGTGTTTCGTTAGGGAGCAGCTTGTACGATTGACTCGGGCGCCGCTGCTCGTTGTGCTGCTTGGTGCATCTACCGTGCTTTGGGCAAATCCGCCCACGGAAGCCCAGGTGCGCGAGGCCGTTCGAGAACTGCGCAACGACCCGCAACTCAACGGCGACCTATCTCACCAAACCCTGGTCTGGGACAGTGATCGCGACGAGAAAAAACAACCACAACCGCGACGCGCGGAGTGGCTGAAGGATTTCATTCGCTGGCTGGAGCGGAGTATGCGCCTGCTGGTGTGGGTGATAGCGGCGGCGAGCGTAATCTGGCTGCTTTGGCGCCTGCGCCGCTACCTGGATGTGGCGCGGCCGGCGTTGACCAAAGCTGGTGACAATCCCAGTCACGTGCAGGCACTGGACATACGGCCTGAGAGTCTTCCCGAGGATATCGGCGCTCAAGCACTGATCCTGTGGCGCGCCGGCCAGCAGTTGGCGGCCCTGTCGCTGTTGTATCGCGGCGCCCTCTCGCGACTGGTACATCACCATGGTGTCGCCATTCGCGCTGCCAGCACTGAGGGCGATTGCGTCAAGCTGGCCAGTTCCGTGCTGCCCGAGACGCCGTCGCGCTACTTTGCCGATCTGGTGGACTGCTGGCGGCAGGCGGTGTACGCCGGGCACGAAGCCTCGGAGGACGAGGTGACGCGGCTCTGTCACGAATTCGAAATCCTGAATCTACCGCCCCCCGCGATACGCAGCGTTTAGAACGATGGCATACTGAACTCGCAATGCGATCACTATAGACGCCTGCACGATGCGAGGTCAAAGCCCCTCTCCCGGGGGGGAGAGGGGAGTTCTCGCGCAGCGTATGCAGCCGCTACCGGTCCGCAAGTGGCACAAGGGGAACCACAACAATGCTAAGAATCGAGATGCTGGCGGCGCGCCATGGCGACTGCTTATGCGTCGAGTACGGAGAAGACAGCAACCCCTACCGGATTCTCATCGACGGCGGTCCGGGCTTTGCCTATCCCGCCTTGCGCGCGCGCCTGCTGCAAATTCCTGCGAACAAGCGGCGTGTGGATCTGATGGTGGTGACACATATCGACGCCGATCACATCGAAGGCGCCATCAAGCTGCTCGGCGACGCTGACCTCGACCTGGCCATCGGCGACCTCTGGTACAACGGCCACAGTCAGCTCACCAGCGCGGAAAGTTTCAGCTTCGGTGCGTTGCAGGGCGAATATCTCAGTGCCTTGATCGAGGCCCGCAAGCTGCCCTGGAACAAGGTGGTCGACGGCGGCCCGATCGTCATTCCCGCCAAGAGCGAAGCGTTGCATCAATCTGTTCTCGATCGCACTAAGTTGCCGGCTGCCCCTTACGCCCCAGTCAATATTCCGGTCAATCCGTTGGACCTTCCCATCGTTTACACCGAGCGGATCGAAAGAGGCGACCCGTGCAGAAACTCGCCTTGCCCTCCCAATCCGGTCGTCGCGACCCCTCAATAGAAAGCCTGTCATGAGTGCCCCCATTGTCCCGATCACCATTCGCTCCATCTACAAGAACCGCAACGGCGAGAACGTCAACCTGCCCTCGCGCAACGGCCAGGGCACGCCCGACATGCGCGCCGCACTGCGGCGCATCGATCGCGACGTAAAGGCTGCCGGTGGACTGTTTCAACTTTCCGATCTGTACCGTACCTACGAAATGCAGCTACAGGCCCACATGGACTACGTCTCGCGCAAGAAGTCGGCATACAGTCCGCCGCCCGGGGGCAGCATGCACGAAAGCGGACGTGCGTTCGATGTCGACATCACGTCATTGAAGATGACGCTCGAAGCATTCTGGAAGATCGCCGCCAAACACGGTGTCGTGCCCATCATCGACCGACCCAGCACCAGTATCAAGGAGTGCTGGCACTTCGAATGCCGCGGCAGCCACGACCTGGTCCGCCAGTACTACCTGGCAGGCAAAGGCAAGAACATGAAAGCATCTGAAGCAATCGCCGCCAGCGCCATCGTCTGCACCGGCGTGCAAGTGAACCGGTTCAAGAATCAGACGGGCGCGATGACTCAGTCGGCTTTGATACGACTGGGCCAGGATATCGGCGATCTCGATGGCGCCGTGGGCAAGCGTTCAAAGGCCGCCATCGGTGCGTTAGGGATCACAGCTACGGATCCCGCTGCGATCCTATCCGCGTTGGAAGGTTTGCTCGCTGCGAAATTTCCGGCGGAATGGGACACCACCGGGGTGTCGTTTGCACCGGGCACACAGAGTGATGATGCCGAATTGTTCCGGGACAACGCCACGGTACTGTCCGGCGCACGTCGCCGCGGGCCGCCTCGGGGGCTGTAATGTTCCGACCTGAGCAGTGCCCCCTTTGCTCTCCCACCGGGAGAGGGAAGCCCATTCCTGATCCTTCGGTGGCCGGCGGGCAAGAATCAATTCACTCTCTCCGCTCGCATCGTATACGACTCCGTGAACCATGGGTGAATCGACCCAGCACGCCATAGCGCCGGCTATCGTTGCCCATGACTCCGGCATCACGCCATGACCCGCACCCGCGCCATCCAGATCCTTGTCCTCGCCATCGCGCTGGCGCTGGGCTACTGGATCATCAGCCACACACGCTGGCAGACCGTCTGGCAACTCGCACCGCTGGGCAGTGAGGCCGCCAAAGACCCGTACTACGGCGCCAAGCGTTTGGCCCGGTTGCTGGGTGGTCAGGCTGAAACCCTGCCAGCCATGGACACGCTGCCCCGGACCAACGAGACCTTGCTCGTGACCGCGCCCTGGTGGGGATTGTTTCGCGAGCAGGATGTACGCATCCGGCACTGGGTGGAAAACGGCGGTCATCTGGCCATCGACGCCAACCTGATCGAGGAGGATGCCTGGACCTGGATCGGCGTCGAGGTCAAACCTGTCGCCCGTGATGAGGACGAGGACGCTGAGGACGATGAGGACGTACCCGCCGAACGCGCACAAGCGCAAGAACCCGACGCGTTGTCTGAACGCCCCTCACAGAGATTCCCCGATCTCTCCCGTTGCCCGGAGTTGTGGGAAGTCGACGCCCGCGGAATCCATGGACGCCATTTCGGCTCGTGCTGGCCGCGAACTTCGATCCTGACCACCCAGGGCGAACCGCTGTGGCAACTGCTGGCGGAGGAAGGTCCGCAAGCGCTGCGAATGCCTGCCGGTCACGGCCGGGTAACGGTGTTTCTGCCGCGCTATTTTGAAGCCCGCGCCATGCTCCAAGAGGACTCGGCACTCTACTTTGCGCTGGTCACCGACTTACGTCCCGGCGCACGCCTGTGGCTCTACCCGCACGCGGCCGACGCCTCATTGCTTACCCTGATCGGACAACAGGCCGGCGCCGCCGTACTGATGTTGGCCATCACGGTCGCCTTTGCACTTTGGCGAGCAATTCCACGTTTCGGTCCGCTGGTGGCCGCCTCGACCTCGACGCGGCGCGCGTTGAGCGAGCAGATCATCGGCAGCGGCGAGTTCATCCACCGCAGCGGTCAGGGCTCGCTCCTGCTGCAGGCGCAGCGGCGAGCGCTCGACAGTGCAGCCCGTGCTCGCCTCCGCGCCTACGACGCGCTCACCGCCAATGAGCGGGCGAGCGCCATCGCCAAGTTCTGCGGTCTCGACGCCGCTGCTGTCCATCGCGCGCAGCACGCGATGCCCTCGCGCGAGGTGCCGCTGGAATCCCTGCTTCATGTGCTGGAGATCGCGCGCCGGCACCTGCGTATTCCCATCAACGCGTCGCCCACTCCCACGAAAGCCTCACCATGACCGCCACCGCTTTGACTCTCGACCAGGCCACGCACGCCGTCGCCAACCTCCGCGCCGAAATCGGCAAGGCCGTGGTCGGGCAGCGCGAGGTGATCGATCAGACGTTGATGGCGCTGATGGCTAGCGGCCACGTCCTGATCGAAGGCGTGCCGGGTCTGGGAAAAACGCTGCTGGCGCGCGCGCTGGCCCTGTCGCTGTCGCTGCAGTACGGCCGCATCCAGTTCACACCGGATCTCATGCCCAGCGACATCACCGGCCATGCCCTGCTCGACCCGGGTTCACGCGAACTGCGAGTCTGGCGCGGCCCGGTGTTCACCAATCTGCTGCTGGCGGACGAGATCAATCGCGCGCCCGCCAAAACGCAGAGCGCGCTGCTGGAAGTGATGCAGGAATACCAGGCCACGGTGGAGAATCAAACGCTGGCGCTGCCCCGCCCATTCATGGTGCTGGCGACCCAGAATCCGGTCGAGTCCGAGGGCACCTATCCCCTGCCCGAGGCACAGGTCGATCGCTTTCTGCTGAAGGTGAAGATCGACTACCCGGCGCTGGAAGAGGAAGTGGCGCTGGTCAAACTCACCACCCACAAGCAGAGCGGTGATCAACTGCCGTTGGCGCAGGTGCGGCCGGTGCTGGATGCTGCCACTGTGCAAGGCATTCAGGATCTGTGCGCCGGCCTGCGCGTGGATGAGCGTGTGCTCGACTACGCCGTACGCATCGCACGCGGTACCCGCGACTGGCCCGGCATCGCGCTGGGTTGCGGCTCGCGCGGGCCCATCGCGCTGATTCGCGCCGGCCGCGCGGCAGCGCTGCTGACCGGGCGCGAGTTCGTTACCCCGGACGACATCAAGTCCGTTGCCCTGCCCGCCCTGCGCCACCGCATCGCACTGTCGCCGGACGCGCAACTGGAAGGCCGCGAGGCCGACGAGTTGATCAGCAGTCTCATCGAATCCATCGACGCACCGCGCCTGTGACCCGTGTACGCGCCCTGGCCTTGCCCAGTGGCACCCTGACCTGGGCGCTATGCGCCGCCACCGTGCTGGCGCTCACCGCCCGCCTGCTGGGCGAGTCGCCGGCGGCGATCTGGACCTGGACCTTGCGGGCTCTGGTGTTGCTGGCGCTGCTGCTGATCATCGACTTGCTGCTGACGCGCCGGCGTTGGCGTGCGGCCCCCATCACCATCGATCGTGTGATGCCAGCGGCGCTCGCACTCGACGTGACACGACCTGTGAGGCTGCATGTGCACAATCCGGGTCAACATCGCTGGCGCGTGCAGGTGTTCGACGGCATCGATCCGAGTCTGGACTTCGATTCACTGCCACTCACGCTCATGCTGCCGCCCGCCAGCAGCGTGGACAGCCGCTATCACGTCACACCACGGCGGCGCGGCGAGATCCAGTTCATGCCAGCAAGCCTGCGTCTGCGTTCCATCTTGGGTCTGCTCGTACTGCAGCGCGCTGCCGGCACATCGCAATCGCTGCGGGTATTCCCCAACTTCTCCCAGGTGGCCCGCTATGCCTGGCTGGCGGGGGACCGCCGCCTGAGCGAAGTGGGCTTCAAGGCCTTTCGTCAACGCGGCGAGGGCACCGACTTCAAGCAGCTGGCTGAATACCGCGTCGGTGATCCCATCCGCCACATCGACTGGAAAGCCACGCTCAAACACAACAAACCCATCGTGCGCGAGTTTCAGGATGAGCGTGATCAGTGTGTGCTGTTTCTGCTCGACTGCGGCCGTCGCATGCGCGCCCAGGAAGACGGCGACCACGGCGCCACGGAGGACATCAGCCACTTCGATCAGGCGCTCAACGCCCTCATGCTGTTGAGTTACGTCGCGCTGCGGGCGGGCGACGCGGTCGGGGCCATGACCTTCGGCACAGCGGCACAGTCCGAAAAATTGTTTGCACCGCGCAAAGGCATGGCGACTTTCAACGCTCTGATGGCATCGTTGCATGCGCTACAACCCGAACCCGAACACGCCGACTACATGATGGCGGCGCGCACACTCATGCGCCGTCATGCCAAGCGCTCGCTGGTCGTGATTCTGACCAATTTCCGTGACGAGGACGCCAGCGAGTTGGGGCCCGCGCTGGCACTGCTGCGCGGCCGCCATCTCGTCATGCTGGCCAGTCTACGCGAGCGCTTGGTGCGGCTGTTGCAAGATCAGCCGCTGCGCGACGCGCGCGCGGCGCGGGCGGTGGCCAGCGCTCATCTCTATGCGCAATCGCGCGCCACCGCCTTTCAGAAGCTGGCGGCGCGCGACACCCTACTGCTCGACGTGGAACCTGAGAAACTGGCCGTGGAACTGGTCAATCGCTACCAGGCGGTCAAGCGCGCCGGGCTGCTCTGAGCGCGCACGTCACGCGGTATCCTTGCCAGTTCCCTTCCGATCCTCATACACAGGCCCCC
>Ga0194132_10006605_pt1 | contig 17871 bp, 23 predicted proteins | sample TA2KigOf80mmetaG_FD_148612 | JGI IMG/M metagenome (GOLD analysis project Ga0194132, IMG submission 148612) | Freshwater microbial communities from Lake Tanganyika, Tanzania - TA2015054 Kigoma Offshore 80m | ecosystem: Environmental > Aquatic > Freshwater > Lake | place: Tanzania: Lake...
TCGCGGCGGGAGAGCACGCGCCCGATGGGGCGATCGTCGTCGAGCATGAGGGAGGCCGCTTCCTTCCTAGGCGGACGGCCCCGTCGCGACGAGGTCGACCGCGAGGCGGATCTCGTCCGTCACACTCACGACGCGGAACGGCACGGAAGGCACGGTCAGCCCGAAGTCGCCGAACTTGAACGAGGGGTTCGCCGTCGCGGTGGCCGTGATCGTCCCCCGCTCGCGCTTGGCGACGACGTCGAACGTCACTTCCTTGCTTCGCCCCCTAACGGTCATGTTCGCGGTGAGCTTGAACGCGAGGTCTCCGGTCGCGGGGAGGCTCGCCGGCAGCCCGGTCGCACGCAGCGGCACCAGCTCCGCCTTCGGGAACTGCTGCGTGCCGAGCGTGTCGCGCTTCACGAAGTTGTCGCGGTCACGGGAGTCGCTCGTGAGCGTCGTGAGGTCGAACGCGATCTTGGACGTCGCGGCGAACGTGCCGCCGGCCTGGAGGACGAACGAGCCCTCGGCGCCGGTGGTGACGAGCACCGCATCGTTCGGCAGATCGCGTCCCACCAGCTGCTCTCGTACCCGGACGGTGGCCTTGGACTGGTTGCCCACCGTCCATGACGGCGCGCTCGCCGGCGCGGCAGCGGTGGGAGCGGCGGTGGGGACGGGGGTCGGCGCCAGGGTCGGAGCGAGTGTCGGTGCAGCCGTCGCCGGCGCCTGGGTCGCCGTGGCGACCGGAGCGGACTGGCAGGCGACGGCCACGAACCCGGCCGCACCCGCGCGTACCAGCGTCGCCAAGAGGAGCCTACGAGTCACGAAACGTCCTCCATGCGTCTGAGTTCAGCCCAGAATATGTGGGATCTCGCGCGTCGGACGCATCGCGACGGCACAGGCCCGTTAGGCGCGGAACGGCGAGGACCGGGCCGATCGCTCGGCCCGGTCATCCGCGTCCAGGCGGGTCGGGGCTGGCTAGTAGCCGCGGACCACCGGGTTCGGACTGATCACGTTGCCGTTGGTATCCGTGACGTTCCGGACCTGGACCAGGTAGTTGCCGCTGTTCGCCGCGGCCGGTGACGAGAAGTTCACATTGCTCAAGTAGGCGCCGGTCCCGGTGCACGTCACGGTCCAGACCGTGCCGTTGGCGCGGCGGCGCTGCTGACCTTCGCGACCATCACCCAGCCGCGCGGAGCGGAGGGCGGTGGCGAAGAAGTCGCGGCGACCGCGCCGCGGCCCACTTTGGTTCCGAACTCCTACGTCGGCCAGGGGATCCTCGGCATCACGAGCCCCGAGTTCCTCGCCCGCCTCCTCCCGGCCGCCTCGCCGGTTCCGCCCCAGGCCGCGCCGACCAGCGCACCCGGACCGGCACGCACCGCACAGCCGGCGGGTGGCGGCGTGGGTACCGGCACCGGCCCGGGGCGGCCGGCGGCGCCCACCGCCGTACCGACCCCGGTGCCTTTCCCGTCGGGGGCGGTTGCGGCTGCGAACCCGGTGCCCCCAGGGATGCAGCGCTTCCAGGGGCTCGTGCTCGCCCTGAACACCGGTGCGCCCATTCCCGGCGTGTGTATCGCCATCGGGCCGCGCGGTTGCGTCGATCTGTCGCCGAAGACGGATGCGAGCGGAACCTGGACGGCGGACCTACCGGTCGGGGGCGGGAGCTTAGTCCGGGAATTTTGCTTCACCAAGAGCAGCTACCACCCGGAATACCGCTCGCACAGCCCGCAGAAGCCGATCACCGGCCTGCTCAACATCCACATGAGGCCCACCGGCTAGATCAGCCGTTGCGCCGCGGCGTGGAACTCGCCCCGCGGCGGGTTCGGCTCGGGGGTTGCACCCCATACTTCGCGGGTGGAACTGAAGGCGGGGTGGGCGCTCCCGCTCCTCGCGATCGTGCCGGTGCTCGGTTTCCTCTATTGGCGCGCGCAGCGCGCCCGACCCTCCCTCGCCCGCCGCTACGCGACGCCGGCGCTCGTGGCCGCGGCCATCGGGGCCGGACCGGGACTGTGGCGTCACATCCCACCCGCGCTCTACCTCGCGTCGCTCACGCTCCTGCTGTTCGCGGTGGCGCGTCCGCAGGGCGTCGTCAGCGTTCCGAGCGAGGAGGGGACGATCGTTCTCGCGCTCGACGTCTCGGGCAGTATGCGTGCGATCGACGTGCAGCCGAGCCGCATCGACGCGGCCAAGAGTGCCGCGATCGAGTTCGTCGAGCGGCAGCGCGCGAACGGCCGCGTGCGGATCGGCATCGTTTCGTTCTCGGATGCCGCCTTCATCGTCCAGCCGCCGACGACCGACCGCGACGCGGCGATCAGCGCCATCGCGCGCCTGCAGCCGCAGCGGGGCACGGGGATCGGACGGGGCATCCTCGCCGCTCTCGACGCGCTCGTCTCGGATCCGCTCGCCGACCTGCCCAGCGAGGAGTTCGGCGCCCAGGGGACCGTCCCGGACGGGCCGTTGCTGCGGCCCGGCACCCGCTCGTACGCGGCGGCGACGATCGTGCTACTGACGGACGGCGTGAACACGGCACCGCCGACACCGCTGTCGGTGCTGGATCTCGCGACCAGGCGCGGCGTCCGGATCTACGCGATCGGCCTCGGCACGCCGGCCGGCGGACAGATGGGTGGGATCGGACGCCCGCAGGTCGCCCGCTTCGACCGGGAGACGCTCGTCAAGGTGACCGAGGCGACCGACGGCGAGTTCTTCGACGCATCGAGCGCGGAGGACCTCTCGCGCATCTACAAGGGCCTCGTCACCGAACTGGTGGTACGGCAGGAGCGGACCGAGCTGTCGGCGTACGTCACCGGGCTCGCCGCGCTCCTGGCCTTTGTCGGGGCCGGCATCTCGCTGTGGCGGTTCAACCGCCTGCCCTGAGGCTCGGCCGGCGTCCCCGGCTTCCCCGATGCTCGCCCTGGGGTCTTCCCACCGCGTTGACAATTGATGGCAGGCGATTCGGAGGTGCCCGGGTGAAGGTGCTTCTCGCGACCGATCTCTCGGCGGCGAACGACCAGGCGATCGCGCTCGTCCAGGCCGCCCCGTGGCCGTCGGGCTCGCGCATCCGCGTGATCACGGCCGTCGAGCCCTATGCCACGTTCAGCGATCTCGCGCCCGAAATGATCCTGCAGTTCGACGATCTGGCCGAGAAGAAGATGCGCGATGGCCTCGAGGCGCTCGCCGGCACGCTGCGCCGCGACGGGCTGACCGTCGAGAGCGAGCTGCGCCTCGGGCGCGCCGCCGATGAGATCGTCGGCGAAGCGCGCGAGATGGGGGCGGATCTCGTGATCGTCGGCAACCGCGGGCACGGGCCGTTCGAGGCGACGCTCCTCGGCTCGGTCTCGAGCAACGTGGTCGACCGCTCGCCCTGTCCGGTGCTCGTCGCGCGCAGCGCCGCAACGGGAAAGGTCGTCATGGGCGACGACGGGTCCGCTGGCGCGCGCGCCGCCGAAGCCCTGCTGACCAGGCTTCCGGTCTTCGCGACGGCCACGGTGCACGTGGTCGGCGTCGTCGACGTCCCCCTGCCGTGGCTCGGGGCCATGGATGCGTCGATGGCGACGACTAGTCCCGAGATCTACACGCAGCTCGCCGGCGTGCTCAGGGAGCAAGCGACCGCCAACATCGAGGCGGCTCGCGCCCGCCTCGAATCGAGAGGCCTCCTTGCCACCGCGAGGCTGCGGGAGGGCCACGCAGGCGCCGAGATCGTCGCCGAGGCTGAGGAGTGGGGCGCCGACGTCATCGTCCTGGGCTCGCGCGGCCACACCGGCCTCGCCCGCCTCATCCTGGGCAGCGTCGCCAAGAGCGTGCTCACCCACGCCCACTGCTCGGTGCTGGTGGTGCACGAACCCGCTCCGAAGTAGGACCCGCGACCGCCAACCACGGGTGCCGCCGCGACGAGCGCGAACCCGCCTGCACCGCCGCAAGTGAGGGTCGGCTAGGATGGAGCGAGCATCAGGAGCGACCCCGAATGGGGTCCGGCAACCGGGTCGGGAGAGGCCACGGTGCCAAGAGGTGATCCCTCGATGTGCGGTCCGTGAGGACCGAACGAAAACTCTCCCCCTGGTGCGTCCGCGCAAGGAGGACGCACAGTGCAGACTCAGCCGGCGAACGGCCCGCGCGACGGCAAGTCGGACGAGGAGGCCATCATCCGCCAGCTCCGTGCCTCGCTCGCCCTGCCGCTGACTCGTGAAGAGCGTGAGCGCTCGGTCATGCGATTCGCGCGCGAGGTGCTCGCGGCGGGCCCCAGCGATCCGTGACGGGCGTCGAGAGCGCGCTGCTCGTCTGGCTCGTCATCGGTATCGGCATCGTGGCCGGGGTGTTCATCGTGGCGCGGTCCGCAGTGCAGATCGGTGAGGTCGCCTATCGCGTGATCGAGAAGCGGCTCGATACGGGTACGGCGACCCGCCAGAGCCTGCTGCTCACGCTCGGAATGATCTTGGCGGGGCTGGCGGTCAGCTTCGTGGCGGCGACGGCGATCGCGTTCTTCATCGGCACGCTCCTTCAGGGAGCACCGCTCGAGTGAGCGGCCGCTAACCGGACTCGACCACCACGCCGATCATTCCGCCCACGCTCCCCGCGTCGCCCTGCAGCGGCCCGTAGCGCATCCGGAAGGAGCGCGGACCGACCGTGAACGCGATCTCGCTCGTCTCACCGTCGGGCGCGTCGCGCACCGCCTGCGCGAGCATCGGCAGGACGACGCGAAACACGCTCGTGAGGTTCTGCCCGACGAGCGGCGTCGGATCGGACCAGAGCGCTCGCAGCAGGCTGCCACCCGCGTAGGTGCAGATGGCCCGGCGGTCGCTCGAGAGGATCACGACCGGCGCGCCCTGGAGCACCCCGCGCAGCCGTGCCTCACCGGCGCGGAGCTGCGCGATCAGATCGTGCGTGAGCATCGCGCCTGCCGCGTTCGCGGCGAACGTCTCGAGCGCATTGGCGTGGCTCGGCTGCAGCGCGCCGACGGCGTCGGGGGCGACCGTGATCACGCCGAGCGTGCGCCGCGCGGTGACGATGGGCACGGCCACGACCGTTCGGATCGAAGGATCCCCCGGCGAGTAGCCGCCACGTTGCGCGCGTCGGGGACGATCTGCGTGCGCCGCGTCCGGAACGCGCGCGCCACGATGCTGTCGTCCACGGGGATGCGCAGGCCGATGCACCGCGTGCTGCCGACGGCGGCGACCGCTTCGAACTCGTCCTCGTGGCGCGCGAGCCACAAGGTTCCGACGCGGCAGGGGACGACGCGGACCGCCGCCGCGAGGATCGTCGACAGTGCGTCGTCGCGGCCGGCCGCGCTGCTCACCGCGCGCGCCGCATCCCGGAGCACCGTCAGCTCCCTCGCCAGCTGGGCCGTCCTGACGTTGAGGTCCCGCAGGTGGCCGACGCCCGCGGCGAGGAGCATGACCCCGAGCGCGCCGACGCCGCTCCCCGCGCGGACGATCGCCTCGCCGGGCGCCACGCCGGAGATCGCCCAGAGCGCCATCGACATGCCGTAGCCCGCGACGGATCCGCCGATGCTCCACCGCAGACCCCACAGGTACGCGGTGACGCCGATGGGGATCATCGTGACAACCGTGCTCGCCGGGCCCCCGAACGGCCACAGGGCGAGATACAGGACGGCGTAGGACAGGAAGGCGCCGACCGTCACCGCGAGCCTCACGGGGTCAGTATCAGTGAACCTCAGCCGAGGCGTGCGACGAGAGCCATGACGCGCTCCCGGATGCGGTCGCGCACGAGGCGGAACGCTGCGAGCCGCTCCTCCTCCGAGCCGGTCGCCTGCAACGGATCCGCGAACCGCCAGCGCAGCAGGAGCGAGCTGCGCGGAGGGATCGGGCACGATGCGTCGCACACGGTTACCACGACGTCCCACCGGCCCTCGACCTCGTGGACCGCCCGCGAGCGGTGAGCCGAAATGTCGACGCCGGCCTCCGCCATCACGCGAACCGCGAGCGGGTGCACTCCACGCGCCACGGTGCCCGCGCTCGCGGCTTCGAAGCGTGAGCCGCCGAGGGCGCGGAGAAACCCTTCGGCCATCTGTGAACGGGCCGAGTTGTGCGAGCAGAGGAACAGGACGCGCGCGGCGCTACACCTTGATGACGAAGGTTCCGGCGACCTTGTCGTGCCACCCCTGCTTGTTCGGGTCGAACGCCACCCAGATGACGCCGAGGAAGAAGCAGGCGAAGGACACGATCAGCATGACGTAGCGCACGAGCGCGCCGCCGTAGGTCAGGGCCGAGCCGTCCGTCTTGATCACCTTGAGGTTGAAGATGCGCATGCCCAGGGTCGGGCCGCCGCTCGAGGCCGACCAGAAGTACAGGTAGTAAGCGATGCCGACGAGGGTCGAGAGGCCACTGCCGCTAGTTGGGTCGCCGCCGAAGAGGATCGAGTTCAGGATGTTGCCGACCACGGCGAGGATGACCGCATCGACGATGAGCGCGAATGCCGAAGCCCGCCTTGGACTGCGCGACGGTCACGACAGACAACCCGCACCTCCTATCGGGCGCGCAGCATATCCTGCGCCTGTGCGCCGGGGGCCTCTTCGACACCGCTGGTTCGCGGCGTTCACGGGCGGAGTCGCCCTCGGCTCCGTGGCGGACGAGATCTCCCAGCTCGCGCTACCGCTTCTGGTCCTCGAGCTGACGCAGTCGCTTGCGGCCGCGGCCTTCCTCCGGGTGCTCCAGTTCGTCCCCTACATCACCCTCGGCGCGTTCGTTGGAACGGTGATCGATCGTGCCGACAAGCGGCGCCTGCTGCTCCAGGCCGATGCCGTTGGGATCGTTCTGACCGTGGCCATCCCACTGTCGGTCCTCGCCGGCTTCTTTTCGCTGGAGCTCCTGTACGCCCTCGCGGTCCTGCTCGGGATAGTCGAAGTGGTTCGCGGTGTCGCGACGGATTTCGCTGTCGTACCCGCGCTCGTGCGGGAAGACGAGCTCACGGAAGCGAACGCGATCTACCTGGGTGCCGCCCGTGCGGCTCGGATCGTCGGACCGGTGGCGGGCGGGCTGGCGATTCAAGCGTACGGAACGATGTCGGCGTTCTGGCTGGCGAGCCTCGCGTTCGTGCCGACCGCGATCGTGCTCCTGCGCATGCCGAAGCACCTGCTCCTCCCCTCGCACGCACCGGGGAGCCCGCTTCGGCCGGGCACGCTCCTGCGCGAGACGGCGGAGGGATTCGCGCATCTGGCGCAGAACCGCATCCTCCGGCTCGTGTGCCTGCTCCTCCTCATCGGGAACCTCGGCGGACAGGGCACGCAGACGCTCCTCATCTACGCGCTCAGCGTCGAGCAAGGCCTGTCCGCCGGCGCCATCGGCCTGTTCTTCTCGGTGGGAGGCATCCTCGCGATCGTGGGGTCGGTGGCCTCGCCCCGGCTCACGCGCGGGCGTCCGCTCGGCGCGACCATGCTGCTCGCGCAGCTCTGCGCGGGCATCACCGGGATGGGCCTGGGCGTGGTCCGTGACATCGCGACGATGACCGGAATGTTCGCGGTGCGCCAGTTCGCGAACGCCGCGTGGATCGTCTACGCCTTCACGCCGCGTCAGCGTGAGGTGCCCGCCGCGCTCCGCGGCCGAGTCAATGGAGCCTTTCGCACGGTCATCCTCACGACGAGCGCCGCCTCCCCTGCGCTGCTGTCGGCGATCCAAGCGGCCGCCGGGACGAGCGCCGCCCTTGCCGCCGGTGGCGGCTTCGTGGTGTTCTCGGCGACGCTCCTCGCAGGCACCGAGCTCCGCCGCTACGACGTCCGCCCGGCCGAGGAGATCGCGAGGGCAGAAGCGCCCGCCGGGCTCGAGGACCCCCAGAAGCGCGGATGAAGGACGACGGCTGGATGACCCTCGGCGAGGCGAGCCGCGCGCTCGGCGTCGACCCGGACACGCTGCGGCGCTGGAGCGACGCGGGCAAGGTGGACGTGTTCACCACACCCGGCGGGCACCGCCGGTTCCGCCGCGAGGCGATCGAGGCGCTCCTCCCCCGCCCCCGGCCCGCCCGCCGCCGCGCGCTCTCCGGGCTGGGCGAGACGCCGGACCGCATCGCCATGGAGTTCCGCAAGCGCGTGCGCTCCGGCCTCGCCGACCAGAGCTGGCACGAGCGGCTGGACGAGGACTCGCTCCGCTGGTTCCGCGAGCGCGGCATGCGCATGAGCCAGCTCCTGATCGCCGCCATGGACGCCGCGCGCCGCGAGAGCCGGGAGCAGCTCCTCGCGCAGGCGGAGCAGCTCGGACGCGAATACGGGGCGGAGGCGGCTCGGCGGGGTCTCTCGCTCGGCGAGGGGACACAGGCGTTCCTGTTCTTCCGCGCGCGGTTCATGGGCGAGATCGCGGCGGTGGCGCGGCGCCGCAGCCTCGACGCGACGCATGCCGCCGCCCTCTTCGCCGAGGCCGACCGGACGCTCGACCGCGTGATCCTCGCGCTCATCGCGGGCCATCAGAGCGCCGAGTAGGCTCAGGGTGTGAGCGGGACCGCGGCCGCACGGGCCGTACGGGCGATCGACGAGCGGCGCGAGGACTTGGTCGAGCTCTCGCTTGCGATCCACCGCGATCCCGAGATCGCGTACCAGGAGCATCGGGCCGCGAGCCGGCTAGCCGATTTCCTCGAGCGCGCGGGCTTCGCGGTGACGCGCGGCTATCGCGGGATCGAGACCGCCTACCGGGGCGACGCGAGCGGCACGGGCCCGGGCCCCACGGTCGCGATCCTTGCCGAGTACGACGCGCTGAACGAGATCGGCCACGCCTGCGGCCACAACCTCATGGCGATGATGGGGGCGGCCGCGGCGATCGGGGCCCGCGCCGCGCTGGCGGAGCTGCCGGGACGCGTCGCCGCCATCGGCACCCCGGCGGAGGAGGGCGGCGGCGGCAAGGTCGCGCTCCTCAAAGCGGGCGGCTTCGACGACGTCGACGCGGCGATGATCGTGCACCCGAACTCGAGCCGGACCCTCGTCGGGCGCCACTCGCTCGCCGCCAATCGCGCGACCGTGGAGTATTTCGGGCGGGCGGCGCACGGCGCCTCACAGCCGGAAGCCGGCATCAACGCCCTCGACGGGGTGCTGCAGCTCTTCAACGCAATCAACGCGATGCGGCAGCAGCTCCGTCCCGACGCGCGCGTGATGGGCATCATCACCGCGGGGGGAAGCGCCCCCAACGTCATCCCCGACTACGCGCAGGCGCGCTTCAGCGTGCGCGCGCTCGACCGCGCGTACCAGCAGGAAGTGCTGCGCCGGTTCACGGCCTGCGCCGAGGGCGCCGCGCGCGCCACCGGCACTGAAGTGCGCATCACCGTCCCGGAGGAGGCGGGGTACGACAACATGGTGTTCTCGCGGCCGCTCGCCGAGCGCTGGGGCACCCACATGGCGGCGTTGGGCCATCCGCCGTTCGATCCCAAGGACGACGATCGCGTCGGGTCGACCGACATGGGCAACCTCATGCAGGTGCTCCCGGCGATCCATCCGTACGTCGCCATCTCGAACGACAACATCGCCGGCCACAGCATCGCCTTCCGGGAGGCCGCCGCGACCGAGCTCGCGCACGAGCGCGCGCTCGCGGCCGCGAAGGCGATGGCCCTGACGACGATCGATCTGCTCGGCGACCCGGACCTGCTCAGGCGCGCCCGCGCCGAGTTCGAGGAGCGCCGTGCGGGCGGGATCGTGAAGGGCCGTTAGTCCAGCGCGGCCTTGGGGTGCTTCTTGAAGAAGTCCCACATCGCGCTCGTCGCGTCGATCCGGTCGTTCGCCCTGAGGCCCGCCGGAAGCACGGCACCTGGCCAGGTGTGCCCGTGCCCGCCCAGCGTCTGGAGCACCATCTCGGTCTGCGCGCGGCAACCCGGATAGATCGTGGTGCGCACCCCGGCCAGATCACCGGTGCTCGTGCCGGAACCGCAGGCCATCCCCGCCAGCCAGCGGTCGATGACCCGCTGGAGTGGGGCCCGGTCCTCGCGCGCGCCCGCGGCCGCAATCACCGTTCCGCCGTTCAGCGGATACTGCGGATCGTTCGTCCCGACCATGTAGTAGAGCGACGCCGCGAACTTCGACTGCGCGGCGCTCAGCTGATCCGGATACAGGTGGCCGCCGACGGTCGCGACCGCGGCGAGGCGGTGATGCATTTCGGCCGCCGCGAGCCACGCGAGCGATCCACCGTGGCCGAACCCGGCCACGAACAGACGCGTCGGATCGATGTCGTGATGCCGTCCGACGTCGTTGATGACGGCGGAGATGTAGCCGACATCGCCGTTGCGCACGCGGCCCGCGAGGCCCGCGGGGGAGCCATCGTTCCAGAGACTCCTGTCCGCCTGCCCGAACGCGACGAGAAAGCCCTCGGCGCCCGCCTTCTCGCGCCACCCCCCGACGGCCATGGCGGTGTCCGCCGAGCCGTTGTCCCAGAGAACGACGACGACCGGATTGCCCTTGCGCCCGGCGATCGCCGGCGGCGCATGCAGGACGTACGTCCGGATGACCGTGTCGTGGCGCATCGTGTACTCGGTGTCGTTCGCACCGAGCGGCCGAACCGGGCTGCTGGTGGGCCGCGGGGTGGCGGGCGGAGCGGGCGCGCAGGCCGCGAGCAGCATGCACGCGGCGGCGAGGCCAACGGAAATGCGGCGCACGTTCCCATGACACCACAAGCGGGCGCCGGATGATGCGGAACCCTACTCTTAGCCGAGCAGCGCGGGCCCCGGGGGTCCGGCCGCGATCAGCCGCGACGGAGGTTCCGAGGACACCCATGCCGTACGACATCACGCTCATTCCCGGCGACGGCACCGGCCCCGAGATCGTCGCGGCGACGCGGCGGGCAATCGAGGCAACCGGGATCGCGATTCGCTGGGACGTCGTCGACATCGGGCTGCCGGCGATGGAGAAGCTCGGCGAGCCCTTCCCCAAAGCCTCTCTCGACTCGGTGCGCAAGAACAGGGTCGCCCTGAAGGGGCCGCTCACGACCGAGCTCGGTACGGGCATGCGCTCGGTCAACGTGGCGCTGCGCAAGGAGTTCGACCTCTACGCGAACCTCCGTCCCGCGAAGACCTACAGGGGCGTGAACGCCCCCCTGGGCGACCTCGACCTCGTCGTGGTGCGCGAGAACATCGAGGACCTGTATTCGGGCATCGAGTTCGACGTGGGCACGAAGGAAGCGGCCGACATCCGCGACGCGATCGTGAAGGCGGGCGGCGCGCGGATCCGCGAGGACGCCGCGATCGCGATCAAGTACATCAGCGACTTCGGCAGCCGGCGCATCGTGAAGTTCGCGTTCGACTACGCGCGGGCCAACAAACGCAGGAAAGTCACCGCCGTCCACAAGTCGAACATCATGAAGTTCGCCGACGGCCTGTTCCTGAAGGTCGCAGGGGAGGTCGCGAAGGACTACCCCGAGATCGAGTTCGAGGATCGCATCGTCGACAACATGTGCATGCAGCTGGTGCAGAAGCCCGACCTCTACGACGTCCTGGTCCTCCCGAACCTGTACGGGGACATCGTGAGCGACCTGTGCGCCGGCCTGGTCGGCGGCCTGGGTGTCGCGCCGGGCGCCAACATCGGCGCGAACGGCATCGCGGTGTTCGAGGCCATCCACGGCTCAGCCCCGCGCTACGCGGGCCAGAACAAGGTGAACCCGATGGCGCTCATGCTCACGGGGGTGCTGATGCTCCGGCACATCGGCGAGCGCGCCGCCGGGGACGCACTCGAGGCCGCGATCACGGCGGTCGTCGCGGAAGGCAAGGACGTGACCTACGACCTCAAGCCAAAGCGCGACGACCCCACGGCCGTCGGGACCAAGGAGTTTGCCGACGCGGTCATCCGCCGTCTGAAGAAGCAAGCCTGAGCGAGGGCGGCTTTGCCGCGACGAGTGAAGTCGAGGCGGAGCCAGCGTAGCGAAGCGAGCATCGAGCAGTGAGGGAGAGAAGCAGCATGACAGCCGTTCGTGTCGCGGTCACGGGGGCCTCGGGCCAGGTCGCGTATTCGATCTTCCCGCGCATCGCCGCGGGCGAGATGTTCGGCAAAGACGTCGAGGTCGATATCCGGCTCGTCGACATCCCCCCGATGATCGAGAAGACCAAAGGCGTGATGATGGAGCTCGAAGACGGCGCCTACCCGTTGCTCGCCGGCCTCTCCGCGACCTCCGACCGCATGATCGGCTTCAAGGACGCCGACTGGGTGCTGCTCGTGGGCTCCCGCCCGCGCGGACCCGGGATGGAGCGCAACGACCTGATCGGCGCGAACGGCCCGATCTTCGTCGACGACGGCAAGGCGATCGCCGCGGTCGCGGCTCCCGGCGTGCGCGTCGCGGTGGTCGGCAACCCGTGCAACACGAACTGCCTCATCGCGCGCGCCGCGGCCGGGCCGAAGGTGCCGGACGACCGGTGGAGCGCGATGACACGCCTCGACCAGAACCGGGCGCGCTCCCTGCTCGCCGCGAAGACCGGGGCTCGCGTCCGTGACGTCAAGAAGCTCGTGATCTGGGGGAACCACTCCAGCACCCTGCTCCCCGAATTCGGCAACGCCACGGTCGGGGGCAAGCCCGCCACGGCAGCCGCGGAGAAGGGGTGGCTCGAAGGCGACTTCGTAAAGGAGGTCCAGGGGCGCGGCGCGGCCATCATCGCCGCGCGCGGCGTCTCGAGCGCCTTCTCCGCCGCGCAGGCGGTGGTCGACCACGTGAAGAGCCTCCTCACCCCGACCCCGGCCGACGACTGGTTCAGCGCCGCGGTGGTCTCCGACGGCTCGTACGGCGTGCCGAAGGGCCTGGTCTCGTCCTTCCCGCTCCGCTCGACGGGGAACGGCGGCTACGAGATCGTGCAGGGCGTCGCGCTCGACGCCTTCGCGAAGGGGAAGCTCGACGCGACGGTCGCCGAGCTCCAGAAGGAGCGCGACGTGGTGAAGGACCTGCTCTAAGCGGGGATCGCGAGCCATCCGGCGGCGGGGCGCATGAGGCGTCCGGTCGCCACGATGGCGTCCATCTCGCGGGTCGTGAGATCCCAGGTGAACCACCTGCGCGCCTCGCTCTCGGGAGCGAGGACCGCGGCGCGCACGCCGCTCACCACGAGGTCGCGGAGCGCATCCTGCTCCGTCCGGCGCGAGCGGCGCGACTTGGACTGATCCCAGCGCCGCAGAACGGATGTGTGGCGATGGCCGAAGCCCGCCCCCTCCACCTCGACGCTCCGCGCCAGGATCGCCCCGACCTTCTCGATCTTCGAGCGCACCGAGCGGAGCGCGGCCGCCGTGAGCCCGAGCTCCGTGGCGCACTCTTCGGCACGGCGCGGGCCCGCGGCGCCGAGGTAGGCGACCAGGCGCGCCGCTTCGGGGCCGTACTCCCCCGCCTCGACGCGCTCCAGCTCCGCCCGGCAAATGGGGTCGACGAGCGCGGCCGAGTCCGGCGAGAGGAACAGCGTCTTGCCGCGGTGGATCTTGGTGTCGAGGACGCCGTCGAGCTCGGCGAGCCTCCCGCCCCAGGGCCACTTGGTGCGCGGCCACGAGGCGAAGCCGGTGCCGCCCGGCTTGTATGGCGGCTCGTGGCACGCCTGGAAGAGGCTCGGGAGCGCCGAGTCCGCGGACAGCGTGAGCATGCCGCGCTCCGTGAGGAACGACGCCGCCTCCTCGAACGTCTGGAGCGCCTGCTCCGGGGCGAGGCGGCACAGTCGGATGCGGAGCGCCCGCAGCTCCGCTAGGGGCGCGATCGTTTCCTCGCGTACGCGCGGGAGTCGCCGTCGCTGGTTCGGTGGCGAGTTTGCCGGAGGAGCACCGGCACGAACGAGTCCATGGCCGGGCCACGTTACTACGCCGGAAAGCAAGGGCCGCTTGAACCGGGGCGCGGGGTCACCGCGTGCGGAGCCAGCGCTCCCCGAGGAGGATGGCCGCGAAGATGCCCGCGATCACGAAAAACTCCGTGAAGCCGCCGCTGCGAACGGCCGGCACCACGACGGTGAGGATGAACAGGATCGTGAGCGTGATGCCCGCGATCGCCATGAACCAGCTGCGCGGCATCCAACCGCCGGCGTCCTCCGCCTCGGGCGCGGGCTTCTGCTCCGGCGCCGGGTCAGACTCGCCGGTCAGAGCCCCAGCCGCCGCTTCACCCACGCCAGCGGGTCGTAGAACTCGCTCACCACGCGCTCCTTGAGCGGGATGATCGCGTTGTCGGTGATGTGGATGTGCTCGGGGCACACCTCACTGCAGCACATGGTGATGTTGCAGAACCCGAGCCCGTGCTTCTGCTTGATCAGCGCGACGCGGTCGTTGGTGTCGAGGGGATGCATCTCGAGCTCCGCGAGCCGGGCGAAGAATCGGGGCCCAGCGAAGCTCTTCTTGTTGTCCTCGTGGTCCCGGATGACGTGGCAGACGTCCTGGCACAGGAAGCACTCGATGCACTTGCGGAACTCCTGAACCCGGTCGACGTCCTCCTGGTACATGCGGCGGGTGCCGTCGGCCTCCCGCGGCTTCGGTTTGAATGCGGGGATGGTTTTCGCGACCTCGTAGTTGAACGACACATCGGTCACCAGGTCCTTGATCACGGGGAACGTCTGGAGCGGCTGGACGGTGACCGTCTCTCCCTCTTTGAACTCGTCCATGCGGGTCATGCACATGAGGGACGGGTGGCCGTTGATTTCGGCGCTGCACGAGCCGCACTTGCCGGCCTTGCAGTTCCAGCGGCAGGCGAGGTCGGGCTGCTGCGTCTGCTGGATCCGGTGAATGACGTCGAGGACGACGAGGCCCTCCTCTTCCGGTACCCGATACTCCTGGAAGGCGCCGCCGCTCACATCGCCGCGCCAGACCCTGAAGTGGTACTCGCTCGTCATTCGGACTTGGCCCCTTCCTCGAGGATCTTCTTCAGCTCGTCCGGCACGATGGGCAGCGGCTCGGTCCGCTGCACGAGCGTGTCGCCCTGGCGCATGCTCACGATGTTCTTCTTGCCCCACTCCCCGTCGGTCTTCGGGAAGTCCTCGCGGGTGTGGCCCCCGCGGCTCTCCTGCCGCATCAGCGCGGAGGTCGCGCTCGCCTCGGCCACCATGAGCAGGGACCGCAGCTCGAGCGCGAGGTTCCAGCCGGGGTTGTAGGCGCGCCCGCCCGGGACGCGCACCTGCTCGAGGCGCTCCTTGTATGTCTGGATGCGACGGATGGCCTCCTTGAGGCCGGACTCGTCGCGGATGATGCCGACGAGCTCGTGCATCGTCTCCTGGAGCTCGGACTGGATCCGGTACGGGTTCTCGCCGTCGCCCGCGCCGAGCGGCTTGAGCATGGCGGCCGCCGCCGACTCGATCTGGGCTTCGTTGGCCGCCGGCGGCGCGGACGCGCGCCCGGCGTACTCGGCCGCGGACTTCCCCGCGCGGCGGCCGAAGACGAGCAGGTCGGACAGCGAGTTTCCGCCGAGGCGGTTCGCGCCGTGCATGCCCGCGGCGACCTCTCCGGCGGCGTACAGGCCAGGCAGCGTGGTCGCGGCGGTGTCGGCCTCCACGCGGATGCCGCCCATCACGTAGTGGAGGGTCGGAGCAACCTCCATCGGCTGGACGGTGATGTCGACGCCGGCGAGCTCCTTGAACTGCACGTACATCGAGGGAAGGCGCTTGCGGATGTAGTCGGGACTCCGGCGCGAGGCGATGTCGAGGTAGACGCCGCCGTGCGCGGTGCCGCGGCCCGCCTTGATCTCGGCGTTGATCGCCCGGGCGACCTCGTCGCGCGGGAGCAGGTCCGGCGTGCGGCGGTTGTTCCGCTTGTCCGTGTACCAGGCGTCGGCTTCCTTCTCCGTGTCCGCCGTCTCGGCTTTGAAGAACTCGGGGATGTAGTCGAACATGAAGCGCTTCCCGCTGGTGTTCTTCAGCGTCCCGCCGTCGCCGCGGACGCCCTCAGTGACGAGGATGCCCCGCACGGACGGCGGCCAGATCATCCCGGTGGGATGGATCTGGACCATCTCCATGTCGATGAGCTCAGCGCCCGCCTCGAGGGCCATCGCCTGTCCATCGCCGGAGTACTCCCACGAGTTGGAGGTCACTTTCCACGCCTTGCCGATACCGCCCGTCGCGAGCACCACGGCCTTGGCCGCGAAGAGGACCAGCTCGCCGGTCTGGCGCTTGTAGCCGATCGCGCCGGTGACCCGGCCGGCGTCGGTGAGCAGGCGCTGGAGCGTGTATTCCATGAACACATCGATTCCGAGCTCGACCGCGCGCTGCTGGAGCGTGCGGATCATCTCGAGGCCGGTGCGGTCGCCCACGTGCGCGAGGCGTGCGTAGCGGTGGCCGCCGAAGTCGCGTTGCAGGATCAACCCGTCATTGGTGCGGTCGAACATCGCGCCCCATTCCTCGAGCTCGAGGACGCGGTCGGGCGCCTCCTGCGCGTGGAGCTGGGCCATGCGCCAGTTGTTGAGCAACTTGCCGCCGCGCATGGTGTCGCGGAAGTGGACCTGCCAACCATCTTCCTTCCACACGTTGCGCATCGCCGCGGCGATGCCGCCCTCGGCCATGACGGTGTGGGCTTTGCCGAAAAGCGATTTGCACACGATGGCCGTCCTGGCCCCCGCCTGGTGCGCCTCGATCGCGGCGCGGATGCCCGCCCCACCCGCACCGATGACGACGACGTCATAGGCATGACGCTCGCTCACTTCGGTCGCTGCGCGACCTGCGTTCACCGCCACTTGTCGGGGGCACGGCGCCGGCCGGCGGAGCCGGCCGCGCCGCAGCGCTCGTTCAGGTCAGCCTGACCTCCACGCTGCGTCGTGCCGAACGGGCGGGCGCGCATCAGAACAGGATCCTTGGGTCCGCGATCCAGCCCGCGGCGACCATGCGGATGTACGCGTCGGTCAGGCCGACGCTGAACATCGAAAGCCACGCCCAGCGCGGATGATGCAGGTTCAGCTGTGTCACCGCCGACCACAGGCGGAAGCGGATGCTCGCGCGGTGGAACGAGTCCACCGAACCGCCGACGATGTGACGCAGGGCGTGGCAGCCCAGCGTGTAGAAGGACAGCAGCAGCGTGTTGCCCACCATGATCACGGTGCCGAGGCCGATGCCGAAGTGGCGCGCGGCGTGGTCGCCCGCACTCCCGCTTACCGCACTCGTAACGGGGAACGAGAACGCTTTGATCGCGTCGATCCAGAGGACCGCGATGATCACGAGCGCCGTGTAGAGGACGTAGCGGTGGACGTTCTGGAGGACGAACGGGAAGCGCGTCTCACCCGTGTAGCGCCTGCGCAGATCAGGCACCGCGCACGCGGCCGGCGAGGAGAAGAACGCCCGGTACACGGAGCGGCGGTAGTAGTAGCAGGTGATCCGGAACGCGAGCGGCAGGCCGACGATGAAGTACGCCGGCGACAGGCTCATGAAGTCGATCGTGAACGGGAACAGGCGCTCGCTCGGGGGACACGTGCTCGAGAGGCACGGCGAGTACATCGGGGAGAGGTAGGGGTCCGCGAAGTACGCGCTGTTCGCGGTGGAGACGAGGAAGGTGTAGACGCCGAAGATGCCGAGCGCCGCGACGATCGAGAGGGGCTCCAGCCACCAGAGGTCCTGGCGCTCGGTTCCCCGAGGCTCCGCGCGCTCCGCACTTCGCGCGACCGTGGCCATCTGCTCTCACCCCTCCCGCTGTGCGGGCCTCACGATAGCGTCCCGCAAACCGCCGATACCGTCCTGCCCCGCAGGAACCGGCCCCTAGACCCCGAATACCGGAAGTGGCTTCACCTTTCCGCGGACGGCCACCTCGCCAAGCGGGTTGAGAACCCCGGCTTCGATCCGCGCGGCGGTGTCGGCCGAGACGACCAGGTCGACGCCGAGCTCCTTCGTGAGCGATTCCATGCGCGAAGCGGTGTTCACCGTGTCGCCGATGGCGGTGTAGTCGGACCGCTCGGGAAGCCCCACTGCGCCGAGCACGACCGCGCCGGTGTGGACGCCCACCCCGAACCCCGCGACCGGCTCCCCCCGCGCGGCACGCTCGACGGAGAGGGCCGCGACGCGCTC
>Ga0194132_10006606_pt1 | contig 17870 bp, 16 predicted proteins | sample TA2KigOf80mmetaG_FD_148612 | JGI IMG/M metagenome (GOLD analysis project Ga0194132, IMG submission 148612) | Freshwater microbial communities from Lake Tanganyika, Tanzania - TA2015054 Kigoma Offshore 80m | ecosystem: Environmental > Aquatic > Freshwater > Lake | place: Tanzania: Lake...
GTGTCCTATTGTTACACCCGCAGGAGACGACGACAATCTTGGGGAGGGGCAGTTTTCATGTCGCAGAATCAACGGCCGTCGGTCGGGCCATATACCGCCACGGCGCTCCAGGTCAGTTGCGTCGCGGTCAACGGCAAATCCAAGGCCGATGCGCACGCCACCATGCTGTCCTCCATCGCCACTTTGAAGGGCGCCATCGCCACCACCGTCGGGTTTACCAAGAGCTTCGCCGGCACCGACACCAAGTTGATCGTGCTGCCCGAATATTTTCTGTCGAGTTTTCCGATGGGCGAGCCGATCCCGGTGTGGAAGGAGATCGGCGCGATCGAGATCGACGGTCCCGAGTACGCGGCGCTCTCGGCCATCGCCCAGGCGCAGAAGTGCTATCTGGCCGGCAATACCTATGAGATCGACCCCAAGTTTCCTGAACTCTATTTCCAGTGCTGCTTTGTCATCGGACCCAACGGCAATGTCGTGCTGCGGTATCGCCGATTGATCTCGCTGTTCGCGCCGTCGCCGTTCGACGTGTGGGACAAATACCTAGACGCCTATGGCCTCGACGGTGTCTTTCCGGTGGCCAAGACCGACATCGGCAATATCGCCTGCGTCGCCTCGGAGGAAATTCTTTATCCCGAGATTTCGCGTGCCTTTGCCTTGCGCGGCGCCGAGATCATTTGTCATTCGACCTCGGAAACCTCATCGCCGCTGATGACGCCGAAAGAGATCTGCCGCCGCGCCCGCGCGGTCGAGAATATGTGCTTCGTCGTCTCGGCGAACACGGCCAAGATCATCGGTACGCCGATGCCGGCCGAGGCCACCGGCGGCATGTCGAAGGTGGTCGATTACAAGGGCAATGTGCTGGCCGAGGCGTACCCCGGGGAATCGTTCTGCGCCAACGCCATTCTCGACATCGACGCGCTCCGCAAATATCGCGCGCTGCCCGGCATGTGCAATTTGCTCTCGCGCCAGCCGCTTGAACTTTATGCTGCGAGTTACGCCGACCGCAGCGCTAGTCCGATGAACTCCTTGCTCGACGGCGGCAAGGTCAAGGTGCCGGATCGCGCCATGTTCGTCAGCCGCCAGGCCGGCGCCATCGCACGCCTGCGCGAAACCGGTGTGTTGTAGGAGAGAGGCCATGACGCCACGCGAGATTGTCGAGAAATTCCTGCGGTCGCTCGAAGCCCGCGACCTGCCGACGGCACAGGCTTTGCTGGCGCCGGGCATGATCATGACCTTTCCCGGCAATCGCAAATTCACGCGCATGGAGGACCTGATCGCCTCATCCAAGAACCGCTACCGCAACGTGCGGAAGACGTTCCAAAAGTGGGACGAGTTCAAAGTCGGTGACGTGACCGTGGTTTATTCGTGCGGTCTTCTCAATGGCGAGTGGCCCGACGGCAGCGCGCTGAAGGACATTCGCTACATCGACCGGTTCGAGATCAAGGACGGTAAGATCGTTGACCAGCAGGTGTGGAACGATCTTGCCGAATTCCGCCCAACCTGAATTGAAGCCGTCGTGATTGAGGACCTCCGCGCCATTGTCGGCCCCGCTGGTCTGCTGATCGGCGCTGACATTGGACCTCGCTATTTGAACACGCGCGGCCGTGGCACGGCGGGTCGCCCGTTGTGCGTCGTTCGGCCCGGGACGCCAGCCGAAGTCTCGCGGGTGATGGCCGCCTGCCACGCACGGAATCAGACCGTCGTCGCCCAGGGCGGGATGACGGGTCTGGTCGGCGGCGGCGCACCGCGTGATGGCGACGTGATCCTATCGACCGAGCGATTGACCAAGATCGAGGCGCTCGATCGCGACGGGTTGACTTTGATGGCCGAAGCCGGCGTCGTGCTGCAAACCGCTCAGGAATTCTGCGCCGATGCCGGGCTCGAACTGCCGCTCGATCTCGGCGCGCGCGGCTCTGCCACCTTGGGCGGGGTCATCTCGACCAACGCCGGCGGCGTGCGCGTCATCCGTCACGGCATGATGCGTGACAACGTGCTCGGCCTCGAAGCCGTCTTGGCCGACGGCACCGTGTTATCGTCGATGAACCGCATGCTCAAGAACAACGCCGGCTACGATTTGAAGCAGTTGTTCATCGGCAGCGAGGGTACCCTCGGCGTTGTCACGCGCGCGGTGATACGTCTCAAGCCGCGCCCCAAAGCGATCGTGACGGCATTCACGGCATCGCGATCGGTTGCCGACGTCGCATCTTTCCTGCGCCATCTCCAGACCGAGATGGGCGCCGAACTCGGCAGTTTCGAAGTGATGTGGCCCGAGTACGATGCCTTCGTGCGCGCGCGTTGCCCTGCGTTGAAACCACCGTTTGCGCCGAATTGCGGTTTCACCGTGCTCTCGGAATTTCTCTGTGGATCGGCCGGCGATGCCGAACCCAGGGTCGAGGCAACATTGGGCGGCGCCTTGAAGCAGGGTTTGATCGACAACGCCGTCATCGCCAAGAACGAACGCGAACGCGCGGCGTTCTGGACGGTGCGCGAAGGCGCGGGCGAGGGGATGCGCACCCTGCTGCCCTATTTCGTCTACGACGTGTCGATGCCGATTGCGGCGATGGAGTCGTTCGGCGATCGCGTCCGCGCCGACATAGCCACGACATATCCGAATTCAACGGTGCTGGTTCTCGGCCACATGGGTGACGGCAATCTGCACGTCGTCGCCGCGGTCGGTTCGGGTGCGGCGGCCGATCATCGTGCCGTCGACGACATCGTATATGGAATCATCCGCGATCTTGACGGTTCGGTTTCGGCCGAGCACGGCATTGGCGTCGAGAAGCGGGACTACCTCGGATGGTCGCGAACGCCGGCCGAAGTCGCAGTCATGCACACACTCAAGGCCGCGCTGGATCCGAAGAACCTGCTCAACCCCGGAAAAGTCCTGTAGCGCCTACTCGCTGTCGGCGCGGTCGCCGATCGGCGCGCAGGTGAGCGCGTGACGGGTGTTGGCGCTTCGATATGGTGCGCCGTCCGCCGGGACCGACATCGACTCGAGAATGTTCCCGGTGCCGCAGGCAATGCGAAGGTCGTCCTCTTCCGGTGTGCCGCGATAGACATAGGTCAAGGACTCACCGCCCGCATCGGCCTTGTAGCAAACGAAGCTGAGATTGCGCGTGGTGCAACGCGCGGCCGATGTGGTGTGGCCCGAGAGCATGCAGTCGCGTTCGATCGCTTCAAGGCCGCGCCCTTGCGAGGCTTCGGTCAGGCCGGTTTCGACACAGGTCGAATCTTCCATTGCCGCATCGAGGTCGCTCGCGCCGGCGAGGTCGATGTCGTCATCGGCCGACTGTTCCGCCGCTCGCAATTCGGCGGCAACTGTCTGAACGTTGTTGGATGCGGCGTCGGCCAAGCGCTCGTCGCGTCCGGTCCGGATCGCGTTCAGCGCGACAACGCGGTCGCTGCCTGTGACGTTGTGCGCATCCTCGGACACTGTGGCGAAGGCGCGGTCGAACGCGCGACCGATGCGCTCGGCATCCGCCGCCAGGTTCGCTTGCGCGGCAGACGCCTGCAGATCGCCCAATGCCGTGAGGGCATCGATGCGGGCATCCCAGTCGCCGTTGCTTTCGATCGTCGCCACTTGCGCCGCTTCGGCGACGGTCATCAAGCGCTGCATGGCGATATCGATCGCACCGACGATGGCCTCAAGCCCGCTTGAACCAGCCGAGAACTTGAGGTCGAGCAATTGGTCGATGCTGTCTTGCGCAGCGCTTCCGCCGGCAGTTTCCGAAGACGCGGTCGCGCGCTCGATCACCGAAAGAAGGCTCGCGCCCGACTGCGTGGCGACATCGGCGGCACCCGAGCGGGTCGCGGCGTCGGTTACGGCGAGAAGCTCGTAGGCGGCGTCCAATCCGTTGACGCCGAACACATTCGCTTGGGCGGCTTCCAGCGCACCCTGCAACCGCGCGCGCTCGGCTGCGGATGCTTTCGGCGAATCAGCGGCCAAGGCATCGAACGTATCGGTGCCGAGGAGCGTCACTGCAAAAATGAAAATCGCTGTTCTGTTCACGGTCATAGCCCCGCCCCATCAGCAGGGACGTTAACGATAACACGGTCGGCGCGATTCGGCCGAGCGGCAACGCTATTCCATCTAACTGTTGCTGATTCGCTACAATCAGGGGAAGGGCGCTAACCCCATGTGGTAAAATGGATTTCGATCCGTCGCGGGCGGTGCATTATGCTGTAACCAACATAAAGCCGGCCGAGATGCTCCACCATCCGGAGCCAGTCGGCACCGCCCAGATCCGCTACTTCGAACCCCAAGGGCGTTGCCAAGGCGGCGACTCGGGCCTTGGCGTCGGCATTGCCACCTGCGATCGGCAAGGAGATCGGGCCGCCGATTTTCTTGGTATCGAACATCACCCCAGCATTCGTCGTGTTGAAGGCCTTGACCACATGAGCTTTCGGCGCTGCCTCCTGGATTTGAAGGGCAATGCAGGTGCCGTCCAAGGGTTCATCGAATTTGCCGTCGCGCAGCATCAGCAGATTGGTGGCATCGATCAGCACCTTTCCGTCGACGTTGCCGAGCGACTTCACCATCTCGACGGCGGCTTTCGTTGTCACCGCGATCAGGATCATATCGCACTTCGCCGCGGCTTCGATCTGGGTCGCCGCGGTGGCGCCGTGTCCGGTTTCGGCTACCAGTGCTTTGACCTTGTCGGCGTCCGGCGCGCGCGACCCGTAAACGATCGTGTGCCCCATCGCCGCCCAGCGTCTGCCGAGCGCGCTGCCGACATTGCCGGTGCCCATCACGGCGATTCTCTCCGGTGTGGCGGCACGCACGGGAGTGACGACGGCTGTCGCCGCCGCAAGGCTAACAAGGTTGCGTCGGTTGAGGGATGTGTTCATCAGAGTCTCCTGTGCGTTTGCCTAAAATGTCATGCCGCGCTTTAGGCGTGGTATCCAGCGCTTTCTATTCGCGGAACAAGACAATACTTCTGGACCCCGCACCCCCGCCTTCGCTCTTCGAGCGTCGTCGGGTCTACAGGCCAGTCGTCCAAAGCTGCGGAGCAGCGACGGTGATCCGCGCGGGGTGACGAACTCGAAACGGGGTCGACTTTGGCTGTGACTACTTTTGGACCGCCGGGCCGGTTTCAAGCGGCAGCGACGCGTCGGCGCCCCATTCGAGCCAGCTGCCGTCGTATATGGCGACATCACGCTTGCCGAGCATGTAGGCGCCCAGTGCAACGGTGCAGGCGGTGACGCCCGAACCGCAGCTGGTCGTGATCGGCTTCGACAGGTCGACGCCGGCTTTGTCGAAGGCGGCTTTGAGCGCGGCGGCGCCTTTCAAAGTCTGCGTTCCTGCATGAAACAGCTGGGCGAATGGCAGGCTGCGGGCGCCGGGAATGTGGCCCGAACGCAACCCGGGGCGCGGTTCGGGCTCGGTGCCCGTGAAGCGGCCGCCTGAGCGGGCATCCAATGTCTGCCAGTCGCGCTTGTCGATGTTGGCCTTCATGGCATCGCGCCGGCGCACGGTGAGCTTGCCGTCGGCGCATGTGAACGTTGTCGAGGGGTATGTCGGCGCGTCCGTCGACAGCGCACGTCCTTCGGCCTTCCACTTGCCGAGCCCGCCATCCATCACGGACACGGCCTCATGGCCGAAATAGCGAAACATCCACCACACGCGCGCGGCCGCGCAGGCGCCGCCCATGTGATCGTAAGCGATGACGTGGTGTTCGTTGCCGATACCGAGGGCACCGACCTTGGCGGCGAAAATTTCTGGCGTCGGGAAAGTGTGATCCTTCTTGCCGGCGGGGTCGGCGATGTCGTTGATGTCGAAGAACGCCGCGCCGGGGACGTGGCCCTCGTTGTACTGCTTGCGCGCGGGGTCGATGCCGCCCGGCACGAAGTACGAAGCATCGACAATGCGAATGTCGGGCGCGGCAAGTCGCGCCGCGAGCCATCCGGTCGAGACCATGGCATCGGTGAAAGCGTAGTCCATCAGCGTCCTCCCGGGACGGACCAGGCCGCCCTGACTTTGTCGCGATTGAGAAAAAACCATTGTGCCGCAATCAGCGTCGCGGCGTTCTGAATTTTTCCGGCGTCGAGTATCGCACGCAACGCGGCTTCGGTGAGCACATGCACCCGGATGTCTTCATGTTCGGCCGCAAGGCCGTGTACGCCACCGGCGCCAACCGACGACACGCGGCCAAGATACAAGTACACCGTCTCGGATGTTCCGCCTGGACTGACGCCGTAGTGCGCGATCGGCCACAAGTCGGTGACCTCGCGTCCGGCTTCCTCAACCGCTTCGCGGCGGCAGACCTCGTCGGGTTTTTCGCCGGGATCGATGATGCCGGCCACCATCTCCAGCATCCATGGGTCGAGCCCGCCGGCCATCGCGCCGACACGGAATTGCTCGCACATGACGAACTCGCAACGGGTGGGGTCATACAGCAACACCGCGGCGGCGTGGCCGCGTTCGAACACTTCGCGGCTCATGGGCGTCGTCCAGCCGCCGGCGAAGGTCCGGTGTTTCAGGACGTAGCGGTCGATGCGGAAGTAGCCCTTGAAGGGCGTCGTCTTTTCGATGATCTCGATTCCGGTCGGCGGTGGCGACGGCATGGCGATGAGTGTGCTAAGACCGGTCAAATTCGACGCTTGATATGGAGCAAGTGGGAAAAAGGCATGGCGGCGCGTAATCGTCAATGGGTTCTGGCTGAACGGCCGGTCGATCGCGCGGTCAGATCGTCCGACTTCAGAATGGTCGAGACGCCGGTGCCGGAGCCAAAGCCGGGCGAGTTTGTTACGCGCGTGATCTATTCGTCGCTGGCGCCGGTGATGCGGTTCTACATGCTCGACGGCGCTGCCGGCGAGAAGCCGCTCGAGATGGGAGAGGTGATGCGCGGCCGCGCTGTCGGCCAGATCGTCGCCTCACGGCATCCCGCGTTCAAAGAAGGCGAGATCGTTCAGGGCAAGATGGGTTGGCAGGAGTACGCAGTCTCGGACGGCTCTCCTTATTGGATGATGTACAAGGTTCATCAGCGCATCGTGCCGGTGTCGACGGCACTTGGCGTTCTCGGCATGACCGGCTTCACGGCCTACTTCGGCCTGTTTGACATCGGCAAGCCTAAAACGTGCGAGATGGTGCTGGTCTCCGGCGCCGCTGGTGGTGTGGGTTCAAGCGTCGGGCAAGTCGCCAAGATTGCCGGCTGCTCCGTGGTCGGCATCGCCGGAGGGCCGGACAAGTGCGCGCTTCTCACATCGAAGCTCGGCTATGACGCCGCCATTGATTACAAGGCCGACGATGTCACGGCTGCGCTCGACCGTCTGTGCCCCAAGGGTATTGACGTGTTCTTCGACAATGTCGGCGGCCCGATCCTCGATGCGGCATTGTCACGGATCAACAAGTATGCGCGCGTGGTGTCGTGCGGCGGCATTTCACAATACATCGCCGGCACCAAGGACCCGTATCCGCTCAAAAATGCCTACCTGATCGGTCGCCTCAATGCCTTGCTGCAAGGTTTCTTCATCTACGACTTTGAGGCTCGCTTCGCCGAAGCCGAGCAGGCCATGGCCGGTTGGATCAAGGACGGCCGGCTCACCTACCAGGAGGACATTCTCGATGGCTTCGAGCGCATGCCAGAAGCGTTGATCCGCCTGTACCAGGGCGCCAATCGCGGCAAGCAATTGGTCCGCGTCAGTGCGGATCCGTTTTGATGGCGCGCGCCGGTATCGAGCGGGCGATCAAACGCGGCGTGGCGCTGGGGTTGACGCGGCGCGAAGCTGGCATCCTCGCGCGCCTGCGCACGCCGGCCGAGGTGCAAGATTTCGTCGATCGCATTCCGATGAACTTCGAGCCCGGCGGCGATACTGTTTTGTCGGTACGCCAGGTGCTGAAGCAGCGCCGCGCGCATTGCATCGAAGGTGCCTTCGTCGCGGCGTGCGCGCTGGCCATGCAGGGGCGCAAACCGCTGTTGATGGACATGCAGGCGATCCCGCTCGACGACGATCACGTCATCACGATCTTTAAGGACCGCGGGCTGTGGGGCGCCGTCTCCAAAAGCAACGCGCCGACGCTGCGCTACCGCGATCCGGTGTATCGCACGCTGCGCGAGCTCGCGATGTCGTACTTCCATGAGTACAGCAAGGATCGCGTCAAGACACTCAAGACCTACTCCGTGCCGATCGATCTCAGCCGCTACGACGTCTCGAAGTGGGTGACCTCCGCCGATTCCTGCTGGGATATGGCCGACTGGGTCGACAAGGTGAAGCACTTCAAGATGGTTCCCGGACCTCGCCGCCTGCGCCTCCGCGACAAGATCGAAGCCGCCGCCGGCAAACTCGAAGAGCATCGCGATCCGCGGAAGAAGAAGTAGTGTTTTTCTCCATCTCCCGGCGGGAGAGGGCCTTTCTGATTGCCGTCACCCACATTCTCGAACAGCATCGCGACCTGACGCAGAAGAGGGGCTGACATGAACATCGCCATCGTCATCTTTGACGGCGCCGAGGAGCTCGACTTCGTCGGTCCTTGGGAAGTGTTCACGATGGTGAATGCGACCTTCAAGATCAAAAAGATCGACAAGGCCGATCAGGTCTACTTCGTGTCCGAGACCGGCGGACAGATCACCTGCGCCAAAGGCATGCGCGTGTTGCCCGATCACAGTTTCGCGACTGCGCCCACGGCCGACGTGATCCTGATCCCGGGTGGACAGGGGACGCGGCGCGAAGTTCAGAACCCGGCGATGCTGAACTGGATTGCGGCGCAGGCCGCCACCTCGAAGTGGGTCACGAGTGTCTGCACGGGCTCCATGGTGCTGGCCGCGGCCGGGCCGGCGCGCGGCAAGCGCATCACCACGCATTGGGGCGCGGTCGAAGAAGTGCGGAAGCGCGGCGATGCGGCTGAAGTCGTGACCGGACAGCGATGGGTCGTGGACGGAAACGTCGTGACCTCGGCCGGCGTCTCCGCCGGGATCGACATGGCCCTCTGGCTGGTGGGACAAATTCATGGCTCGGATATCGGCGCCGTCGTGGTCAAGTTCATGGAATACGACCCCAAACCGCCGTTTCCGTTCGCGCGATAGGGGCGGGCAAGTCCATTTTTTTTCTGTCATTCCGGCGAAGGCCGGAATCCATTGCGTAGAAACCGCGGTTGCCAATCCATGCATGCTGGCTCGGGGGCCGGCATGACGGTGTTTTCAATAGGATTTATCCCTGCGCACAGTAGTCGAGCACAGGTGAGAAGTGATACGCTCCCCGCTCGCAATCAGGGTCTTTCATCATGCTCGATTACCGCCTCAAACAGTCCGGCCGCGCGTCGCTCGATTTTCTGTCGTCCTTCGGCGCTGTCGTGCCGGCGTTGAGCCGCAAGCAGACCGAAGCGCTCAAGGCCAAGGGCCTGACCGACGACGCCAAATTGGCGAACGACATGGACGAACGCGCGGGCCAGATCGAGGGCGCGCTGGAACCCGAAATCGCCTACCGCGTTTCGAATCTGATCGGCGAGTGGCACGCCGAGCATCATGGCCGTATCGCCAAGGAAGCCTTCGAACAGATCGCGCCCGAGCTTCGCCCCGATTTCGAAAAATACGCCAAGGGGGCGACGACGCTGACGCCCAATCCTGACATCGAAGTTCCAAAGTACTGGCGTTATCCGGTGCATCGCACCACCGGCGGCTGGGACGGGCATCCGGACATGGGCTTCATCCATGGCGAGTTGGTGCATCGCTACATCGTCGGCAAGTCGCCGAAACCGCCGGCGGCCGGCAATCTGCCGACGGATATTTATTCCGATCGGCGTAACTTCGCCGGCCGTGCGCCACGACGCGACTATGGCAAGATTCTCGAAATCGGCTGCAGTTCGGGGCCATACACCGAGGCGTTGGCGCAAGTTTTCCCAAGCGCCGAAGTTTGGGCGTGCGACATTTCCATCGCCCAGCTCGAACAGGCGCAGCGCAACGGCAACCACGACGGACGGGCCTGGAAACTGTTCCAGGCCGATGGCCAGAACACCGGCCAGCCCGATGCATCGTTCGATCTGGTCACGTCCTACATCATCCTGCACGAGCTGCCGGTCGAGGTGATCGTCAATATCCTGAAGGAATCATTCCGCGTTCTTAAGCCGGGCGGTGATCTGTTGTTCGGTGACGTCGCGCCCTATGCCGCGATATCGAAGGTCGACGCCTGGCGCACCGACTACATGGCGAAGTTCGGCGGCGAACCGTTCTGGCGTGGCTCGTCGACCATGGACATGATCGGCGAGATGAAAAAGATCGGCTTCGTTGACGTGAAATATGAAGGCACCCCGCCGACCAAGTATCCGTGGATGACCTACGGGCGTAAACCGTGACCAAGCTTTTTCCCGCGAACGTCGAGGCGCGGAAACGAAAAGCACTGAGGCCCGAGGACATCGACCGCCTCGGCGCCGCCATCTGGACGCTGACGAAGGAACTGTGGGTGGTGAAAGACCGCCAGGCCGTGACCGAAGCCGTGCTCAAAGCGCGCGGCATCGACATCACCGCTGACATCGACCGCTACCAGCCGGATCCCGAGGTGGAGAAACACCTTGCGGCTGAGCGGCAGGCGCTGGTCAGGAAGATCACGGAAGAATTGACGGGCGATTATGCGCCGATGATGTGAGGGGACGCGATGAGCGGGTCGAATCGTGCCCCCACCCTCATTCGAATTCCCTCATGTTCCAGGCCGGGTTCGGGTCTGTGGGGGCACGCACTTTTCTCTAAGACAAGTTCAAGCCCCTTATTGAAGGGAACGGGCGCTCGCTGAGGCCGGGAACGTTTCAGGCGGTGTCATCTCCAGGCTGCGTATCAGGTTACGGTTGCCGATAGAGCAAACTCCGGCCGATCCCACGCGCGGGTTTTGAGCACTTCGATCAGCGCGGCTGCCGCATCCCAGGCGTCGACGTGCCGTAGGAACAGCGGTGAGAATCCGAAGCGCATGGTCGTGGGCGCACGAAAGTCGGCCATGACGCCGCGCGCGGCCAGGGCCCAGACGATGCGGGCACCCTCGGCGTGATCGAGCGCGACATGACCGCCGCGTTTGGCGGGATCGCGCGGGCTCGCGACGGCGAGGCCGAAGCCGTCCAGCACCGGATCAAGCGCCGCCAGGAACGTCTCGCCCAGGGTGCCGCATTTTCGGTGCAGGTTCTCCGGCAGGATGTTCGCCACCATGTCGAGCCCCGGCTCGATCGCTGCCATGCTGAGGATCGGCTGGCTGCCGGTCAGCATCTTTGATGTGCCTTCGGCTGGCGCATAGTCGCGATCGAAGGCAAACGGCGCCTTATGCGCCCACCAGCCGGTGATCGGCTGGTGTGCCGCGGCCTGATGCGTGGGCGCGACGTAAATGAACGCCGGGCTGCCGGGTCCGCCGTTGAGATACTTGTAGGTGCAGCCCACCGCGAAGTCGGCTTTTGCCGTGCCGACGTCGACCGGCACTGCGCCGATGCTGTGGCTCAGGTCCCACACCGCAAGTGCGCCGACGTGATGCGCGCGCGCGGTGATCGCGGCCATGTCGAGAATTGCGCTCGTCTTGTAGTGGACATGAGTCAGGACCGTTGCCGCAACCTGCGGGTCGATGGCGGCGAGAAGGCCGTCACTCTCGACAAAGCGGATGGTATGGCCATGGCCGAGCCACGCAGTCAGTCCTTGAACGACATAGTTGTCGGTCGGGAAGTTGCTGCCTTCCATCACGATGACGCGTCGCTCGGGCCTCAGGGCAAGGGCGGCGGCGACCGCTTTGAAGAGGTTCGTGACGACGCCGTCACTGACGACGACGCTGCCGGCCGGCGCGCCAATGATGGGCGCGATCTTGTCGCCGAGGCGCTTCGGCAACGCGGACCAGCCGGCCGTATTCCAACTGGCGGTGAGGTCGCGAGCCCATTCGCGCGCGGCAACGTCGGTGAGGCGCGCCAGCGACGCTTTCGGTAAAGGCCCGAGCGAGTGGCCATTGAGATAGATGTTATCCGAGGGCAGTTCGAACTGCGCGCGGTACCTGGCCAGCGGATCGGCGCGGTCGAGCCCTTCGGCGTGGATACGAGAGGAAGGATTATTTTGGTTACGCATCTCAATGCCTCAACCGAAGCGCATTTCGAATGACTGCGCTTCTGGTCATGCCGCGCTTCAAGCGCGGCATCCAGAGGTTTCTGTTTGCGAACCAATCAAAAAACGCTGGACCCCGCGCCTTCGCGCGGGGTGACGAGAGTATGCGATGGTGCGTAAAGAAAGCCGAATCCGATCCAAAATTTCCGATCTCAACGCGGCTGTGACTTGGTCGCGCCGAGCCCGCCTTTGATTCCGGCGAGCACCAGATTCGGCAGTTTGGCGTTGTCCCACTCTTGTCCCTGGCCGCGCGGCGGTGCGCTGCCGGTGCGGAGCACGATCAGCCGCTGCGACGGTATGATGTAGACCACCTGATTGGCATTGCCGTCGAACAGGTAAAGATCTGACGCGAGATAAGGTTCGCCGTGCAACGTCATCGGGACCTTGCGGTCGGGGTTGGCCGCGCCGCGCCGGTCGGTGTAGTTGCTGGCGACGTAGACGCCGAGCCCATAGAAACGGTTCTCTTTGGTTGGCGTGATCGCCGTGGCGGTGTAGCCGTCGGGCAGCAATCGCTGCCCATTCCAGCGGCCGTCGTCGATGAAAAGCATGGCGAGGCGAAGGAACGACTCGGCCGGCACCATCAGGCAGCAACCGGAGTGTGCCATTCCGCCTGGCCGATTGACCCACACCGCGCCGCCCAGCGCGCCGAGTTTTTTCCAGATTTCCGTCGAGATGAATTCGCCATACCGGCGTCCGGTGGCGCGCTCGATCAGGATGGCGGCCAGTTCGCTGGTGGCGTTGTTGTACTCGTAGCGGGTGCCCGGTTCGTCGACCACCGGATACTCGCGCACAATAATCTCGTCATGGCGCGGGTGCAGATAGGCGCGATTGAGAATGTCGGTCGGGTCCGGCGCCAGGGCCTGGGGCAGATAACCCGTCCGCATGTCGAGGATGTGCCGCACCAGAATCTTGCTGCGCCGCGGGTCGCCCTGCCATTCAGTAATAAAATCCGCCACCGGCTGGTCGAGCGATTTGATCTTGCCGAGGGCGATGGCGCGGCCGACCGCCACGGTGGTCACCGGCTTCGCCAGCGACATCGAGGTCACCGGCATCTCGCGGGCGTGGCCGCCGAAATAGGCCTCGTCCTCGATCAGGCCATCGCGCCAGACGATGAACGCGGATGAATTATTGGCGGCGGCATAGTCGCGCGCGGCGGCGAGCGCTTCGGGCGCGATCGTGCGCCGTCCGGCATCGGCCTGGGGCAGGGGACGCCAGTCAGGATCGCCCGGCACCGGCTCCTGCGGGTCGTAGGCTTCGCTCGGGCTGCTGCGCAGACCGGCACGGCCTTTCTCGAACCGCTCGAGGTAAAGGCGCTCCTCGGCCTCCGAGAACATCAGCGTGCCGGGCACCATGCGATCCGCTTGGCGGGGCAGGGTGCTGCTGCTCTGGGAAAGAGCCGGCGCTGGGGCGGCCAGCAGTAACAGAGTCACAGCCGAAGGGATGAACATGGGGGATGTAGTCATGTGCGCTCCGCGATACTGGTTCCGTCTTCGATAAGGTCGCTCGGGTGGAGCAGAATAGTATCGCCGTCCTTTAGCCCTTCGACAATTTCGGCGTCCAAGGTATTGCGGCTGCCAACCGTTACCTTGCGCAGACGCGCGGTGCCGCCGTCGGCGACGTAGACTGTCCAGTCGGCGCCGGTACGGAACAGCGCGCTGACCGGCACTTTCACGACGCCCTGCTTTTTCTCGATGATGATCCGTGTTTGCACGCGATAGCCGTGCCCGAGCGATTGCCACTGCTCGGGTGGCGACGTGAAATCGATGATGACGTTGACGCGCTGCTCCTCGATGCCAAGCGCCGAAACCTTGGTGAAACCGAACGGCTCGATGCGCTTCACCTTGCCGGCCAGCGGAATCGGGCCGCCCCAATCCTCGATCGACGCGTCGTTGCCAACCTTAATCTTCACCGCATCTGCAGACAGAAGATCGGTGACGATCTCGAGGTCGCGCGGGTCGCCGATTTCGAGAAGCGGCGTCCCCGCGGCAAGCAGAGCCTCGCTCTGCTGCATGCGCTTCAGCAGTTTGCCGTCAACCGGTGCACGTACCGGCACATAATCGATCCGCACATCGCCGCTGCTCCAGCGCCCCGCCATGGCGAGTGCCGCGCGCGATGTATCGAGGTCGGCGCGGCGCTTGACGACGGACGCGGTTGCCTGGGCGAGCTGCGCCTCGGCGGTTTTGATCTGCAGTTTGGCGCGATCGAAAGAGGCCTGCGAGATGTTGCCTTCCTTGAGCAACTGTTCCTGCCGGCGCAGATCGCTCTGGGCGAATTCGAGCTGCGCCGCGGCGCGGGCTTGCTCGGCCTCAGCGAGACGAACACCCGCTTCGGCTTCGGACTTTGAACGCACGTCGAGCAGGGCAGGGTCCTGGGGTTGGAACAGCGCCAGCACCGTTTCGCCGGCAACGACCGGGTCGCCCACTTCAAGTTCGATGCGCTCGACCCGGCCGGCGACGGGCGCGGAGACGATGTAGATCTGCCGGACGCGGGTTTCGCCCTCGTCGTCGATTGACACGACGATGTCGCCTTTCGTCGCCTTTGCGAAGTCGGCGGCAATCGGGGTGGGCCGCAGGGCCCAGGCCAGAAACGCGACCACCGCGACGGTGATCAAGCCGATGGTGCGCGTACGGCGCAGCCAGGGCTTGGGCTTCGAGGTCGAAGAGGTGTCGGACATGGTCTACTCCCGCGTCTTCAAGACCGAAACCAGGTCGAGCTTGTAGACACGCCCGCGAATCAACCAGGCGCAGACGATTCCGCACGCCAGCGTCACGGCGACCGAGATGCCGTAGGTCGCGTCGGTGATGATAAAGGGAAAGTGATACATGTCCGTGGTCAGCATGGGCGACATCAAGACGGCAATGCCATAACCCATCAGGCAGCCGACCGGCAACGCCAGCAGGGTCTGTACGGCCAGTTCACCCAGCAGGATGTAGGCCACTTCGGCGCGGGTGAATCCGAGGACGCGAAGAGAGGCGAGGGCGCGGGCCCGTTCGGAGAACGCAATCCGTGCGCTGTTGTAGGCGACGCCAACGGCGATCAGGCTCGAGAACGCGATATAAAAACCGATCATCACCATCATGGTCTCGTTCAGTGTCTTCTGAAAACTCGCCAGCGCCGCGTCGCGCTGGGCAATGCCGGCCACCGCCGGCATGTTCTTGATGCGGCGGTAGAGTTCGTTCACGTGTGCTTTGTCGGTCAGAACGTGTACGCCAGTCAGCACCGGGCCCTCTTTCATCAGGCGGTTGATGGCGTCGATCCGCATGAACGCGGCAAAGCCCATGTATTGATCGACAATCTGAGTGATCGGCACGACCACCGTGGGTCGCCGCTCCTGCATCACTTCGATGGTCAGCAAATCGCCGAGCTTGACGTCGAGATGATCGGCATAGGCCCGGCTCAGGGCAACGCCACCCTCGGGTGGGTCGATGGGCGCTTGATCCGCGTTCAGGACACGATTGAGATCCGGATTTGGTACAAGGCCGACCAGCGCTGTGCGCTTTTCGAGGTTTCCGTTCCGCAATCGAACCATCACCGCACGCACCGGCTGGGTCGCGAGCACGCCCGGTAACCGTTCGATCTCTTCTTCGACAATGGCGTTACGCGGCTCGACAAAGCTGACGGTCAAGTTCTGGCGTTCGGACTGGCGGAAATAGCCTTCGATCACGACTTTGACTGAATCCAGGAAGAACAGCGACGCGACCAAAAGGGCAACCGAAAAAGCGATGCCGATCACCGTCAACGCGGTGCGGCGCGGCCACCGCGTCACGTGTCGGAAGATCATCCGTGTCGGTTGCGAAATGCCGAACCCGGCGAACCACGCCGCGATGCGGCCCTTGCGATAACGAACCGGTGCCGGCGGCGCCATGGCGACCGCGGGCGAGAGTGCGATCGAGCGCCGGACGGCGCCGGCGCCGCCGATCAACCCCGCCAGCGCCGTCACAAAGAGTGCGATCGCGAGCAATTCCGGCTGAGCGCTGAATTCGGCCAAGGGGAACTTAAAGAACACCGAGTACATGGTGATCATCCCGTCGCCAAACCAGAAGCCGACGGCAATGCCCATCATCAGCCCAAGGCCAATAATGGCGCTGACGAGTTTGGCGTACTGCAGTCCCACGTCCCAGTCAGTGTATCCAAACGCCTTGAGCAGGCCGATTTGCTCACGCTCGGTTTCGACCAGCCGTGTGAGCACGACATTGAGCAGGAACGCGGCGACGCCGAGGAAAATCGGCGGTGCGATCGCGCCCGAGGATTGCATCTGCTTCAATTCGTTGGTGAGGAAGAAATCGGAGATTTGGTCTTTGCGCCCGTGCGCGCCGACACCGCCATAGGGCTTGAGAAGATGATCGAGGGCCGCCAGTACGTCGGCCTCGACCGCGCCATGCAACAGGCTCGCGGTGACGCTGTTGAAGGATTCATCGAGATCGAACGCCGCAGCCAGCGCTTCGCGGCCCATCCACAGAATGCCGTAGCGCAGGTCATCTGGCATGACGGCGCCAGGGGCGAGGGCGTAGATGTATTCCGGCGTCAAGGCGATGCCGACGATGTCGAGCTTTCGCTTCTTGCCATTCAGGATGGCGGAGAAGCCGTCGCCGACCGTGAATCCGTGGGCCATGGCGAAGGCTTCCGACACGACGATCTCGTTGGGTCGGCCATGGGCGGGCACGCGCCCTTCGCGAAGGTCGAAATCGTTGAGCAGCGGCCGGCGACCCTCAGGGACCGAAATGATGCGTCCGCGCGCCGGCTCGGGCAGATTGGCGACATCAAGCGTGACGTCGGCGACGATTCTCGTCTCGATCTGCTGGACGCCGGGAATGGCTTCGAGCTTCGCCTGCAGGCTGTTGGGCGCACGCTTGGCGTTGGCCCACACCTCGGCAAAGCGATAACGATCGTAAAAGCGATCCTTGCTCGACCCCAACGCGGCAAGACAGCCATAGGTGCCGATCAAGAGGCCGATGCCGGCGGCAACCACCGTGGCGATGGCAAAGGCCTGGCCTTTGAGGCGCCAGAGATCGCGAATCAGTTTTCGATTGAGCGCCGACATATCAAGCGACATCGACAGCCGCATCAATGCGGTTCGGAACGACCTCACCACGACAGACTCTCCGGCGGGACCTTTGTTGTGTTCACCTTGATGCTGGCGATCTGGCCGTCGGCAAAGCGGACAACGCGATCTGCCATGTCGGCCATGACGGCATTGTGGGTGATCACGGCCGTCGTCGTGCCGAGTTCGCGGTTGGCTTGGGCGATCGCCCGCAGCACGACAATGCCGGTCTTACTGTCGAGTGCGCCGGTCGGCTCGTCGCATAACAAGACTTCAGGACGTTTGGCGATGGCGCGCGCGATGGCAACGCGTTGCTGTTCGCCGCCCGACAACTGCGCCGGAAAGTGATCGAGCCGGTTGCCGAGCCCGACCATGTCGAGCGCGTCTTCGGGCCGCATCGGATCGCGGGCGATCTCGGTGACGAGAGCGACGTTCTCACGCGCCGTCAGGCTGGGAATGAGGTTGTAGAACTGGAAGACGAAGCCGACATGCTCGCGCCGGAATTCGGTCAGTTGTTCGGCCGAGAACGCGGTGACGTTCTGGTCATGGAAATAAAGCTGGCCGCTGGTCGGCAGATCGAGGCCGCCCAGGATGTTGAGCAGGGTCGACTTGCCGCTGCCGGACGGTCCCAGCAGCACGACGAGCTCGCCCTCGGACATGGTGAGATCGACCCCACGCAGCGCATGAACGGTGGTCTCGCCAGTCTCGTAAACCTTGGTCAGACCCTTGGCGGCAAAGACGACATTGGCGGCCGCGGAGGGTTGCTCATCCACTTG
>Ga0194132_10006607_pt1 | contig 17864 bp, 19 predicted proteins | sample TA2KigOf80mmetaG_FD_148612 | JGI IMG/M metagenome (GOLD analysis project Ga0194132, IMG submission 148612) | Freshwater microbial communities from Lake Tanganyika, Tanzania - TA2015054 Kigoma Offshore 80m | ecosystem: Environmental > Aquatic > Freshwater > Lake | place: Tanzania: Lake...
GGAACAAATAACAGTCCTCGCAATTCAGCTTCAAGCGTTGGATGGCTAACCGGCAAGCGTGTTACTACATCAACAATAACCACTTCATGTCCAGCATGCTGGGGGAAGTCCATTGGTCTTGATTGTAGCATCAGTTTTTCTGGACGGCTAACTTCTAGTGCGTCATATTTTTTCATATGACGCTCTAAGGTTTCAAGCTGTTTTTCCGAAGGTGAAAATACCATCTTTACGCGATAACGATGTTCACGTTGTAGTTGATTAATGTATTCTAATAAACTGGGCATAATTAAATCCTCTCATGTGACTATTTATTATTACCCGAACTCTTTAGTATGGCTTTTACAATGTCATTGCGATTGCCAACTATGCCAGTTTCTGCTGCATCAAGAATATTACTGTTATTAGCTTCGCCGTTTTCATTGTCTAAACGAGCTTTTCTCAACTGTAATTCTACCATTTTAAGCTTTTTATCAAGCTTGGCAGTTTTAGCATCTACGGCTGTTTTCAATAGCTGTGCAGCTACTTCAAAGATCTTACCAGCATTTCTATCATCAACATTAAATCCCAAATCCATAAGTCTTTCGCTTTGTTCTTGGGCTTTGCTGGCCAGGCCATCCAATTCTCGCTCTGCAGATGCCATGTCTGTTACTACTGGCAGTGCAAGATCAACACGATTGGCCATATCAATGGTAGCAGCAGCAGTGGCTAATTCTTGACGAATTTCTTCAGGAACTTGCACTTCTGTTTGAGTGTTCAGTTCGAGGTCAGTTTTCTCAATTGATGGAAAACCAAATACCTCTTCTAATTTTTTAGTCATGAACTACTTATGACTATTTGCGTTGTTTTTTAGTAGGATTAGCTTTGTAATAGATATCTTCTTCTGTTAGCACTCTAAATCTAGCACCCATGCGCTTGCACCATATTTGTGCAGCTTGCCATTTGATCATATTGAGTGCTACCGCAGCTTTTTCTTTTTGTGTATGAGCTTGTTCCATAACAGTTTGCCCACGTGGTTTGATTTCAATCAGTTCGGCCTGCCTGCCTCTTCCGTTTTGATATACTACAAAAAAGTCAGGAACATAAAATGTATCTCTGCCAGTAAAGGGATTTTTGTAGGGTATTCTCACACTTTCACTTGCCCAATTGATTACGCCCGGGTGATTGTCACAGAAGCGCATAAAAGTCAATTCCCAGCCACTGCGGTATTTTGGGGCGCCAGATCCCACATATTTTTCAGGATGAATTAATGTATAAAATCCTTGGGCGTAATTTCTTGCCATATCACAATTCGCGTAGTGTTATTGGTGATGTGAGATTAATTGTATCTTTTCTATATCGAACAGTTGCCGGTAATGTTTTATTGATGATATCTAGTACTTTTTGATCAACATCAAGTTGACCATCGACAATGCTTTTGTCTAAGAATTGTTTAAAATCTAATTCTAGGTCTTGACTGATACGCCAAAACGACAGCACTATGTTTTCGGCCGCAACACGACTTAGACCGTTAGAAATTACTCGTTGTACTGCTTTGTCAAAATCAACTTGAGATATTGTCTTGGGACCGGGCATAATCAATTAAAAATATCTGGATTCGGCTCGCGTCCTTGCCGCTGCCGCAGCTTCTTGTCGTTTTTGCTTTTCAACGACTTCGCTACCTTTAAGATCATTTGGTCGAAGTCTTTCTACTCCGCTAGCCATCCCCACCACCGGCGCTGGTGAAGGATCACCCACCGCCGCGGTACTGCGCGATCTGGGGACGTCGACGAACCTTCCGGAACCCTCAGTTATTCTGACGTGATCACTATGCTTTGGTGATACCCCCATGGCGATCGTCTCTGCATGGGACCGGGCCGTATTAAGACTCTGAGGATTAGTAGTTCTTGGGCGTGCCGGCCCTTCTAGAGCTGCTATATATGCTTTTTTGAATTCCGGATTATAATTTTGGGACTCTATAAACTTGGCCTCTTCTTTAACAAATTGATCAATTACTACTTTCCTTTCCTCTGGAGTTTTAGGGGGTGAAGGAGGAAAAGAAGGCTTGGGGCCAGCTGGCTGTACACTGCCCTTCGCCGCCTCATCCGGACCTGTGCTCGGAGAGTTACGCGACCAATCGCCAGGCGTCGCCTGACGCAATGCTGCCGCTCGCCGTTCGTCAACGTAGCTGCGCCGGTTAATTACGTCTGTGTCTTTATTTTCATCTGGTTTGGGCCAAGTGACAAAATTTTTAATTCGACTGCCAATACTGGGTCCAGGTGGTGCATTATAGGCTGGCCTTCCCCGGTGTATCCAATCGGCTAACGCTTCATCAGTGTTCAGTTGTCGGCCATCTCTAAAGGGTAAAACCCCGCCGGTGGCCGCTATCCACGCCTTACGATCAGCATTAGTCGGTTTCGCGAAGCGCCGGCCAGCTTCAGAATCTCGACGCTCATCAGGATCCCGCCGATCGGGTTGATCATCAATTTTCTTTTCCGGCATTGCGACAACCGGTGGTTTCGGTTGTATCGGTGGTTCCCTTTTTTTCATACCCGTGGATGCAATTGGCGGCGTTCCTTTAAAGCCACACTCTGCAATTTCTACATCTTCGTAGCGCATGGTTACAGTCCATAAAACTACATCGCTCGTTGAATAATCTAGGGTGTCATGTTGAGCATCAGTGATGTAGGCGTTTTTCAACCTATAGATCTTGTCTTTCTCTCCATTAGGAGACTCGCCGCTGAGATTTTTCATGCGAATTTCAAGTGTAAGGGGTTTGTAGCTGGCCTTTTTACTGCCATCTTCTGCATCAAATTGCCCCATTACAAAGTGCCAAATCAAACATTCAGCAGACTTATTGATTTGATCATAAAAACTGATAGTTACAGGTTCCCAATTAAATCTTGTTTGCACAACAGTTTTATGATTGTACGCATTTACTATTTGAGTATCGGTGGCCCATCTTGGCAGTTCTACAGTTCTTGCAACTAATGGCGGAAGTTCATTTAACGAATGATTTTTTCCTTTAGTATCGACAATAGATAATTCCCAAGCATATTTTAAATAAGGAAAGTTGATACCAAAACCTGTGCCGGTACTATGGGACTCAATACCGGACATGATCGTTTTGGTTGCTAAGTTACTGTAGGCCATTTATATTGTTACTCCAATAAAAAAGGGCGATTTCTCGCCCTTTTCATTTTGCTGTAAGGGCAAGCTATTTTGCTTACACTTACTTATCACTTTAATTAAAATATATGTTTACGGACCAGCTTAAAGGGCATTGAAACCACCTCCGCTAGCCGCCTCAACCTCCGCTGCCACCTCCGCTTGCGAGATCGCCGGTGCCAAGCGACGGCGCCTGCGCCAGGGCATCAAGACCGCCAACATTGTGATTAGCATTATCAAACTTGATAGCAATAGTAATTTGTAATGGATCACTGGTTGCATAGTTGTTTTCACCGTAGTTTACGTTTTGGATGTAGCATCCAGCAAGTTCCCACTCGTCGAGTGGGGTGGTGGCCGAGTCAGAACCATCAAGGTTTTGGATCTTCATTGAAAACTTATAACCAGCACCGGATTTAGCAGAAGCTTGAGTAGCATGGTTAATTTGCTTTTGAAGTTGGCTAGCAATAGCCTTAGCAACACTACCTGTTACATCATCACGAACTGTAAGTGTGAGTGGATCCCAAGTATGCTTGCCTGCAAGAAAGATTCTCGAGTTGTAAACATCAACTACTACATCATCATGCGTAACACTTGGTCTGCTGACACTTACGACCTGGCTAGTTAGCTTTTGCGTCTCGTTTCCGTCTCCAAAGCTAGTTAACAGAACAGCAAAGCGATAACTTAGCTTCGGCTGTACTAAGATATCGTTTTCGCCGCCAGGCACATTAAACTTTTTTAAATCGACTGCCATTTTGGATTCTCCTTAATACTAGCTATTTAGCGTGTACCGCCGGCAATCGCGCCGGTGTTAACAACCCTGACAGGAATATAGATGAATTCTGCGGCTTTAACAGGCTCAATGGCCACATCAATGTACAGTTCATTTCTATCAATTCTAGACGGTGTGTTGTTTGATTCATCGCATACTACCAAGAAGTCGTATACGGCTCTCTTAGAAAGCAAATCTTCAAGGAAGCCATGGAATACTGCTAGCACACGCTCTCTTGTGCGCTGGTCGTTTGGTTCAAAAATAAACGGACGCGCAATTACATCGAATCGCTCTCGCAAGTAGGCCAATAGTCGACCAACGTTTACACGATCAAGGGCAGAATCTGATGGATGCAAAGTCTTTTGACCCCAGATATACAAGCCTTGTCCTGGCCAGTTGACCAATGGGTTGATTTTCTTCAAGTACAGTGTATCGCGTTGACCTTGGTTTAGTGCAACGGGCACAAACTCATTTTCAGCAGTTACTAGGCCCAAATTACTGATACCACTCAATAAACCGCGTGTTAAACCAGCGGGTGCAAACCACGGATAACTTACCAAGTCGTTGTAGGCAATGCCGCGCAACACTGCATGGCTGGCCGGAACAGCAACATCGTTACCGCTTAGGTCAGTAGACAAGCAGCTTGGATAGTAAATTGCAGCGCCACCGTTGCGTGTTGTCAAACCATCGGCTCCGTTGGTACCAGCATTGGTACCGTTAGCCCATATTGTTACATCACTCATTCTACTTGAGAGCTTCATTGGAGTGTCAGCAATTACGAATGCAGTTTCCTTGCGGTCTACATTCAATGTAATCATTTCATCCACGCATTCAACATAGCCTGGTGTGGCAATGATGTTGAATGCCAGTGTTTCTGCACGAAGATCGTCGTTATCAGTCAAAGCTGACTGTAGACGCTTGACCACTACACGACGTTGAGCCTTCTCAAACATGTAAGGTGTACCGGCATATGGTCCTGAGTCAATATTACCAGACTCTGTTTGCCAAAACTCTTCGGCGGCATTCCATTTCTTAACGTTACCCGAGCTTACTGCATGATTCCACAGCAGCATGTCATCGGGGTAGTAGGCAGGATTTGGTGCTTCATCGTCCATTGGTGTAGCGCCGCCGCCTGCGCCGGTGGTATCACCGGCTGTGTCGGTTAGGTCAACAAACAAGCAACCGTTTTCAGTTGTTTGATCTGCCTTATCGCGAGTCACCCAATCTGAGCCATCATAAAACTTAATAACTGGATAATTTTCCATGTCATTGGTATCAATCCAAACATCACCTTGACTTGGTGAACTTGGCTCTTCTGTATTAGCTGTTACATTGTTTACAGGTTTCCAAGTTGCAACACCACCTACTGTGTCTTTGATATACATGTCAACTGTGTCACCTGCATCATACCATAGCTTGCCATCTGGGACGATACCAGTTGGAGCAGAAGCAGAAACACTTGGATTTAAACTAATCCAGGCGCTACCTGTGTAACGCTTGATAGTAAATGCAGCCGCATTTGAATCTGCGGTTTGAATATAGATGTCGTTGGTGCTTAATGCATTGCCAAACGCTGTTGTTGCTGTGGCATTATCTTGATAGGCCACCAACATGTCAACTTTGCCTGGACCAACTGATTGAAGTGTCCAGCTTTCTGTGGTAGAGTTAAACTTTTGCAGTTTGAGATTGAAACCTGCATTTGGTGTGGTTGTCTTAAACCACACATCACCCGCCACCGAACCTGTTGGAACCGAGTAGTGCGGAGCAAGAGTCACTGTCTTTGACAGGGCGGCTGAGGTCACCTTAACCCAGACACCGGCTACTTTTTTGTAGAACTCAAAAAGTTCACCAGAAACATCTACGGCATATTGACCGTTGCTGCCAGTGCCGGGTCCCGGAACACCATTAGAAGTTGAAACTGGCATGGACACCCATTTGTCTCCTGAATACTCAAAGATACCCCATGATGTCGTGTCGCTTTCAACCCAATATTGGTTGTTGGTTGGAGGACCTGCTGGAGCGGTTTCACTTGGCTCCAACTCTCCCATTTTTAAATCTGCACGAACTAGAATGGCCCGGTTAGCAATACCTAGGTAGTAGTATGCTGCTAATAGACCATACTCATTAAGTTCGTGTCCATGAATTGGTGTACCATCGACAATAGTAAATTGCGGTTCACCATACAATTGCGTCAATTCTCTCTGACTTGTAATCAGCAAGGGCTTATTGGCATAAGCTGCTGTAGTGTAAAGTGCTGTGGTACCGTCAGGTGCTGTTTTATTTTCGCGACTTGCAAAAACAATAATAGGAACCGTTCCGGTGCCAGCTGATGCGTATGCACTTTCATCAATAACCGAAACACTTACGCCTGGGGAAACTAATTGAGCCATATAAATATCTCCATATTCATTCTAGGGATTCTTATACCCTTCATGAAGATATTTAGCAGTTTTTGGTAAAAAGGGCCTATTTATTGGTTTAACTTAGATTTGTTCTTTACTGGACAATCGTTTTGAGCTGTAAATAAAGCTGGTCAACAGTGCTATTGTTATCCACAATGTAATCAAATTGGGCTCCAACCCATGCTGTTTCGCTTGCATGAATACCTAACTGTTTTAATTTAATGGCTGCTGCTGCATCGCCCTTGTTGGCATTAGCAGCTATAGCATGCCAACTTGGTAACTCGCCCCGTTGCACCCAAATCACAGTTCCGCCAGCTTCTTTAATGGCACGAATTTCATTTGGAAATCTACAATCTGAGACCACAATGCTGTCTTTGGTATTTCGTAAACGAGCTTCAAGGCTTGCAATCCAAATATCATCGTGAAATCCACGACGACAAACTTCGGTACCCCAGTATTGTAATACCCATCGCGGTGTCAATTCAGGCATATTTAGCTTTTTAGCCCACCACGAATCAACTTGTTCTCGCCATTCTCGAGCCTCTTTGGTACGCCCTTCCAAGAGTTCCCTGTCCCAACCAAAAACTGCACCAACTGCATCTTTAAGGGCGGCGGCAAATGAGTCTCTGCGGAACTTGTGGAAATTTACAAGATAATCAGCGGCTGTGTCTTTGCCGGAACTAATGAATCCCACTAACCCAATGATTTTATTCATGCTAGTATAATAGCATTATTAACGCAAAAAATCAAGAGTTTTACTTTTCGTATTTTACCGTAAAGTCAATACAGGTTCTAAACATTTGTGGCACTAGATTTTTTTCTTTGTCAATCAATCTCTTTAAATCAGCAAACTCCTCATCATAATTTGCAGCTTTGAGTGCATTTAAAACTAATTCAACACAACTGACATGCGAATCATCTGACAGATCAAATAAATCATCGTATGGTTTGCCTTGCTGCTTCAGTAATGCATCAATGATTTTGGTCCATTCCGTGTTGTCAATGTTGTTTGGCGTTAGCAAACACACCGTATCGCATGCGAATACTTTATCAAATGTAGAATAATGCACACCAACACCAGTGGCCTCTACGAACTTGAAACTGACAGTGTCTGCGGGATTGGTGATATTATCGCAATTCATCAATGCATGGGTATAGTTTGCCCACACTCCGGTTTTGAACCATGACAACAAAGAAACTATAATACCGCTGAGATAGTGCTTTTCGCCTGTTAGAATAATGTAGTATCCCTTGGCCAGTAGACGAGCAAGTTCATCTTTATCAGCTTGTGTAATATATGTTTTTTTACTCCAAGATATTTTTCCTGGCAGCATTGCAATCCAATGATATATTTTATAAAACAACGAGGAATATTTAGACATTATGCAAATATAAAGCTGAGAGGTGTGCCACCTTCAGCATAGGTTTTAAGATCTTCTTCGAGTTTTTCAATTTCGGTTTGGGCTTGGGTTATGAGGTCGGTGCCGTTCAATTGCACACCACCTTGAGGTCCTGCCAGACTGGCAAACTTACTGCGAGCCTGACCCAACATCATTTTAGCCTGTGCCAGCGCATAGTCTTTAATCCATGGACCGGAACTGGTATCGGCTAACAAATCTTCATCCGGTCTAAAATTATAGGTTTGTATAATCACCTGTTCTTCTGCTTTGAAACGTCTGTGTAACAATAGCCGTTTTGTTGTGTTTGAAAAGTTGTAGGTCACATAGGCTCCAAACATTGTGGCCAATAGTTCTCGGTGACCCATGTACAACTCAAATATGGCCATCCTACCGGCTTTGGCGTAGCTCAACAGGTACATGTTCAAGTAACCAGCTTCAAAAGGATCAAAGCCAGTGGCACCAGAACCGCCCGAACTTACTCCTCCGCTGTTTTGTCTGAAGACATTTCTAACTTCAATAACTTCGTCAGGCAGTGTATATTCATTGACATTAGGTTCTAGTGTCAAGACCATATAGCTTTCTTCGACCGCACGGCTGCTTCGCTGACGATATTTGGCAACAGCCCTGTCAATGGCTATATCGTAGTGCTCTTTGTCAAGCTCGATATCAACCATGCCTCCGCCGAGGGTGAGTTCTATAGTTTTTTGAGCTTTGTTTCTTTGGGTAGTATCTGCCATGTGGTGTCTCCGATAGTATTTACCGGAGACACCCAGGTAAAGTTACTTAATTGCGCGGAGTAAAATAGTTTCTGGACTAATACGAGCCTTTAATCTAGTTTCTACACTTCTAATAGGGTCTAAAAACTTGCGTAGCTGCGGCTTGCCAGCAATTCGAAACTTGTCCAGTACTTCTTGAGGCTTGCGTAGTTTTTTGCACACACTCAACGACTCGCTAAAACCAACAATGGCCCTGCCTTTAACAGTAAGGGTGTTAATTATCGTATCACCATGCATGTTGGCATGAAACCGCCCCAATTTGCGTGTTTTGGTATTGTAGACCCAAAGTTCGGTGCATCCAATAATATCTCGTGGGTCAATGCTGTTGAGCTTGAGCTCAACGAATTCCCTAAGATATTTCAGCTTTCGTACTAGCCTTTCCGGAGGCACTGGTTTGCGCCTGGGCTTGGCGCGAGTTGCAATCTTAGCGGCTTTATAAGCATTGGCTCCGTCAATGATGCTTTGATAAAATTTGATGGCATCCTTGGCGCCGCGCTTGCCTAGATGCTTGTATCCTTCAAGCAGTTGGGGACATTTGCCCTCAAGATACTCGTCGAGTTCAGCTACCTGACACTGGTAAATTTCTGGAATCTTTAAGGCAAACTGTGCAGACAATTCGGAAGTCTGCAAAAATTTATAGGTATCAAAATCTTTTTTGTCATTAAAATAATCGTCAACGGCTCCTTCAATTTCGCCTACTACTTCATTGAATTTTACATGTAAACGATCCTGAATCGTGTCTTTCTTGGCTTCGGTGGCTGTTGGCACAGACTTAGCAGGTGCTTGTTTAGCCAAAATTACTTCTAATTCAGCAATGCGTTTGTTAATGAATGCAAAATCTGATTTGACATCCTTAACCTTAAGGCCTACCATAAACATTCTGCATTTATAACCCAGAGTTTGTCCAAGCTGCCAGTCTGGTAGAAGACTAAACTTTTTTGGATACTCCTCGTATCCTTTGTTTATAGCACACCAATCTTCAAAAAATTTCCGAGAATCTTTTCCGTCACAAGCATAATTATACCAATTAAACGCTCGCGCTATGCGAGAGTTCAATTCCGTTGCTGTCAATGAATCTTGGTCGTCCCATGTTGGCTCTTGTCCTAGGTATTTTATATCTTTAATATTTTTAATAGGTCTGAGCTTGATCTTGCCGTCAGCCATGTATTTGGTATTACCGGCAGCTTTAACATTATGGGCAACGGGTTTTTTGGACTTTTTGGCAGTAATTTTAAATTTAGTTACTAGCGACATGGTTCTCTCCTAGGAGTATGTATCCAATGTCGTTATTATAGCTTCGTTTATACTTGCTGTCAACCAAAACGATACGATAAATAGCATGAGGATCAAATATGCCAAAGATATCACTCTGGAAAAACGCTAAAACCACAGATTATTTTTATCAGGACCGCATTATTCGCGAAGCAGTGGGTGCTGGCGGCACTTCCTTTTTGGTCCACAAATACCTTGGACCAGCAGCCGTAGAAGATGGATCTGATCCGGCAAGACCAAACTTGTCTGAGCAGGACCAGCTCAGTGAGCTGAACATGCAGGATCTGCTGTTTATGGAAAACCGCGACCGTGTGTATGACACAAGCATATACGAATTACGCGGCGCTTATAATGTAGCTGACCAAGACTTTGATCTAAGTCAGTTTGGATTGTTTTTAAATGCAGACACATTGTTTATTACTTTTCATACTAACGAAATGGTAGAAAGATTGGGCCGCAAACTCATGGCTGGTGATGTTATTGAAGTTCCACATTTGAATGATGACCTGCTGTTAGATGCCACAGCCAAGAGCATTAATAAATTTTATGCTGTTCAAGATGCAAGTCGTGCAGCCGAAGGTTTTGGTCCAACTTGGTGGCCACACCTTTGGAGAGTCAAGGTATCGCCAATCAACGATGCACAAGAGTATCGCAGTATCTTAGGCAATCCAGAAGATCCTGACAGTTTGAAAAACGCTCTAAGCACTTATCAAACTGAAATAAAAATTGACAAAGCAATTTTAGCTAGTGCAGAAACATTTACACCGGGTGTGGGATATCCGGCCGGACATCCTAACACTGCTGCTGATGAACCAACTTATATTCCTCAAATTAATGTAATGAAATCTGGTGGTATCAGTGACAATACGGTAATGACCAAAGAGTTGGCTGCATCGCGAGGAGACACTACAGATGTTCCAACAGGATTGACATTTCCCAGCAACCCAAATCAAGGGGATTTGTTTATTCGTGTAGACTTTACACCAAACAGATTGTTTTCTTATCGAGGAACTAGATGGCACAGAGTACTTGATGTTGAAATTGCTGATTGGAGAGCCAACACTGTCAATGCCGGTAGCTTTATTCAAAATAAAGCAAATACCACCACTAATAGTTTTGGAACCGAGAGTACCACCATAAAAAGCCAGCAGCCGCTAAGTCGAGTATTCACTAAACCTAAACCTAAGGCGGACAATTAATGAGTCAACAGGTATATTTTTATGATCAGCAAATTCGCAGATGGTTATTACAGTTCATGCGACTGTTCAGCGGTTTCAGTGTAAAAATGGGCAAGGACGGCGATGGCGCCGATTATTATCATCAGGTACCGGTGAGGTATGGTGATACTACTCGTATGAGCCAACATATTCTTCGCAAGAACAGTGAAAACACAATTCTAAGTGTGCCGGCTATCAGTTGCTACATTGCTGAACTACTGCCAAACGCCGAGCGCAGAATGTCACCTACCTATCAAGAGACTGTGCAAATCTATGAAAAACTATATGATGATACTACAGGTACCTATCAAGACAAGGTAGGTGAGACTTATTCGCTCGACCGTCATTCACCGATTCCTTATGACCTAACAATCACTGTTGATGTATGGACTAGCAACACCGAGCAAAAACTACAGCTACTTGAACAAATTTTATTATTGTTCAATCCCAGTGTTAACTTGCAGAGCAGTCAAAATCCATATGACTGGACCAGTTTGGCTGTGGTTGAACTTATTAATATCACATGGACTTCGCGAGCAATTCCGCAAGGCACTGACGACATTATTGATGTGTCCAGTTTAATTTTTCAACTGCCTATCTTTCTAACTCCACCAGGCAAGGTCAAGAGACAGGTACTCATTCACAGCATTTTAAGCAATGTGGGCGCAGACTTTGGATTCATTGACGACATTATCATTAACAGCAATTTCCAAAGTCGCCAATGGATTACATTTAAAGATAGACACATACGAGTCACTGACTCGTATGTTCAGTTATTAAACAAGGACAATTCTATTGTTGATCCCGAAACAGGCGTAAATCTAAGTTGGAAATCACACTTTGACAACTATGGTGGTATCAATGACGGGATTACAGAAATAAGGCTTAAATTAGGCAACATTGATAATCCGCAAGAAGTTCATCTTACAGTGAGTCAAGTTACAGGAAACCCCAATGTTCTTAGTTATACAATAGACAATTCTACTCTGCCTGCCAATACTATTGCAATTGTTAACGGTATAATTGATCCCACTCGCGGTGCGCCCGGTGACGGGACTATTCCTGCGGCGGCAAATGGCCAACGATATCTGCTTGTTGATAGCGTTCCGCAAAACGGCCTATGGGGCGGACTAGTTGCAGATGCCAAGGATATCATTGAATACAATGGAACCAATTGGGTGGTAAGTTTTGACGCCAGCGCCATCATTGGCACAGCATATACAGTAAACGCAAATACCATGAAAAAATTATTCTTTGATGGTAACGAGTGGTCGGTGGCAACTGAAGGAATTTTTGATCAAGGCTATTGGAGAATTGTTAACTAATTACTAGATTATGAGAGCAGTCGGCGCACTTATTCTAAGTCAAAATACACAACGGGTTCTAATGCAACTTAGAAGTCCCGGAGAGTCCCACAGCATGAGTTGGGGACTGTGGGGAGGTAGGCTAAATGTCAACGAGGGTGATTTAAATGGCCTCAAGCGAGAGCTGTGCGAAGAACTAGGTTACCCCGGCGTACCTGATACTGTAGGCATGAGTCATGTCTATACTTTTACCAGCCGCGACTATAGATTTAGACATGTTAGCTATTTGATTTTATGCAAAGACGAATTTACGCCAACAATAGACAGTGAAAGTTCAGGATATTGCTGGGTTGACCTTTGGCATTGGCCACAACCATTGCATAAATATACTGCTAAGATGTTTAGTAGCCGAGGATTTAAAAATGCACTAGAAGGGTTATTGCGTAATGTTAAGGCTAATTAAATTTGAACCGCAAGCACCTGCACACTATACTGGACCACATCGACAACTTGAGTTCCAGCAATGCTGGCGTCCGTGGTTAAACAATCCGTGGTTAAACAAAATCTATAAAAATTCCGTTTGTTATACTGAGCGGTGGTATCTCGAGCTGAGAAAAATGATACTTGATTACAACTGGAAACATCCATTGATATACAGTATTACTGGGGATGTTGAATTAAAAAAATCTTTAGTAAAGAGCACTGTGCTTGATGGTGCTATGTTTCGAGATATTGTTAACGATCCTCTATATCCCGAGTATCATGTATCTGCCAGTATTAATCTAAAAAAGACCAACCGATGGTGTGCATTTTTTATTAGCCTTCCTAATTCACACGAAACTCTTGTACACCTAAATGGCCCATTAAGCGACTGAGATCTAGGTCACACCAAATTTTAAATCCATGGGCAGTTAACAATTCACTAAATCCCATATCTTCGCCTTGCCAAGTTGATGTTGCCGGATGCCAAATTAGCGGAAAATGTGGACCGGGCACACGATCAATGACTGACGCTTTGAGCAGCAAACATCCCAAGCCGGTGTAATTTATTTGCACAAGTCCATTACCAGTGATATCTACTGGTTCAACTGGATTTATATTATGGAAGGCTGTTGGATGAAAAGGCGGCACACGCTTAGAATAAGTGGCACAGACAACTTCTTTTTTGTGTTCAAGTAATCTGACAATTGTGTCTTCTGGGAAAGTCATGTCGCTGTCAAACCACATAATATGATCAGCATAATGTTTTCTAATAGCTGTATCCAGTAATACCTGCCGCTGGTTGCTCAAGACTGTACCAGCGTCCATATCAAACACTACTGGAATGCTTTGTGCTTCTGTGAAACGAATTGCATTTATTAAACAGAAAGCAAATTCAGCATGAACCAATCCGTTGGTTGGAACGCATATGACTACTTGTTCGCTTAGTTTAGTTGGCGAATCATAGCGATCAAATAAGTTTTTGCCAAACATTACTTGTTAATTTACATCGTTTGTAGATGTAGGTGTATTTGTCAAGTTGGCTTTTCTTTCAGCCTGCCTGGTCACTTTGCTGATGACATTTAAAAAATACTGACATTTTGTTATTGCTTCTTCATATAGCTCAGCCGGAAGCTTTAACATTTGTCCCATATTTTCTGCTGTGGTTTTCTGAACTAAAGCTTCAATAGCTGCTTTTCGTGACAATTCCTCAACCCAATATCGAGGTTCAGCATCCTCAAGTTCCTTTGCAATATCATCGCCAATGTTTGTTTTAACATCATTAATCTTGGCAGCAATAATATTCATCTCTGCTAAAATAGCGGTCTTTTCCAAGTCATTAGTGGACTTTACATATTCTGTGTTTAAAAATTCAATGTCTCGACATAGCGCGATCAAGAATCTAGGGCCTTCTTGATTTGAAAATAAAAAATTTTCTCTTTCAAACTTAGTACGGTATGGTACTTTAGATAAGATTGATCTTGCAGTATACAAAATATCATTTTGTTGAAGTGGCACAGTAAATTCCTCCTGTTATGAAGTATATATCATATTATAACCATAAAATTTAACCAAAAGAAAAGGGACAATTTGCCCCTTTTCTTTGTGTGCCACAAATTTGTTATGTATTGTAAGGAACTGTTCTTCCACCAAAAGTGCCACTAAGGCTAACTGCACCTGAATTAATACCAATATGTCCACCAAGCGTGCCTCTTAGATAGATGTTTGATCCTGCACCAGGTGTTGAGTTCGAATAACCTTTACGCACATTGGTAAATGTAATCTGCGATCCGGTTGCTGGAAGAATTGGCATAGTTTATCTCCTTGTTTCCGGCTTTCAATGTAAAGTTCTAGCTTTCACCTCTTGGCGAAGTGCTTCAATCATTGCCTGTTGCTCTTTGATTGCTTCAACTAACACTGAAACTACTTTGTCATAACGAATGGTCTTGTAACCTTCCAGTGCAGATTCGGTTACCAATTCTGGCATAACTGCTTCAACTTCTTGAGCCAGTAAACCAATTTGGTTGTCAAACTTCTCAACACCTAAGCTAGCAGCCAGTTCGTTTGCACGATATGTGTAGCCACCAATTGCCATGACCTTGTTCAAAGCCCCTTGAATTGGAGCAACATCTGTCTTCAGTCGTTCATCAGAGTAATAAGCTGTAACTTCACCAGTTGCACGAATATCACCGGTTACCGTAAATGTACCCGAGTACGAACCGCTCATGGTCAGTGTGCCTGTGCTGGTGATTGTGCCACCCGACAAACCATTGCCTGTTGCAACAGAAGTAACACCAGAACTTGTAACGTATCCTGCACCATTGGTTAGTTGGTTGGTGTTTGTTACATTAGTGGCACCTGAAGCAATGCCATCTAATTTAGATTTGTCAGAAGCACTCATTGAACCGGCTGCTCCAGTTGTCGCGGCACTAATACTGATTGTTGGTGTTGTGCCACCTGACGATGAAATTGGAGACGAACCAGAAACGGCTGTAACACCAGAACTTGTAACGTATCCTGCACCGTTGGTCAGTTGGTTTGTGTTGGTAGGAATAGTGAATACACCAGTTGAGCTGTTGTATGCACCAGAACCTGCTGTGAAACTCACTGCGGCTCTTGCACGAGCATCTGTGTAGTACAAGTTGCCGCTTTCGCTGACTGCACCTGTGTTGATCGATCCAGAACTACCTAAACTAATTGATGTACCGTTAATTGTGATACTGCTATTAGCCAAAGAACTGTTTGGAACTGAACTCAAGCTTACTAACAAGCTGTCGCCGTGTGTGGAATCATCACTGGCAACTGCAACTGTTACGCCAGCAGAACCGCGGAACTTGAATGTATCGTTGTTGCTGTCGGCTGCGGCAGTTGTTGAGCCGTCTGTGAAGTTCTTGAATATGTTCTGTGAACTACCTAAATCTGTGTTGGTAACTGTTGTGCCACTTACGCTAATACCTGATCCTGCTGTAGTAACTGTTACGTTTGCGCTACCATCGAAGCTGACACCATTGATTGTACGAGCAGTTTGTAGTGTAGTTGCTGTGCTTGCGTTACCGCTTAATGCGGCAGTAACTGTACCGGCTGTAAAATTACCGCTTCCATCGCGAGCAACAATTGCGCTTGCTGTGTTAGCAGAGGTAGCATTGCTTGTTACTGTAAATGTAGCAGCACCCGAACCGTTGTAAGTAGTGCTACCACTTAGGCCTGTTCCTGATGTATTCGCTGTCAGTGTAGCCAAGGTACCACCTAAACTTACACCGGAAATCGTGCTGTTGGCCAAGTTAGCGTTGGTAATTCCCGCCGAACCACTTAGGTGGCTGTTGGTCAAACCACTGATTATGTTTGAACCTGCTACAATTGTCTTGTTGGTAAGAGTTTGTGATCCAGTTAGTGTGACCACCGTACTGTCAATGCTAACTTCTGTTCCACTTACGCTAATACCTGTTCCTGCTGTAGTAACTGTTATGTTTGCACTACCATCGAAGCTGACACCATTGATTGCACGAGCAGTTGCTAAAGTTGTTGCAGTTGAAGCATTACCAACTAATGCACCGCGGAAATTTGTGGCCTGAAAATCACCTTGTGTGCCAGCAAATGTTTCCGAACTATTGGTAGCATCTGGAATAAATGTAAAGTAACCAGTGCTGTCATCAAAACCAAAGAAACCAAGTTTAGCAGCAGTACCATTGTGCCAGCGGAACTCAATACCGCGATCTTTGTTATCATCGGAACTTGGAGCACTATCCCCTCCCAGTGTAAAGATCGGATCATCCAATGTTACAGTTGTACTGTTGACTGTTGTGGTTGTGCCATTGACTACTAGGTCACCGGTGACTGTTAGGTTACCACCAACAGATGTGTTACCAGAAGCTGTAATAGCAGCAGCAGCAAGTGTGCCGGTAAACGTTGGGCTTGCGCTGAAGACCAACGAACCTGAACCAGTTTCATCTGTCACTGCCGATGCTAGGTTAGCACTGCTTGGTGTAACCAGGAATGTAGCAACACCGCTAGCAAGACCACTAACACCAGTGGAAATTGGAAGTCCAGTTGCGTTTGTTAATGTACCAGATGCGGGAGTGCCTAATACTGGTGTTGTTAGAGTTGGTGAAGTAAGTGTTTTGTTGGTTAATGTCTGTGTACCAGACAGTGTGACTACTGTACTGTCAATGCTAACTGCTGTTCCACTAACACTAACACCTGTTCCTGCTGTTACAGGCCCAATTGTAACAATACTGGCTGTGCCATTATCTTTTTTGATGAATAATTTGCCATCAAAGGTGTTAATAGCCACTTCGCCCAATGCTAATTGTGCTGTTGTTGGTACCTTGTCAGCGGTTGCGCTGCGCTTTAAAACAATTGTATTAGCCATCTGAGTATATACTCCTATAGAAAACTAGGTCATTGAGACCTTCTAATAATTGTTATTTAGCCAAATGGACAAATAATAATCAGAATAGTTTATATAATTTAATTAAATTTACGATGGTAATATGACAATAAAAGATTTAGCATTCGCAACAGATATCTGTTTTCTTTATTACGTCCACGGTGTTCCTGTCGCCTGTGTTGGATGCTTCTGTGCATCAAGTTGTCCGCTCAACCGGGCTTCAAGTGCTGCTACCTGTTCGTTACCCATTGCTTCCTGAACCCATGCAATCGCTTGAGCTTCAGTGATGTTTTCATAGGCAATAAAGGTAGGATCGCTTGCGTCTTTTGCAGGCAAGCCAATCGAACCATAGGCAGAAGCAGTGTAATCACCGTCTGTTTCCGAGGCAGTCCAATGCGCTGTGGTGACAAGACCATCAGCTAAATTTCGATCTAGTGTTACAATTTTTATTTCCATGTTTAGTTTCCTTTATAGATTGGCGGCATCCAGCCGCGCCTTGAGTCCCTGAATGATTCCGTGCAATTCCTTCACGGCATTGATCAGCGCAAAGGTCATTGCATGGCCGTTGTAATCCAGCAAGTCGACCTCCTCCTCGTCGGGATTTTCGGGGTTCAATTTTCCCTTGTGCGAAGCGATCATGTAGGGAGCCACCGGCTGCAAGGCTTGGGCAATGATGCCGACGTGACGGTCATCGGACTCGGCAAAGCCGCCCA
>Ga0194132_10006608_pt1 | contig 17864 bp, 12 predicted proteins | sample TA2KigOf80mmetaG_FD_148612 | JGI IMG/M metagenome (GOLD analysis project Ga0194132, IMG submission 148612) | Freshwater microbial communities from Lake Tanganyika, Tanzania - TA2015054 Kigoma Offshore 80m | ecosystem: Environmental > Aquatic > Freshwater > Lake | place: Tanzania: Lake...
ACGATGGAAGGACTCGCGCAGGCGGCCGGCCGCGATGCCGACGACGCCGGGGTGCCATCCATCGCCCCAGACGACGAGGCCCGGGCGCTCGCCGAGCCCCTCCTCGGCGACGACCGCGAACGCTTCAGCGAGGACACGGTCGTGGACTTCCTGCCGCCGTCGATTCGTTTCGTCCAGCGCGTTGGCGAGCCGCATCGCTTCCCGGCCGTCGTCGGTCGTCAGCAGCGCCAAAGCGCGCTCGGCGGAATCGATGCGGCCGGCCGCGTTGAGGCGCGGCGCCAGGCGCCAGGCAACCTCGCGCTCGAGACCGGGCTGCTGCGGATTCACGCCGGCCGCGTGCAGCAGCGCGCGCACGCCCGGAAGCGGCGACGCGGCAAGCCGCGCCAGCCCATGGCGCACGAGGATGCGGTTATCTCCGACGAGCGGGACGACGTCGGCGATCGTCGCCAGCGCGGCCAGCTCCAACAGATCGTCGGTTGCCGGCAGACCGGCGCGGGCGCGGACGGCGCCGGCGAAGCGCCAGGCCAGCCCGGCGGCGCAATACTCTCGAAACACCGCGTCTTGGGTCTTCAGATCGACGAGGACGTCGGCGGCGGGCAGCGCCGGCGGCGGTTCGTGATGATCAAGCACGATCGTCCGCAACCCGAGATCGCGCGCAAGCGCGATCTCGTCGACTGCGCCGACGCCGCAGTCGACCGTGACGAGCAGACGCGTGCCGCCCGCGGCCAGATCGCGGATCGCGTCCGCGGCCAATCCGTATCCTTCGCGCATACGGTGCGGCAGGAACGGCCGCACGTCGGCCCCCACGGCACGCAGCGTCCGCACCAGAATGGCGGTCGCGCAGACGCCGTCGGCGTCGTAGTCGCCGTAGATTGTGATTGGTTCGAAAGCGCCGACGGCCGCCAGCAGCAAGTCGACGGCGGCATCGATGGCGGAGAGCGCAGCGAGCGGCGTCAAGTCCTGGAGTCCGGCGCCGAGGAACTGCCGCGCCCGCGCCGGATCTTCGTAACCGCGCGCCGCGAGGATGCGCGACACGATCGGGGGCAGCGCAAGCGCGCTCGCCAGATCCTCGGCCGGCGGCGCATCGCGGAACGACCAGCGCGCCGCCGCTTTCATGCGATCACGTCCGTGGCGTGGATCCTTCTTCCGTCGTCGCGCGTGGCGGCACGGTCACGCTCTTCGGCTCGGCGGCGCGCTGCGCCTGGGTGACCTGCCGGCGCAGCCATCCGACGCGGCCTTGCAGGAACAGGGTTTGCACCGCCATCGGAATCCAGACGAAGAGCGCTCCGGCGAGCACCGCGAGCGAGATCCCGTTCGGATAGGGCCCATCGAAGAGCAACCAGCCGATGAACCGGACCAAGATCGTTTCGCTCCGTCCCGCATTGCTGAGGAAGATTCCGAACGAAGCCACGAAGACCAAGAACAGGATCAGCACGGCGAATTTCACTGGCACCCTCATCCGGCCCAGGCGCGGGCGCGTTTTTCGATCCACTGCAAGAGCAGATTCGTGCCGATCGCCAGAATTCCCACCAATGTGGCGTCGATCGCGATCTTCTCACGGTGATTCTGATACAACCCCTCGAACAAGAGAACGCCCAGCCACCCCCGGCGTTGATCCAGGCCGCGATCGTCGCGATCGTCGAGACGGCGGCGACGTGAACGCCGGCGAGGACGACCGGCAGGGCCAGCGGCACCTCGATCCGCCAGAACACCTGACCGCTCGTCAGTCCCATGCCCACGGCCGCTTCCCGGACGCTCGCGTCCACGCCATCCAGACCGGCGAGAGGATTGCGGACGAGCGCGGCCTGGCAATACCCGACGAGCGCGATCGCGGCCGACCGGAAGCCGAGGCCCGAGAGCGGCAGGAGCAACGCGAACAGCGCCATGCTGGGCACGGTATAGATCGCGCCGAGGATCGCCAGCACGGGACCGCCCGCGATGCCGCCGGCGGTGCCGCCAAACCGCCAGCGGCGTCTCGATCCATCAGAGGATCTGTCTCGGCGTCATCCCGATACCGACCGCCACCTCGCGGACCGCCGGGCTGACGTCGCGGCAGGCAACGCAAGTGTTGATCAGGATCGGCAGGCAGGCGAGGACGGTCAACGCGACGAGCGTGGGCGCGAAGCCAAAGCCGAGCACCGCCAGCACGAGCACGAGGATCCCGAGGCTGGGAATGACGCGAACGACGCTGACCGCGTTGATCGACCAGAACGCAATCCGCGACGACCGGGCCGCGAGGATCCCCAGCGGCAGGCAAACCGCAAGACCGATCAGCAGAGCGGCGAGGCTGAGGGTGACGTGCGCGGAGACAGCGGCGGCGAACCGTTCCTGATTGGACATCAGATAGGCGGCGGCGCCAAACTCTTCCAACCCGGTGGTCACGTTATCACCAGGGCGGCTGCGCGCGCCCGCAGGGATGATGCAACCGGATCTCGCCACGCCAATCCCATGGCCGGCGCACGAAGCCAAGTCGGCGCGCCCGATGGCGATCCTGGGCGCCTGTTGCAAGCATCTCCTTGGTTTCGGTTACGGCGCGGGGCGGCATCCCCTCGCGCTCACCGCGGGCGCGGTCACGTCGTCGAGCCGCGCGCGCCGGACAGCGAGCTGCCGCCGCGCGCCGCCGCCCAGCGGTTCATGTCGACGAGCAGCGGACCGGCAACGCCGATCGACGAGTAGCCGCCCGTCAGGACCGCGATGAGCAGACCGAACGCGAAGTCGCGCAGCGTTGGGCCGCCGAAGAAGTACACGGCGCCGATGGCCAGCGCCGTCGTCACGCCGGTGTTGATCGACCGGACGAGCGCTTCCAACATGCTGCGGTTGACCAGGGATGGGAACGCTTCGCGCGTGCGTTGGTTGAGGTTCTCTCGAATGCGGTCGAACACCACGATCGTGTCGTTGATCGAGTAGCCGACGACCGTCAGCAAGACGGCGACGAAGCTGCTGTCGACGGTCGCGCGCGTCAGCGAAAAGATGCCGAAGACGAGCAGGAGGTCGTGCAGCAACGCGATGTCGCCGGCGATCGCGAATCGGATGGATTTGAACCGGATGCTGACGTAGATGATCTGCAGCAGCAGACCGGCGAGGACGCCGATGATCGCGACGTTACGCAGCTCGCCGCCGATCTTGGGCCCGACGTCATCGACGCTGAGGACGTTGAAGTTGCCGACGCTGGCTCGAATCGTGTCCAGGATACGCTGGCGCTCCGGCCCGTCCAAGTGCGGCGTGCGAATCGAGATGTCCCCGGTGTCCGGGGTCTTCTGGATGATCGCATCCTGCTGGCCGCTCGGGCGCAGCGCCTCGCGCACGCGTCCGGTCGTCACCGCGCGGTCGTCGAAGCGGAGGTTAAGCAACGTGCCGCCCGTGAAATCGACGCCCCAGTTGAGGATCGGCCGCCCCGAGGCGATGTTCAGCGCCAGTGAGATCACGCCGGGCAGGAGCAGGGCCAGCGACGCGAGGTAGAGCCAGCGGCGATTGCCGATCAGGTCCCATGCTTTCATGACGCCGCCTCCGCCGATTGTCCGCGCGCTGCCGGCAGCTTCGCGATCGCCATGATCTCCTTGGCGAAGCCGGACTCGGCGAAGAACTCGCTCAACCAGCGCGTGACGACCAACGCGGAGAAGATCGAGACGAGAACGCCGACGACGAGCGTGACCGCGAAGCCGCGGATCGGTCCGGAGCCGAGCCAGAGCAAGACGACCGCGCCGATCAGCGTCGTCGTGTTGGAGTCGACGATGGTCGACAACGCGCGCCGCCATCCGGCGTCGATCGAGGCGCGCAAGCTCTTGCCCAGCCGCAGCTCCTCCTTCATCTTCTCGAAGATGATGACGTTCGCGTCGACGGCGACGCCGAGGCTGAGGATGAGACCGGCGATGCCCGGCAGCGTCAACGTCGCGCCGATCGCCGCGAACAGCGCCAGGACGAGCAACACATAGATCGACAACGCCGATCCGGCGAGCGCGCCCGGCAGCCTGTAGTAGGCGGTCATGAACAGGCACACCATCGCCGCCGCGATCCAGCCGGCGCGGATGCTCGTGTCGATGGAGTCGCGTCCCAACGATGGGCCGACCGTGCGCTCCTCGACCGGCACGACCGGGACCGGCAACGCGCCGCCGCGGAGCAAGATCGCCAGATCGCGCGCCTCGTCGGCCGTGAAGTTGCCTTCGATCACGCCCTCGCCGGGGATCTTGGAACGGATGACGGGCGCCGAGATGACGCGGTTGTCCAGGGCGATCGTCAGGTGCGAGCCGACGTTCTTCTCAGTGTGCTGCTCGAACTTCTTCGCGCCCTCGCCGGCGAACTTGAACGCGACGTGCCACCTCAGGCTGTCCTGCGCGAACTGCGCCGAGGCCTCCCGCAGGTTGGCCCCGGTCACGATGACTTTCTTCGCCAACGGGATCGACTGCCCGCTCGGCAGCTTCAGCGTCTTGCCGTCGGTCGCGAACTCCGCGCCGCGCGGCGGGCTCTGCGGGCCGGTGTCGATGAACTCGAGCAACGCGGTTCGGCCGATTAGCTCCTTGGCGCGCTGCGGATCCTGCAGCCCCGGGAACTCTACGAGGATGCGGTTGTCGCCCTGGCGCTGCAGCACGGGCTCGGCAACGCCGAGCGCGTCAATGCGGTTCTCAATGACCTTCATCGCCGCGTCGACCTTGTCGGCCGTCACCTCGACGCCGGGCCGGCTCTGCGCTTCGAGGACGATGCGGGTACCGCCTTGCAGGTCCAAGCCGAGACGCAAGCGAGGCGACGGCGGCTGAACTTGAGGCGTCCATCCATTGAGCCGGATCGGCTGAAACGCCACTTGGAACGCGATGAGCGCGACTATGACGACGATGAGCAGTCGCACGGGATGAGATCTCACGCGGGAATCTCCTTTAGAACGATCTGCGGGCACGGACGGCGCGTGCGCTCCAGTAGGTTAGTATACAACGCGCGCGAAGCCGCCCCTGCGCAACGACCGCGGGGCTCGTCTGTGCTCACCACCCCTGGAAGTTCGGCTTTCGTTTCTCGAGGAACGCCTGCACGCCCTCGCGACGGTCCTCGGTCGCGAACAACAAGTAGAATAGGCGCCGCTCGTGATCGGCGCCGAGCTCGATCGTCGTGTCCATCGACTTCAAGACGGCTTCCTTCGCCAGGCGCACCGCCACCGGCGCCTTGGCCGCGATCTCGGCCGCGAGGTTGCGGGCCTCGTCCATCAAGGATGCGGCCGGAACGACGCGGTTCGCCAACCCCCAAGCGACGGCCTCGGTCGCGCTGAGGTGCCGACCCGTCAGGATCATCTCCATCGCGCGTCCCTTGCCGACAAGGCGCGGCAGGCGCTGCGTGCCGCCGGCACCGGGCATGATGCCGAGGTTGATCTCCGGCTGCCCGAAGCGGGCTGTCTCGGTAGCGAGGATGATGTCGCAGGTCATCGCGAGCTCGCAGCCGCCGCCCAAGCAGAACCCGCTCACCGCCGCGATGATCGGCTTGGGGAACTTGCGAATCCGCTCCCACTGCGCAAACCGGTATCCCTCGAGCATCTCGACCGCCGTCTTTCCGGCGAACTCGTTGATGTCGGCGCCGGCGGCGAACGCGCGCTCGTCTCCGGTCAGGATCACGACGCGGACTTTCGCGTCCGCCTCGAACGCATCCAGCGCCGCCGCGATTTCTTCCATCGTGCGCTGATTCAGAGCGTTGAGCACCTTGGGCCGATTCAGCTGAATCGTGGCGACGTGCCCGTCGATTGCCGTCAGGATGTTTTCGTAGGTCACGATCTCCTCCTCGTTGGCGGCCCTTAGGCGCCGAGACCGCGCAGCGTGCGCTCCAGCTTGCTGCGCCGCGCGTCCGCGTCGGCGAGGCGCTGGCGTTCCTGGGCGACGATCTCGGCCGGCGCGCGATCGCGGAACTCCGGGTTGTCCAAGCGGGCACGGGCGCGCGCCGCATCGGTCTCGAGCGCCGCCAGATCCTTGCGTGTGCGCTCGGCGAGCGCCGCGGCGTCATCCGGGGACAGCGGGACGTGGATCTCGGCGGGGCCGACGACGCCGATCGCCGCCGGCCCCGGCGGCGGGTCATTCGCGAACGTCACATCGCCGGCGCGGGCGAGCCCGCGCAGCAGCGGGCGGGCGGCGTCCAGCCACGCGCGTTCCGCCGGCGGCGCGACGACTCGCAGCGCGACATCTTGCTGCGGCGTCAGCCGGACATCGGCGCGCAAGCTGCGGATCACCCGGATCGTCTCGTGCACCCAGGCCACATCACGCTCGGCGGCTTCGTTGACGCGAGCAGGGTCGGCGACCGGCCACGCCTCGCGCGCGATCGTCGTCGAGGCGGGGACGAACGACTTCCAGATCACCTCCGTCAAGAACGGCATGATCGGGTGCAGCAGCTTCATGGCGTCGGTGAGCACGCGCCAGAGGACCCAACGCGTCCCCGCTCGAGACGCCGCATCCGACGCCGGCCCGAGCTGCACCTTGGCGGTCTCCAGATACCAATCGCAGTATTCGTTCCACAGGAATTGATACAAGGTGCGCGCGGCGACGTCGAACTCATAGGTTTCGTAGGCGCGCGTGACCTCGTCGATGACGCGTTGCAACCGGCTGAGGATCCAGCGATCGCCGTCGGTGAGCGCATTCGCGTCCGGCTCCTCGGGCGGCATCGCAGCCTCACCAAGGTTCATCTGCACGAAACGCGCCGCGTTCCACAACTTGTTCGCAAAGTTGCGCGTATCGGCGATCATCTTCTCCTCGAACCGCAGGTCCTGCTGCGATTGCGAGCAACGGACGATGAGGCCGAACCGCAGCGCGTCGGCGCCGTATTTGTCGATGGCCTGCAGCGGGTCGATGCCGGTGCCGAGCGACTTGCTCATCCGGCGCCCTTGGATGTCCATCACCGTCGGGTTGATGTAAACGTCGCGATACGGCACCTCGTTCCCAAACTCCAAGCCGAACATGATCATGCGCGCGACCCACAGGAAGATGATGTCGCGCCCCGTGATGAGGATGCTCGTCGGGTAAAAGTAACGGAGATCGGGCGTGTCCTGGGGCCAGCCGAGCGTCGCCAGCGGCCACAGCGCCGAGCTGAACCAGGTGTCGAGCACGTCCGGATCCTGCGCGAGCCGCCCGCTGCCGCACTTCACGCAGGCCGCCGGGGCCGACTTGGCCGCGACACGGTGGCCGCAGTCGGCGCAAGCGTAGACGGGAATGCGATGTCCCCACCAGAGCTGTCGCGAGATGCACCAGTCGCGAATGTTGTCCAGCCAGTCGAGGGTGATGCGCTGCCAGCGTTCCGGTGCGTATCGGACCTTGCCATCGCGGATCGCGTCCGCGGCGCGCGCGGCCATCTCCTTCATCGCGCAGAACCACTGCTCGCTGATGTAGGGCTCGATGATCGTCGCGCAGCGATCGCAGGTGCCGACGCTCGTGCGATAGGGCTCCTTGGCGATGAGGACGCCGGCGGCGTCAAGCGCGTCGGCCACCCGTTCGCGGGCGTCGAATCGCTCCAACCCAAGGAACGGGCCCGCTTCCTCGTTCATCTTGCCGTCCTCGTCGAGCACGACGAGCGTGGGCAACTTGTGGTCCGCGCCGATCTGGTAGTCGGTCGGGTCGTGCCCGGGCGTGATCTTCAGCGCGCCCGTGCCGAACGCCGGATCGACGCGGTTGTCGGCGATCACCGGCACGGGGCGATCGACGATCGGCACGATCACTTGCCGGCCGATGAGCCGACGGTAGCGCTCGTCATCGGGATGCACGGCGACGGCGACGTCGGCCAGGATCGTCTCCGGACGCTGAGTGGCGATGACCACGCCGCCCTCGCCGTCGGCCGCCCGGTAGCGGACGTGCCATAGGAAGCTGTCGACGTCCTTGTGCTGCACCTCGAGGTCGGAGATGCTCGTGCGGCAGCGCGGGCACCAGTTCACCATGTACTTGCCGCGGTAGATCAAGCCCTTGTCGTACAAGCGGACGAACGCATCGAGCACGGCGTCGTGATAATGCGGATCGAGGGTGAACACTTTGCGGTCCCAGTCGCAGGAGATCCCGAGCCGCTGCAGTTGCTCGTAGATGATGCCGCCATACTTCTCGACCCACTCCCAGACGCGCTGCTGGAACGCGTCCCGGCCCAGATCCTCGCGGCGCACGTTCTCCTTCGCGAGCTGCCGCTCGACGACGTTCTGCGTCGCGATCCCGGCGTGGTCGGTGCCGGGCTGGTAGAGCACCTCGAAGCCGCGCATGCGCCAGAACCGCGTTAGCGAATCCTGCAGCGTGTTGTTCAGCGCATGCCCGATGTGCAACTCACCCGTGACGTTCGGGAGAGGCATCATGACCGCCCATGGCGGCTTGTCGGGATTGGGCACGGCGCGGAATTCGCCGCGCTCGCGCCACTGCGCGTACAGTGCGGCTTCAACCTCGCTCGGCGTGTAGGACTTGGGGATCTCCGTGCTCATCGAAACCTCCCGGGAAACGAAAAAGCACCGTCGTCCGAAAGGACGAAGCGGCGCTTCGCGGTACCACCTTTCTTTCCCTCGGAAATGAACCGGGGGCTCGAACCGCGATAACGGGCGGACCCGGCGAGCCTTGCCCGCCGCTCGGGGGCGACATTCACCGCGCGCGCGAAGAAGCTTTCAGTCTGGGCTTCTTCTCCCTGGGGCCGCGCCGATCCGGTTACTCCTCCCCGTCGTTGCGATCCTCAGTATCGATCACTTTTCCCGCCGGCACAACTTCGCGATCGCGCTCGACGTGCCGGAAGTGTCTAAGAAACGTGAAGGGGAGGCTGGCGGCTGCCAGCCTCCCCTTCACGTTTCTTAGCTTCGTCGCCGTTGCGCGCGTCACGCTTGCGGCGGGGACGATGGCCGCGGCTGCGGCACGTCCAGCGGCACCTCGATGGTGGGCATCTCGATCACCGGCAACGGCGTCAGCGCCTCCGGCGCGGACGGCCGCGGCAACGCCGGCAGCAACGCTTCCTCGATCACCTCGTCCATATGCTCGGCGATCCGGAACCGCAGTCGGCGCCGCACGTTCTCGGGGATCTCGCGCAGGTCCTTCTCATTCTCCTTCGGGATGATCACCGTGCGCAGCTCCGATCGATGCGCGGCCAGGACCTTCTCTTTCAACCCGCCGATCGGCAGCACGCGGCCGCGCAGGGTGATCTCGCCGGTCATCGCCACGTCCTTGCGCACGGGCCGGTTCGTCAACACCGACGCGAGCGCGGTCGCCATCGTGATGCCCGCGGACGGACCGTCCTTCGGCACCGCGCCGGCCGGCACGTGGATGTGCACGTCAAACTTGCTGAACCACTCTTCCTCGATCTGGAACCGCTTGGAGCGCGATCGAACGTACGAGACGGCGGCTTGCGCCGATTCCTTCATGACCTCGCCGAGCTGCCCCGTCAACGCCACTTTGCCGGAGCCCTTGACCAGCGCCGCCTCGACGGTGACGATGTCGCCGCCCATCTCGGTCCAGACCAGGCCGGTCGAGACCCCGACCTCGTCTTCCTTTCCGGCCATGCCGTAACGGAACCGCACCGGGCCGAGCATCTTGGCGATCATCGGCGCGGTGATCCGCTTCGGCACGTTCTTCTCGTCGGAGGCGACGCGCGTCGCGACCTTGCGGCAGATCGTCCCGATCTCGCGCTCCAAGTTTCGGACGCCGGCCTCGCGCGTGTATTCACGCGAGATCTTGCGCAGCGCCTCGTCGGCGATCTGCAGACCGTGCGCCTCCAGCCCGTTCTCGCGCCGCTGCTTCGGCACGAGGAACTGGCGGGCGATGTGCTGCTTTTCTTCCTCGGTGTAGCCGGCGAACCGGATGACCTCCAAGCGGTCGCGCAACGCCGACGGAATCGTGTCGAGCATGTTCGCCGTGCAAACGAACATCACGTCCCGCAGGTCGAACGGAAGATCGAGGTAGTGGTCGCTGAACGCGTTGTTCTGCTCCGGGTCGAGCGCTTCCAGTAGCGCCGACGACGGGTCGCCGCGGAAGTCCATGCCGAGCTTGTCGATCTCGTCGAGCATGAACACGGGGTTCCTCGCCCCGGCCGTCTTCATGCCTTGGATGATGCGGCCGGGCAGCGCGCCGACATAAGTGCGCCGGTGGCCGCGAATCTCCGCCTCGTCGCGCACGCCGCCGAGCGAGACGCGCACGAACTTGCGGCCCATCGACTTCGCGATCGACTTGCCGAGCGACGTCTTGCCGACGCCGGGCGGGCCCACGAAGCAGAGGATCGGCCCCTTGGACTCCGGCGACAGCTTGCGCACCGCGAGGTACTCGAGGATGCGGTCCTTCGCCTTCTTCAAACCGTAATGCTCGCCCTCGAGGATGCGACGCGCTTCCGCGATGTCGAGGCGGTCGTCCGTGCCCTTCGTCCACGGCAGCGCCAGGATCCAGTCGAGGTAGGTTCGGACGACGACGGCTTCGGCGACCATCGGCGGCATCTTCTCCAGCCGCGCGACCTCGTCCAGCGCCTTCTCCTTGACGTTCTCCGGCAAGCCCGCATCTTTGATCTTCTTGCTGTACTCGTCGACCTCGGCGGTGCGATCGTCCTTCTCGCCGAGCTCCTGCTGAATCGCCTTGATCTGCTCCTTGAGGTAGTACTCGCGCTGCGACTTCTCCAGGGACTTGCGGACCCGATTCTGGATCTTGCGCTCCAGGTCGAGGATGTTGATCTCCTTGCCGAGGATCTGGGACAACAGCTCCAGCCGCGTCTTGACGTCCAGCCCGAGAACCTGCTGGCGCTCCTCGACCTTCAACTGGACGTGCTGCGCGACGAGGTCGGCGAAACGGCCGGGAGATTCGGTGCCCATCACCGTCATGAACGCCTCGGGCGCGACGGACCGGCTGAGGCGGGCGAACCGCTCGAATTGCGTCGAGACGCCGCGCATCAGCGCCTCCAGCTCGACTGGCTTGTCCTCAGGATCCTCGACGAGGATCGGGCGAATCACCAGATACGGATCGAGCTGTGCGTACTCGAGCAGCCGTGCCCGGACGATTCCCTCGACCATCACCTGCAGGACGCCATCAGGCTGCTTGCCGACGTTGACGATGCGGGCGAGGACACCGACTTCGTGGAGCTCGTCGGGCTTCGGATCGTCGACCTGCTCGTCGCGCTGCGCGACGAGCAGGATCTGCCGGTCCGCCTCCAGCGCCGCTTCCAACGCGCGCACGGACTTCGGGCGCCCGACGCCCAACGCGATCGTCATCGCCGGCAACACGACGACGCCCTTGAGGGCGAGGACCGGATACGCCCCGTTCGTGCTTGATTTGTGCTCGCTCATGAACGCCTCCCAGGACGCAGGGCAGCCGGGCAATGATCGGCGCGCCGCGTGCCGTGCCTTTATCACACCGGTGTAACCGATCCGGCGGAGGATTGATTCCCGATCGGACGGAAACCTACGAAGCTGGCTTCTCCCGGGGGAGACGCTTGACGTCGGTCGCCGTCATCAACAGGGGACCGCCGCGACGCTCGACCGCCTCGATCGTGACCATGCACTTCTTCACGTCGGGCCGAGAGGGAATGTCGTACATGACGTCGAGCATGATGTCTTCGATGATCGTGCGCAGGCCGCGGGCGCCGGTGTTGCGCGACAGCGCCTCGCGCGCGATGCCCTTCAGCGCGTCGTCCGTAAAGCTCAGCTCGACGGCGTCCATCTCCAGGATCTTCTGGTACTGGCGCACCAGCGCGTTCTTCGGCTCGACGAGGATGCGGACGAGATGCTCCTCGCTCAACGGCTCCAGCGGCGTGATCACCGGCAGACGGCCGATAAACTCCGGAATCAACCCGAATCGCAGCAGGTCCTGCGGCATGACGAACCGCAGCATCTCGCCCGGGGTCTTCTTGCTCTTCGGCACGGCGTTGGCGCCGAACCCGATGCTCGCCTCGCGTATGCGGCCTTCGATGATCTTCTCGAGCCCGTCGAACGCGCCGCCGCAAATGAACAAGATGTTCGTCGTGTCGATCTGGATGAACTCCTGGTGCGGATGCTTGCGCCCGCCCTGCGGCGGGACGTTGGCCGTGGTGCCCTCGAGGATCTTGAGCAGCGCCTGCTGCACGCCCTCCCCCGACACGTCACGCGTGATCGAAGGATTCTCGGACTTGCGCGCGATCTTGTCGACCTCGTCGATGTAGACGATGCCGCGCTCGGCCTTCTTGACGTCGAAGTCGGCCCCTTGGATCAAGCGCAGGAGGATGTTCTCGACGTCCTCGCCGACGTAGCCCGCCTCCGTGAGGCTCGTGGCGTCGGCGATCGCGAACGGCACGTCGAGGATCTTCGCCAGCGTCTGTGCCAGGTGCGTCTTGCCGCAACCCGTCGGCCCGATGAGCATGATGTTGCTTTTCTGCAGGTCGACGTCGCTGGGGCGACGGTTGCCGATGCGCTTGTAGTGGTTGTAGACGGCCACCGACAGCGCCTTCTTGGCGCGTTCCTGACCAACGACGTATTGGCACAGCGTCTCGCAGATCTCGTGCGGCTTGGGAAGACTGCGCGGCCCTGCTTCTTCGTTCTCGCCGTGGAGCTCTTCTTCGACGATCTCGTTGCAGAGCTCGATGCACTCGTCGCAGATGTAAACGGCGGGTCCGGCGACGAGCTTACGGACCTGTTCCTGGGTCTTACCGCAGAAGGAGCACTTCAAGCGTTCCCTCTCTTCGCCAAACCGGAACATCCGTCCTCCTCACGCGGTACGCGGACCCTCGGGACCGGGTCGCACGCCGACATCTGTAAGACAATCCACCGCCCTACGCCCCGGCGAAGGTCACCCGGTCGTCTGGGGAACCTTCTCCTTGCGCGGCTCGATCACCTCGTCGACGATGCCGTACTCGCGACCATGCTCGGCGGACATCCAGTAGTTGCGATCCGTGTCGCGCTCGATGCGCTCGAGCGCCTGTCGGGTATGGCGAGCGAGGATCTCATTGAGCAGGTGGCGCATCTTGAGGAACTCGCGCGCTTGGATGTCGATGTCCGTGGTCTGCCCTTGGGCTCCGCCCCATGGCTGGTGGATCATGATACGCGAATACGGGAGCGCGAGCCGCTTGCCCTTGGCGCCGCCGGCGAGGATCAACGCGGCCGCCGAAGCCGCCAGTCCAACGCAAACGGTGGACACGTCCGGTTGGATGTATTGCATCGTGTCGTAGATCGCCAGGCCGGCGGTCAGCGACCCGCCCGGGCTGTTCACGTAGAGCTGGATGTCCTTCTCGGGATCCTCGTACTGGAGAAACAACATCTGGGCGATGATCACATTCGCGATGTCGTCGTCGATCGGTCCGGCCAGGAAGATGATGCGGTCCTTGAGCAGACGCGAGTAGATGTCGTATGCGCGCTCACCACGCGCGCTCTGCTCGACGACAATGGGGACCAAAGCCATTTCGTTTCCTCCCCGTGCGCTTGCCCTTAGTCTTCCCCGCTCGCGAGCTCCGTCAAGAAGTGGATGGCTTTGCGGCGACGGAGCGTCGCGCGCAATCCTTCCTTTCGCGAACCTTCGGCTAGCCACGCGCGCACCTGCGCGTCGTCCTGGGACAGATCGCGCGACAATTTCGCGATTTCGTCCTCGAGGTCCTGCTCCGCCGGCTCCAACGACTCCGCCTCCGCGACCGCCTCGAGCACGAGTCGCGCCCGCACGCGCCGCTCCGCGGGCCCCTCCAATTCGTCGCGGATCTGTTCGTCGGTCTTCTGGTTCAACTCCAAATACCGTTCCCACGTCAGGCCGCGCAGGCGGATCTGCTCGCGCAGATCGTCGAGCAGCCGGTTGACCTCTTCGTGCGGGAGCGTCTTCGGCAAGTCGATCGTCGAGCCTTCGACCACAGCGGCGACGACTTTGCTCTCGTAGTCTTCGCGAGCGCGCGCGTTCGAGTCGTCTTCTAACCGTCCTTGCAGCGCCGCGCGCAACGCGGCCAGCGACTCCTCCTTGCTGACGATACGCGCGAAGTCGTCATCGAGCGGCGGCAGCACCTTGGTGCGAACGTCGAGGATCGTTCCCTTCGCGGGTGGGGCGTCATTGCCCGGCAATTCGACCGACGCATCCTTCGCCGCGCCGCGCAGCGCCTCGACGAACGGCGCGTCTGGTCCTTCGGTGGATACCTCGAGCAAGATCTCGCGACCGGCCTTGAAGCGTTCGTGCCCCTCGGGCGCCTCCTCGATGCGCATGAGGACGAAGTCACCGGCGGCGGCGCCGCCGTCCTTCGAGGTCAGTGTGGCGCGACGCTGCCGCAGCGACTCCAGCGTGCGATCGACTTCGTCCGTCGGGACCGACACCGGATCGCGCGGCAGGCGCAGCGAGCGGTAATCCCCGAGTGTGACCTCGGGCTCGACCTCGACGCTGGCCGTGAACCGGAGCGGCTTGCCGTCTTCGACTTCCTTGACGTCGATCTGCGGGCGGGCGATCGGCCGGATGCCGGTCTCGCTTGCCGCTTCGGCGAACGCGCGCGGGATCAATTCCTGAAGCGCCTCGTCGTAGGCGGCCTCCTTCCCGAGCATGCGCTCGAGGATGGCCCGCGGTGCCTTGCCACGACGGAAACCGGGTATGTTCACGCGCTGACCGAGCCGCAGGTAACCTTTTTGTATGGCATCTTGCACGAGGTCCTCGGGAACCTCGACGTCCAATACCGCCACGCTGCCCGGCTCTTTGCGCACGTCCACTTTCAACATTCGACACCGTCCGCCACTCGCGACATTACGCGTCCCCCGTATTCGTGAGGCTGGTGCGGGCGGAGGGATTTGAACCCCCACGGGATGTCCCACTGGATCCTAAGTCCAGCGCGTCTGCCGTTCCGCCACGCCCGCCAAAACCACGAACGGCCAGCGCATCGCTGACCGCCCTCGTCTGCCACGATTGCTTTTCCGTAAAACCGTTCCTAATGGTTTCGCAGCGGTCAGTGCGTGTCAAGTCGCGAGACGGTGGGAACGCACGACTAAGAACGCGATCCGAACGGAAGGCTGCAAACGATGGTGGGCCATGTAGGACTCGAACCTACAACCTTGGGATTAAGAGTCCCCTGCTCTGCCAATTGAGCTAATGGCCCGACCCGAACGGATTCTAGGATTCGCGTCTGCGTTTGTCAAAACGCGGGCGATCGCGGCCCGCGCCGGCGTCACGGCACCGGCTGGGCCCAGCGAAAGACCAGCGGCGCGCGGTAGGCCGGGACTTTCCCGATCGCGGCGCGCTGAACGCGAACTTCCAGCCCGACGGCCCGCAACCCGTCGACGAACCCGTCCCGCGCGTACATCATGTTCTCCAGCGCAGCCGCTTCGCCGATCGCGAAGACGCGGAACGGCGGCGTTTGTTGCATGCCGTCGATGAGGACGCGCGGACCGACGCCGCTAAAGGCGGAACGCCCGAGGATGCGTTGCCCGTTGATCGCGACCGCTTCGGCGCCCGCCGCCCACAGCTCGTTCGCGACGCCGGCGATATCCGCCCACTGGATCACCGACCCCGGCAAGGGAGGGCCGCCGCGGCCGGGTCGCAGCAAGACCTCGATGCCTTCCCCCTCCAGGGGCGTCAGCCCGAGGATGACGTGGTATTGCTCCACCTCGCCCGCCAGCGCGGCGTTGATCTCCTTACCCTGGATCACGAGCTGCTCATATTCGTGCAGCCGGCGGCGAAGATCGTCGACCTCGACGTGCAACGCGGCCTGGGCCCGATCGGCTTGGGAGAGGAGCGCGACGAGCTCCTCGGCCCGCCGCGACGGCAGCTCCCGCTCGGCGCGGACGTCGCGGACGCTGCGCAGCTGCAGGACGAGGAGAAAGCCCAGCAGGAGCGCGGCGACGGCGATGCCGGCGACGTCCCACCGTGCCCTGGTCGGCGGCGCGATCGTCATGAACACGCGTTCGCCGAACTCACCGATCTTCCCTGGGAACGTCCATCTACCCCCTTGAACCTGCCCCCCGCTCCTGGAAGAATAGGCAAGGGTTAGCACTCGAATGACCCGAGTGCTAAAATCGGCCAGACTTCAGGACAACCCATCAACTAAAGGGGGTACGCATCAATGCCAGCGAAGCTGCTCCTCTACGACGAGCAGGCTCGGAGAGCGCTCGAGCGCGGCGTAGAGAAGGTTGCCTCGGCGGTCAAGGTCACGCTCGGCCCGAAGGGCCGTAACGTGGTCTTGGAAAAGAAGTGGGGCGCGCCGACGATCACCAAGGACGGCGTGACGGTCGCCAAGGAAGTTGACCTCGAGGATCCGTACGAAAACGCCGGCGCCCAGCTCGTGCGCGAGGTCGCCAGCAAGACGAACGATCTCGCCGGCGACGGTACGACGACCGCGACCGTCCTCGCCTGGGCGATGGTGCGCGAAGGCTTGAAGAACGTCGCCGCCGGCAGCAACCCGATGATGCTCAAGCGCGGCATGGACCTGGCCGTCGAGGCGGCGGTCAAAGAGCTGAAGGCGCTGAGCCAGCAGATCGACGGCCGTCAGGACATCGCGCACGTCGCCGGCATCGCGGCGAACGACGCGGCCGTCGGCGAGATCATCGCCGACGCGATGGAGAAGGTCGGCAAGGACGGCGTCATCACGATCGAGGAGTCGAAGGGCATCGAGACGACGACCGACGTCGTCGAGGGCATGCAGTTCGACCGCGGATACATCTCTCCGTACTTCATCACCGACGCCGACAAGATGGAAGCGAGCGTCGATGATCCATTCATTCTGCTGACCGAGAAGAAGATCAGCGCCGCCCGCGACATCGTACCGCTGATGGAAAAGATCATCCGTACGGGCAAGCCGCTGGTGATCGTCGCCGAGGAAGTGGAAGGCGAGGCGCTGGCGACGCTCGTCGTCAACAAGCTGCGCGGCGTGCTGCACAGCATCTGCGTCAAGGCGCCCGGCTACGGCGATCGTCGCAAGGCGATGCTGCAGGATATGGCCGTGCTGACCAACGGCCAGGTGCTGTCCGACGACATCGGCATCAAGCTCGAGAATGTCGACATGGATATGCTTGGCCGCGCCGAGCGCGTGCGGGTCACGAAGGAAGAGTCGACGATCATCAGCGGCAAGGGCAAGAGCGCCGACATCCAGGGCCGCATCGCCCAGATCAAGAAAGAGATCGAGGACACGACCTCCGACTACGATCGCGAGAAGCTGCAGGAACGCCTGGCGAAGCTCTCCGGCGGCGTGGCCCAGATCCGTGTCGGCGCGGCGACGGAGACGGAGCTCAAGGAGAAGAAGCACCGCTTCGAGGACGCGCTGAACACGACGAAGGCGGCGGTCGAGGAAGGCATCGTCGCCGGCGGCGGCACGGCGTTGATCCGCACGATGGCCGCGATCGAGAAGGTCAAGGCGAGCGGCGACGAGGTGGTCGGCGTCAACCTCGTGCGGCGGGCGTTGGAAGAACCCCTGCGCCAGCTCGCGCACAACGCCGGCGTCGAAGGCTCGCTGATCGTCGAGCGCGTGAAGGGAGAGAAGAAGAACAACGGCTACAACGTCGACGCCGGCGAGATCACCGATCTGGTGAAGGCGGGCGTCGTCGACGCGACGAAGGTCGTGCGCCTGGCGCTGCAGAACGCCGCATCCGTGGCGGGATTGCTGCTGACCACCGAGGCGATCGTCGTCGAGAAGCGCGAGAAGAAGAAGGCGGCGGCCGGTCCGGGCGCCGGCGGCCACATGCACGACGAGGACTACTAAGCGCGCGACGACGGCGGCGGGAACGCCGGATCGAACCGCAGGAAACGATCGATCGAAGGAAACGAAGAGGGCGGACGCTGGCGCGTCCGCCCTCTTCGTTTCGTGGCCGTAGCAGCGCCGCGCGACTAATCGACGAGCGGCGGGCGCATGGTGTGCCAAGGCGTGGCGCGCTCGTACGCGCGCGCCGCCCGCAGGATCGTGCGCTCGTCGAACGGGCGGCCGACGAATTGCAGCGACACCGGCATCCCCTGCGGCGTGAATCCGCAGGGGACGACGATCGCGGGGTCGCCGCTCAGGCT
>Ga0194132_10006609_pt1 | contig 17863 bp, 13 predicted proteins | sample TA2KigOf80mmetaG_FD_148612 | JGI IMG/M metagenome (GOLD analysis project Ga0194132, IMG submission 148612) | Freshwater microbial communities from Lake Tanganyika, Tanzania - TA2015054 Kigoma Offshore 80m | ecosystem: Environmental > Aquatic > Freshwater > Lake | place: Tanzania: Lake...
CAGCGGACGCACAACACCACGATCTCGGCATCGAAGTGGCGGCCGCCGAACAATTCCTCGACCGGAGCAAGACGGGCCATTCCTCTATCCTCGTCCATCCTGCCGATTTGCACCAGAGCCGGCCGGAGGAAGGGGGCAGCCAACAGGCCTGCTCGCCGTGAAGGCGGCCCAGTGCGGACCGGGTCACGTCTGGTCCGCTGCTCACCATCACCGGAATCACGTCGGCGAGCATCCATCGCATCGATCCTTGCCCGTTCAGGATCCGGTCGTAGCCGCGAATCGGGATCCCGAACATGCTGACGGTTGCCGCCCACACGAACTGGCCGTCACGGGTGATCACCTGCTCGGCTTGAAAGGGATACCATCGCCCGAGCTTGATGTCACCATGCATTCTGAGCCGGACGGCTTGCGCGATTCGCGCGGTGGACTGCGCTTGGGGTGCGGAGTCCCAAAGCTGATCCAAGTGGCGGTCCCGAATCGCGAGTCCGCTGCTGAGGTGGATCGCCGCCCATGCCAACACGATCACCAAGGCGTTAGCCGCGAGCCCGAATCGCGTTTCCGGCCATCCGAGAACGCAGAACACCGCCGAGCAGATTACGAAGATCTCCAGTGTCAGCAGCCACCACGGGGAACGCCGCGCGACGCCCACGGCAACCGCGCCAAATCCCAGAGCCAGGGCGAGCCAGTGCAGACCGTAGCGCCGGACGCCAGCCAAGTGCGCGATTCCGTGAATCACGAGAATGCCCGCCAGGATGTAGCGCACGCTGCCTCCCTGGTCCGATCTTACCGCTCCGGAAGCCAATACCGGACGTAGGGAGGCGCGCCGGGCTGGGCGGCGGCCATTCCGTCCGCTTCGTCTGAATCCGCGCACTCCGGTCCATCCGGATACCGGTAACGCTCCACGAACCCGGGTTCCATTTCAAGCCCCCAGCCGGGCGCGGAGGGCAACATCCAGTGTCCGTCGTGGACCTCCAGCGGATGCACGAACACGCCCGCTTGCAGGAACTCGAGATACTCGAGCCACCGGCCTTCACTGCCGAACCACGCCTGGTCGAACACGGCCATCGGGCCAACCAATTGCCCCAGTCCGATTCCGCCGCTGTGCGGACAGACCGGCACGCCGCATTTGGCCGCCATCGCGACGATCGAGAGCAGCTCATTCACTCCACCCACTCGCGCGCCGTCAATCTGGCAGTGCGTCAGTCCCCCGCCTGCCAGAAGCTGCTTGAACGTCACCGCGTCGGGCGCCTGCTCGCCGCCCGCCACACCGATCCCGAGGGGCGCGAGCGCCTGGCGGAGCTTGGCATACCCGAGCACATCGTTGTAAGCGATCGCCTCTTCAATAAAGAGCGGCTTGTAGGCGGCCAGCTCGGACATGTAGGCGGCCGCCGTGCGCCAGTCGCCGAGGTTCTGATTGGCGTCGGTGAGCAGCAGCGCGTCCGGCCCGGTGGAATCGCGGATTGCGTCGAGCATCCGGCGGTCCTCGTCAAGCGCGCGGGCCCGGCCGTACTGCTGTCCGCGCCCGACCTTGGCTTTGAACGCGCGCGTGCCTTTCGCATACAACCCTGAGCAGACCCGCCGGACCTCATCCAATGGGCGGCCGGACCATCCCGCTGTGCTGTACACGCGGACACCGGTGCGAGTGAGGCGTTCCAGGTTCTCCTCACGCTGGCCGGCTCTGGCGCGCAGCATCTCCGTCAGTTCAGCTTCATCGAGCACGTCCCGCAGATGGTGGAAGTCGATGCAGGACACGATCTGCGCGGGGGTGAGTCCGGCGAGCAGGCGCCACATCGGGACTCCTTCGCTCTTGGCCCAAAGATCCCACAGCGCGTTGACCACGCCGCCAACGGCCATACGGTACACGCCTAAAGCGAGCCAGCGGAGCTGGTGGTGTTCGGCGAGCGCCTGGGCGAACAGTCCAGGCTGGGCGATGAAGTCCGCCAGGCCCCGGCCGACAACGAAGCGGCGCAGGGCCTCGATGGCGGCGGCCTGGATCTGGGTGCCATCGCCGATGGTGAACACGAGGGCGCGGCCTTCGAGTCCGGAATCGGTGCGAAGGACCGGTACGGCGCAGGAGTAGTTGGGCGCCAGATGCCGGGGGTCGGATCCGGCGAGTCCCATGCGGACGGTGGGATAGCGGAGGTCGAGGACCTCCATGGAAGTGATAATGTGTTTGCGGATCCCACTATTGTTTCACGGCTCGGGGGAACTCCCTATCAAAAACCGGGAGGGAATTGCCGATCAGGAATAGTCTCCCGATGAGAACCCTCCTGCTTCTGGTTTTAGCTGCCTCGATTGCCGCTGCGGAAGCGGTCCGCCTCACGAACGGCGCCGTGCTTGAAGTCGATTCCTATTCCGTGGACGGGGATGCGGTATTCCTGCAGTTCCGCCAGCGGATCCTGATTTTGAACCGGAGCGAGGTTGCCGGGTTTGGGGAGGCGGCCAAGCCACCAGCACCACCAGCAGCAGTCACGCCGCGGACACTGCCTTCGGACTCAGTTGCCGAGCTGATCGGGCAGGCGGCCGAGCGCCACGGAGTCCCGCCGACGCTGGTGCATGCGATCGCCGAGGCGGAATCCCATTACCGGCAGAACGCGCGGTCAGTCAGCGGAGCCATCGGGGTCATGCAATTGATGCCAGACACAGCGCGCGCCCTGGGAGCGAATCCGTACGATACTGGGCAGAATATTGATGCCGGGACACGATTCCTGAGCTATCTGCTGGCGCGCTACCGTGGGGAACCGAACCAGCTCTCGTTGGCGCTGGCGGCCTACAACGCCGGACCCACCGCAGTCGACCGGTTCGGGGGCATCCCCCCATACGAGGAGACCCAGCGGTACGTACAAAAGGTGACCCGGCGCTATCAACAACTTCAGGGGCACGCGCGATAGTATAATCGTTGGCGGAACTTCCACACCAAGGAGGTGGGCCGAGTTGTACCTCCGCGCGACCCCAATTTTGCTGGCCGCCGCGATCGCGGCGAGCGGCCAAAGCGTCTCGTTCAGCCGCGATGTAAAGCCGATCATCGAGAACCGCTGCGCCAAGTGCCATGGAGCCTCGATGCAGCTTGGCAAGTTCGACATGCGCTCCCGCGAGGCCGTGCTGCGAGGCGGCGAAAAAGGCCCGGTTGTGGTGCCCGGCAAACCGGACGAGAGTTCGTTGTACCGCAAAGTTGCGGGCATCGAGAAGCCCGTCATGCCGATGGACGGCAAACTGTCCGCCAAGGAGATTGAAATCATCCGTGGCTGGATCTCCGATGGCGTTCCGTGGGAAGGCCAAGTTACGGCAGCGCCGTCTGCTACCAGTGGCTTGGCGGCGATGGAGGAGTTCAAGGTCTCCGATGGTGCGCGTTCGTTCTGGTCGTTCCAGCGTCCGGTGAAGAAGACGCCGCCGGTGACCGGCGAAGCCGAATGGGACAAGCATCCTGTGGACGCGTTCCTGCGCCAGCCGATGCGGGAAAAAGGGCTTAAGGTGGCGCCCCTTGCCGAGAAGCACGTACTGATGCGGCGAGCGTTCCTCGACCTGACGGGGCTTCCGCCGGCTCCTGCCGAAGTCCGCGAATTCATGGATGACAATTCACCGGATGCGTGGGAGAAGCTGATCGAGCGGCTGCTCGCCTCCTCGCATTACGGCGAACGGTGGGGACGCCACTGGATGGATGTCGCGCGCTATGCGGACTCAAATGGCTATGAGCACGATTTTGACCGTCCCAACGCCTGGCGTTATCGCGACTATGTGATCCGCGCCTTCAACGCGGACACGCCGTACGACCGGTTTCTCGAAGAGCAGCTTGCGGGGGACGAGATGGACGAGGTCACCCATGACCGGCTGATTGCCACCGGGTTCCTGCGCAACTACGCCAAGGTCGGGTTTCGCGAGAAGGATAATCCCCAGTACCGGTTCGACTACCTCGACGACATGATCGCGACGATCGGACGGGGCGTGCTGGGGTTGACCGTGCAGTGCGCACGGTGCCACAACCACAAGTTCGATCCGGTGGGGCAGCGCGATTACTACAAGTTGCAGGCTTCGCTATACGGCTACGTCGAGGTGGACCATCCCTTGGTGCCGGAGCCTGAGGCGAAAGCGTTCGCGGCGAAAACCTTGGATGTCAATAGCCGTATCAAGCCACTGCGCGACCAGGTCAAGCTCCTCGACCTTCCCTACGAAGAGAAGCTGCTGGCGGAGAAGTACCGGAAATGGCCATCCAATATCCAGGAAGCCATCTTCACGCCGGAAGAAAAACGGACGCCGGGGCAAGTTCTGCTGGCCAACCAGATTATCCGCACCACCCGGGTGACGCCGGCCGAGATCGAGGGGGTGATGACGCCGAGCGACCTTGAAAAGCGGCGCGCGCTCGACGGGCAGATCCGGCAGATTGAGAAGGAGAGACCGAAGGCGATCCCGGTCGCGATGGGAATCACCGATGGCGACTACCGCTTTGCACCCGATGGCGCCGGCGACGAGCCCGCGCCCGGAAAAGGAATCAAGCAGGAGGTGACGGAAGGCAGCTTCCTGTGTGATGGCAGCAAACCCTACACTGCGCCAGCGGCCTATTTCCTCCATAACGGAGACATGGCAAACCCCGGATCGAAGATCGAGCCCGGGTTCATTTCGGTGATCGACGATGGAGCACTCCCAACCACGCTCCAGCCGGGGCACAAGCGGACCTCCGGACGGCGTCTCGCGCTGGCCCGGTGGATGGCCTCGAAGAGCAACCCGCTTCCAGCCCGGGTGATGGTCAACCGGATCTGGCACCATCATTTCGGACGTGGCATCGTGACCTCGCTCGATAATTTCGGGCGCAACGGTGATGCCCCGACCCATCCGGATCTGCTGGACTGGCTGGCAGTCGAGTTCGTCGAGCATGGCTGGTCCATCAAGCACATGCACCGGGTGATGATGACCTCGCGCGCCTACAGGATGTCCAGCGGGTTCTCCGACGAAGGCAATCTGCGGACCGATCCAGAGAATCTGCACTGGTGGCGGTTCCGGCCCCAGCGGCTGGAGGCCGAGATCGTGCGGGACAGCATCCTGGCGGTTTCGGGTTCGCTCAACAAGGAGCAGTTCGGTCCGGCGGTTTTCCCTGAACTTCCCAAGGAAGTGCTCGCTTCGATGGACAAGGGGATCTGGCGTCAAACGGGGGACGGTCCTGGCGTGTGGCGCCGCAGCGTCTACGTCTACCGCAAGCGCGGATTGCCGCTGCCGTTCTTTGAGGTTTTTGATCTGCCGGATCAGAACATCAGTTGCGGCAGGCGCACGGCGTCCACTGTGCCCACGCAGGCGCTGACGCTGATGCACAACGAGTGGGTCCTCAATCAGTCGCGCCGCTTCGCCGACCGGATCGCGACCCAGGCGCCCAGCGGAGTGGACGCGCAGGTGAGCCTGGGATACCTGCTGGTCCTGGGGCGTGAGCCGTCGGCGCTTGAGCGCTCCGAGGCAGTCGACTTTTTGAAGAGCCGCACTCTCGGCGACTTCGCCCACGTGCTGCTGAACCTGAACGAATTCATCTACATGAGGTAGCCGCGATGCGATTCACTTCCCGGCGGGATTTTCTGTTTGAAGCTGGCGGTGGACTGAGCGGAGTGGCTTTGGCCCACTTGCTGGCGGGCGACAATCTGCTCGCGGCTCCCACGGCGGGCCAGTCCTGCGCGGGAACGGCGGTCGCTTCGTCGCCGTTCGCGCCGAAGAAGCCGCACTTCGCTCCTCGCGCCAAGCGGGTGATCTCGCTGTTCATGAGCGGCGGCGTGAGCCAGATGGACACGTTCGATCCGAAGCCCGCGCTCGATAAGTACGCCGGACAGCCGATGACCGGTAAGGGCGACATCGTCGTGCGCCAGGGGCATCCAGGTCCGTTGATGCCTGCATCGTTCAAGTTTTCGCGTCATGGGCAGTCCGGACTCGAGATTTCCGAGCTGTTCCCGAACGTCGCCAAACACGCCGACACGTTGGCTGTGGTCCGCAGCGTCAAAGGCCGGTCGAACGATCACGTGATGGCGCACTACGAGCTTGCCTCGGGCACCATTCGCATGGGCTGGCCGTCGGTGGGATCGTGGCTCACCTACGGGCTGGGCGCGGAGAATCAGAATCTGCCGGCGTTCGTGGTGATTTATGACGCACGGGGCGGCCCATTCGGCGGTCCGGCGAACTGGTCGGCGGGGTACATGCCGGCTGCGTACCAAGGGACGATCTTCCATAGCAAGGGCGATCCGATTTTCGACCTGAAGCCGCCCGGGGATTTGACGCAGGACCAGATGCGGGCGCGGCTTGGTTTGCTCGAAAAGCTGAATCAGATGGATCTCGAAAAGAATCCGGGGAATTCCGATCTCGCCGCGCGAATCAGCTCGTACGAACTCGCCTACCGGATGCAGGCCTGCGCGCCTGAAGCCGTAAATCTGGATTCCGAGACCGAACCGACGCGCAAGCTCTACGGTCTCGACAACCCGATCACGGCTCCGTTCGGGCGGCAATGCCTGATCGCGCGCCGGCTGGCCGAGCGCGGTGTCCGGTTCATCCAGCTCTACCACGGCGGGATCGGGAACCAGAACACCGACACCTGGGATGCGCACGGCAATGTCCGGGAAAATCACACGATGCATGCCGCCGAGAGCGATCTCCCGATCGCGGGCCTGCTCACAGACCTGAAGAAACGCGGGCTGCTGGATGAGACTCTGGTGATCTGGCAGAGCGAATTCGGGCGCATGCCAATTTCCCAGCGCGGGCTCGGGCGGGACCATAATCCGGGAACGATGTCGATTTGGATGGCCGGGGCCAGGATCAAGGGCGGCCAGGCCATCGGTGCGAGCGACGAGTTCGGGTACAAGGCGGAACAGCAGATCGTCACGGTGCACGACCTGCACGCGACGATCCTGCATTTGATGGGCATGGATCACACGCGCTTGACGTATTCCTATCAGGGGCGGAACATGCGCCTGACCGATGTCTACGGCGAGCTGATTCCGCAAGTTACGGCCTGAGGGTCCCGACGACGGATGACGCGCCGCGACTGGATCTCCGCACCGGCCATCGCATTCGCCGCGCCTACGAAACAGAGTTTCACTTTCGTCCACGTCACTGACCTCCACATCCAGCCCGAGTTGCGGGCGGCGGATCGCTGCGGGGCCTGCTTTGCCGCCATCAACCGCACCCGGCCGGACTTCGTAATCGCGGGCGGCGATCTCGTGTTTGACGCACTCGCCGTCCCCAAGCAGCGTGCGCGGCTCTTGTTTGATCTCTACCGCGACGCCACCAAGCGAATCGAGGCGCCCCTTCACAACGTGCTCGGCAACCACGACATTTTCGGCCTCTACACCCACAGCGGCGTGCTCCCAACTGAGTCGGGCTATGGCAAGAAGATGTACGAGGACCGCATCGGACGCCGCTACTACTCGTTTGACGCCCACGGGTGGCACTTCATCGTGCTCGACTCCGTGGGACTCACGCCCGACCGCCTCTACGTTGGCCGCGTTGATGACGAACAGATCGAATGGCTCCGGCGCGATCTGGAAGCGGCAGGCAAGTCCACTCCAATCGTCGCCGTCACGCACGTGCCGTTGTCCACCGGCGTCCTGCAGTGGATGATGCCCCGGCACGACCCGCGGCGGATCGTCGTTCAGAACGCATCGGACGTGCTCGAACTGCTGCATCAGTACAACATCAAGGCGGTGCTGCAGGGACACACGCACATCTGCGAACGGCTGGAATACCGCGGGTGCCAGTACATCACTTCCGGCTCAGTGTGCGGAGAGTCATGGAAAGGCCCGAAGTGGGGAGTGCATCCCGAAGGATTCGGTGTTCTGCGCGTAGCCGGCGGCGGGATCACGTGGACCTACCAGACCTACGGCGCTTGATGCGTCACTTTTCGGTGTAGAGGTCCGGCAGGTCGTTCTCGAACAACAGCACGTCTCCCGGGCGCAGCAGTTTTTGGAAGATCGCCGTGGCCTCGCTCAATTCCTTCACGATGCGCAAGTCTTTCTCTGGAAATTCGCCGCGCCGCAGACCTTCCTGAATCGGACGTGTCTGCTCAGGACCCACCAGGATCACGAAGTCGCACGAGCCCGCCGCAAGATATCCGAACTCCTCGTTCTTCTCGTGATGCAGCACACCGAGCTCGATCATCCCAGGCGTCACCAGGATCCGGCGCCCGGTCTTGAACTGTGACAGCACATGCAGCGCCTCGGCGGCGCCAACCGGGTTCGAGTTGTAGGAATCGTCGATGATGATGGTCCCGCCCGCGCCCTTCTTGAGCTCCAGGCGGTTCGGAGCGGACTTGAGCTTGGCCGCTCCGCGGGCGATCTCCTCGAGCGTCAGCCCCATCTCGATCGCGATCCGGGCGGCTCCGAGGACGTTCAGAACCATGTGCCGGCCCACCACCGGAGCGGTGATCACGGCGCGGCCGCCCTCCCTGGTCACCATCGTGAACGTGAGCCCATCGGGTCCATGTTCCACTCCCTCGGCCCAGACGTCGCAGTCGCCGCGTGCGTTGCCCAAGCCGTACAGCGCCGTGCGGGTATGCTTCGCCCAACCCGCCATCTTCCGGCAGTGTTCATTCTCGCCGTTGAACACGGCCAGGCCATCCTTCGGCAGCGCCTCGATGAGCTCGTAGTTGGTCCGCTCGATGTTGTCCATCGACAAGAACCGCTCGAAATGTTCCGGACCGATCGATGAGATGATCCCGTACCGGGGATGGACCAGATCGGCGATCTCCTTCACCTCACCCCGCTTGTAGGCGCCCATTTCGGCAATGAATACTTCATGGGAAGGCTCGATCATCGTGTTGATCACCTTCGTGATTCCAAGGAGCGTGTTGAAGTTGCCCGGCGACTTGATCACCCGAAACCGCTCGCTCAACAGAGCGTCGATGAAGTACTTGGTCGACGTCTTCCCATAGCTGCCCGCGACGCCAATCACGACCGGATTCAAGTCCGCGATTCGCTTGGCCGCGGCCCGCACGAATCCCCGGTTGATGCGTGCCTGTACCGGCTTGAGCAGCACGTTGGCCAGAAGGATGGCGCCCGGAGCCGCGTGGAGCAGACACAGCCCCGCCGCTACGGCCGCCGGAACGCATGCAAACCACGCGATGACCACAGCCGTGACCACGAGTGCGCCGCGCGCCACCCAAAGGGTCCGTCTGGCCCGCTCGGTGAAGTCCAGCGGCTTCTTCGCCTCAGTGTTCTGCTTCCGGACCAGCAGCCACACGCACCACGCGATCCATACCAGCAACACCCAGTGCGGCTGGGACAACCCGAACGATGCCGCAAACAGCACTACGGCCAGCGCCGCCGAGGCCGTATCGAAGAACCTTTCGCGTGGCTTGGCCCTTAGCCAGTTCAGATACCGTACCACGATGTAGCTGTCCATCTGCCACATGTGGAGCGCGGTGACCGCGCGCCGGGCAGCCACTGCCGCCGAAGCGAGGAGCGCGGCCCAGATCAATACCGCCGGGGTGGATCTCATTCGCGCAGAAACCGCGACGCCAGCATGTTGAACTTGTTCTGCTGGTCGAGATAAGGGAAATGGCCCGCGCCTGGAAACACCACCAGTTCGGCATCCGGAATGTGGGCCTTCATCGTCTGGCCCATGTACAGCGGAGTCTCCTGATCCTGGTCGCCCCAGACGAGCAGACACCTGGACCGGACTGAAGCCAGCAGTGGTGTCAAGTCCTCACTCACCACCAGACTGAGCGTCTCCCGCAGCTCGCCCGCGTTCAGATAGTCGCGCGATGCCAGGTGAGGACGCATCCGTTCCTTGAGTGCACGCACCACCGCCCCGGCCACGGGAACGCCGGCCAGCCCGCGCGCAACGGCCGCCGCGCCGCGTTTCAAACTCCGCTTCAGGCTCCGGTGCGGCGCCACCCCCGCGCTTGCCGTGAACAGGATCTTCCCGATCCGGTCCGGGTGCCCAGCCGCCATTTGGATCGCCACGCGTCCGCCGAAGGAATGCGCCACCACATGGGGCCGCGCCAGCGACAGGCGGTCCATCAGCTTCAGAGTCAGGTCCAGGAAATCCGACACGCGCCACGGACGCGGCGGCAGGCTGCTTTGCCCGTGTCCGGGAAAATCGATGGCCACAGTGTCGAAATGCGGTTGCAACGCCAGAAAAACCGGCTCGAAGCTTTCGGCTGACCCGCCCCATCCGTGCAGCAGCAGCACCTGTTCTCCCGATCCGGCGCGCTTGTACCGGATCAACAGCCCGTCGATCTCGACCGTCATCTCCGGCCTGAGAGGAGGTTCGCTTCGAATGAGAATTGCGTCGCCGACTGCTGCTTGTGGCGCTCCAGCGCGCCCTCCACCAGCGCGGTGACCAGCTTGTCAAATGGAAAACGCGACGCCTCCCACAAGTAGAACGACAATGATCCCGGCAGCGTATTGATCTCGTTCGCGTAGTAGGTGACGCCGTCACTGTCGAGCAGAAAATCCACGCGCGAGATCCCGTATCCGCCAATCGACTCGAACGCAGTCACGGCGGCGTCCTGAATCCGTCCGGCGAGATCGTCGGAAACCGGCGCCGGGATGATGCGGCTCAGCGACGCCATCCCGGACTTGCTCATCCCGCCCGCTTTGCCACCTTTCGCTCCCTTGCCTCCCTCTCCGCGATACTTGTCCTCGAACGACAACAGTTCGCCGCTCGACTTCGGCATTTCGCACACGCTCGCGCGATTGGGCGGCCCCATCACCGAGCAGTTCACTTCCCTGAAATTCGTCAACGCCCGCTCCACCAGAACCCGCTCGTCGAGCATCACCGCCGTGTGGATCGCCTTGGTCAGGCCGGCGCTGTCTCCGCAGCGTGCGATGCCGATGCTCGATCCGAGCGAAGCGGGCTTGGCAATCACCGGATAAGCGAACCTGGACTCGACCAGCTTGATGAACCTCGCTGGATCCGCGGTCCAGGCGCGTCGCGTGGTCCAGACGCAATCGAGCACCGGCAGGCCAGCGGCGCGGAAACGCTCCTTCTGCTCGATCTTGTCCATGCCCAACGCCGACGCCATCACGCCGCAGCCGGCGTACGGAACATCGGCGAGCTCGAACAGGCTCTGTAGGCGGCCGTCCTCGCCAAAGGTCCCGTGCAGCATTGGAAAAAACACATCCGCCCATAGGACCGGCGCTTTGTAGAAGAAGCCCTTCCCGCCATTCGGATGCAACACCAGTTGCCGCACCGAAGGATCGGGACTCAAGAAGACGCGGTGCACATCGCGCAGAGAATCGGGCTGGAACCGCGGATCCGAGTAGAGCTTCAGGTTGTACAGTCCCTTGCCGGCGAACCAGGCGCCCTTCTTGTCGATGAAGATGGGCAGCAGGTCGTATCCGGCAACTTCGAGCGCGTCCATCGCCTGATGGGCGCTGATCACGGACACCTCGTGTTCCACGGAGCGGCCACCGAAAAGGACCGCGACAGTCAGCTTTCGCATAGGGGGAGGAATCCTCCTATTGTAGCGGTCCGTGCTTGTGGAGCCGGACTATGGCAGGGAGAGCGTTTGGCCATCCGAAGCCGCGCGCTCGAAGGTCCGGCCACGGAATTCGTAGCGGACCACCAGGTACCCGCCTCCGCTCACGCCCAGCGCGCCTGGATTCACGGGCAGATCCAGCCGGTCGTCCCGCAACATCGGCTCCACCCGGGGGCGGACATCGATCGACTCAGAGCCGCGCATGTAGCGGGCCGAGAAGATCCGTGTCGCCGCCGGACGTCCGTTGTCGAACGCGGCCGCCGATCCACTCGCCAGCGCCGTAACGGCAGCGGGCGCGGCTTCCCCCGCTCCGATCTGTCTGGCGCCCGAGTCCGGAATATTGATTGTCCGGTCCTCGCGCTGGCTTACCTGATAGGTCTTGCCCTGCCAGGTGTAGGTCACGGTGAGAGTCTTCGTCTTGCCGACCGCCGGGTCGGGACCCATCATCGCATTTGTCACCTTGAACGATGCGCGGTTGTCACGCACCTGCGCGCGCACGGCCTGGGTGACGTCCGAGTTCCGGTTCTCCCAGCCCCAGTTGGCGGACACGATCACAAGTTCGTTGGACACGACGGCCGGGGCCTGGGTGACGGCGGGAGCAGGAGCGGCCCCGCCGCGGTCGACCGCGAGATCGGAGATCGAGAAGCGGCCTTTGCCCGGCAGGCGCACCTGGTCGAAGTCCTTGGCGGCATGCAGCGACACCTTGCCAGCAGAACGGTAGCGGATCAACAGGACCTTTTCGTTGCCGGGCGCGGGGTCGGCGCCGAGCGTCGAGCCGTCGACGGTGATCGCCAGCGAGCCGTTTTGGACCAGCGCTACGACACGGTCGGTGACGTCAATGGTCTTCAGCCCCGCACCGTAGGTCGCCGAGATGATCTCCAGACCTTGGCCGCACAGTGCCGCGGCAGAAAGGACAACAGCGAATGTGAGTCTCATCACCCGCAATCATAGCAGCAGGTCAACGCGCTGAGAAGACCGCCGCGGCAAGAGTTTCGAGATTTCGCGCGAAGGTTTCGGAGCGGATGATCCGCTCGCGTGGCGGCTGGGCGCCCTGGAACAGCTCGATACGGTCGTTCTCCTTGATCTCGACCGGCCGGCCGTTGACGGTAAGCACCATGGGACGGGCGGCGAAGACGGATACGAGCCGGTCCGCTTTGCCGATCTGTCCTTCTTCCACCCAGGCTCCGCGCGTGTCCATCGAGCTGATGATCTGCTGGATCCGGTCCGGCGAAGCCTTGCGCCCCAGCGGAGGTCCGCCGCCGGACCACGGCGACAGCCCGTGCAGCACCACCGCACGCGGCGCGGGTTTCGGCGCCGCAGCCAACGCGTCGTACTCGCGGCGCAGATCCTTCAATCCGGCGCCGCTGGTGACCACTCCGTAGTGCGTGATCACGGATTCATCGGTGTAGCTCAACTCGTAGCCATCGATCCGCGACGAGCCGAGTCCCCGCGCCTGAATCTGTGTCCCCTTCGTGACATAAAGGGGCTTGTTTGTTTTGAGCTCGTAGAAGCGTGCAAGAGCGGGATCCTTGGACCTGCGCCTGGCCTCGCTCTGGGACGGCGGCAGTACGGAACGCTCCAGGTACTCCAGCGCAGGCCTCACTGCATCGAGATATTTCCGCTGGCCGGTTTCGCGGTAGAGGACCATGAGCATCTTCATAATGCCCTGCGACTCGCCACCAGTCACCGATGGCGGCTCGAACACGCGCGCCCATGCGGGATGCATGTTCAGGTCGTACTGCTGCGCCCAGGCTGGCTGAGGATCCGGCATTTGGGCGAGCAGGATGAACCCACCGCCTTTCTCCGCCGAGTCGCGGTAGCGGGTATTGTTGTAGATCCGCGCGGCTTCGAGCATGGTGTCGATGCAGTCGACGATCGAGTTGTCGTTGAACGTGTAGTGGATGTAGTAGCCCTCGCCCGGCCACTTGCGCGGCCACGAGTCCGGGTAGCCAGCCTTGCGGACCGGGAACTTCGCCGGGTCGGGTGGCGCGGAGAATCGCTGCGGCCAGGCTCCGTTGGGATACTGCACGGCTATCAGCGAGTCGAGCGCAAAGAGCGCGGCTTCGTGGATCTTCGCGTCGCGGAACTCGAGCGCCTGATCGACCCGCATGAGCACGCGGAGGCAAGCCTGGGTTACGTTGTCATCGAGGGTCGACGGCGGCCGATGCGGAACTCCCGCGGCCTTGCAATCGCGGCCCACGCGATACGGGTACTTCTCACGCAGCTTCGGGTCGAACTCGATGACGTAGTCCCATCCACCGGAGCAGAGTTGGCCTTGCACCAGCGCGTAGGCGGACTTCTTCGCGGCTGCGAGAAAATAGGGATCCTTGGTGGCCGCCCAGGCTTCGAGGTAAGCCATCGCGACCGTCGGCAGTGCCGCCCGCTGGTTTTCCGTTTGCGTCGGGCTGTCGGACTGTTCAGAACGGCCGTAGCTGAGGTCCTCGGCGTAATGAAAATGGTAGCCGCCGTTGTAGGAGACTTTTTCCGAGTAGAAGGCAGCGGCCTTCTTCATCGAGTCCAAGACCTGTTGCCGGGCGGTTTGGCTGGCGGCCGGCAGAGCCGCGAGGACGAGCGCCAGGATTCGCATTAGGCTCACTGTACCAGAGCGCGGCGTGTCACCATGGTTCGAGTGAACCTGCACGCAGACGCTTGGGGCCGTTCGCTCTACCAGAAGGCGAAAGCGGCTCTTGAGGCGGGCATGCGCCTGCGATTCACCTGGGCCGGGCTGGGCTTCTCGATCACCGTGATCGCGGCGGGAACCTTGGCGTATCTGACGGCCAACAACCTGCTCTTTCTGATCCTTTCGTGCCTGCTGGCCGCGTGGCTTGTGTCGGGCTTCGTCAACCGGCTGACGCTCGCGGGACTCTCGGTCGACTTCGGATTCCCGGATCATGTGTGCGCGCGCCGGACAACGCCCGCGCGGATCCGCGTGCACAACGAGAAGTCGTGGATGCCCTCATTCTCGCTGCACGTCGAGGGGACGCCGCGCAGCGTTCTTGGATCGGCGCTGTATTTTCCATTGCTGCCGGCCGGGCGGGTGATCGAGGAGCCCGTGGATGTGTACTTCGCACGGCGCGGTGTTCACAGCGAAGACGTCGTGCAAATCCGGTCGCGTTTCCCGTTTGGATTCTCGGAGCGGCGGACTCAAGTGACCTTGAGGCGCGAGGCGACCGTCTACCCATCGGTGGATCCGCAGCCGGGCTTCGACGCGATTCTGACGCAGGTTGCGGGCGAGATCGAAGCACAGGAGCGGGGCAGCGGGTACGACTTCTACCGCATCCGTCCGTATGAGCCGATGGAGAGCGCGCGGCACGTGGACTGGAAGAAAACCGCTCAGAGGGGCGAGTTGCAGGTCCGGGAGTTCGCCCGTGAGCAGGAGCCGCTGGTGGAGATCTTTCTCGACCGCGACGCGGACGGTAACTCTGAATGGTTCGAGCACGCCGTTGACTGTTGTGCGTTCCTGTCGTGGGAGATCGCCCAGCGTGGCGCGCGGCTGCGATTCCGGACGGATTCGTTCGATATGGCGCTGCCAGCGCAAGGGGACATTTATACTATCCTGAGATATCTCGCCACGGTGGTGCCCGGGGCCACCAAGGGAAGCACAGGACCTGAACGAGATGACAGCATCCAAGTGGTGGTCAGCGCGGAACCGAGGCGCCTGGCGGCGGCAGGCTGGGATCGCGCTTTGGTTGTGGGCCGTGAGCAACTTGGCGGCGCAGCAGCCGGCGCCAGCCGGTCCGCCAGCGGTGGAGCCGGTGCGAAGCTCCATCACGGTGCTGGAACGGGTGGCCGCGGAGGTCCCCGCGTCAATGGCAGTCATCGGCAAGGCGGAGCTTAAGCAGATTCCGGGCGTCAATCTGGATGACCGGCTGCGGATGGTGCCGGGATTCAGCCTGTTCCGGCGGTCGTCGAGCCTTGCCGCGCATCCGACGACACAGGGCGTCTCGCTGCGCGGAATCGGGACTTCCGGAGCCAGCCGCACGCTGGTGTTGTGGGACGGCATTCCGCTGAACGATCCGTTCGGCGGCTGGGTCTACTGGACGCGCGTGAATCCTGAGGAGTTGAGCCGCGTGGAGGTGCTCCGCGGCGCTTCGACGAGTGTGTTCGGCGACCGCGCGCTCACCGGCGCGATCGCGCTGTTCTCGCGGGAGCCGCAGCCACGCAACGTGACCGCATTCTACGAGTTCGGCAACCGTGAGACGCACACGGCTGGTGCTGGCGGGTCCCACCTGTGGCGGCGCTTTGCCATCTCAGGGCAGGGGCGGGCGTTCACAACGAAGGGTTATCACATCGTACCGAAGGTGAATCGCGGAGCGGTGGACAAGGAGGCGGGAGTGCGGTTCGTGGGCAGCGATGTACGGGCCGATTTCCTCGGAGCGCGGCAGCGGCTGTTCCTCAAAGCGGACCTCATGGTGGAGGAGCGCGAGAACGGAACGCTGCTGCAGCGGAATTCCTCGGGAATGGGCAACGTGGGCGCCAACTACTATCGTGATTTCGGCCGCGACAATATCTCGATCTTGGGTTACCATACGCGCGCGGAGTTCCGGTCGAGCTTCTCGACAATTCTTGCCGGGCGGGCGCGGGAGACGCTGACATTCAACCAGTCCGTGCCATCGGATGCCACTGGCGGCGCAGGGTACTGGCGCCATAGCGGATCGGGCTGGAACACGCTCGTGGGCGCCGACGCGCAGCGCGTGGAGGGCTGGAGCATCGACTCGCTGGTGCCCACGGGGAAGCGGATCGGTGGAGGGACGCTGGTCCAGCACGGCACGTTCGTGCAGGGCGATTTCCGCTCGGGTCCGGCGCAGTTCTTCCTGGGGGCGCGCCACCACTTCACGGGGCAGGACCGGCAATTCTTCTCGCCGTCCTTGGGATTCACGGCGGGCAAGGGACGGTGGCGGACGCGTGGGTCGGGCTATCGCAGTTTCCGGTCGCCGACGTTGAATGAACTCTACCGGGAGTTCCGCGCGGGCAACGCAGTGACGCAGGCGAATCCGGCTCTGCGGCCAGAGTCGGTGATCGGCGGCGAGTTGGGGCTTGACTTCACAGGCGAGAACGTACGGGCGGGCGTGAGCGCGTTCCACAACGAGGTGAAGAACGTGGTGACCAACGTCACGCTGTTGACCACGCCCGCGCAGATCATCCGGCAGCGGCGGAACGCAGCCCAGGCGAGGTCGCGTGGAGTGGAAGCGGATGTCCAGCACCGGTGGCGGGGATGGCGGTCGGAGTTGAGTTACCTGTTCGCGGACTCGCGGTTCACAACGCGGCTGCGCGTACCGCAGGTACCCAAGCATCACGGGTCGGCGCAGGTGACCTGGAGCAGCACGAGGACGTTCGTGACGGGAGGAGTGCGGTCGCACGCGCTGCAGTTCGAGGATGACTTGAACCGGCTGGTACTGCCTGGATTCGCGGCGGTGCATGTGACGCTGCGCCAGCAGATCCGTGCGGGACTGTCGGCGCAGTTGGTGTTCGAGAATCTGCTGGACCGCGAATATTGGACGGGCTTCACGACGATTCCGGCCACGGGTCCACCGAGGTTGTGGCGGGCGGGGTTGCGATGGGACGGCAAGATCTGGTGACGCCTGCCGCGGGTGAGGTGCTGTATGGACCGGCGCCCTCAGTGTCGGTGGTGATCTGCACGTTCAACCGCGCGGGACTGGTGGGCCGTGCGATTGAGAGCGTGCTGGCGCAGACCTGGCGCGACTGGGAGCTGGTGATCGTCGATGACGGCGGTTCCGATTCCACGTTCGATGTGGTCAACCGCTATGTGATGGAGCACGCGGGGATCCGGTATTTGAAGCATCGGAACCGGGAGCAGGCCCTGGCGCGCAACCTGGGGATCAAGGCGTCGTTTGGGGAGTACGTGGCGTTCCTGGATAGCGATGACGCGTACTCCCCGGAGCATCTGGAGAGCCGGCTGGAGTACCTGCGGGCGCATCCTGAGGTCGACATGATCCAGGGAGGGCTGATCGCGGATCCGGATATCGACGTGGTCGACTACTTTGACCGGAGCCGGACGATCAACCTGCATGAGTGCGTGGTATGCGGGACTTTCGTGGCCAAGAGGAGTGTGCTGGTGGAGGTAGGCGGTTTTCCGGATGAGCCGCCGATGGAGGACACGGCGTTGTGGTACCGGGTGAAGGCACGGTTCCGGACGGCGGAGGTGATGGAGCCGCGGACGTACATCTATACGAGAGCAGAGTCCAGTGTGACGCGGGATGCGTTGGAGCGGTTGAGAGCTTTGGTAGACTGAAGGTGAGCATTCCCCGGTCGTCTAACGGTAGGACAGCGGCCTTTGGAGCCGTGAGTCGTGGTTCGAATCCATGCCGGGGAGCCAAATTTCAAAGTCGCGCCCAGACCCGCAGTTTTCCTGGCTCTGGTGCAAATCGGCAGGATGGACGAGGATAGAGGAATGGCCCG
>Ga0194132_10006611_pt1 | contig 17860 bp, 14 predicted proteins | sample TA2KigOf80mmetaG_FD_148612 | JGI IMG/M metagenome (GOLD analysis project Ga0194132, IMG submission 148612) | Freshwater microbial communities from Lake Tanganyika, Tanzania - TA2015054 Kigoma Offshore 80m | ecosystem: Environmental > Aquatic > Freshwater > Lake | place: Tanzania: Lake...
CCAGCGGCGAGGTGGTGCGCGTCGTGCGGCGCGCGCTGCAGCTCGTGATCGGCACGCTCACGCGCGGCGCGCCGCCGTCGCCCTGGACGGAGGGCGGGGTGCGCCGCCGCGGGGTGCGCCGCGAGCGGCCCGGACCGCAGCGCTTCCGGCTGATTCCCGAGAACGACCTCCTCCCCGTGTTCGAGCTCGAGGGTGGCCTCACGCCCGGCGACGAGCACGACGGCTGTCTCGCGGTGGCGCGCTTCGTCGACGGACCGACGACCGCCCGGGGGCCGGTCGCGGCCCTCGAGCGGGTTCTCGGCGACGCGAACGATCCCGAGGTGCAGTTCCTGACCATCGCGCTCGAGCATGGGCTGCGCGTCGAGTTCCCGCCGGACGTGGCTGCCGAGTCGGACGCGCTGCCGCTCGACCCGTCCGAGGACGACCTGCGCGGCCGCGAGGACCTGCGCGCGTTGCCGTTCGTGACCATCGACGGCGAGACCGCGCGCGACTTCGACGATGCGGTGTGCCTGGAGGAGCTGCCGGACGGCGGCGAGCGACTGTGGGTCGCGATCGCGGACGTATCGCACTACGTCCGTCCGCGCAGCGCGCTCGACACGGAAGCGGTCCTGCGTGGCACCAGCGTCTACTTTCCCGACCGCGCCGTCCCGATGCTGCCCGAGCGGCTGTCGAACGAGCTGTGCTCCCTGAAGCCGCAGCGCGACCGGCTGGTGATGGTCGCGTGCGTCGACTACGACCGCCACGGCGCGATCGCCGCCAGCCGCTTCCTGCGGGGCGTGATCCGCAGCGACGCGCGCCTCACGTACACGCAGGTTGCCGCCGTCCTGTCGAGCACGGCGACGCAGCAGATCGCCGCCTGGCGCGCGGATCTCGCGCCGCTGCTGCCGCAGCTCGCGCGCATGCGCGCGCTCATGCAGCGGCTGCTGGCGCGGCGGCTCGCGAACGGATCGCTCGACCTCGACCTGCCCGAGGCGCTCGTCGACCTCTCCGAGGAAGGCCGCAGCGTCGGCGTGCGCCTGTCGCAGCGCAACGACGCGCATCGGATGATCGAGGAGATGATGCTCGAGGCGAACCAGGCCGTTGCGCGGTTTCTGGAGGAGCGCGGCGTTCCGTTTCCCTACCGCATCCACGAGCCGCCGAAGCCCGACGACGTCGACTCCCTCAACGAGTTCCTGGGTCCGTTCGGCCTGCACGTCACGTACGACCAGGTGGTGGCGCCGCGCGATCTGCAGCCGGTGCTGTCGGCGGTCTCGGGCCACGCGCTCGGACGCGTCCTGTCGCGGCAGATCCTGCGCGCGCTCATGCAGGCGCGCTACAGCACGGACAACGCGGGCCACTTCGGGCTCGCGTTCACGACGTACTGCCACTTCACCTCGCCGATCCGCCGGTATCCCGATCTCCTCGTGCACCGCCAGCTCGGCCTCGTGCTCGACGGCGCGGCCGCACAGGCGGCGGGGCAGGGCGCGGCGATGGAGTCGCTCAGCGTTTCGAGCTCGCTGCGCGAGCGCGAGGCGGTCGCTGCCGAGCGCGCGATGCTCGACCTCAAGCGCTGCGAGTTCATGCTCGAGCATCTGCTCGAGCCCGAGCCGGCGATGATCGTGAGCGTGGCGCCCTTCGGCTTCTTCGTCGAGCTCGAAGCCTACCCGATCGAGGGTCTCGTGCGCGTGGAGGATCTGCCCGTGCAGGTGACCTACGACGACGCGACGCAGGTCCTGCTCGCGCGCCGCAGCGGCGAGCGCTTCCGGCTCGGGGACCGCGTCCTCGTCGAGGCGACGGAGATCTCGCTCGCGCGGCGGCAGATCACCTTCGGATACCTCGAGCGCCTGGTGCGCGGCACCGAGAGCCCGCTCGGCGGCGGGGCGGCGGACGAGCGTCCACCGGGTGCGCGGCGTTCGGCCGCCGCCCCGCCGCGGGACAGGAGGAGCGCGCGTCCGGCGGGCGGCGGCGTCGCCGCACGCGGTGCGAAGACGGCGGCATCTGCCGACGAGCGCGGCGTCTCCGTCAAGAAGAAGCGAAAGGGGCAGGCACAGATGAAGCCGCGCAAGCGCGCGAAGCTCGGCAAGCGCCGCAGGCCGGCGCGATGAGCTTTTGCGACCGGGCCGCCATCGTCGGGGTCGGCGAGACGGCGTACGTGCGCGGGGCCGACCGGCTGCCGCTCGAGCTGATGCTCGACGCCGCGCGCGAAGCCGTGGCGGACGCCGGCCTCACGCTCGCCGACATCGACGGTCTGATCCCGCCGTCCGGATTCACGACCACCGAGGAGCTCGCCGCGAACCTCGGCATCGAAGACCTGCGGTACGCGGTGACGGTCCACATGGGTGGAGCCAGCGCGACGGCGGCGCTGCAGAGTGCCGCGATGGCGGTGGCGAACGGGCTCGCGACGCACGTGCTGTGCGTGGTCGGCTGGAACGGCTACTCGGCGTTCCGCCCCAAGCCCGGCGCCCACCAGCCGAAGCTCGGCTTCGCCCCGACGGCGCTCGCGGACACCATCATGGACTTCTACATGCCCTACGGCGCGATGCTGCCGGTGCAGATGTACGGTTGGATCTGCACGCGCCACAAGAAGCTGTACGGTACGCGCGACGAGGACACCGGGCACGTCGCACTCGCGTGCCGCCGCCACGCACAGCACAACGCGAGGGCGTCGATGCGCGGCAAGCCGCTGACGATGGAGCAGTACCTCGCGGCGCGCTGGGTATCGGAACCGTTCCGCCTCTACGACTGCTCGCTCGAGACCGACTGCGCGAACGCGATCGTCGTGACGACCGTCGAGCGGGCGCGCGACCTGAAGCACCGCCCGGCGATCATCATGGCCGCAGCCGAAGGGCACCCGTACCCCGCCGACGACATCCCGAGCCGTCCCGACCCGTTCCGCATCGGGCTCAGCTTCGCGGCGCCGAAGGCCTTCGAGATGGCCGGCGTGAAGCCGCACGACGCGGACTTCCTGCAGATCTACGACTGCTTCACCTATGTCGTCCTGCTGCAGCTCGAGGCGCTGGGTCTCTGCGGCCGGGGAGAGGCCGGCGCCTTCGTGCGCGACGGGCGGATCGAGCTTGGCGGCGAGTTCCCGATGAACACGCACGGCGGGCTGCTGTCGCAGGGCCACATGTGGGGCATGAATCACCTCATCGAGGCGACGCGCCAGCTGCGCGGCGAGGCGGGGGCGGCGCAGGTGCCGGACGCCGAGCTGGGGCTCGTGACCGGCTGGGGCGACTTCGGCGACGGCAGCCTCGCGATCCTGCGGAGGTGATGCCATGAGCCCGTCGATCCCTCCCGAGCGCGGCTTTCAGCTCCGCTACACGCCGAGCCCGTCCGGCTTCTCGGCCGACTTCTACCGGCACTGCGCGGGCGGCGAGCTGCGCTTCCAGCGCTGCTCCGCATGCCGGACCTGGCGCCACCCGCCGCGTGTGACGTGCGGACGCTGTTCCTCGGAAGAATGGGCGTGGGAGGCGTCGTCGGGGCGCGGCACGCTGTTCTCGTGGACCGTGACGCACCAGGCGCTGGCGCCGGGCTTCGCGGAGGACGTGCCGTACGCGATCGTGGTGGTCGAGCTCGCGGAGGGGTTGCGGCTGGTGTCTGGCTTGCGCGGCATCGCGCCGGAGGATCTCGAGCTCGGGATGCCACTCGTCGTCGAGTTCGTGCCCGTATCCGATGCGATCGCGCTGCACTGCTTCCGGCGTGCCTGACCAGCCCCGCGTCCGCGCACCGCGTGCGCTGCCCCGGGCCCACGAAGACGGCAGTATCGCGCGCGGTGCCACGCTGGTAGGGTCTCCGCCGACATGACGCCGCGGACCCTTCCCGCCCTCGCGCTCTGCTTCTTCCTCTCGGGCCTCGGCAGCCTCGCCCTCGAGGTGGTCTGGACGAGGCAGATGCGACTCGTGTTCGGGTCGACGACGCTCGCAGCGAGCACGATCCTCGTCGCCTACATGCTCGGTCTCGGTCTCGGCGGGCTGCTCGGCGGCCGCCTGTCGCGCCGGACCCGCACCGCGGGCGACGGCGTTCGGCTCTACGGCTGGATGGAGATCGCCATCGGCGTCTACGCGCTCGCGGTGCCGGCGGCCTTCGCGTGGTTCCCGGTGCTCAGCCGTACCTTGCTCTACACGCTCGGCTTCTGGGAAGCGGCGCTGGCACGCTTCGCCATCGCGCTCGCGGTGCTGCTCGCGCCGACGGTCCTCATGGGGGCGACGCTGCCCGTCCTGGTAGCGGCACTCAGCCGGCACGATCCGCGCGTCGGACGCAGCACCGCGCTGCTCTACGGTCTCAACACGCTCGGTGCCGTCGCGGGCGTGTTCGTCGCGACGTTCGTGCTGTTGCCGTCGCTCGGCCTCACGGGCACGAGCCTGTTCGGCGCCGGGCTCGATGCGGCGGTGGGTGCGATCGCGCTCACGATGGTCGCGCGGAGCGTGGCGCGGCGGCCGGTGGCCGGAGTCACGGACGCCCCGGCCCCCGACGTCGCCGCCGCCCGCGACGAGCGGGCGGCAACGCCGCGTGCCCTGGCCGTGCTGCTCGTCGCCTACGGGCTCGTCGGCTTCACGGCTCTGGTCTACGAGGTCGCGTGGACACGCGCGCTCGCGACCGTGCTGGGCTCGTCCATCTACGCGTTCGCCGCGATGCTCGGTGCGTTCCTGACCGGCATCGCGCTCGGTAGCCTGCTGGTGCGCCGGCGCATCGACGCGCTGCGACGCCCGGTCGTCGCGCTCGCGAGCGGGGTGGCGTTGCTCGGCGTGCTCGCGCTCGCGACCACGGCCGTCCTGCCCCGGCTGCCCGAGCTTCTGCTGCGCGTCCTCGAGCGCAACGGACTCGAGCCCGGACCGATCGCCCTGCTGCAGATCGCCCTGTGCATGCTCGTGATGCTGCCGCCGACCCTCGTCCTCGGTGCGCTCTTTCCGCTGCTCACGCGCGTGGTCGCGGACCGCGCGCGTGACCCGGGCACGGCCGTCGGCCGTGTGTATTTCGCGAACACCGTGGGCTCCGCCAGCGGCGCGTTCTGCGCGGGCTTCCTCCTGCTGCCCTGGCTCGGCCTGCGCGGCACGCTGGCGCTCGCGGCCGCGATCAACCTCGCCACCGCATCGGTGGTCCTGCTGTGCGTGCCATCGGCGCGGGGCTCGACGCGCGTTCTCGCCGCGGTTCCGGCTGTCGGGGCACTCTTGCTGCTGGCGTTCCCGCCACCGCTCGATCCGGTGGCGCTGACGCGGGGCGTGTTCATCCGGCCCGACGCGCATCTGACGTTCGGCGTCACGTACGAGCCGCTCGAGGGCGTGCTGCCCGACGAGCTGCTCTTCCACGAGGACGGCATCAACACGACGGTCACGGTCGAGCGGCGCATGGGGACGGTCGCGCTCAAGGTCAATGGCAAGACCGACGCTTCGACGTCGCTCGACATGTCGACGCAGGTCCTGCTCGGAGAGCTGCCGTTGCTCTTCGGTGGGACGGCGCGCAGTGTGCTGGTCATCGGATTCGCCTCGGGCGTCACCGTCGGCTCGGTCGCGCGGCACGCGGAGGTGGAGCGCATCGATGCCGTGGAGATCGAGCCGGGCATCGTCACCGCATCGCACTTCTTCGACGACGTGAACGGGCGCCCGCTCGACGATCCGCGGGTCCGCGTGGTGCTCGACGACGGCCGGACGTATCTGTCCGGGACGCCCCAGCGCTACGACGTCGTGATCTCCGAGCCGTCGAACCCCTGGCTGAGCGGCGTCTCGAACCTCTTCACGCGCGAGTTTTTCGCGGCGGCACGGGGCGCGCTCGCGCCCGACGGACGCCTGCTCCAGTGGATCCACCTCTACGCGATGGAGCCTGCGGCGTTTCGCTCGATCCTCGCCGCGTTGCGCTCGGAGTTTCGCTGGGTCTACGGCTTCGCCTACGCGCAGGGCCACGCGGACCTGCTGTTGCTCGCGTCGAACGAGCCCCTCACGCGCGACGACCTGCCCCGCTGGGAGCGTCTCGCGCCGGCCGTCCGCGACGACCTGCGTCGCATCGGTACGTTCGACACGGGCGACCTGTGGAGCATGCTGCTGCTCGGCCCGGACGACGTGGACGCGCTCGCGGCGCGCGCGCCGATCGTCAACTCCGACGACAACCTGTTCATCGAGCTGACCGCGCCCTGGATGCTGTACGAGGAAACGGTCGACGCGAACTGGCTCGACTTCGCCAAGGAGCGGAGCGTGGTGCCGCTCCTCGAAGCGATGGGCGAGCCACTGGACGGAGATGCGCTGGCCTCCCTGGCGGCCTCGTACGCACGGTCGCGCCAGAACCTGACCGTCGCGACCACGCTGCTCGGCGAGGCGGCGCGCTCCGGCCGCACCGGCGCCGTCGTCGCCGCAGCGCTGGAGGCCGGACAGAAGATGGACGAAGGCACCGGTGCGTTCGCGCTGGAGGACCAGATCGCCACGGCCGACGACGCGGTGACGCTGTCACCGGACGCCCTCGCGCCGCGCCTGCTGCGCGCGACGCTGCTGCTCGAGGCAGACCGAGGTGCGGACGCGCTCACCGACACGGTAGCGGCTGTACGGATCGCTCCCGACGATCCGCGACCGCGGGTGCTGCACGGACGCGCGCTGCTGTCGGCGGGACGCTACGCGGAGGCGTCGGAGGCGCTGCGTGGATTGCTCGGCACGGAGATCGAGAGGTCGGACCCGAGCGTCCTCGCCTATGCGATCCGCGCCGACGCGGCCAGCGGCGACGAGAAGCGGACGACCGCCCTCCTCGAGACGACGCTGCGCGAGCGGCTTCCCGCGTGGCACGAGGGCTGGGTCCTGCTCGCCGAGCAGTACGAGCGCGCGGGGCGCGCGGACGACGCCGCCCGCGCCCAGCGCAACGCAGCCGCCGTCGTGCGCAACCGCACCGCCCGCTTCCGCCAGGACGCGCTGGCGGCGCAGTGGAGGGGCTCGACCGACGAGGCGATCGCCGCGTTCGCGAGCGCCAGTCGCATCGATCCGGACGACGTGCGCTCGCAGGCGGATCTGGAGCGCCTGCTCAGCGAGCGAAGCAGTCCATCATCTCCCTGATCGCGACCAGCTGGTTGCCGTTCGCCGACGACGGCACGAGGATCGGCGTGCGCACGCCGGCTGCGAGCCACTGCTCGAAGCCCTCCCGCACCTTGCTCGCCGGCCCGTAGAGAGTCGTGTCGGCGAGCCACCGGTCGCTCATCAGGCCGGGTAGAGCGTCGCGGTCGCGACGCTCGAGCGCCTTCTCGATCGCCTCCATCTCCTCGACGTAGCCCGCTTTCTTCCAATACTCGCGGTAGTTCGGCAGCGTCACGTAGCCGGTGAGGGTCTTGCGATTGACGGCGGCCGCCGCGGCGACGTCGTCCGAGATGCAGGTCGGGATCATGTTGCCGACGAAGAAGTCCGCTCCGGCGCGCTTCTCTGCCGGGAGGAGGGCGAGCGAGTGGCCCATGTGGCTGCGTGCGGCGTTGGCGAAGACGACCCCTTCGGCGACCTCGCCGGCGAGCCTGACCATGGGATCGCGCAGCCCGGCGAGGACCACCGGCGGCAGCTCGCCGACGCGCGGCACCTCGCGCAGCGCCTTCACGAAGGCGCGCATGTCGGCGAGGGGCTTCCCGACGGTGATGCCGAGGTTCCGGTGGATGGCACCGTGGCTCACACCGATACCGAAGTGGAAGCGGCCGCCGGACAGCTCGTGCACCAGCGCCGAGGTCTGTGCCCAGTCGTTGACGTGGCGCGTGTAGATGATCGAGATCGCGGTGCCGAAGCGGATCTTCGACGTGGTGAGCGCCAGGGCCTCGCACAGGCCGAGCCCGTCACCGAAGCTCGCGCAGTAGAGGCCGGTGAAGCCGACGCGCTCGAGCTCCTGCGCGAGCTCGAGGGTAGCCCGGCGCCGGCCGTGCATGGCGGCGAGGGCAAGGGCGGGCATGTGCTTCTGTGTGCTCATGGCGAGTTCGTCTCCTGTGCGATCGTTCGGCGCGTCGTCGCCGGACCGGTCTCCGTGGTCAGCTCTTCCTGGCGGCCAGCTCGAGCACCAGGCGGTAGAGGAACTCGAGTCCGGGCCGCAGGCTGGCGGCCGGAATCCGCTCGTCGATGCCGTGCATGCGGTTCTCGTCCTCCTCGGAGAGGCCGATCGGGTTGATGCCGTAGGCGTCCATCCCCTTGGCGCGGAGGAAGCGCGAGTCCGTCGCGCCGCGCGACATGAACGGCACGATCGGCAGCCCGGGGAACATCTGCTCGGTGACGGCGCGGATCGCCAGCGGCGCCGGCCCGCTCAGGTCGGACGGCTCGCCGAAGCCGAACTCGTTCGTCGGCTCGACCTCGAGCTCGGGGCTGCCGAGAGCTCGCTCGATCTCGCGCTGCACGTCGGCGACCGTCTCGCCGGGCAGGATGCGGCAGTTGACGTTGGCGGTCGCCTGCGCCGGGAGCGCGTTCACACGCGTACCACCCGACAGCATGGTCGCGACGCAGGTCGTGCGCAGGGTTGCGGCGAGCGTGGGATCGCCGTCGAGAACCGCGATCGCGTCGGCCGGCGGCGTGTCCTCGGCGGCGGCGAGTGCTCGCATCGCGGCTGCGACCGCCGGATCCTCGAGCGGGGCGCGGTTTGCGAAGTAGGCGCGCGTCACGGGCAGGAGACGCGGCGAGAAGCGGTGGACGGCGAGCTTCGCGAGACCCGCTGCCAGCTCGTAGATCGCGTTGTCGGGCCGCGGCACCGACGAGTGCCCGGTCCGGCCGCGCGCCGTGATGGTGAAGTCCTGGTACTGCTTCTCCGCGGTCTGGAGCTGCACCAGCCTGGGGCGGCCTTGCTCGTCGAGCGCGAGGCCGCCGCCCTCGTTGAGCGCGATCTCGGCTGCGATCAGCTCGGGCCGGTGATCGAGGATCCAGCGCACGCCGGCGCCCCCGCTCTCCTCGTCGCCGGTCCAGGCGACGATCACGTCGCGCGCCAGCGGGACGTCGTGCCGCTTCAGCAGGATCAGCGTCTCGAGTGCGAGCGACGCCATGCCGAAGTCGTCGGCGACGCCGCGTCCGACGAGGTAGCCGCCGACCTCGGTCATCTTCCTGGGATCGGTCGACCAGTCCTGGCCGTTCGTTCCGACGACGTCGATGTGCGCGATCAGCAGGAGCGGCTTCGCCGAGCCGTCGCCCTTCAGGCGTGCGACGAGGTTCTCCCGTCCCGGCGCGAACTCGGTGACCTCGTACGGGATGCCGGCCTCGTCGAGTCGCGTCTTGCCGAGAGCTACCGCGCGCGACTCGTTACCGGGCGGGTTGGTCGTGTCGGCGGCGACCAGCGCGCCGATCAGCTCGCGCGCGGCGGCCGCCCCGGCCGCGAAGTCGACCTTCGCAGCGGCGTCGCGCGGCGGGAACGCGGGCTGCGCGTGCGCGGGCAACGGCGCCGCGAGCATCGTGACGAGCCCGGCCGCCACGGCTGCGAGGCGTGCGAGCGGCGGGGATGAGACGGTCCTGCGCGTCGCTGGGTGCACCGTCACACCGCCCTCTGCGGGCGCGCCTCGCCCAGCAGCGGCCTCCGTGTCTCCGCCACGCGTCGCACGCGCGACGCGCTCTCGACCGTTCGCTCCGTGATCAGGCGCACCGCTTCCTCCACCGAATCCGTCACGCGCAGGAGGTCGAGGTCCTCCACGCCGATGGTTCGCTCCGCGAGCATCTTCTGCCGCAGCCACTCGAGCAGCGGTTGCCAGTAGTCGCTGCCCATGAGGGCCACCGGAAAGTCCGTCATCTTGTTGGTCTGGATGAGGGTCAGCGTCTCGAATACCTCGTCGATCGTGCCGATTCCGCCCGGCATGGCAACGAACGCCTGCGAGTACTTCACGAGCTTCAGCTTGCGCACGAAGAAGTGATCGAGCTCGAGCATCAGATCCAGGTACGGGTTCGGCGTCTGCTCCATCGGCAGCACGATGTTGCAGCCGACGTGTAGCCGCCGCCCTCGCGGGCGCCGCGGTTCGCAGCTTCCGTGATGCCGGGGCCGCCGCCGGTCATGACCGCGAAGCCGGCCTGCGCGAGGCTCCGCCCGGTCGCGCGCCCGAGCGCGTAGAACGGGTGCGTCTCACCGAACCGCGCCGAGCCGAACACCGTGACGCAGGGGCCGATGAAGTGCAGCTTCCGGAAGCCGCACATCATCTCGAAGAACACGCCGATGGCGCGCACGAGCTCGGCGAGGCGCGCCGCCGGCCTCGCGAGGAAGCGGCCCTCGGTCGGGCTGCCGCTCCGCGGGGGCCAGTGCGCGCCGTTCGTCCGCGGCGGGGCGGGGGCCTTCTCGTTCGTCACGCAGGCTCAGATAGACCAGCCGGGCCCGGAGCGCGACTCGCGACCCACCACGACCGGAGCACGCTGGTGCCGAGGATCACGCCTCCCCCCGCGAGCGCGAACGGACCCGGTCTCTCGCCGTGCACGAGCCACGTCCAGACCGGGTTCAGGACCGGCTCGATCAGCGTGAGCAGCGTCGCGTCAAACGCGCGTACGCCCCGCACGCCGCGCGTGAAGAGGGCGTAGGCGAGACCCACCTGGCAGGTGCCGAGCCATCCGAGGATGGCGAGGTCGCGTCCCCCGGGGGCCGGCGCGCTCGCGATCCACGGCAGGCAGACCGCGAACACGAGCACGTTGCCGAGCACCGTGGCCGCGGAGACGAAGTCGGGGTCGCGCGCGCCGGCGGCGCCGTCCGCCGCCCGCGTGCGGGCGCCGGCGAGCGCGTGCTGGCGGAGCGCGAGGCCGCGCAGGCCAAGCACGGTCGCGGCCCAGGCGAGCCCGCTCGCGAGTCCTGCGAGGTCGCCGCGCAGCGGGTCGGGGGCCGTGGCCTGGGCGGACGGCTGGCCGACGAAGAACAACCCGAGCCCGAGGGCGAACAGCGACAGGAAGCCCAGGTCGCCGCGCTGCCGGCGCTCGCCCAGGAGGAGAGGGCCGAGCAGCAGCACGTAGAGCGGCGCCGTCGACTGGAGAAAGATGACGTTCGCGGCGGTCGTGAGCTTGTTCCCGGCGACGAACAGCAGCATCGTCGCAGCCTGCGCGGCGCCGATCGCCAGGGCCGCCGGGCCGAACGATCGCCACGGGGCGCGCAGGACGGCTAGCAGGAAAGCTGCCGCGATCCCCGCGCGGATCCCTGCCACCTGCGCCGATGGCAGGCTCGTCATCTTGATCGCCGCGCCGCCGGTCGAGAAGAGCAGGGCGGCCGCCACGACGGCGAGCCGCGAGCGCGTCGGGGAGAGCATCGCCGGTGTTCTCTGCCGGAACGGCGTGCCACGCGCCACCGCGACGTCTCGCCGAACGTCACTCGTCGGTGCGGCGTACCTGCCGGTACAGGGCCTCGTCGCGCTGCGTCGCGAGATGGCCCCCGGTGACACGAATCGCCTTGTCGCCGAAGCCGCGGGTGTGCTCTGAACGAAGGTCGGGCGACGCGGGCGTCGCCACCGGGAAGCGGGGGAAGATGCAACGGGGAGAGGCAGCACGGGTTCCGGAGGAAGCGGCACCCGAGCCGTGCGCACGCGACGTGCGCGGCGCGACCATCGGACCGGCCTACGCCAACTACATGCTCGGCGTGCTCGTGCTGGTCTACGTGTTCAACTTCCTCGACCGGCAGATCGTCTCGATCCTGGCCGAGCGCATCAAGCACGACCTCGGCGTCGGCGACGGCGAGATCGGCTTCCTGTACGGGACCGCGTTCGCGGTGTTCTACGCGGTGTTCGGCATTCCGCTCGGCCGGCTGGCCGACGTCTGGGATCGCCGCCGGCTGATCGCCCTCGGGCTCGGCTTCTGGAGCGTGATGACGGCGCTGTCGGGCCTCGCTCGGTCGTTCACGCACCTCGCGGTGGCGCGGGTCGGTGTCGGGATCGGCGAGGCGAGCGCGTCACCGTCCGCCTTCTCGCTGCTCTCCGACCTGTTTCCCGCGTCGCGCCGTGCGACCGTGCTCGCGATCTACTCGAGCGGCATCTACCTCGGGGCGGGGCTCGGGCTCTTCATCGGCGGCCTCGTGGTCGATCGCTGGGACCTGGCGTGGGCGGCCGCGGACCCGCCGCTGGGGCTGCGCGGCTGGCAGGTGGCCTTCCTCGTGGTCGGCCTCCCGGGGCTGCTGCTCGCGCTCTGGGTCGCGACCCTGCGCGAGCCGGTGCGTGGCGCGCTCGACGGCATCGAGGCGGCCCCGGAGCCGAATCCGTGGCGTGAGTTCGCGCGCGAGCTGCGCGCCGTGGTGCCGCCGTTCACCCTCGCGCATCTGATCGCCGAGCACGCGGGCCCGCGGGCCGTGGCCACCAACGTCGCCTCGGCGGTGCTCATCGCGGCCGGTGCTGCCGCACTGTCGTGGCTGATCGGGACACCGGCGCAGTGGATCGCGCTCGGGGTCGGGCTCTATGCCGCGATCTCGTGGGCGCAGGCGCTCGCGCTGCGCGACCGGCCGGCGTTCGCGCTGATCCTGCGCACACCGACGCTGCGCGACGCGAATCTCGGCTTCTCCTTTCTCGCGTTCACCGGCTACGGCATCGGCTTCTGGCTGGCGCCGTTCCTCATTCGCGTGCACGGCGTGAGCGAGGCCGAGGTCGGTCTCGTGCTCGGCGGCACGTCGGCGCTCGCGGGCTGGCTCGGCGTGACGTTCGGCGGCGTGCTCGCGGACCGCTGGCGGGCCACCCACGCCGACGGGCGCCTGCGCGTCGGGATGGTCACCGCGCTGGCTCCGTTGCCGCTCGCGCTCGCACTCCTGTTCACGGAGAGCACGTGGCTGGTCTACGTGCTGAGCTTCCCGCTGTCCCTGACGACGTCGCTGTGGATCGGCCCGGGCGCATCGACGGTGCAGGACATGGTCCTGCCTCGCATGCGGGCGAGCGCATCGGCGGCGTACCTGCTCGTCATCACCTTCGTCGGCCTGGCGCTCGGGCCGTACACGATCGGACGCATCAGCGTGGCGCTGGGCGACCTGCGGCTCGCCATGGCCTTCGGCCTGGTCGCCAACCTCGCCGGCGCGTTCTTCCTCTGGCGCGCCATGCGCACGCTGGAGCGGGATCAGGCGTCGATGCTGAATCGGGCACGGGAGCTCGGCGAGCGCGGGCTCTGAAAGGCGCAGGGATGCCGCCCGCGGTGGGGGCTCGGCGAGCCGACGAGGCCCGCCCGGTCGGAGGCCGCGGAACCGGTGGAGGTTGCCGACACCTCGAAAATGGGCGGCACGACGAGATCGGCGGCTTGTTCGCTTCATCGGGCGCGCGGTATCCTGCGCGCTGACCAACGGTCAGCCGTTCTGCTCGCCCAGCATGTCGTCCCCACACCGATCCCGAGATTCCTTGACGGACAGGCCGGTGCGTCTGGTGCTGCGCGCGGCGCTGCTTGCGATCGTCGGGGTGGCGACCGCTCTACCTCTCGGCAGCGGCTGCCAGCGCCCGCCGAAGGAGAAGCCGAACGTCCTGCTGATCAGCATCGACACGCTGCGGGCGGACCACGTGGGTGCGTACGGCTACCGGCTCGACACGACGCCCGCGATCGATGCCCTCGCCAGGCGCGGCGTGCGCTTCGCCGACGCGACCGTCGCGTGGCCGAAGACGTGGCCGTCGATGGCCGCCATGGTGACCGGCAAGCCGCCACAGACCAACGGCATCCTGCTGCGGCCGCGTCGCCCGCTGCCGCCCGAGAACCTCACTCTCGCGGAGGCGCTGCGCGACGGCGGCTACGCGACCGGCGCCGTCGTCGCGAACGTGAACCTCGCCAGGAGCTTCGGCTTCGATCAGGGCTTCGAGACCTACGTCGAGTCGTGGGCGGACGAGGCGATCCGGCAGACGGGGTCGGCGTCGTTCCGCAACGCACCGGGTCTCGTCAAGCGCTTCACCAACGGCCGGGTCGTCACCGACCAGGCGCTCGCGACGCTCGATGCGCTCGGCAGCGGCAAGGACAGGCCGTTCTTCCTCTGGCTGCACTACATCGACCCGCACGGGCCATACGTCCCGCCGCCCGCGTACGCGAAGCTCTTCGCGGGGGAGCACCCGCCGTACCCGGTGCCGCTCGCGGACCTGCCGCCTTACCAGCTGCAGATCGACCCGGCGACGGGCCAGGTCTCCAATGACATCGGCTTCTACGCGACGCAGTACGACCGCGAGATCCGATCGCTCGACGCCCAGATCTCGCGCCTCCTCGCGGCGCTCGACGAGCGCGGCCTCACACGCGACACGCTCATCGTGTTCACCGCCGACCACGGCGAGAGCCTGAGCGAGAACGCCTACTACCTCGAGCACGGTGACGTGCCCTACCAGACGACTGCCGCCGTGCCGCTGTTCTTCGTGCTCGAGGGCCGCCTCCCGGGTGGCCGCGTCGTCGAACGGCCGGTGGGCGTGATCGACATCTTCGCGACGATCCTCGAACTCACCAGGACGCCGGTGCCGCCGGGCCTCGCGTCGACCAGCCTGGTGCGTGCGCTCGAGGGCGACGACGCGGCGACGCCGCAGGACGTCTTCATGATGTCGGGCAAGTACGAGCCGTGGCAGCTGTCGGTCCGCGAAGGGCCGTGGAAGCTCGTGCTGCTGCGCGCGCCGCAGGATCGCGAGTGGCTGCACGCCCCGGAGCGCGCGCTCTACGATCTCGCACGCGACCCGACCGAGCAGCACGACGTGCTGGCGGAGAACCGCGTGCTCGCCGCGGCGCTCGAGAAGAAGCTGATCGACTGGCTGGTCGCGACGCCGCGCTACACCGGCGGCGCAAAGACCGATCTCGAGCAGCTCGACGAGCGCACGCAGGACATGCTGCGCGCGCTCGGCTACCTCGAGTAGCGCGCGCGAACGACCCAGGCGGCGGCCGGGAGGCGGACGCCCTTGGGTCCGTGATGCGGCGCCATCGCTGCGCGCACCGACTGCACCACCTGCGCGCGGACCCCTTCGTCGGCCTGCGCGAGCAGCGCCTGCGTCGGGCCCATGGTGAGCAGAAACTCGACCGCCTGGTCCAGGTCGGGGGTGCCGCCGACGGTGATCGGCTCCTCCAGCGTCTCGAACGCGACGTCCGTGAAGCCCGCCTCCTGCAGGATGCCCGACACGCGTTCGCGGTCCGCGAAGGCGAACGGACCCGGGGCGTCGGGTCCGGCGGGCGGTGGCAGCGCCACGTGCTGCGCGACTGCGGCGAGCGGCAGCGACATCCACGGGTTCTGGCCGAGCGACTGCCAGCAGACGAAGGCGAGGCGGCCGCCGGGTCGGAGCGCGCGGCGAACGTTGTCGAACGCAGCCACGGGGTCGGCGAAGAACATGACGCCGAAGCGCGAGAACGCGACGTCGCGGCTCGCGCACGAGAACTGGTGTGTCTGGGCGTCGGCGAGCTCGAAGCGGGCGTTGCGCGTGCCGGCGTCGTGCGCGCGCCGGCGCGCCAGCTCGAGCATCGGCGCCGAGATGTCGATGCCGAGGACGTTGCCGGTCTCGCCGGTGCGCTGTGCGAGCTCGAGCGTCGTGGTGCCGCAGCCGCAGCCGAGGTCGAGGATGGTCTCGCCCGGGACGATCCCCGCGCGGTCCATCGCGCGCCGCCCGAGCTCGTCGAGCTGCTGGTCGAGACGATCCTGCAGGGTGACCCACTTCGGGCCGGCCTGCTCGTTCCAGTAGCGGATCTGCTCTGCGTTGGGTCCGTCCGCCGCGATCGTGTCGGTGGTGCTCATCGTCCCGTCGTCAGGCCGGGTCCTCGCGGCAGAGGAGAAACCAGTTCGGCATCTCCTTGCCGGCGCGGGTCGCGCGGCCGATCAGCAGGTGCTCCGACACCCGGCGCAGGTAATCGATCGTACCGTTGTAGATGAAGCGCGACAGCCGGTAGCTGTTGTCGTGGATCTCGGGCCACTCGGCGGGCCTGCCGGCCGGGATGCGCGTGTAGTCCACCGCGACGCTGCCGAGTCCGGTCGAGTCGTAGGCGACGAAGTAGCCGGGGCCCGTGAGCGGCGCGAGCCACTTCGTCGGCTGGTAGTTGTAGCCCCACAGCTCGTCGCGGTCGGTGCCGGCGGCGGGACGGCAGAAGCGCTTCTGGAAGTGCGTGAACGCCGGCAGCGAGTTCTTGCCGTGGAAGATCACCGGGCGGAGCGGGCCGAGGTCCTTCGGCACCATCTCGCCGATCGACACCGGTCGGCCGTCGGCGGCGTGCCAGAGCTTCTCCTGCTCTTTTCCGTCGAGCGCCTCGGTGATCTCGACGCGCTCGTGCGGCGACGCGGCCTCGAACTCCGCGGCGATCGCCTGCAGGTCGACCGTGGCGGCACGCAGCAGGGACTTGATCCTCTCGTGGCGGGTCATGGTCGGATCACCTACCAGCCGCGAACGCGGGCAGCACCTGCTCGGCGAAGAGCCGTGCCGGCTCGCGCGTGTCGCGGCCGAAGAACTCGATGACGAAGCCGGTGCAGCCGAGCTTCACGTGACGCTCGATGCGCTCGACCACCTGCGCGGGCGTGCCCCAGATGCCGTGCTCCTCGATCGCGGCGCCCATGTGCCCGCCGTAGATGCGGCTCGCCTTCGCGAGCGCGGCCGTGGCCTCGTCGTCGGTGGCGGCGATCACCACGGTGCACTGCTGCGAGACCTCGATCTCGGCGAAGTCGCGCCCGAGCTCGTCGCAGCGGCGCCGTAACGCCGCGATCTTCTGCGGCAGCTCGTGCTGGAACGCGGCCAGGTTGTTCCACATCTGTGCGTACTTGACGACGAGCCCCATGAGGATCTTCTCGCCGCCGCCGCCGATCAGGATCGGCGGCCGGCGCACCGGCTTCGGCTCGCACACCGCGTCCTTCAGCTGGAAGTGCTTCCCCTCGAAGGTGACGCTGGGCTCGGTCCAGAGCCGCGTCAGGATCTCGCAGGTCTCCTCGATGCCGCGCAGGCGCTCGCGCGTCGACGGGAAGGGCAGGCCGTAGCCGGTGAACTCGGAGTCGAACCAGCCGGCGCCGAGGCCGACGATGGTGCGGCCGTTCGAGACGTGGTCGATGGTCGCGACCTGCTTCGCGAACACCGCGGGGTTGCGGAAGAACGGCGGCGTCACCAGCGTGCCGAGCTGGACCCGCTCGGTGATCGCCGCGACCGCCGCGAGCTGGCTCCACGCCTCGAAGATCGGCAGGTTGGGCATCGGCACGCCGTACATGTGGTCGCAGACCCACACCGAGTCGTAGCCGAGGCGGTCGAACTCGAGCGCTGCGTCGCGGGCCTCGGCCCAGGAGCGCTTGATCTGCGGAAGGGTGACGCCGAAGTGGATGGGGTTCGCCATGGCCGCCATCTCTACGGGCGGACCGTGGCGGATGACAAGGGGGCGGCAGGACCGTTCGTCACCGGGACCACGGCTCGTCCGCGCGTGGCGAGGAAGTCGTACGCCTGGCGGCGCACGCGCAGGTCGGCGAGCAGATCGTGGCCGTGCGACGGCCAGACCAGCAGCCGTGTGCCGCGGCCGCGTCGGCCGCCGACGTCGTCGAGCGTCATCCCGTAGACGTCCGCGAGCCGGGGGCCCGCCGCCGGCCCGACGGCCATGTCGACTCCGGCCGAGATCACCAGCAGCGGCGCCGTGCTGGCCGCCCCCGTGCGCTCCCCCGCGAAGCTCACCGGCTGCGCGCCCGCGAAGGCCGAGCCGTACGCGAACGAGAGCAGGTCCGCGAAGCCCACCAGCTGCGGATCCGCGATGCAGATCCCGTCCGGCTCGCAGGTGCCCTTGCACTTCGCCCCGTGGCTGGAGCCGCCGCTGCAGGCGCCGTACGCCGTCACGCCGAGCACCCGCGCGACCTGGATGACCTGTCAGTCGACCAGGTCCGCGGGCGGGGTCATGAGTACCGTGGTGCCGATGCGCGGCTCGACCGCACGCAGCAGCACACCCGCTGCTGGTCCGGAGCAGGCACGCGCGGCGAACGCGTCCCGGTACGCGGCCAGCACCGCACGCGGATCCGCGGTCCGGAACTCCGGGCCGGGGGCCACGGGCGGCGTGCCGCGCGTCGACGCGAAGGATGC
>Ga0194132_10006615_pt1 | contig 17850 bp, 9 predicted proteins | sample TA2KigOf80mmetaG_FD_148612 | JGI IMG/M metagenome (GOLD analysis project Ga0194132, IMG submission 148612) | Freshwater microbial communities from Lake Tanganyika, Tanzania - TA2015054 Kigoma Offshore 80m | ecosystem: Environmental > Aquatic > Freshwater > Lake | place: Tanzania: Lake Tanganyika...
TGACACGCCGCAACATGGCGGCAACCTCCTGGTTAGAGCGGTAGCCTTACAAGAAGTCGAGGCACAACTCAAGAACATTGCCAGTAAAAAAGCCGACTCAGCAGAGTCGGCTTTGTTTAGTGGGAGAGAAAAATTGTGAGCGCTTTTAGAAATGGAGATTAGCGCAATTCAAGACGGTAACTCGCATTACCAATCACGTAGTAAACAACGAGAGCTCTAGCCTCACTTAGTGTGAATGGCGGATTAAGTACGCTATTCTTTTCATCCTTCTCGTTCCCGTTAAATACGCCAGTGATCTTATTGTCCTCACCGATTTTGAGCGTGGTTTCGAAATCACCACCACTCGTTTTTGAGAACCCAGCCTTAAAGGTCGAAACTAGGCGTTTAAATCCAGACAGGTCGTCGATCTTGACGTAGCTGCTGCCGTTCCAACGATAAAGCTGCACCTCAACACCAGTGATGAGACCACCACTGGTCGTAAACTTAGCGCTCGCCACTGGTACCAATGGTTTACCGTCCGCAACGGGCGATGCCGTATCGAAGTCATAGCGGGCCACTTCCGTCGCGTCGACTTTCATGCGCCAAAGTCCTTTAACAGTCGAAGCGATCGATCCGCCGGTGCCGAAGTTCAGCATGAAGGACGTTTGGCCACCGTAATTGTCTTCGCGAGCGTAGTAACCACCATTGTTGACACATGCGTTAGGATCATTTTGGGATGAAGTCGCCGCGCTGTTGTTGTAGGCCGTCTTAGACGAGGTGTTTCCGTACTCATCCACCACTGTGATATCGGTGGGTGGTGTGAAAGTGATAGATTTCCCGCCACAGACGTCTGCCTTTGTCAGGCCTTGACTCCCTTCGCTACCAATGTAGAAGCCATAGCCTTTATAGGATGTGGCAGCTGGATCGGAGAATTGATCGACAGCAGCGCTTGGTCCTTGTGTGCTCTTCCAGAAGTAAAAAGGCTCCGACTTCCACGCTTGGTTCATGTAGGAGTTGATGACGTTTTTCATCGCCCGCCCGGCATCGGCCAATGACTCCATCGCGTTATCACTGAGGTCAATCGCGTCTTTGGATTTAGTTGCACTAGTAACGTCGCGGGATGATCCTGTGATCTTACCCAGTCCCACATCACCTTTTAGGCGCTCGTTTGGGATGGCGCTAAGTGGTTTATTTTCTGGAGTTGGGAGTGAGATGAACCGGAAGGATGCCGCCTCAGATACCTTGTCTCCGGTCTTATCGTAGGCCACTAAAATGGTCACGGCGCCATTGTTCTTGCTTTCGTTAGCCATTTTGCCAACGCCCTCTTGGATCTCGCTCTCTTGCTTCTGTTTTATGTCATCGAGGGAGGCTTTTGATGCCATATCAGGAAACGCCTGTCTCAGCGCCTCGTACATCCGTTCCCAGTTTCTTTGGTCACGCGACTTACCAGCTTCTTCGACCAAAATTTTGATGGCCTCGTCACTACGCTTAATGGGCACGCGGAAGTTGCCGCTGGAATCGACATCTACGACCTGTGGTTGCCCTTTGATTTCTCCGGCTACCGCTGTGAAGGCCAGAACTCCCTTGGGAGTGTCAGTAAGCGCCATGGTGGAAATGGCGAGTTGCCCGGTGACTACTAGGTCATTGTCGGTCTTTTGATTCACCCCGCTATAGCTTCCATCGGTCCCGTTGCCGTTACCTCCTTTGTCATCTGAACTTGAGCTCTTTTTGCCGCAAGCAGACGACAAGGCCACTGCTAAAGTAAGACAAACGCCAGCCGTGAGGGGGGAAATTCTTGACTTCACGACGCACTTCCTTTCGTGGTGACGGGCCAGGTGGCCCATGTAGCTATCAGAACTCATTTCGGCGATCGACGGCGACGCCTGAGAGCCACACATTAATTTGCAACAATTTCGGTGGGATATTTTTAAATTCCTCACCGCCTTTTTGATCTTGAGAATCATTCTCACAAGAGTTAAGTTAGTCCTCGTGCTAGTTACGGCACCAACGAACCGGCTCAGTCGGTTGGCACGGAGTATTCTCAGTGTACCCTCGCATACTCCCCCGCTTTGTGGTCTCCCTAGCTTCCTCGCTTTTCTGTTTATCTTGTGGGCAGCCCACTCGCGGCGCGCGACCTCGTCCAGTACTGCCGGCCCCCTCCCCTATCTCCGAACCCGCGTCTGGTCAGGACGCTCAGCCGGTCGAGACATCGTGGCAGACCATCAGGATATCGCTCGCGGCGAAACCTAGCGTCGGTACCTCCGTAGGCATGACGGGCTATGACCAGGTGGCGCCTATCCTGGGACGCAAGGAGTACGCCTGCTTTGGTTGTCATACCAGTGAGTGGCCGTTTCTCTCCCGCAAGGGTGGATGGTCCCGACTTATGGAGTCGCTTGGTGACGCAGCTAATCCCACGGTCACGACAAAGGAGCAACTAGCCGCCATCATGGTAGGCTGCATGGATGTGACCACAGAGGACTACTGTGCCGGAGACGCCAATGACACTACGGATACCCTTGCCGCTAAAATGCCGACTAAGTTCGGCCGAGGGCGCGTGACCGATGCCGATCTTGCTGTACTGAAAAAGTGGGTGGAGGATGGCGCTCCGGAGGTCAGTACCAGCCCGTCAGCTGCCGTGGATCTGAACAAGGTGGCAACTTTTGAGTTTCAACCCACTGACACTAATCTGCTAGAGGCGCGTCAAAGTCCTCTGGAGCACGCCGCTGTGTCCACTCGTGACCTCACCGTCGATGTTCGGTCTCGTGGGGGATCGTGTGAGCCTACAAGTCTCGCCATGTCGCTTAAGGCGGCTGACGGATCGCTCCTGACCAAGCTAAACCTAGGACTTAACTGCAATGACCAAGGTCAATTTGTTTATACTCCAAAGATTGAAGTTTAGAGCTCTAGGTTTTTTTCGCTTTCTACTGCATCCGCGATGCCCTCTCCCTCCGCTAATTTGATCATTTTGTGCACAGTGCCGACACTCAGATTTAGAGTGTTGGCAATGGCTTTGTAAGATTGGCCTTGAGCCTTAAGGGCGACGGCACGTTGCTGCTTCTCGTCAGAGATTTTGGCCGGAGCGCCTAGCTTGACGCCGCGCTTGCGTGCCGCGTCAAGGCCAGCCCTCACCCGAGCCACAATGGTTTCACGCTCGATCTCGGCAATCTCGGCGAAGGCGGCCAGCATCGTGCGGCGGAAGGGGTTCTCGTGCCCCAAGTTTAGTACGGGCTGGGTCACCGATATAAATGCTACCCCTGCTTGGTCCAAATTTAAGAGAAGGTTGATGGCGGTGGTGGCATCGCGACTAAAGCGGTCCAGTTTATATACCACTATTGTGTCTATTTTGCGGGCATAGGCGGTCTCTAGGAGGGCCTGGAATCCGGGACGGTTCAAGGTTTTTCCTGAGATCCCCTCGTCTGTGAATACCAGAGGTTCGATGGCAGGCCTTTTGGCAGGTGGGAGGTCCCTCAGCCATTGCTCGACGGCGATTTTTTGCGATTCGAGGTCCTGCTTTTCTGTTGAGACGCGGTAGTAGATTCCGATCCGTTCCAATGGTGCCCTCCTCCCGAGTTCTTAAGTTTTCTGCTTCGCTTTATTGTTTATTTTGTGAGCAGCCAATGCGCAGCCTGGGTTGCATGGGCACATCGCCGCCAATAGCGTTCAATTAACCCAGGCTTACATATTATAACATACTGATTTCATTGATTAAATAAGATATTAGCGAGGCGTTCAAAATAGACCTGTTAATTGAACGGCCTAGCTACAGAATAGGGGGATTTGGACGTTTTGGGAAGAATCCGGGGTATTTTAGAAAGTTTTGATATAACAACACCGCTAAATTCAGTGGTGTTTGATTACAGTTTATACCACAGCAACGTAGTTACTGGTGTTGTGGTATTAAATTGGGTCCAACTGCTCAAAAAATGAACTAGGAATCCGACAAGAAGACGCTCACACTGGGGGCGGTCCCAATCCCGGGATTTTTGAACGCGCCGTCAGCCTGAAACAAAAAGCCAACCAAGGAACCAAGACCCCCAATGACTGCCACCGATCGCCGCTACCGAGATGCCGTGAAGGCGATGCAGAGCCTGGAGCGCGCAGGATTTACCACCCGATTGGCCGGCGGGTGTGTGCGGGACCGTATTTTAGGCAAAGTCCCGTATGATTACGATTTGGCCACGACCGCCACACCTGATGTTGTGATGGCGCATTTTCGAGCAGAAAAGCTGAGCACGATCCCTACAGGGGTCGACCATGGCACCGTCACCCTGGTGATGCCGTCTGGGCCCATCGAGATCACGACGTTGCGAAAAGACGTCGCAACAGATGGGAGGAGGGCCGAAGTCCAGTTCGGATCTAGCTTTGCCGACGATGCCGCACGTCGCGACTTCACTATCAACGCCCTCTTCGAGGATAGTGCCGGCAAGATTGACGACTTCGTGGGGGGGCAGGCTGACCTGAGCCAGGGAATCTTGCGCTTTGTTGGAGATCCACGGACACGAATTAGTGAGGATTATCTGCGCATCCTCAGGCTGTTTCGCTTCTGGGCGACGCTAGGGTTTAGGCCGGATGCGGCAACGCTTCGTGCCGTGGGTGAAGGCAAAGAGGGCCTGAGGCGTATCAGCCAGGAGCGCATCACGCAGGAGTGGATCAAGATGTGTAGCGGGAAGACTCTGGACGCGGCACTTGATGCCATGGTGGCTGCTGGTGTGTTTGCGGTGATCTTACCGGAGGTCACACCCGTGAGGCTGCCCCCAGCCAGGGATCTGCAGGCATGGCAGACTCCCGTGCTGCCCGCCATCGGTGTTCTGGCAGGTCTTTGCCTTGCAGATGGCGTCCATGATGCCAAACGTCTTCAAGCTATTGGCGAGCGTATGCGTCTTTCGCGCACCGATACGCGCGTCCTCGTATTTTTCGCAACGGCGCGCGAGGTGCTCATTGGGACACAGGTCAAAGACATTGCAGATAAACTCATATTTGTGGATAGTTGTGAGCATGTGGCGGGGCAGGGGAGTCTCACCGCTGTTTTTGCGCCTGTGCTCGATGCATTTGCTGAATGTAAACAAATGTTGGATGAAATCTGTGCGGCAGAGAACCAATACGGACACAGGCGCAAGGCAGTGTTGCCCATTAACGGGCGTGACTTGGGTAAACACCTAAATCTTACTGAAGGACCTGAGCTCGGCCGACAACTTACGCGCCTTAAGCGAGCCTATTATAACGGCCTTTGGCAGACCAAGGACGAGGGACTCCAGTTGATCGCGTCAACTTGATCAAGTCAACCTTTTGACTTTCCTACCGATAGGTTCCCTGTAAAGAAAGGGAACCTCTTTGAACCTGCGCTCACGCATCGTCAAGGCCTTCGATTTTCTCACTTGCTCTCTCAGGCATCACACACCTGAGGAGCGGGAGTTTATCGCGCATTGGCTTGCGTCGCAGCAACTTACCTATTTTCGATCTGTAAACAAAGTCCTGATGTACGTGCTGACTGGCGCATTTATCGCGATTTATATCCATTCACCGATGCCTCAAAGACCCATTGAACTGGTTACATATGGCACTCTGCTGCTGATAAGTATAGGTTTTGCCTTAAGCAAGCGCTTACAGTCAATTGATCAGCGACATATCGTAGCGACGATTGCAGTCATTCTACTGACCGGATCAGCGAGCAGTGTCCATGTGCATCTGAAGTCGCCTACCACCATGGCGCCTTTGATTATGGTGTCGTCGTTCTTGATGGGGAACCTCGTCTTTCTCACCACCATGTTTCCCTACGCAGATTCAAGGATCTTATTGATCCTTCCAGCCAATCTATCGCTTGGTTACTTTGCGTTTATGGATTTACATGACGGCGGCACTTTTTGGGATCCGCTGTTACTGGTCCTTGCTTACACGGTAGTGGCAGCTGGAATTCTCTACTCGCGCATCTATCGCGTTCGCCGCGAGATTCTGGCCGAGTATCGAGCCCGTAATCAGCTTCTACAGACTGAGCGTTTGCGCGTGGAGATCATGGAGCAACAACTGTCCCTCGCCAAGGAGATCCAAGACAGCCTAACACCACCAGAATCCATTAGAACCCCATTTGGTGCGACAGCCAGATTTTTCCAGAAAAAGTTTCATCCCCTCGGCGGCGACTGGATGGCCGTGCGAGTCTTAGCCAACGGCGATACTGTATTTGTGGTTGCAGACGTAACAGGTAAGGGGATCGGTGCTGCGCTTGTAGTTCACGCCCTACAATCACTATGGGCGCAATCTTTGTCGGATACCGAATTTAACGTTATTGACTGGCTTCACGCAGTTAATAGGACCTTGCTCACACTAGGTAAGAACAAGCCCCATACATCGACTCTTGGTGTGTTGGTTTTGTCACGCAAGAGCTTGACTTACTACTCAGCCGGCCATGTGCCCTGCTATACCCTAATCGATAACAGAGTTGCACAAATCATGATGAGCCGCGGCAATCTGGTTGGATTTACTGGCTCTCTCGAAATCATACCTGTGCAATATGCGTTGAGTGGAAACCACTCATACACAGTCGTGATCGGTACAGATGGTGCTTTACCCAAAGGCTCGCGCATGCGGCAAAAAGATCTGATCGCCATGATCCACCAAATTACGGACGACCCTAGTTTCGCCCTGAACCAAGCACAAATGGACGATGATCAACTTTTAATTTCCATCGAGATACCAGAAAACTATGGCAACTGGGATCTGCGGCGCGTCAGTTAAACTAAGGTTTATGACCGGATTTTTTGTCATCAATATTTGTAATTTTCGCAATTATCGGCGAAAAGGTTCTCGATCCTCAACTTCACGTTTAATTTATCGTCGACATCGAAGGTTAGGACTGACCATACGCGGCCGGACTGTCCTGGTGGCACATCGATGTCGCGGTGATCAGAGCCAACAAGAAAGCGCACTCGGGCGCCGCTTTGCCCCGACAATGCCTCACGGCTCATTTGTACATTCATGGCGGAACAGTTGGTAAAGTCTGAAACGCGGTAGGTGTAGCTGCCCGGGACTAACTTGGTGATCGTCATGGTCTCCGGACCAAATCCTGCTTTCGAGTCGTAGTCCATGTTGGCTTGGGGGCTCTTTTTATTGATGTAATAGATGTGCTCGTCAGAGCCTCTTTTGGGCTGGATGTAGAGGTGCCCATCCAAGTCTTTGGGCGTGGCATTCCAGCTCAGTATGATGCGGGCCTGATCAGACTTCAGCGGTGGACTCAGATGTACGATCAAAGTTGCGGTCTCCGCCACAAGCTGGCGGCTATCTTCCGTGTAGTTTTTAGCTGTGACGGTCACATGGGAGTTACCTGCCTCGTAGGCAATGGCCGCGTGTCCCTCACTGTCTGTTTTGGTGCCACTCGCGGCGCCGTCTACGGCCACTAGGGCTCCTTCGATCGGCTCATTTGAAGTAGCGTCAACCACGATAACGGCGAGCTTGCCCGCGCTAGACACTGTGCTGAAGGAGCTGGCGTTGGCTGCGGCGCCGGTGATACGACTTTCGCCGGATTTAGAGACCGCTAGTGTCTTCTCTTTCCCACCTGCCTCGGCGGGAGCTGAGCCGGAGGCAAAATTGGAACTGTTGCAGCTCGTAGTATTCACCACACCAGCCAGTAGTGTCGTAAGGATTGAGCACTTCGCGCATTGGATTCGGCGCCAAGACTTAAGATCGTTTAGACCCGCGTTGTGGGCTTTGTGCATGGTGAGTCCTCTACATACTCAGAATTATCAAGCTTATCGGCAATTTCTGGAAAAAATTTAGTAGTTTTTTAAAAACCTTAATAGCGGCTTGGTGTTGAAGCTTGGCGGCATAGCTGGCATCGAACTGCTGTCGATCTTTTTGACAGTCTAGCCGTCGTACCGATGTTGGTGCGGCGGGCCGGGGCATTAACTGAGGCTTTTCAATCCCCTACATAACCCGATTTTTATACTAAAGTTTCGGCAAGATATTCCGAATCAGATGGGGTCAACTCGTGGGGTTCAGAAGGAGCACCAAGATTGCGCCTCATCGTCAACACGCGCCATATATTTTTCATGCTGGCTTTAGCCAGCGCGCTAGGCGTGCTTTCTTTCACAGGACGAACGCTTGCCCAAGTCGCCACTTACCCTTTGACATACGCAGCGCGGCTCACTGACAGTGGTGGGGCGCCACTCGAAGGAGCTGTTGATGCCGAGCTGCGGTTTTGGAGCGATGCCGTCGGTGGCACCCAACTTGCCGAAACCTTTGAGTACAAGGCCGTTATCTTGACGCAGGGGGTATTGCAGCTCCGCATTCCAGTGACAGGTGACCAAATTGAGAGAATATTTGCGGACGGTAGCGAGCCGGTGTTTGTAGAGATCACGGCAGCTGGTAAAAGTTACCCGAGGCAGGAGTTCAGCTATGTTCCACTCGCTATCAGAGTGCCTGTAGACAACGCAACACTAGCCTTTCGCAGTGACGGGAAATTAGCTGCAAACCTCCCTATTAGGCCGGGTAGTAATACGTTCCTCACGGTGGACAGTGCTGGTAAATTTGCATGGGAGACTCCTGTAGTCACGACGCTACGGAGTCAAAATATAGCGACGACAGTCCCGGCGACTGGTCAGCTGTTGAGTTTTGATGGCGGCCAGTGGACGCCGAAGTCGCTGATGCAACTCATGAGCGCTGGCACCGGCATTAGCTTATCCAACGCGGGGGGCACGGTGACCATCGGCACCACAGATGGCGGTGCCCCAAAGTTAGCAAAAAGCGGCGACACGATGACCGGCAGACTTAGCTTGCCTGCTGACGGCCTAAGTGTGGGCGATAATCAACTCATGTTAGCGAGCGGTAACGTGGGAATCGGCAGCACGTCTCCCGGTGCAAAACTTGATATCGTTGGCCAAGTGAAAATTCAAGGTGGGTCGCCTGGACCTGGTAAGGTGCTGACGAGCGATGCCGATGGATTGGCTTCTTGGAGCACCCCAGCGGGGCACAACTCCATCTCTATTGGCACGGGTGAAGGGCTTGCGGGCGGACCGATCACCAATTCGGGCACCATCACTTTAGCCGATACAAATGTCTCTCCCGGAAATTATAACCGTGCCAATTTCACAGTCGACCAAAAGGGGCGAATCGTTTCAGCTGCCAATGGAGCGCCCATAACGGACGCTGACATTGACGGTTCGGCCAACGTCGCTCAGAGCAAGATCAGTGGACTCACCACGGCACTCAACGCCAAGGAAACTGCCATTGCTGCGGGTACCAATTTTCAGTACTGGCGTGGCGACAAAACTTGGCAGACACTCAACACAGATGTCGTGGCTGAGGGTACCAAGCAGTACTTCACTGTAGCCCGTGCAAAAGAGGCTTTTACTGCTTCCGCACCGATAAGCTACAGCAATACGACAGGTGACATTTCGATTGCCCAAGCGTCCGCAACAGGCGGTGGATACCTTAGCGCTGCTGATTGGGTTCAGTTTAACGCTAAGCAAACCAGTCTTGGATTTATGCCAGTTAACAAAGCTGGGGATACAGTAAACGGCCCCCTGGACCTCACCTCGAACAATCTGACTAACGTTGGCAACATTCTGATGTCTGGCTCGAAATTAATGGGATTCAGCCATCATACGTCCGACCCGGTGTTAAGTGGACCCGCTGACCAAGGTAAGTTTTGGTACAACAGCACGAGCAACCTACTGAAGTACTGGGACGGGGCGAGTGTGAAGACATTAAGCACTGCAGGTGCCACTGACTGGATGTCTCCTGGGGCTATTGGTGCGGGGACACCAAACTCTGGTGCTTTCACCTCGCTAACCGCGTCGGGAAATGTAGGGATTGGCACCACGGCGCCGACATCCCAATTTGAGGTCAACGGTCTGATCAGTGTGGTCAATGAAGCAGACAATCCATATGCGCGCAGCCTCAATTTTTTTAAGAGAGGCGTAACAGGCGATGCCACTGCAGCCGTTGCCAGTGGTAGCGAGCTTGGTTACACCGGGTTTTATGGTTGGGATGGGAACGCTTACGTGCGCGGTGCTTGGTTGGGGGCCGTTAGCAGCCAAGCTTTCACTACGACAGCGCGAGGCACCAATCTGATTTTTGTGACCACCAGCGACAATAGCACAGGAAATGCGGAGCGGATGCGAGTCACCGCAAATGGCAATGTCGGTATTGGCACCACCAACCCTGCCGGCAGGCTAGACGTCGCAGGTTCCCTATGTCTAAATGGCACCAACTGTATCACATCGTGGCCAAATGCCGGAGGCTACTGGGCAACCTCCGGAGGTGATTCCTACGTGGCTTCGGGAAAACTCGGGGTTGGCACTGCGTCTCCAAGTGCCGATCTGAGTTTTGGTGGCTCCATTGCACGGACGATCCAAGTTGATCGTAATTCAGGCGCCGGCACCAATGGAGGAGGTTTAACACTTCAGGCAGGCGGAGCGATTAGTGGCGGCAGTAATTATAACGGCGGTAATTTGACGTTAGCCTCTGGTGTTGCAACGGGTACAGGAACCTCATCGATTGAATTTAAAACGTCTGGTCCTGGGGCGAGCGGAGCCTCAGATGCTGCACCGACAACAAAGATGACGATACTGGGGAACGGGAATGTCGGGATTGGAACAACGGCGCCGGTCAATACCTTGCAACTAGGAAATCTTATCGACTCTGCGAGTGCAACTCCGTTGAGCTTGTCATTGGGTGGTACCTACAGCGCCGCAGCAGGTGCTAATCCGAAGTTAAAGCTATACGAAAGTTCAGGCGCGCATTTCGGTTTCGGAATTTCGCCTTTCCAGTTGGAAGCGATGGTTCCAGCAGGCAGTCGATTTGCCTGGTTCATTGGTGGTAACGAAAAATTGAGACTCGATACCAACGGCAACTTGGGGATCGGAACGAACAACCCAGGCCACTTGTTGCAATCCGGATCAGGTGCAGCGGATAGTCAGATGGTTGCCGTCCGTGGCTATGCGACGGGCACCAACTGGAAAGGCGGCGGTGCCTTCGGATTCTCATCTGGCAACGTCATAATGGGCGAACTAAACGGGGTGGCTCAGATTGGTGGTCACACCGGCAATCTAGGCGCATGGGCTAATCTTGCACTAAATACAGGCGGCGGCAACGTCGGAATTGGCTCCGAAGCTCCAACCGAAAAGCTCGATGTTGCGGGCAGTGTCAACATAGCCGGTGGTGGCAGAATATTTATGGGCAGTGCGGGCGTAGCAGCGCCTGGCGCGGGCAGTGTAGGTCAAAAACTGCAACTCTGGGGTACTCCTGGAAGTGTGAGTGCATCGGACTACTCGCTTGGTATTGAGAACAGTCATATGTGGTTCAATACCGGCGGAGGTTTCAAATGGTACGTAGGTTCGGCGTTGAAGTCGGTGATGGACTCCAATGGCAACGTTGGCATTGGAGTTAACTCACCGGGCACGAAGCTTGATGTGGACGGTGCTATTCGATCGACGGGAGAAATCATCGGCACCATGAGTGGTGGCGGTGCCGGGCAGTCTCGTTTTGTGTATGGTAACTATGGACTCATCAACCGCAATGACGGCACCAACTACTTCATGCTGCTCACCGCTGCTGGGGATCCATACGGCACATGGAATAGCATACGACCGTTCACCATCAATCTTGCTACCGGTGATACCACGATCAACGGTGTCACTTCGCGCGCCAGCGGTAACGTCGAATTTTCTGGCGCCCAGGTTGCCACAGGCGTCGGCGTGATCAGGGATTCTGGTGGTGGCTGGCTCCGTACTTATGGCGATACGGGGTGGTATAGCCAGACATACGGTGGCGGCTGGCACATGACGGACTCGACATGGCTGCGAGCTTACGGTGGCAAGAATATTTACACCCCGAGTGTAGTCCAAGGTGACGCGGCGGTACAGTCTGGCCTTCTCTACTCCTGGGGTAACGCCCGAGTGGATGGCAGCCTGGGGCTAGGCACTAATGCTCCCGCCACTAAACTGGAACTAGTTCAGGGAGTGAGTAACCACGTGGGAGGGATACGCATTCGAGGTGCCGACTTTGGGACCGGTACTGTTGATATGTGGGAACAGGGACCTGGCTACGGTCAAAACTTTTATATTCAGCCCTTCACCGGTAACACCACTAGTATCGAGCAAGGTTACGGCAATACTGTCCTGAATCCGTGGGGCGGCAACGTCGGTATCGGTAACTCCAATCCATCCACTCCCCTCTTTGTCTCCGGCAGTGTGGCCAACGGTGCAGCTACCTTTATCAGCAACACAGGCAACACGGCAAACTCGCACGGCCTTCAAGTTCAAGGTGGGTCTCAATGGGGAGGTGGCTACATCCAGATATTTTACCGTGGTGGTGACGGAGCCTTTGTTGGGTCCATTAATCAGTCGTCGGCATCTTCGGTTGCCTTCAACACCACGTCAGACAAGCGCCTCAAAGAGAACGTCGTCGACACTTCCCTTGGGCTCGATCTACTGACAAAGGTTAAGGTTCGGGACTACAACTACATCGATGATCCTTCTAAGAGGACTCTGCAGGGATTTATCGCTCAGGAGCTCTACGATGTGTACCCTCAGGCAGTGACCGTTGGTGGTGACGATCCTAAGATTAAACCTTGGCAAGTGGACTACGCAAAGCTGACACCGGTCCTCGTAAAATCCGTGCAGCAACTAAACACTGAGAGCCAACAAAAAGACTCTGAGATTCGCAATCTTAAAGCCCGTGCAGAAATTGCTGAGCAAGAGTTAGAAGCGTTGAAAGCGGAAACAGCTGCTTTGAAGACGCTATTCTGTCAGCAGGTCAAAGATGCTCCCCTATGCAATCAGGATGACAGGTGATTTATCGCTTGCCTTTGGTTCATTACGCCCGCTAATCACACAATCTAACCGCCCGTTTTGCCAATACTTAACAAAAACGTCTAAAGCTCACTGAAGCTTATGACGAAGGCGTTTTCAGGGAAGTAGGGACGCCTCGTGGACTGACGGAGAGGCATCTTTCATGCGGTCAATTTCGCAAAACTCACGCCTGGTTACGGCTGATCATGTAGCCGTTTGGTGTTTATTTATCATCAGTTTCGGATGCTTAACCGGAATTTCTCAGGCCGCATATGCCGCGGATACCACTACGTTACCGATGTCTTACGCGGGAAGACTCACCACGCAAAATGGCGCTCCCATGGCAGGAGCGCCGACGATTACTGCCACGTTCTGGGATGCGGAAATCTCGGGCACTCAAAGAGGCGAGGTTTTCTCCTTTCCAAATGTCGCCCTGACCGAAGGCATGTTCTCAATCAGTTTTTCGTTTTCGGCCCTACAGGTGCAAGACATCTTTGGCGACGGCACGTCCACCGTCTATATCGAAATCGTAGCCGAGGGAAAAACTTATCCGCGCCAGAAGTTTAACTACGTCCCACTGGCGATGCGCGTCCCCGTCGACGGTAAATCGTTAAAGTTCAGCGAGATAAATGGCAGGCTCGGCATTAAGGGCAGCGACACGGCCGCCGCAGGGAGCATCTTGGCGAGTGACGGCAGTGGAGGAGTCACGTGGATTGGAACGTCCTCAGGCAGCGGAACCATCACAGCTGGCAAAGGCCTTAGCGGTGGTCAGATCGTGACATCTGGAACAATCAGTCTTGCTGATACTGCCGTGACCCCCGGGACCTACGTCCGCGCCAACATAGTCGTCGATCAGCAGGGACGGATTACCAGCGCCTCAAACTCAACCGCTATCGTCGACGCGGACATCTCAGCAGCGGCAGCGATCAACCCTGAAAAGATCGCAGGACTTTCAGCAGCGCTTTCAGCTAAACAAGACACGATCAGTTCTGGAACGATGTTTCAGTACCTGCGCGGAGACAAAACCTGGCAGGCATTAAACACGGCGAACGTCCCGGAATCTGGGACAGCGCAGTACTTCAGCGACGCCCGTGCGAGATCCAGTATGACAGGCCTTGCACCCATCGGTTACTCGCCTATAACTGGTGAAATCAGCTTACAGCAAGCCGATGGTTCGAAGCATGGATACCTGGCGTCAACTGACTGGGCAACTTTCAACGCCAAACAGAATGCGCTTGGTTATACGCCCCTCAACCGTGCCGGCGACACCATGAGCGGATCGCTCAGCATGGGCGGCCAGGCCCTTACTGGTCTCGCTGCACCGTCGGCTGCCAGCGATGCCGCGACCAAAGCCTATGTTGATACTAGTGTTGATAATGGAATTGATACCAAGGCCGCAACTCTCCTCAAAAAGGATGGGTCCGTTGCCCTCACGGGTCCTTGGGGAGTTGGCAACGATCTCACCAACGTTGGTAACGTGACTTTGGCTCAGGCTAAAACGTTGGGACTTGGGGTTTTCGACAACACCACAGAATTGACTATGATCGGAAGCCTAAACAGCAGCGGAGCTAGTTCCCCTGACAAGGGCAAGACTTGGTTCAACAAGGACACCAACTTAATCAAATACTGGGATGGAGTCGCGGCTGTTACCCTAGGGGTGGCAGGATCAGGCCTTAGTTCTCTGAATGGCCAGACCGGCAACACACAGACTTTCGCAGTCCCTGGCACCTCAGGGACAGCACCAACGTGGTCGTCGTCAGCGAACGCTCATACCCTCAACATCCCGATGGCATCAGCCGCCGCGGTCACGGCAGGTTTACTCTCCAACACCGACTACGCGGCATTTAGCAACAAAGTGACTAACGTCGCACAAGGCACTGGTATCGCCGTCGCTACTGCAAGTGGCACGGCCACAGTGAGCCTTGCTACCACAGGCACAGCAGGCAACTACGCCAAAGTCACAACCGATGCTTACGGACGTGTCACGGCTGGTGCTAGCCTACTTCCATCAGATTTACCGCCTTTGAGTGCCGGGCTTATAACCTCAGGCACTCTAAACGTGGCCAACGGTGGTACCGGGTCGACCTCTTTGGCTCTAAACAATGTGATTTTAGGTAACGGCAACAGCCCCGTCCAAGCCGTAGCACCAGGGACAAACGGTAACGTCCTCACCTCGAATGGCACCACTTGGCAGAGCACGGCCCTCCCACCAAGCATCACGCAGCTCGATGGCGATGCATCGCTGACGGGGTACACCAGTGGTACGGGTACCGTCAGTCTGGCTAGTGTGGCACTTGCAGGCACCGCGACCAAAGTTACCTATGACGTCAAAGGTCGCGTTACGTCGGGCACCTCACTCGCTGCTGCAGATATCCCGACACTTAGCGCGGGCCAAATTACTACGTCGCTGGGCTACACTCCAGTCAACAGCGCCGGTGATTCGCTGAGCGGGGGCCTAAACCTTGGTGCGTTTGACATCACCAACTCCGGCAACATTCAGATGGCCGACTCTAAGACTTTGGCCCTCAGTGCCAATGCCTCCGACCCTGCCGGTCTCCTAGCAGCAGACAAAGGTAAAACCTGGTTTAACTCGACCTCAAACCAAATTAAATACTGGGACGGTGCTGCTGCGGTGGCACTTGGAGTGTCTGGTGCGAGCCTAAGTTCTCTGAATGGCCAGACCGGCAGCACACAGACTTTCGCAGTCCCTGGCACCTCAGGGGCAGCACCAACGTGGTCGTCGTCAGCGAACGCTCATACCCTCAACATCCCGATGGCATCGACCGCCGGGGTCACGGCAGGTCTGCTATCCAACACCGACTACACGGCATTTAGCAACAAAGTGACTAACGTCGCACAAGGCACTGGTATCGCCGTCGCTACTGCAAGTGGCACGGCCACAGTGAGTCTTGCTACCACAGGCACAGCAGGCAACTACGCCAAAGTCACAACCGATGCTTACGGTCGTGTCACGGCGGGCACTAGCCTACTGCCCGCCGATTTACCGCCTTTGAGTGCCGGGCTTATATCCTCAGGCACTCTAAACGTGGCCAACGGTGGTACCGGGTCGACCTCTTTGGCTCTAAACAATGTCATTTTAGGTAACGGTACCAGCCCAGTCCAAGCCGTGGCGCCGGGCACGAACGGTAACGTCCTCACCTCGAATGGCACGACCTGGGTGAGTACGGCTCCCTTCTCCAACTGGACCACATCGGGATCCGATGTTTACCGCTCTAGTGGCAACGTCGGAATTGGAACAACAAGTCCAGGATCCTCATTACATATCGGTGGTAGTGTTGCTGGCCAACAAGCTCAAATCAAATTAGATAACGGCATCGACGGTTCGACGGGATACATAAGCCGTTGGATTGGACGCCTTGAGCTTTTGTCCTCAGATGCGATCGGTTTTGCGACCAATTCGTATGCAGATACAAAAATGTTGATAACAAATTCTGGCTACGTCGGGATAGGGACTACAGCACCGGGCGCTAAACTTGCGATCGGAGGGTCTGCTGGTACCGATGGCATTATGTTCCCAGATGGCACTACACAGACGACAGCTGCGATTTCCTCCGCAGCATGTCCCGCGGGCTTTACATCAATTGAATTCAATTCCAAACGACTTGGTTGCGTACAAAACACAACAAATACGGCGGCGAATTGGTATTTGGCATCGTCGAATTGTTACACGTCATACGGCGGCAGACTGCCAATGTTTCAGGAACTATATATCGCTCTAAACAACTATAATGGACTAGCAAACCGGTTTGTAGCCCGCGAATGGACGGGCGATAGCGATTGGTACGGTGGCTCTTCACCCGGTATGTCGACAATGGAAACGAGCAATCAAAGCAGTACTTGGGCGCCAAATAACAGTTCAAGCTATCGTTGTTGGATACCTGGTAACGGAGCCGGCGCTGGATCTGGCGCAACGTGGGGTTCAGACGGCATCAACGCCTGGCGAAATGCTGGCAACGTCGGTATCGGTACCACAGCGCCGGCTGCCAAACTTGAGGTAGCTGGATCCGTCAAGATCGGTAGTGGTGGCAGCGCCATTAGCATGATTCAGACAGGCACTATTGGCGACTGCACTCCTGGCAACGCTGGGAGCTCGGGGACGGTCACATTCTCAACGGCATTCACTTCGATACCTCGTATTTTTCTGACGATAGATGAGAGCGGGGACAATAACGGCTGCACTGGTATACGGTTGAGCGGGAAGAGCACCACCGCTTTCTCCTGGACTGGATGGGTAGCAGGGAGCAGCTATGCGTGCGACTGTGTGCATTGGATGGCGGTCGGTCCCTAGGTGTTCTTATCCACAATTAAAACGTCTGTCCAAGGTAAGCGACAGTAGTCTAAAAGTTCTAAGCAACCTCGGCTTTAACCTTCATGCTAAGTCCATCGGCCGATAACTGTTCGTTAAGCGCTAGTTCCACAAGGACGGTTCGCGAGTACCCAATTTTATCTGCAATCTCAGCAGCCTTTTTTGCGCTGACAAGCTGACGAGCTTTCTCAATATCACAAAGATTACTCGCTGATATACCAAGTTTCTTAGCGAATGCAACCTGAGTCATACCAAGACTCTCGCGCCATGAACTTAGGAAATTACCAAAAGTCATTGGACCGAGTTTTTTATTAAGCGACGCCTTGCCATGATGTTTTTTTGACTTAGTACTCATGCTTGTTTACCTCAATCACCTCTGCGATGAGTATAGACCCATCGTGACCCTCAATATAAATTGCGCGGTACGCTAGGTTAAGTCTCACCGACCGTTGACCGGCTCGATTTCCCCGAAGGGGTTCATCATGAAAACCTTTAAGCCGACGCACTGCTTGCATACCGTCCCGCTCGACTGCCACTACCCAAGCCCGAAATTTCTGTTGGATAAACTCAGGCAGTCTATCAAGACTTTTATCCTAAGTGCCGTAAAAATCCGTCGTTCACGGCGGAGATATAAGTGTTCTTATCCACATTTAAGACGGCTGTCCAAGGTAAGCGGCAGTATGTCAAAAAGAGCAGCGTGATTGCCACGCTACTCTTTCATGATCGGATCAAAGATTGTGGACTTTAGCCGTCACGTCGGGA
>Ga0194132_10006625_pt1 | contig 17839 bp, 16 predicted proteins | sample TA2KigOf80mmetaG_FD_148612 | JGI IMG/M metagenome (GOLD analysis project Ga0194132, IMG submission 148612) | Freshwater microbial communities from Lake Tanganyika, Tanzania - TA2015054 Kigoma Offshore 80m | ecosystem: Environmental > Aquatic > Freshwater > Lake | place: Tanzania: Lake...
GTCGCTGGGAAAACTTTTGGATCTAGAGTTCGAAAAAAGGCCCGCGCCAATTTTAATTACACCCACTCGAGGAGAGTTGACTAGGACCTCATCGCCGTCAACTTTAAGCGAGTAGAGTGTATTGTTTTCTTTCCCGCTCAGATAAACAGCGCCCCCGGTGTTGCTCATGACGGTTACCACCCGATCGAAGAAAGCGTCCGTAGATGCCCACTTGGTCGGATAGTAGTAAAAATTGTTTGAAACGACTATTTTTTGCTTGCTTGAGTCATACCCTTCACCAACGATATATTTTACTCGGGCAAGTAAAAATTGAGTTAGTGAATCGGGTGATAGGCTTGCAAGACCGATTTTGTTTAGGTCATCCTGGGTAACGTCACTAAAGGTAAGACTATCAATGGTCTGAAGATCTCCGATGAGCAGTTGTTTTTGGTTGTCGGGGACACTCGAGTCAAATTTAATTCCACTGTATTCGCTTTTGTTAAAAAGGCCACAAGAACAGAGTGAAACTGCGATAAGAAAATATGAACCCCAACGCTTCATCATCAAACTTCCCTGGTCGGGTAACACAAGGTGGTCACCCATTTTCTGCGAGGAGCAAACTGCAAGCCGTAGGCCATTAGAAGCAACAGCATAAACCCTTGAAATGAGTGCCGTGTTGTCTTGGTATTCGTCTTATTTTTAGACGGGGGGTGACAAAAAATGCCTTGGGGATATTTTTTAAAATGAAGGTTAGCAGACACTGGTCCTCGGTATTAAAATATAACTTAATCCTAGGGTGCCACTCATGAGTCGATTTCAAATATCTAATTTTAACCGTCCGATAGAAATGGCTGAACTTAAGAGCCTTTTGATGCGAGAAGATCCCACCATTCTAGAACTGGGAGCGCATAATGGTTCGACCACAAGGCAATTTCTAAAGGCATTTGGTTCGGCTTTTGTTCATTGTTTTGAATGCGATCCGCGCCCTTTGAAGAGCCTCAAAAGACAGTTGGTATTCGGAAAGTACTACAATACCCCTATGTATGCCGGTCAAAGAAACATGGAGGAACTCTTCGATATGTTGGGGGCAAACTGGCAGCCTTTAGCCAACTATGAGGGTTATAACTTTTTGGCCGTTAATACAAACCTGAGGAAGGCTTAGCTCACTTAAGGAATTCGATGATGATTTGGCCCTTAAGAAAACTTCCGCGATATGAATTTGGAAGTGATGATATTAAATCCGCGATCGTTCATCATAAGTATGTTTACATTGCTTATGCGGATGGTATGGGTACCCAGTTGTCTTTTCTGGATTTTATTTTGTCGAGACTATACAGATTCGATCACATTACGATCTTGTTTGACATAAGAAAATCCGATTACTTTAGTTTCTACAATGATGGTTTTGATCAAGACCAGTTCAATCAGATAATTCAGTTCAATTCGGCCAGGGTAGTTTCTGATATCCAGAAAATTGACCAAATTTTGGAGGGGGAACCTGAAAAGGTTTTTTCTATCGCTTTTTATCAGCACCCTTTTATGGAGACTTATCTCAAGGAAAAAAACGTGAAGACCCTACCTTGGGACGAATTGGCTCGGCTCAGAAGAGGTTTTAGACCTTTTGATTCCCTTTTACGACCCGGTTCCAAGCTAACGAAAAGCCTAGAAAGAGAGACTCATAAGGCTGACCAAAAGCTTGGGGTACATGCAAGATTGGGAAATGGGGAGAAGCTTTATCGATCTGAAGATCACAATTCTAGCCGTTTGGCGGAGGAATTTATTGAAAGGCTCGACCGGGAATCGGGGCAAATGTTTCTTTGCACCGATACCTTAAGTTTTCTAGAGGAGTGTATTAAAAGGTATGGCTCGAGGGTTTTGCATACGGAACGATTTATGTTCCCCGAGGGGTGTGGTCCTGGCCATTCTGTTTTAGGGTGTTTGCCAGAGCAAAAGAGGATGGTTCTTCACAACAAAAGAAAAGAGCTTGGACCCTACCAACTCATTCACGACGCTTTTTTGGAGATCTTTCTTTTAGGTCTCTGTCAAAGGATCATTGGTAATACCAGTCAATTTAGCTACTATGCTAGAGTTTCTAGAGGGGTTCCCTTTATTGATATAACCCAAAAACGGGGTTTAAATATTTTCTAAAAACTCTCGTTAAAGACAACCGACTCTTTGCTTGCCCCGAACCCTTTTTGGTACTCGGTTACTCTCTTCTCAAAGAAGTTAGTCAAAGGTTGTACGTCTTGCAGAACCATAAAGGGGAAGGGGTTTTTAGCGAAATATTTTTTGTTCATGCCTAATTGAACTAGTCTTTGATCGGCACAGTAACAAAGATATTCTTTCATGAGCTTCGGAGAGAGTCCGCTCACACCGAAGGTTAATACGTCTTCACAAAAGGCCATTTCGACCTCGATGGCCTCTTCGATCATCGCTTCTACTCGTTCCTCCAGTTCCTTGGTGAAGAGTTCAGGATATTCGTTTCTAATCGCTTGAATGGCCTGCATGGCGGCTTCGATGTGCATGGTTTCATCTCTGAAAACCCAGTTAGTAGCTGTCGCAAGCCCGGGTAGGAGCCCCTTATTTCTTAGGAAATAGACATAAGCAAAGCTACCAAAGAAGAACAATCCTTCAACACAAGAGGCAAAACAGATGAGATTTTCAACAAACTGCTGTCTCTTTTGAGTCGAACTCAAGCGGTCCAAATTATTAATTGAGTCCATGTATTTGAAACAAAAGTCTGCTTTGAGTTTAACCGATGGGATATTTTTATAAGCATCAAAGGCTTCGGCCCGTTCGGCTAAGTCTGGCAAATAGTTATCAACCAAAAGCAGATAGGTTTCTACGTGAAGCATTTCATCGAACAATTGTTTGCCCAAAAACATTCGATACTCCGGGCTATTGATGTGCTTGTAGAAATTTAGAACCAAATTGTGGGCCACCAAATTGTCAGCCGTTGCAAAAAAGGCAACTAGACGTTTGACTAAGTGAGCTTCTTTGGGATTTAGTTTGTCTCGAAGGTGTTCGTAGTCGATTGAAAAATCGATCTCTTCGGTAGTCCAAATATTTTTGATTGAGTCCTTATACAGTTTGAAAAATTGAGGATACTGCATTGGACGGAGAGTTAAATTCAGTTCTGGACTGAGTAGCATAAAGTATCCTTATTGACAGGCTTCGCAAGACTCGGGGTTTTCAAGAGAGCAGGCAATAGCTGCTTCAGCTTGAATTTGCGAAACTGTAGTTTTCTTAATCGATGTTTTGGCTCGCGACCGCAAATAGTAAGTGGTTTTAATTCCCTGCTTCCATGCATGCATGTACATAGAGGATAGTTTACCAATAGAGGGCTCCTCAAGGAACAAGTTTAGTGACTGAGATTGGCAGATAAAGGCCGATCTCTCAGCCGCCATATCGATTAAAGTCTTTTGAGAAATCTCCCAGACCGTTTTGTAAAGAGCTCTAATTTCACTAGGAATCTCGGTAATGTCCTGGATGGATCCTTCATGCTCGATGATTTTGGAGCGAATAGCCGGGGTATAAAGACCGAGTTGTTTTAGGTCATTAACGAGATAGCGGTTTACATTAAGGAACTCTCCGCTAAGGGTTTCTCTCTTAAAGAAATTGGAAACCTGAGGTTCGATGCTTTCGTAGCTGCCGACGATAGAAGCAATGGTGGCAGTAGGGGCAATAGCGATTAGTAAACTATTTCTTAGTCCTTGGATTTTAATCTGTTGAGCAAGCTCATCCCAATTGTAATGCAGTTTTGCCATTTGGGGTTGGTGTTTTGTTGCCAACTGAACCTGAAGATCCCCGTCGGCATATCTCGAAGCTTCAAATGCAGGAAATTTCCCCTGTTCTTTGGCCATTGCCATACTGGTTTTAAGAGCATGATAGTAAATAGTTTCAGAAATTTGGGAGGACAAGTCCTTTGCCTCCTGTGAATCAAAGGGAATTCTCATTTTAAAGAAGACATCTTGTAGTCCCATGATTCCCAATCCAACAGGACGCCAGCGCTGATTGGATTTATAAGCTTCCTTGGTTGGGTAAAAGTTGATATCGACAACCTTGTCCAAAAATCGGGTAGCAATATGGGTAACCGACTTGAGCTTTTCAAAGTCAAATTTTTGATCCTTAGTGATATAAGAAGACAGATTGATGCTTCCCAAGTTACAAACAGCCGTTTCGTCTTTCGAGGTGACCTCTAAAATTTCGGTGCAGAGGTTTGAGCTGTGAATTACATTATCTGCTTCGGCAGTTTGCGCGGATCTTAAGTTGGCTTTGTCTTTAAAACACAACCATCCGTTACCCGTTTCGGCAAGCGTTTGCATGATTCTTGAATACAAAGCCCGAGCAGAAACTTTTTTCAACGCCTTTCCGCCTTTTTCATAGGCCTCGTAAGCCTTTTCAAATTTTTCTCCATAACAGTTGGCTAATTCCGTAGCATCACTTGGTGAAAACAGAGACCAATCACCGTCCATTTCAACCCGTTTCATGAAAAGATCTGGAATCCACAGCGCTAAATTCAAGTTGTGAGTTCTTCGCTCTTCGGCACCTGTGTTGTTTCTTAGCTCGAGAAAAGATTCGATGTCGGAGTGCCAGGGCTCAATGTAGATAGCAGCTGCCCCTTTTCTTTTTCCCCCCTGATTGACCGCATGAACTGAGGAATCAAAAACTTTCAAGAAAGGAATAATTCCATTGCTTAAACCATTTGTACCCCGAATTAAGGAGCCGGACGATCTGACCCGGGTCCAGTCGACTCCGAGTCCCCCAGACCACTTAGAAAGTTGGGCGCAATCGGTAATGGTTTTGTAAATTCCTTCAAGACTGTCATTTGAAACCGTTAGCAGATAGCAAGAACTCATCTGAGGGTGTCTTGTTCCCGAGTTAAACAGTGTCGGGGTTGAGGGCAGATACAGGAACTGACTGATGATATCGTAAAACTCTATTGCTTCATTAATGTTTTCAGAAAGACCTAAAGCCACTCTCATGAACATCCACTGAGGCCGTTCGATCAATCTTCTCGTGTGAGGGTGCTTAAGCAAGTAACGATCTACAATAGTTTTTAAGCCAAAATATTCAAAAAGGTCATCTCGTTCATGACGGATCGCAAACTCGATGGATTCGATATCCTGCTTGGTGATACCCAAGACTTTGTCGCTTAAAATACCGTGCTCGGCCGCCCATTTAAGATAGTCTCTGAACGCTGAGTCGCGACCCACCTCTTTTCGAATGTTTTCTGAGAGCATGCGGGCTGCAACTTTTGAATAGTTGGGCTCATCGGCCATCAACATGACTGCTGTCGAAATGGAAAGGTTGTCTAATTCTTCTGTTGTACTGCCGTCGTGCAGTCCCGCAATGGTGCGTTTGGCAATCTCAAGCGCTTCAACATTGTGAATCCCTCGGCAAGCTCTATTGACCGCGTGGAGAATCTTTTCAATTTTTACATCTTCTTTTGTGCCATCTCTTTTAATAACCTGCATCTTGTTGTCCTCTCAGAGCTCTAAATCCAGTGCAAAAATGAAAGAATAAAAGGCCCTCTTCTCACTTTAAGTTTTCTAGAGAAGTTCCCGCCTACTCCGCTTACTCTTTCAAGAGAATGTGCGCTGTTTTTGTTGCCAAAAAAGCGCGAGAAATCATCACTAAGAAAGAAATTAAATAAGGAAAAATTCACTGTCAATTCACTTCGTTTTGACGCAGCTGTTTATGCGTAAGGACAAGGCTTTCGGGGAAGATTGAAAAGGGAAAAAACAGCAACTCCTGGAAGGGAATTTGTTATAACGACACGGACAATTGTAATTGATGATTTATCCGACCAGAGAGCCGCCCATTTGTGTTCCACCTAGCAGATGAAGGTGCAAATGGTACATGGTTTGGCAAGCGTGGTCACCACTATTGAAAACGGTTCTAAAACCGGAACCTGCGATCCCCAATTTAGCAGCGATCTGTTGAGCGGCCCTAAAAAGATTTTGGAATACAACGCCATCATCACCGCTGACATCTAGAACGTCTACCATATGTTTTTTGGGAACGATTAAAACATGAACGGGTGCTTGTGGGCTAATGTCTCGAAAAGCAAAGACATCTTCGTTTTCATAAACCTTTTCCGAAGGTAAGGTTCCAGCGATAACCTTGCAGAAAATGCATTCTTTATTTTTAAATGTGTCGGTAGGGCTTTGCATCTTCGTCTCCTTGAAATAGGTAGAACTTGCCATAAGAAAGAGTTAAAAAGCAACAGAGGAAGTAGAGATCTGAAAGGAATCTTTTTAAGATGAAAAATTGGGAAGATCAACTCAAGAACAAGTTGAATAGCACCTTTTCAATTAAGGAAGAGCTCTCTGGAAGAGCTTCAGTTATAGTGCCGATAGGTTTTCGCAGTGGGGCGGCGCAATATGAAATTTTGCTCACCAAGAGAACTCAAAAGGTAGAGACCCACAAAGGGCAAATCAGTTTTCCAGGGGGTTTTTTTGAAATCTCAGACAAGACACTTCTAGAGACGGCACTTAGAGAGGCCTATGAAGAGGTTGGACTTCAAAGAGAGCGAATTCGTGTGTTGGGGCGTCTAGAACCGGTGGCAACTTTGGGGGGGGTAGTGATCTACCCTTGGGTGGCTCATGTCGATTTCCCTGATGAATTTTTGGTAAATCCTGAAGAAGTTGAGCGGACTGTGTTTTTGTCGCTTGATAGGCTTTTGTCAGAGGGGCTGCAACTGAGAAGTGTGCTGGTCAAGCCGCTTGGTGTGCCCTTTCACGTAGAGAGTCCCGGGATTGAGTGCGATGGCGAACTCATTTGGGGGGCGAGTGCTAAAATTCTTCAGCAGCTCTATTTTTTACTTAAGAATTATTAGTGTCAGTCTCCCAGTAAGCTTAAAAGGAACCGTACATTTTTTACATGGTGATGACCGCTACCTTTTAAGCTTACTGGGAGACTGACACCAGCTAAGCAGCTGACACCAGCTAAGCAGCTAAACTATTTTTTTGTTTTGAATCCTTTGCCAATGAAGAAAATTTCGCGGCTATGTTTTCGAGTACTATCAGGCCGAAGCAATCTCACTTGAGAAAAGTTCGCTTTTAAAAGTTTGTGAAACTCTTCAAAAGATTCTCCCATGAAAAGTTTAACTACAAAGGCGCCCCCCATTTTTAAGTGTTTTTCACAGGTGTGAAAGGCAAGGCTGGCCAATTCAAATGATAGGTAGACGTCTCTGTCATGAACCCCACTGGTTTTAGGAGCCATGTCGCTTAGAACCATATCGACCTTTCCATCCCCGACATAAGGACTGAGATCTACGCTTTCAATCGATTCTTGAAGAAAAATAAGTCTCGGATCTTGAACTTGTATTGGGCTGATATCAACAGCTATAATTTTACTATCAGTTTTGGGGAGCTTTTTTAAGCAGTATTGGGTCCAGGAACCTGGAGCAGCACCCAAATCCAGGACCGTTTTAACGCCTGAAAAAATACGTTCTCTTTTATCAATTTCCTCTAGTTTATAGACCGATCTTGCTTCAAAGTTTTCTTTTCGAGCTTTTTTGGTATAGGGATCGTCATTCCAGTTTCTCATCAGGACTCCGTTGGTGTGGAAAGGTTTTGATAGTGTTTAAAACTGCCTCCTGACATCGACAAATGGCAAAGTGCGAAATCGTAACGGATCGGATCTGATTTAGAAATCTCTCGTAATTTATGAGTGACTATTTCAACTGTCTTCCAGTTGGTATTTTCCGTTCGAATCCACTTCAACTTTTTTAGAGTTTGGACGATGTGGGTGTCCAGAGGAAGCATGAGTTCGCTTGTGCTGATTTGTTTCCATAGCCCTAAATCAACACCATCATTGGGTCGAACAACCCACCGCAAAAACATATTCAATCTCTTGCAAGCACTTCCTTGTTCTGGATCAGAAAGTAAATATTTAAGGTTTCGACTTCGTAGTTTAAGAAATGGTTTTAAATGAGAAGGAAGAGGCTGAACGGTCAAGCCTCGAACAAATTGAGATAATTTTACTTTCATAGGCGCTAATGGGTTGGGATTGGAGTGGACAAAAAAGCCTTCTAAAGACCCTTGAGCTTTTAACGCTCCTCTTACCCAATGAGCTAAAATTTCTATATCGTCTCCTGTGGTAAAGCGATGCTTAAAACCCCTCCAGAGGTCGAGTTTTTCATTCGATTTCAGATAATCTAAGGGATTTTTCCCTAACGGCAGCAATAATTTCTCACCACTTTTCAAAATGGTGGCTACGTTCCCATAAGAAATAAGGGCCACGAAGAAAGCGATGACTTCCCGATCCTTAGGGTTAGCAAAAGGATAGACGAGGGAAATGGGGTCAAGGCGGCTCTGCTTTTCATGATGATAGTCGTTAAAAGCGAGGTCTAGAGCCGCTTTCAGTTTAGCCTGTGGCCTCTGGTTCATGACCGATACCTATAGCGTAAATCTCAAAAAAAATCTTGAGGTAAAAAAACAGCCCAATTTATTTATCTGTTAGCTTTGGCTATAATTCATCTTCCTATTCTTCAGGAGCTAAAAAATGAGACCTTTAATCTTAGCTATCGACCAAGGCACCACTGGAACGACTGCTCTTATTTTTGATGAGAGTTTTCAAGTTTTGGGTAAGGTTAATCACGAGTTTCCTCAACATTTTCCTGAGAGTTCTTGGGTTGAGCACGATCTGAATGAGATCTGGAGTTCGGTTGTAAGCTCTGTCCGAGATGTCCTTATTCAGGCAAAAATTGATGCCAAGCAGATTTCGGCAATAGGCATTACGAATCAACGAGAGACCACCTGTCTTTGGGAAAGGGGGATTGAAGCAAGACCCATTCATCGAGCGATTGTTTGGCAGGATAGAAGAACTCATGAGACTTGTCAGAATTTAAAGAAGCAAGGGCATGAAAAGTGGGTCCACAAAAAAACCGGATTACTCTTAGATCCTTACTTTAGCGGCACCAAACTTCAGTGGCTTTTGAAAAATGTTCCTAAGGCAAAAACAGAGGCTAAGGCTGGCAAACTTGTTTTCGGAACCATTGAAACCTATCTGCTCTATCGAATGACCGGTGGGGCTCACCGAACCGAGCCTTCTAATGCGAGCCGGACCCTTTTGATGAACATAAAGAACTGTCAGTGGGATGAGGAACTTCTTAAGTTGTTTCAGATTCCATCGACGTTACTTCCGGAAATTTGTCCCAACGATACTGAGTTTGGAAAAACTAAGGGCTTTCCTGGCTTACCCGATGATATTCCTATCACAGGTCTAATAGGGGATCAGCAATCCGCTTTGTTTGGACAGGCCTGTTTCTCCAGGGGCACTGCAAAGTGTACTTATGGTACGGGGGCTTTTGCTCTAGTAAATACGGGAAGTACCCCTGTGTTTTCGAAAAATAAATTACTTACGACCGTGGCTTGGAATTTAGGTGGAAAAATAACTTACGGTATCGAGGGCAGCGCATTTATTACTGGAGCTGCCGTTCAGTGGTTGCGTGATGGACTTAGGCTTTTTGAAGATGCTTCAAAAGTCGAAGCTTTAGCAACTTCAGTTTCTGATTCTGATGGGGTTGTTTTTGTTCCTGCTCTTTCTGGAATGGGAGCTCCTCACTGGCTCCCCACAGCTAAGGGACTTATGACGGGAATCAGTCGAAGAACAACCCAAGCTCATATTGCCCGGGCCACACTTGAAGGCGTGGCGTTTCAAGTTCGAGAATTGCTGGACGCTATGGCCAAAGACTACGGGAAGAAGATTCAGTTTTGCAAAGCGGATGGTGGTGGAGCGGCTAACGACTTTATGATGCAATTTCAATCCGATCTTTTGGGCTATCCGATAATTCGATCTAGTGTTCTTGAAACGACTGCGTTGGGAGCGGGTCTTCAGGCCGGACTTAAAATCGGAATTTGGAAAAACCTCGATGAGATCGAGAAGAAGTGGAAATCGGACCGGGTTTACAAGCCACAAATGAAGTCAAAGAAAAGAAAAGCAGAGTCCGAACGTTGGGATAGAGCGATGAAGGCAGTAAGGATATTGACGAAATAGTTAAATTTTATCAGCTAGTTCTTGAACATGGTTGATGGGGATAAGTTCGAGTCCTTTGATGTCATTCAGCTCTTTAGCAACTTTACTTGGAACATAAGCGCGTTTTAGCCCTATTCTCTCAGCCTCTTTAAGCCGTATTCCGGCTTTGGGAACGCTTCGTACTTCTCCCCCCAATCCCATCTCTCCGAAAAAGACCGTTCCTGAGGGAACGGCTCTGCCGGTGTAGCTTGAAATGAGAGCTGCAGCTACTCCAAGATCTATTGCTGTTTCAGTGACTCTTAATCCGCCAGCAATATTTACGTAGACGTCTTGATCAAAGAGTCTAAAGCCTCCCCGTTTTTCGAGGATTGCAACAAGAAGAGAGACTCTATTGGGATCTAAACCCAACGCTGTCCTTCGTGGCATTGCTAAAGCGCTTCCTGAGACCAAAGCCTGAACTTCCACTAAAATGGGGCGGGTTCCTTCGACGCTAGCGACAATAACCGAGCCGGGAACGGTTTCGGGTCGTTCGGACAGGAAAAGTTCCGAAGGGTTGGTAACCTGCTTTAAGCCCTTGCTTGCGATTTCAAAGACTCCGATTTCATTGGTCGATCCAAAGCGGTTTTTAATTGATCTTAAAAGCCGAAATGACTGAGATGAAGTTCCTTCGAAATAAAGAACGACATCGACCATGTGTTCTAGAACTTTGGGGCCGGCAATGGCCCCTTCTTTAGTGACATGGCCCACCAGGAAAGCAGCCAAATTTCGAGATTTTGCTAAAGAAATAATCTCATAAGCACACTCTCTTAACTGTCCGACGCTTCCAGGTTGTGAATCTAAGGCATCACTATAAATGGTTTGAATCGAGTCGATGATAAGAAGCTGTGGAGATACCTTGTCGATATGACCCATGATTTTTTCTAAGGTTGTTTCACAAACCACAAGAAGATTTTCGGTGCTTACTCCGAGTCGTTGAGATCGAAGGGCGATTTGAGAAGCAGACTCTTCACCACTTACGTAGAGAACTTTTTGTTTGTTGCGAGCAAATTGATCGGCAGCCTGGAGAAGGATGGTTGACTTTCCTACGCCAGGTTCTCCCCCTAGAAGAATGGCACTTCCCGGAACAAGCCCCCCCCCTAAAACATTGTCGAGTTCTGACAAATCAGAGGTAATTCTAGGAAAATCTTCTGCAATGATTTCAGATATTGGTTGGGGGTGGGTACTTGAGGCGATAGAGGTCACTCGTTTTTTATTCGAACCCAAACTGCGCTCTTCAACAACGCTATTCCACTCCCCGCATTCTTGGCACTTACCCATCCACTTGGAATATTGCTGGCCGCACTGCTGACATACATAAATAAATTTCTCTTTCATATTAAACTGTTGTGGCCTTACCGATCCTTCAAGTCAAGGGTGTTGGGTTCGCGTTGCGCCATAGATAGTCGCTTTGCGACAATCAAAGAGAATTGATTTTTTAAAGGGTTTCTATAAACTGAAAGTATAGGGCACTTTTCCTCTTAGCAATTTTCGCCCTTCAATTAAATCTCCCAAAAAAAATCTATGAATCAGATTAAATCGGAGCTTTTACGGCTCTTGCGTCGTCGCGATCTTATGCGTGCGGCCTTGTTTGCTGGACACATTCAACACCCATCATTCGATGACTCTTCGTTTTCAGAGAAGATTTTAGAAATGGCAGCTAGGGTCTGGCACAAAACCACGCGGTGCAAATACGACTCTCTCAAAAAGGCCGAAGCGATTAACCATGTTCTGTATAAACTGGAAGAATTCCATGGGAAAAGTGAAAAATTCAAACAGGTCATTGATGACCCTGACAGATATTATCTTCACCGAGTCTTAGATAAAAAAATCGGAAGTCCCTTAGCTCTTACGATGATTTATGCGATTATGGCCGAACAGGTGGGAATTGATTATGAAATATTGGCCCTGCCCTCCTATTACTTGATACGCTTAAAAGATGTTAGTGATGAAATTTATATTGATCCGTTTGATTATGGAAAATTTTTAGGCCAAGAGGATTTTCAAAAAAAGTTCAGATCGGCGATGAACCGAAATCGAATTTTATCCACTAATCTGTTTGAGCGAATTGACTCAAAACAACTTATCGCTCGACTCATGCAGCAACTAAAACACATTTACATTTTGAAAGGCAATGCAGTTGAGGCTCTCCGAGCGGTAGAATTACTGACGTGTATCTTTCCCGAGTCACCCGAACTCACTCGTGATCGGGGAATTCTCTATTGTGAGATGGAATACTTCACCCAAGCAATCAAGGATTTAAAAAATTATCTCAAATCACGCCCCAAAGCTGATGATGTTGCCGAAATCAAAAAACTTACCTCAATGCTCAAAGGCTATCGAGAAATTGTGAACTGACTACCAAAAGGTGTCAGTTTCCTTTTAAGCTTAAAGGGAGACTGACACGCTCATCACTTTTTCTGCAATTTTTTGGGCGGAGAATCCATATTTATCGTAAAGAGCTTCGGGATCGCCGGATTCCCCATAAGTGTCTTGAACACCCAAGCGAACCAATCTTCCATTCCAACCCTCTTCAGCAAGAACTTCAGATACAGCAGTTCCCAATCCTCCCACCACATTATGATCTTCAGTAGTCACAATAAGTTTACAGCTTCGAGCAAGGGTTTTTATCAAAGCTCGATCTATCGGTTTGATAGTGTGAATATCTACAATCCAGGGATTTACGTTGCCCAGAATTTTTGAGGCTTTTAAGCATTCATTCACTGTGCTGCCTGTACCAATCAGAGCAATTTCTTTTCCCTCTTGAAGAACAATGCCTCTTCCACATTTAAAGTCCGAGGTCTGATGGAGAGAGGGTAGCTTTTGTCGAGTCAACCGCAAATAAACTGGCCCTACGTGAGTTGTCGCAAATCGAACTGCCGCCTTGGTAGTTGCATCGTCAGAAGGATTTAAAACGATCATTCCGGGCAAACCGCGCATGACATTAATATCTTCAAGACCCATTTGAGTGTATCCGTCATCGCCGATGCCTAGCCCACTATGAGTTCCAACAATTTTTACATTGGCTTTAGAATAACCAACCGAAACTCGGATAGTTTCGTATCTTCCTGCCACAAAAGCTCCGAAGCTACAGCAAAATGGAATTAATCCCGTAAAAGAAAGTCCTGCGGCGGTGCCTACCATGTTGCTTTCGGCAATTCCCATTTGGAAAAAACGATCCGGAAAAGCCTTTGCAAAAAGAACACTTTTGGTACTTACAGAAAGATCAGCATCAAGAACAACTATTTTAGGAAACTCACTTGCAAGGTCTCTGATAGCTTCTCCAAAGGAATCTCGGGTGGCTTTGTCTTTAGATTTTGTTAAAGAGGGAGCACTCATGACTTATATCCTCCACTGAGATCAAGAAGGGCTTGCTCAAGCTGTTCCTTATTGGGGGCCACCCCATGCCAAGAGATGGAGTTTTCCATAAAAGAGACACCTTTGCCTTTGACCGTTTTGGCTACAATTAAAGAGGGGCGTTCGGTTTCTTGCCGGGCCTTTTCAAGGGCTCCAATGATTTGAGAAAAATCATGTCCGTTAATTTCCTGAACCGCCCACTTAAAAGCGCTCCATTTGTCAGCTAAGGGTCTTAAGTCCATCACTTCATCGACGTGGCCATCAATTTGTCCGTTATTGTGATCTATGAAAACTATTAGATTATTGAGCTTGTACTTGGGGGCCGAAAGAGCGGTTTCCCAGACTTGTCCTTCTTGGGTTTCTCCATCTCCCATCAAACAAAAAACTTTTGAATCTTTCTTTTGTAGTTTGAGGCCTAAAGCAATTCCCTGAGCAATGGAGATTCCTTGACCCAAACTTCCCGTCGAGGCTTCTACGATGGGGAGTAACACTCTGTCCGGGTGTCCCTGAATTCTAGAATTAATTCTTCTCAGCGTGGAGAGTTCAGACTTAGGAATGATTTCTCTTTCAGCAAGCACAGCATAGAGGGCCGGAACGCCATGTCCTTTCGAAAGAATAAAACGATCTCTGTCCTCCCACATGGGTTCGCTTGGATTGCTTCTCATTTCATGAAAGAAAAGAGTCACGATGATGTCGATTGCCGATAGGGATCCTCCGGGGTGCCCACTCCCGGCTTTCTCAAGCATTTCAAGGATATCGACTCGGCACCGAGTCGCAATTTCTTTAAGTTTTTCATGAGGAAGTCTTTGGGGAAGTTTAGAGTCTAACATGGTCAGCGTTATAGCCGCTCTAGACCGCATAAGCAACTGTTGGGATACATCTTGCACGCCAAAGAAGTTTCAGTTAGAACCACCGCATTATGAAAACCTTTTTTGGCCTTTGTTCACTATTAAGTGCGGCGCTATTCGGCGTGAGTGTTCTCTATGGTTTGCAAGGAGTTCCTAACCACATGTTGTGGGGGCTTGGAGCTTCGATTTTTGCAGCTTCTCTTCACTGTTTGGTTTTCGCTATTTTTACCGGTTCGGGCAAGGACACAAGGTTGTTGGTCGAGGATCTTAGTTTAAATAAAGAATATGTGAAGCGAACCAAAGCCTTTAAAAAAGAGGTTTTTCCCCCTGCTCTTTACGCAATTTTCTTTTTATTGATTTTAACGACTCTAGGAGGGGCGGCTTCTAAGGCCGGTGCAGTTTGGGTGAGTTGGGTTCATGGGCTTTGGGCGACTTTTACTATTTTTTACAATCTTAAAACCTATTGGTTAGAGTATCGAGCTATAGGAATTAACAGTGAAATTTTAAAGGACCTCAATTTCAAAGCCGGCCAAGTGGTAAATCAACTTAAGTCTGAGACCACGGAGTTTACTCCTGGTTCGGAGCCGCAGAAGGTTGCCGATTTAGAATGGGGAACCCATGTCTATGCCTTTGGACGGTTCTTGGGGTTTCTGAGCTGGAATACTTGGTTGGTCTATTTGTACTTCAGATTTATCATGGGGGACTTAAGAACGCCCATATGGCCCTTTGTTGTTATGAGTGGAGTTTTGTGGGGCGGGGGATGGTTTTTGCGAACTCGGTACCAAGAATTCAAACTTAATTATCAGTCTTAAGTTATCCGGTTTTTTGGTTGTCTTCTTTCGTTAGCTTTTTTTCCTGAGATTGTAAGGTGTTCATCAAATTATCAATGCTTGCGCTGAGTTGTTTTTGATTGCTCTGCGCTTTTTTAAACTCGTTTAAGAATTGATACAGAACATGATGATCTTTCGGATTTTCAGCTAGGGCTTTTGCAAGCCGGATAAAAACATCATAAGGCAGCCTTGAGAGCCATCGCTTTGGTAAATGTCGATTAGCGGAGAGAATGGATTTGATCGCACTATTGAGAGGCAAGGTATTTAATCTGACATAGGTGGGAGCAAAAAACTTGAAAGCATTGTTCAATTCGGCATCACTGGGAGCCTGAGGTTGCGAAGCGAGGGAGTGACAAAGTCGCCGTTTTAGAAAATCATTGTAGCGATTGATCTGTAACAAGCCCAACCAGGTTTGGAGTTTCGTTTGGTGGCTTCCGAGATTGCCGCGAATAAAAAAATGCCAATAAACATATTCAGCTCGGGTTTGTAAGAAGTTTGGCCACCGTAAAACTAAGCGATAAAATAGAGCGAGAAAGATGCCACATGTGAAGCCCACAACATGAGCGACGTGATCGATACTATCAACTCTGCTTGGAAAAAACTGGGCTGCTGATAAGATAAGCTCCAATAAAATAACATCAACAAAAAAAAACCAGGAAGTTCTGAGAGACACAAAGCCCCTTCGAATGGGTAGCCAGAAGAAGTATTGCGTTCGAAATCGAAAGTTGAAAATATAATAAGTCCCCATTAGAGCAAAAAGACCCGCACTAGCGCCTACATGGGGAATAAAATCAGAGATCTGTTGAGACGTAATCACGCTGGACCAGAGCCCCAGAGTTCCTCCAACTAAAAACACCAGGAGGGTGCTAAGAAACGGCATGAACGTCGTGCAGATGCGAATGCCAGCGAAAAGGCCTATTGAGTTAAGCAAAAGATGAGTTGGGGATCCGTGTATAAAGTTTGCCTTAAGAAGGCGCTCAAAGTTCCAATCAGCTTTCGCAGGTGCTACGGCCAAAAGTGGTCGCAGGGATAAGTAATGCTCCGCTTTGGCATCGAGGTGCTGACTGGAGGAATTTCCCGAGCCCAATGAAGTTTCCACTGATTCGACATAGTCGTTATCAGCCTTGAGAATGTCTTTAGTCGAAAGATAACTTAAAAGGATGAAACCCACCATTATTAGTGATGGCCAGACTTTTGGTTTTAGTACTTGAGGAACTTCGGGATTAATTGGAACCAGAAGGATCATTTCACACCGTGAACTTTCTTGACACAACTACGTGTGAGAATGTCGTGATAAGCTTGTCGGTCCTTGTTGAGAGGGATAAGAAAGTAACTCAATCCGAAACTAAGGCAGGCCGAAGTTCCCGCAATAAAAAATCTGAGCAGAGCCATCTGTTGTGTTAATTTTCGTCCGTGTTGCCCTAAAACCCGAAGGCCCATGAGTAGCTTTCCCGGCGTTCCTCCCGAAAGAGTGGTGGAAACGATGTAATAAAAATAAATAAAGAGGAACTTGAGACTTAGCTCTAAAAACAGAGTTACTTCATTAGAGTGATTAGAAATATAAGAGTAAAGGTTTCCCAAACCGGATTTGGTTGCGGAGTGATTTTGGAGACCCACCAAGAACATATTCAGGGCTTTGTTGGAATTCTGTAGACCACTGATTGCTAGATAGGTCAAAATTCCATCGACGACAGTCGAGGCTAACCGAATCGGAAATTCAGCGTTAGGGCAATTTTTTAAGTGAGCCTCTTCAGCCTTTTCAAGTTCTTCCACTATTCGGGGAGGGAAATTTGGTTGCGCGGGTTCCATAAGATTATGCCACTTGTTTTTGGTGTTCCGACCTTTTGTTTAGATCCAAAGTTACAAGCTCTTCAACATCGTCAATAACCTGTTCGAGGTAGCTTTCCGTTAAGGGGCGGTTGAAGTTGTTTGAATGGGCTTTGATTCGATCAAGACGGAAAAGCCTAAAAGCCAATTCAGTTGTGTTAAGCCCATTTAGTTTGGGGTTGGTGGCCTCTAAAGACAGTGGCCCAGCCCCTAAGATTTGGGGGCCCCAGAAATAAAGAAAGGCGGCTAATTCAAAAACGGAAGGATGTAAACATTCGAGGGTCTGAGTTAGAGTTAAGTACTTAAGACAGTGAAGAGCAGCCAACCGCGGAAATTTTCCTTCAAATAAAAAGGACGAGAACTCCTTTTCGTCGGAATCAATTTTTGCGTTCGTAATCTCATTAAACTTGAATTGTCCCTGAATTAAAAGGGTCTCAATTTTTTGTTGTCGAGTGGGCCAGATCTGACTCAGGGGTTCTTTTAAAAGATTAAATACTTTGGCTTCACTTGCACAAATTAAACAATGGATGGCAACTCTTTGAGCCGCTTCATTTGAAGTGTTTAAGACTCGAGAGTCTCTTTTGTCTTTGAGAAAATAGGCGATGTTTTTGTAAGCTGAACTTAAATCTAAAATATCTCCAGGGTTTTGAAATTTTGTTTCTGCTTCGAAGTGAGGGACGGAATTTTCCTCTGACGAGGTTGAGGCGATGATCTCTAATTCAGGGCTGGAGTTGGCAAGCGAAGAGGCATTTTCGACAACAAGGGTCTCGCTAGGTTCCGGTGTGGACTCAACAGGAAGGGCTTCATCTAATGATAAAGAAGAAATAGTCTCTAATAAGGGATTTAAATTCGTAACGGACTGCTCATCGATCTCTAAGTTTAGATCTTTAATAATTTCTTGAGCTTTTGTTTCACCAACAGAGATGGGTTCGACGGGCTTAGGGGTTTCCAATAAACAGAACAAATCTTTTAAAGGTC
>Ga0194132_10006626_pt1 | contig 17837 bp, 16 predicted proteins | sample TA2KigOf80mmetaG_FD_148612 | JGI IMG/M metagenome (GOLD analysis project Ga0194132, IMG submission 148612) | Freshwater microbial communities from Lake Tanganyika, Tanzania - TA2015054 Kigoma Offshore 80m | ecosystem: Environmental > Aquatic > Freshwater > Lake | place: Tanzania: Lake...
GAGATCGTTGGCATCCTCGTAGCCGCAGGCGATCGCCAGGAGGCGGGCGAGCGGGTGTATCACGCGCGCACCGTCGCGCCGATCGGCGATCAGGGCCGCAAGCCTGTCCGCCAGACCGAGACGGCGCCCGGCCTGGGCCAGTACCATCACCCCGCCGTCGGAGCTGATGCGCCCGCCGTCGAACGACGCGCTCATCTTCTTGCGCCCGACGCTTGGCAAATCGCAGGAGCGTTCTCTATCGTCGGCCATGGCGGGCGTGGCGCCTCCCTGCTCTCGTGAAGGACCGGCTTAGACAACCAAATCCTGAACGAAATCAGTGAGCTATGCTACACCCGCCGCACCGATACGGCCCGCGTCACGAATAATCCAGGCTAGGTTGCCGAACCGCAGTCGGTTCGGTGATTCTAGGTTTGCGTATGGAAGGGGTTGGGTGGCATTGTCGTCATCGGGAAGAGAAGAGCTGTGCAATCCGGTGATTGGAAGGGCAGTGCCCCCTCACTTGCTGGCTTGAGGGGAGGACGTATATCTCATCGTACCGCTCAGCCATCGGGCAGCCGAGGCTAAGGGGCGATGGGAACTCGGGCCTAACAGGTTTGACGCCATTGTTGCTTGTACTTGGCTAGATGGAGCGGAGAGGAGCATTCACATGCTGCGGCTCGTATCGAATACCCAGACCACGTTCTACTCTTTGCAGAACCACATGAAGCGGCTGGCGCGTGACACCAAGGGCGCGACCGCCATCGAGTACGGCCTGATCGCCGCCGGCGTCGCCGTGGCCATCATCGCCGCCGTGTTCGCGCTCGGCGAAGAACTCACGTCCTTCTTCGGAAGCGTGAAGGACACGTTGAACGCAAAGAAGCCAGGATAACCGCCGCATCGACGGGCACCGGCAGCCGCCGGTGCTCTTGCGGGGCTTGGAAGCGCGGCCAACTGGCCGCGCTTTCTCTTTGACGCCAAGCGAAGCAAGCTCTCGCGATGCTCGAATCGGCAGCCATTCACGCATTGTTCGCCGGCCTGTTCGCGGCGCTGATGTTATGGGCGATCGTCAGCGACGCCCGCCGCTTCGAACTGCCGAACAGCCTGTCGCTGGTTCTGCTGGCGGGTTTCATCGCGATGGCGGCGGTGGAACCGTTGGCTTGGCGACAGATCGGCTGGCACCTGGCGACCGGCACCGCGGTATTCGCCATCGGCGTCGCATTGTTCATCGCGCGGCTGTTCGGCGGCGGCGATACCAAGCTGCTGGCGGCGATCGCGGTCTGGTTGGGGCCGCAGCGTTTTTTTCTCTTCCTGTTACTGATGTCACTGGCGGGTGGCGCCTTGGCGCTAGCTCTCTTGTTGTTCCGCCGCCTGCCTTTGCCTGCGTTCTTCTCGCGCTGGCAGTGGCTTAAACAAATGCATGCGCGGACCGGCGAAGTCCCCTATGGCGTGGCCATGGGCCTTGCCGGGCTGGCGGTGCAGGCGGGCAGCCTCGCGCCGGCTTGATTCGGGAAGTCGGCGGATGGTGTTGCCGGATTCCCGCCATGCTTCAAAGAGAGCCTGAAAGCATCCACCCTAACATATTGATCTTATTGACGCCACTTGCATCCGCTTGGATAATGCGTAACGGATCGTTGGTGATTCGTGGCCGCTTCAGCAAGACCTCCAACTAGGGAGACAGTCCCGTGAATGCCGGTCGAATCGTATTGCTGGTTACCGCCCTGGCGGTTACCGGCCTCACTGCCTTCCTGGTGCGCGGCTATCTGGCCCGGCAAACCGTCCCCGCCGTGGTGGAGGTCAAGTCGTCCGCCAGGGCCGAGGTGCTGGTCGCCAGCAAGGACTTGCCCGCGGGCACCGTCCTCGCGGCCGACAGCGTGCGCTGGCAGGGCTGGCCAGAAGATTCTGTTAACGAGAACTACCTTACGAAGAACAGCGCGACCAAGCGCGAGGAGCTGGTGGGCGCGGCGGTCAAGCGGGCGGTGCTGGCGGGAGAGCCGATCACGGTGGCCAAGGTGGTGCTGAAGCCGAAGGATGCGGGGTTCCTCGCCGGCGCCCTGGGGCCCGGCATGCGGGCCATGACGATCAAGGTGTCGCCGGTCACCGGTGCCGCCGGCTTCATCCTGCCGGGCACCCGGGTCGACGTGCTGCTGACACAGCAAATCCAGTCCGAGCTGCCTTCGGGCGGCACTGCCCGCCGGGTGGTCAGCGAGACCGTGCTGGACGACGTGCGGGTCATCGCCATTGACCAGAAGGTCGCCGACCTGGAGGCGCAGGCCAAGCTCAGCGACACCGTGACCCTGGAGGTGACGCCGAAACAGGGCGAGATGCTGGCCGCCTCGCTGGAGATGGGCAAACTGTCGCTGTCGGTGCGCAGCCTGGTGCGCAACGCCGAGGTCGAGGCCCGCGCGCCCTATACCCGCGACGAGGAAGTCAGCCGGTTCTTGGGCAAGAGCAGCGCGCGGACCGTGCGCATGCTAATCGCCGGGCGCGACCTGCCGGCGGGCGCCCTGTTGCGCGACACCGACCTCGCTTGGCTGCCGCTACCGAACGGCACGCCGACCGACGAATATGTCATCGAAGGTCAGCCGAGCGCCGCCGGGCTGCGGGGCGCGCTGCTCAAGACCGCGGTCAAGAGCGGCGAGAGCCTGCGCGGGCAACAGCTCATCCGACCGGGCGAGCAGGGGTTCATCATGGCGGCCCTGGGGCCGGGCTTGCGCGCGGTCAGCGTGGCCATCACCCAGGTCAGCGGCGTGTCGGGCTATATCGGGCCGGGCGACCGGGTCGACGTGATCATGACCCACCAAGTGAACGATACCAGCCAGGCACCACCGCTGAGCCCGCGCCGGTTCAGCGAGACGGTGGCGGAGGATGTACGCCTGTTGGCGCTGGAGCAGAGCCTTGACCCGGCCACCGGCAAACCGGTGGTGGGACAGACGGCCACCTTCGAGGTGACCCCGCGCGAAGCCGAGACCCTGGCGCTGGCGGCTGCCATGGGCCAACTCAGCGTGGCCTTGCGTGGCGTTCCCTCCGGCAGTCCACGCGCGCCCGGAGACGAAATCTACACGAGCGACCTGTCGATCTCGAACGCGGTCGCCGATTTTCTGGTGTTCGGCACCCGCGCGGCGCCGCAGGTGGCGATGCGGTTGGGCAATGGTGCGGTCTCCAATGTCTCGATCGGCGGGCAGTCCCGCAGCGTGCGGGTCTATCGCGCTGTCACCCCTTCGACGGTCCTCGTGTCTCCATGAACTCACTCGTCAGTGGGCTTGGGCGTTTCGGGCTGGCCGGTGTCTTGGCACTGGCCGGGCTCGCAGGCATGGCCGAGGCCCAGTCGCGACAGCCGCAACGGGCGGCCCCTGCCGTCATCGAGGCCAACCAACCGCCGCCAGTCAGCGAGATCACGCCGCTGGAAATCACCGAAAGCGGCGCCGCCCGGCATCTGCAGTTGCCGCTCGGCAAGGCGCGCATCGTCAGACTGCCGGCCGACGTGCGCGACGTGCTGGTGGCCGATCCGGCGATCGCCGACGTCGTCCTGCGCACGCCCCGCATCGTCTATCTGCTGGGTCGCGACACCGGTGCCACCAACGCGTTCTTTTTCGATGCCAAGGGCAAAGAGGTGCTGCGGCTCGAAGTGCATGTCGATCTCGACACCGCTTCGGTCCAGCAGGCCTTGACGCAGCTTCTGCCCGACACTTCCGTCAAGGTTACCGCTGTCAACCGCAATCTGTTCCTGAGCGGCTCGGTACGCTCCGCGGTGATGTCGGAGAATGCCCGCCAGATCGCCCGCCGGTTCGTGACCGGCGACGAGAACGTCGTCAATCTCCTGGCGGTGGTCGAAGACCAGCAGGTCTTGCTGCAGGTACGGGTGGCGGAGGTCTCGCGCACCGTGCTGAAGGAACTGGGCGTCACCTTCCAGGACCAGTTGGGCGCGCTCGGCAACACCCGCAATTCCGCCGGCAACCCCTTCACGACCATTACCTCGCTGAATTACGCCAACCGACTGGCAACCTTCGCCGGCACCTTGGCGCCGCGGTTCGTGGCCAACTCCTTTGCCTTCGATCGCGGCGACGGCGACGTGCTGACGCTGACCATCAACGCGCTCGAGCGCAACGGCCTGATCAAGACGCTTGCCGAGCCAAACCTCACGGCCGTCTCCGGCGAGACCGCCAATTTCCTGGCGGGCGGCGAGTTTCCCATTCCGGTCGCGGCGGACAACGGGCAGATCGCCATCGAGTTCCGATCGTTCGGCATCGGCCTCAACTTCACCCCCATGGTGCTGAACGCCGGGCGCATCTCCATGCGCATCTCGACCGAGGTGAGCGCGCTGTCGCAGTCGGGCGCCATCACGTTGGCCACCATTTCGGTGCCCGCGCTGACCGTGCGGCGGGCCGAATCGACGGTCGAATTGCCTTCCGGCGGCAGCCTGATCATCGCCGGGCTGATCCAGGACAATTTCGCCGCCACGATCGACGGCATTCCCGGCTTCAAGGACCTGCCGATCCTCGGTCAGTTTTTCCGCAACAACAGCCTGACGCGCACCGAGAACGAACTGGTGGTGGCGGTCACGGCCTATCTGGTGCGGCCGGTCGAACGGCAGGCCATGCTGCTGCCGACCGACGGCTTGCCGCCGCCCAGCGACTACGACCTCTATGTGCTGGGCCGCCTGCACGGCATGTATGCCAAGCCCGGCAGCCCTTCGGCGCCGACCGCCCTGAAGGGGCCGATCGGCTATATCCTAGAATAAGCGGAGCTCGCCCATGCGACTGTCTCATTCCCGCCTGATCGCGCTTCTGGCCGGCGGCCTGCTATCGCTCACGCTCGCCGCCTGCGACCACGCGAGCAATACCGAGCAGCATGCGACCAATCTGGAGCGCAAGCACCCGATCGAAGTGACCAGCCGCTGGATCAGCCAGCCGATCGAAGTGGAAACCCGCACGGTCACACTGCCCGCGCACACGGCCGAGCAGGTGCGCCGCCTAGGCACGGATTTCCTGCGCAACGGCGGCGACATTCTGGAGATCAGCGTCAGTGACGCGGCCGGCGGCCGAGCCACCGCCATCCATCGCGCCGAGATGATCAAGACGGAGCTGCTGAGGATGGGCCTGCAGCAGAACGAAATCGCCGTCCGCGTCGCGCCCATCACCGAGGCGGGGCCGGTGATGCTGAGCTACGAGCGCTTCAGCCTGGTGCTGCCCGAATGCGGCAACTTCTCGGGCCAGCCATCCTTCAATTTCGAGAACAAGGTCTATCCGAATTTCGGCTGTTCTGTGCGCCGCGACCTGGCGCAGATGGTGGCGAACCCGGCGCATCTGAAGCAACCCAAACCGCTGGCCGCCAGCGACGCCGAGCGGCGCGGCCGGGCCTTGCGCAACTACAGGCTCGGGGCCGTGACGGATTCGGCACTGTCGGAACAGCAGCGTGGCGGCTCGCTGAGCGATGTCGGGACGCGTTAGGCAAGAGCGGGCGGCATGCGACAACCCCTGGCGAAGTCGGGCTGAGCCATTCTCAAGGTCAACATCAACGCCTGGGTCCTGGACGACGCTTCGCTGAAGCTCGTCCAGGAGGGCCTGGCGGATCACAAACTGTCCAAGTCGACCGTCCAGGCGCGCACCGGCGGCCTGGAGGCGGCGCTGGCATTCTATCGCGACAACCCGACGCCGAATCTGATCATCCTGGAAAGCAATGCTGAACCGCCGCAACTGGTGCAGCAGATCGACCAGCTGGCGGAAGTATGCGAGGCCGGCACCAATGTCCTGGTGATCGGCGCGGCCAACGATGTGGGGCTCTACCGCGAACTGGTGCGGCGCGGCGTTGGCGACTATCTGATCAAGCCGATCGCCCCTCGCCAACTGCTGGACGCGGCCTGCAACATCTTGGTCGATCCCAACGCACCGCCGATGGCGCGGCTGATCTGTGTCATCGGCAGCCGCGGCGGTTGCGGCGCCAGCACGATCGCGCACAACCTCGCCTGGCATCTCGGCCACGACTTCGAGGACGAGGTCGTGCTGATCGACATGGACATTACCTTCGGCACCGCCGGCCTGGCTTTCAACGTGGAGACGCCGCAGGGCGTGCATACCGCGCTGGCCGATCCCGACCGCCTCGACGCGCAGCTACTGGAGCGCTTCCTTGCCCGCTACGACGACTATGTCCAGCTGCTGGTGGCGCCGGCCAGCCTGGAGGCCGAGGAGAAGATCTATACCGGCGCCCTGGAGCGGCTGCTCGATCTGGTCCGCCGACGCGCCGCGTTCGTGGTGATGGACCTGCCGCACCGCTGGGCTCCCTGGACCCAGCAGGTGCTTCTCGACGCCGACGAGGTGGTGCTGGTCAGCACGCTCGATCTGGCCGGCTTGCGCGACACCAAGAACCTGATCGACCGGCTGAAGGCGAAGAAGGGCGATACCGCTGGCGCACGCCTGGTGCTGAACCACGTCGGCGCCTTCAAGAAGACCGAACTGGGCGCCAAGGAGTTCGAAACCACGACTGGCCTGAAGGCGGCGGTCACCATCGCGCACGACCCCGCGCTGTTCGGCACCGCCGCCAACAACGGCCAGATGGGCGTCGAGGTTAACGCCAAACACCGTGCGGTCGAGGCGCTGAAACAACTCGCGATCACCGTCAGCGGCCGGCAGCCGGTAGCGAAAAAGCAAAGCTTTCTCGCTAAGCTGCTGCAGTTCACGCTCGAGCCGGGCTTCGGCAGGGCCCCGAAAGGCAAGGCAAGCTAGCAATGTTCGGCAAGCGCACCGGCACGCCCGCGCCTGCGGCGAAGCCGCCGCCGCCGGCCAGTGCTCCGGAGCCACTTGTCGCGGTTGTCGAAGCGCCGGCCAGCCCCGCGGTCCGGGAGATCGCGGCGGAAACGGCCACGCTGTTTGGCGGCACCGACCAGAGATACGCCGAGGTCAAGCAGAAGATCTTCGCCGCGCTGGTCGAGGCGGTCGACCTGACCGCGCTCGGCAAGCTGAATGCGACGCAGGTACGCGAGGAAATCGCCGACATCGTCGGCGAGATCATCGCCATGCGGAGCATTGTGCTGAGCGCCACCGAGCAGCAGAAGATCGTCGGCGACATCTGCAACGATGTGCTGGGGCTGGGGCCGCTGGAGCCGCTGGTGGCGCGCGACGACATCGCCGACATCATGGTGAATGGCGCCGAGCGGGTGTTCATCGAGACCGCCGGCAAGGTGCAACTGACCGACATCCGGTTCCGCGACAATGCGCAGCTCATGAACATCTGCCAGCGCATCGTCGCCGCGGTCGGACGCCGGGTGGACGAGGCGAGCCCGATCTGCGATGCGCGGTTGGCCGACGGCAGCCGCGTCAACGTCATCGCGCCGCCCTGCGCCATCGACGGGCCGGCGCTGACCATCCGCAAGTTCAAGAAGGAAAAGCTCACGCTCGCCAAGCTGGTGAGCTTCGGCAGCATTTCGCCGCAGGGGTCCAGGCTGCTGGAGGTGATCGGCAATTGCCGTCTCAACTGCATCGTCTCCGGCGGCACCGGTTCGGGCAAGACCACACTGTTGAATTGCCTGACCGCCTATATCGACAAGACCGAGCGGGTGATCACCTGCGAGGACACCGCCGAGTTGCAGCTTCAGCAGCCGCATGTCGTGCGCCTGGAAACCCGCCCGCCCAACCTGGAGGGCGCCGGCCAGATCACCATGCGCGACCTGGTGCGGAACTGCCTGCGCATGCGTCCCGAACGCATCATTGTCGGCGAGGTGCGCGGCTCGGAAGCGTTCGACCTGCTGCAGGCCATGAATACCGGCCACGACGGCTCGATGGGCACCATTCACGCCAATACTCCGCGCGAGGCGATCAGTCGTATTGAGAACATGATCGCGATGGGCGGCTTCACCCTGCCGGCCAAGACCGTGCGCGAACAGATCGCCAGCGCGGTGCACGTCATCGTGCAGGCGGCCCGCTTGCGCGACGGCAGCCGCAAGATCACGCACATCACCGAAGTGCTGGGCATGGAAGGCGATGTCGTGACATTGCAGGATTTGTTCACCTTCGAGATCTACGGCGAAGATTCGAGTGGGCGCATCGTCGGCGAGCACAAGCCGAGCGGACTGCGCCCCAGCTTCTGGGATCGGGCCAAGTATTTCGGCAAGGAACGCGAGCTGAGCGAAGCGCTCGGCACGTAACTCCAGGCAGGGCAGTCCATGGACCTCAATCTGGTCATCATACTGGCGACGATGCTGGCCACGACCACGCTGGTCGTAGCCGGCTATGCCGTGCTGGCACCGCAATTCAAGGCGCGCGCGCGCCTGCGCCGGCGCATCGCCTGGGCGGCCCGGCACGAAGGCGCCCAGGCCGACAGCGACCGACAGCAGCGTGGAGGCGGCCGCAAGCGCGAGATCCAAAGCCGCCTGAAGGAAGCCGAGACCAAGAAGTCGACCAAGCAGACGTTTTCGCAGCGCTTCCGCAACGCGCTCAGGATGGCCGGCCTGTCGATGTCGCTCGGCCAGTTTTTCCTGATGTGCGGCCTTCTGTCCCTGGTAGTGGCCGGCATCTACCTGGCGATGGGCTATCCGGCGATCGGCGCCGTGCCGGCGGCCATCGCCGGCGGCTTCGGCCTGCCGCGCTCCGTCGTCGGCTGGCTGGGCAAGCGGCGCGTCAAGCAGTTCACTTTGCGCTTCGCCGACGCGGTCGACGTCATTATCCGCGGCATTCGCTCCGGCCTGCCCGTCCGCGAGTGCCTCAACATCATCGCCCGCGAAAGCCCCGAGCCGATCTCCGGCGTGTTCCGCGAACTGGTCGAGGCCCAGCGCATCGGCTTGACGCTGGACCAGGCACTGGCCCGGGCACTGGAACTGATGCCGACGCCGGAGATGAAGTTCTTCACCATCGTGCTGTCGATCCAGCAGCGGACCGGCGGCAACCTGGCGGAAACCTTGCAAAACCTGTCCAACGTGCTGCGCGCGCGCAAGCGCATGCAGGACAAGGTCCAGGCGCTGTCCTCGGAAGCCAAGTCCTCGGCCATGATCATCGGCTCGCTGCCGTTCATCATGACCGGGCTGCTGTGGCTGGTGAGCCCCGATTACATCGCCCTGCTATTCACCGACAAGCTCGGCACCTACATGATCCTGGCTGGCCTCACCTGGATGAGCATCGGCGTCATCGTCATGAAGCAGATGATCAGTTTCGAGATATGATCGACACCTTGCTGGAAACACCCAACCTGATCATGCTGCTGGCGAGCGTGGGAGCGTTTCTCACCATCCTCGCCTTCGGCATGCCGCTGATCGAACGCGACACCTTCACCAGCCGGCTGAAGCTGGTGGCGCGCCGACGCGAGGAACTGCTGGCCGCGCAGCGCGCGCGGCATGGGCCGCAGCGATCGCGGCTGCGGCAGCATCAAGTCAGGGGCTACGTCCGCACGATCGTTGACCGCTTCCGGCTACTCGACCCGCGCAAGAGCCAGAGCCTGAAGGACACCCTTGCCTCGGCCGGGCTGCGCGGCAACGGTCCGCTCTATACGTACACCTTCTTCCGTTTCGTGGCCCCGCTCGGTTTCACAGCAGTGACGGCGCTCTATTTCTTCCTGTTGGCGAAGACCAACCTGGACCTGGTCGCCAAGCTGGCCATCTGCTTCGGCGCTGCGTTCATCGGCTTCGTTCTGCCCGGCATTGTGCTCTCCAACCTGGTGCAGAAGCGCCAGCAGAAACTGACCCGCGCCTTTCCCGATGCGCTCGACCTGATGGTGATCTGCGTCGAGGCCGGCCTGTCGATGGAGGCCGCGCTCCACCGGGTGGCCGATGAAGTGGCCGACAACAGCCCCGAACTGGCCGAGGAGATGTCGCTGACCACGGCCGAACTGGCCTTCCTGCCCGACCGGCGCGCGGCACTGGAGAACCTGGCCAAACGCACCGGCCTGCCGTCCATCCGCTCGCTGGTCACGGCGCTGACTCAGGCCGAGAAATACGGCACCCCGGTCAGCGTGTCGCTGCGAGTGATTTCTCAGGAGCAGCGCGAGGAGCGCATGTCCAAGGCCGAGCGCAAGGCGGGCGCCCTGCCGGCGCAGCTCACCGTGCCGATGATCGCCTTCTTCCTGCCGGTGCTGTTCATCGTGTTGATCGGGCCGGCGATCATCAAGACCCTACAGACGATCTAGCAACCGGCACGCCAACGCGGCGATCAGCCCCCGACCTTGTTCGGTTCGGGCACGCGCGTCACCAGGCAACGCGCCTTGCGCTCGCTCAGCCGTTGGCAGACCGCGTCAGCAGCGTCCTTGCTCGGCAGCTTCTCGCTGACGATGCGGTAGAACTGTCCGCGCCCGTTGACCGTGGCGCTGGCGACCGAAAGCTGGAGCCAGCCGATCACGTCGTCGAACTGCTTGCGCAACGTCCCAAGCCCGCGCTCGGCTGCCTGTTGCTCGGCGAAACTGCCTAGCTGCAACTGCACATCGCCGCCGGAGGCCGGGGCAAGCCCTACCAGCCTGTTGGCTCTGGCGGCGGCCGCGCTCTTGCCCGACGCCTTCTCGGGTGTTGCGGGCTTCTCGGCTTTCTCGACCGATCCTGCCTGCTTCGGCGGGCCGGCGCCACGCGCCGATCGCGGCACCGCCTCGGCGGTTGGCGCACTCGGCTCCGTGGCGGTATCGGCGGCGCTGCTCGGCTCGCGTGCCTCGGCCAGTTCCGGCGCCTTGCCCAATGCACGGGCCGGCTCCCCGCTTGTCGTGCCCGCGCCATTGGCCGCTCCGCTCGGTGCAACACCGGCCAGAGCCCCGGCCGTCCGCCGTTCGCCGTCGCCGCTGTCCGCCGCCGGTACCGGTTCCGGCTTGGCCGCCGCGTCTTCCCTCGCCGCCGGCGGCTCCAGGCGCGCCACTTCGATCGGCCGATCCGGGCGGCTTTCGGTCTTGACGCCTTGCTGCCGCGCTGGCGTAGCGGCCGTCGCCGCCACGCCCGCCGGCGCATCGCCCGGCAGGACCGGCCGCAGGGTCACCTGGTCGCCACCCGCCTGCAAACGACGGTAATAGCCGAGATTGTGCTCCACCACATCGGCCGGCAGGTCGCTGCGCATCAGCCGCTCCGCCGCCGCGAGGTCGCCTTTCATGGCGTGCAGCAGGGCCAGGTTCTGCCGCATTTGGTTGGTCGCCTCCGGCAAATGCGTGGCGCGCTCCAGCACCTTGATGGCTTCGTCGAGACGATTGGCCTGTGCCAGCGACAGGCCGAAATTGTTCAGCGCAACCGCGTTTTCCGGCGACAGTTCGAGCGCCCGGCGATAGCGCCGCTCGGCCTCTTCGTACAACCCCACCCGGTCGTAAGCGATGCCGAGCGCCACCTGGACATCCCAGGCACCCGGTTTCAGCGGCTCGGCCGCCGTCAGGTTCTCCACCGCCTCCATCGCTTCGCCGAGCGCGAGTTGGATCTTGGCCATCTCAATCAGCAGTTCCGGGTCCTTGGGCGCCGTCTGCAAGGCCCGGCGCAGCACCCCTTGCGCCTCGCGCGGGCGCATCAACTGCCGCAGGCTGCGCGACAGGCCCAGCACCACGGCCTTGTCGTTGGGGCTGCGCTCGTAGAGCGAGCGATAGTAGGTGACGGCGGTGATATGGTCGCGGCGCTGCGCCGAGTCGGTGGCGGCCTCCAGCAAGCTGGCTCCCACCTTGGCCGACACCACCTCACCAGTCGGCCCGCCGCCCGCGCACCCTGCCAGCACCAACCCCGCCGCCAGCAACAGGCTGCCCGGGGCGACAACGAATCGAGACATGCCAACAGTTTAACCCCAAGGTCAGGGACTGTCTTGGGATCGCGCCCGCAGGCCCGCCCCGCAATTAGAAAAGCCATCCTTAACGTGCTAGCGTTAGGCTCGTTCGGTCTGGCGCGTGCCGCTGTCGCGCGACCGACAGGCATGAAGGGGTCCGGCCATGCTGCGCGCAATTCCAGCATTTGTGGCGAGTCTTCTGGCGTCAGCCGTTCCGGCCAGCGCCGAACCCCTGCAGGTCGAGCTCGGCAAGGCCTTCATGCTGCGGCTCAAGGAGGATCCGGCGGTTGTCGTGGTGGGCAATCCCGGCATCGCCGACGTCGTCGTCGAACGGGCCAAGACGCTCTTCGTCATGGGACTGGAAGCGGGCGAGACCAACCTGCATATCCTGGACGCCGAGGGCAAGGCCCTGGTGCAGACCGCGGTGGTGGTCGTGCCGCATCTGTTGCGTCATGTCAGCGTGCTGCGCGGCGTCGAGGAGGCGACCGTGAGCTGCAACCCGCGCTGCGTCGGCGTGCGCAATGTCGTCGGCCAGGGCGCGGTGGTGCCCAGCAACCTGCCGCCCACCCCGCCCAACCAGGGCATCACGGTCAGCGGCCTGCCGCCGTCCATCCTGGGCGCGCCGCCAGCCCAGGCGCCCGGCAGCCCAGCGCCAACGCCGGGCTCACAGGCAGCGCAGCCGCCGGCAACTGGCGGCGGCGGCCAATCAGTGCCCGCCCCCACCCGCTAGGCAGCGGATGCCCGTGCAACGCAAAGCGGCCGCGAATTCTTCCCCGCCGCGGCGGGGCGGCGAGGCGCTGGAGCTAGGCCGATGAAGATCATGGTGGTCGACGGCGACGAATTGTTCGCGCGACTGATGCGGACCAAGCTGCAGCGCTGGGGCCACCGCGTGGTGGTCGAGCGCGACGGCACCGCCGCCTTCGAGCGGATCCGCAAGGAACCGTTTCGGATGGTAGTGCTGGACTGGGATTTGCCCGGGATGGACGGCCCCGACTTGTGCGCGCGCATTCGCAAGCTGCGCCGGGCCCGGTACACCTACATCATATTCTACACCGGCAAGCTCGACAAGGACAGCCTGATGGCCGGGCTGGAAGCCGGTGCCGACGACTACATGACCAAGCCGCTCAATACCATCGAGCTGCGCCTGCGCATCAAGAATGGCAAGCGGTTGCTCAACCTGGAGGACGAGCTGTGCGATGGCGCCGGCCTCGACCGCTCGACCAACGTTGTCAACCGCGCGAAATTCCGGCAGTTCTTCCGCGTGGCGCTAGCCGAGGCCAAGCGGACCAAGGCTCAAGGCACCCTGCTCTACGTCGATATTGACAACTATGCCGAGGTCTACGATCGGCTGGGCTACAACCCGGCCGAGAACATGATGACCGAGGCGGCGCGACTGTTGACCAAGTTAACGCGCGAAAGCGACCTGGTGGCGCGCGTCGCGCCGGAGCGGTTCTGCGTGCTGCTGCAGAACACCGTCTGGGACCGCTGCCAGCCCGTCACCGACAAGGTTCACGCGCATCTCGGCAACCTGACAATCTACGTCGACGAAGCCTCGATCAATCCGCGCTTCACGCTCTCGGTCGTCAACTACCCGCAGGCTGAACAAGGCTTCGAGCAGATCCTCGACGAAGCGCCGCGCACCGCCGTCGCCGCCTGAGCGGCGAAGGCCAGCCGAACCTACCGGCCCAGACGCAGATTGCTGAGCTGGGCGCCGATCGCCCGGAACGTGCGCTCGAGGTCCGCGTTGGTCGGCGACTCGAAGGCCTTGGCAGGATCGCTCGCGCAGTCGCGCATCACCGCGAAGGCCGCAGGCGTTGACTGGAAAGTGATCGTGTAGACGATGATGTCGAGCGCCTTCATGCGCGTGCAGACCGTGAGCAGGCGGTTGTTGAGTGCGGTCACCGCGGAGCCCAGCCTGGTGGTGCCGAGCCGGCCCTCGCTCAGGTTGCCATAGGCCGAATACTCGCCGAACACGTTGCTGATGAAATTCTCGCCGTCCGTCATGATGACGATCGCCTTGTTGTAGTTCGGGTCGCCATAGGGCCGGCCTTCGGTGAATGGCTCGGTCGGCGACAACAGGCGCCAGCCCCAGGCTGCTCCCAGATTGATATGGGTCACCCCGCTGGCAGCCATGGCGCCGATCTTGGTGGTGATCTGTGACTTGACGGCGGTCAGCGGCAGCACCTCGACCGGGCACTGCTTGTTCGGGCCAGCCGTGCTGGTGACCGGCGGCCAGCGGTTGCGCGTCGCGTGGGGCGGCCACAGATAACGGCGCCAGCGGTGCGAGGTGTTGTTGACCCAGGTATCTTCCTCGTCGGTCGGCACCACGTTGTTGCGTGCCTCGACGCAGCCGCCCCAGGTGGTCGGCAAATAACTGGCAGCGGACGCGCCCGTGGTATACGGGCTTTGTCGGCTGGTGCCGATGTTCACGCTGCCGGCGAATGGCACGATGCCGATCTTCAGGTTGGTGGCGATCGTCTCCCTACCGAACAGGATGTTGGTGAAGTCGGTCGCCGCGGTTTTCAGCGAGGCGATCTTGCTGCCCGCCATCGAACCGGTGTTGTCCAATACCAGCACGACTTCCAGGCCCTTGGTCTCGCGGACCACCTCGGTGCGGGCGGCAACGCTGATGTTGTTGACACCGACTATGCGCATCAAGGTGGCATTGACCTCGGCGCTGGCCGTGATGGTGACGACGTTGTCGACGATGCTCATGCTGGGCGTGGCGGGCACGCCCACCTCGTTGGCCGGATAGTTGGCCTGGAAAAAGCGCAGCATGATCTGAGACAATTCGTCTTCGCTGCCGGTCGCCGAGCCAACGGCCAGGGCCGCCGCGTCGATGGCGAAGCCTAGCCGCTGCTTGACGACATAGGCGCGGGAGATATCGATCGCCGCGCCGCCCGCAGCCACCAGCGGCACCAGTGCTATGACGAAGATCACGGCGACCGCGCCGCGCCGCTCGGCCGGCAATTCGTGTACTCGCCGCCACAGCCCGGCTGACCGTTTCCGCCAGTCGCTCATGCACATGGCCGAACCTCCCTGTCCGGCTGAACCGCCTTCCCCTCAGGCTTGGCCACCGCCGGCCCCTCGCCCGCGATCGCCCTAGCAAGCATTCTTCCGCGCATGCCGTGGGCCAGCCTCAGAGTCGGGTGACCCGGGTGGTGCGGCGCGGCCGCAAATATGCCCGATCGCTCAATATCAGCCCGCCGGTGATCAGGTCGGCATAGAGCGGCGAGTAGGCATACTCGATCTCCGCCACGATCACGCTCTCGCCGATGACCGGCACCATGTCGGTGGGCAGGACATAGGCGCTGCCGGTCGACAATGCCGATGTGTTGCGCGCGATGCTCCAGTCCACCTGCAGCGAGTCGGTGTCGGGATCGCGCCAGACGCTGGTCAACGAAATCCGTATCGCGTTGGTCGGATAGGGCACCAGCACTCGTTCCACCGCGTCCAAGAAGTCGTTCAGGACAGCGGTGTCGACGGTCTCCTCCTGCGCCACCAGGTCGGACGCGATATGCGCTGCCCGCGTCACCTTGCGGTCGAGCAGCAGCGCATTGCCGAGCTCCGCCGTGCCGGCCAGCACCAGCACCATCAGCGGCAACACCAACGCGAACTCGGTGGCGGCAATGCCGCGGCGGCAGAGCCATAGCCGGAGCAGGCGGCCCAGCATCAGAGGGCGCCTTCATAGGGTTCGTTGCGGAACACCGCCAGGGCCTGCAACTGCTTGCTCGAGGTGCCGCCGTCGCCCAGATGGTAGGCCAGGAACGGCGTCAGGATCTGCCAGCGATAGGTCACCCGGACCAGCACCACGTCGCCCGGACCGCCGGGCGTGAAGCTGGCATCGCTCGGCATGCCGTCCTCGTCGACATAGGGGGGATAGTTGACCGAATTGAAGCTATTGAAACGGCGCACGTCGATGATCACGTCGCTGCATCGCACCAGACCGCCCAGCTGATCGCACAGCAGGTTGCGGAATTCGGCGGCCGGATCGCCTGACTTTTGCACGTTGCCCGTGCGGATCTGCCGGGAAGCCTCGCCGACCTGGCCCTCCAGCGCGGCCGCCGCGAAATAGAGCATGGCGGTTTCGATGATACCGAAGGTCATCAGCGCGAAAGCCGGCATGACAAGCGCCGCCTCGATCGCCGTCACGCCACGCCGGCAACGCGCCCAGGCGCCGCAAACGCGGCCGAACCAAGTCGTCAACCCGGTTGCCCTGTTGCTCAAGACAGCGCCTCTCCGACACTTGCCGGCAGCCTCGTCCGGCACTTCCTGGCCAAGCCCGCGCCATCGCTGGCGGGCTGCCCCATGGCCGATTCATGCACAGGGGGCTTTGCATAAGCCTGAACGGGTCATGGCCGGACAAGGATTATATAGTTGGCCTGGGCTGCCTGACAGTGACCCCCGGCACATCCAATCGGGCGAATCAACCCTGCCGGAAAGCGATGCTGCCCAACCAGCCGGCAGACAGAGCGAGAAGTATGGCGAACAGACCGTAAATCGCCGCGTCGTGCTCCGCAACCCTGGCAATGCGCGCGCCGGTGCCGAGCTTGCTCACGACCAGCGGCGAGGTCTGCGCCGCCACCACTTCGCCGTCGACCAACAAGAAGACCGTGGCGACATAGCTGCCGGTGGGAACATTGGCCGGCAGCGGGATGCGGGCGCGAAACAGCCGCTCGCCCAGGAACGAAACCTGTTCAAGGCCTTCGGAGTACAGGCCCTCGCGCTGCTTGACGCGAACCAGCGCTGCACGAAAGCCGCCATCCGGGTCGGACTGGGCGCCGCTCGCGGGGTTCAGCCGAAGGTAACGGAGCCCGAATTCCTGCCGCGCCAGTTCGCTGGCGGAAGCGACCTCCGCCAGCGGGGCAGAGCTGGCTATCGCATAAAACGCCGGCACGTCGACGAAAGTGGTGGCCAACCGATTGATCCAGACTCCCAGCACGCGTTCCTTCCGCCGGACCACGAGCGTTTGCAACGGACCGCGCACCACGACGACCACCCGGCCAGGCCGTTCGACCGCGCCGAACAACAGCAACTCGGTGCCGGCGAAGTCGGTGGTGACCGCGACCAAGTGGTCGGAAATGTCGGCGACGAGCGACTGCGCCGCTGCCGATCGGCCAAGCCCGCCCTCCGCCACGGTCAGCACGAGCATGGCAAGCAGCGCCGGCCAGCCACGCCCGCTCATGTCGCCCGCCCCAGAACGACGATCGAATAGGCATCGGCCGGCGTCGCCACCAGGTCGTAGGCCAGCTTCACCGCCATGCCCAGCACCAGCAGCGCCAGCAGGCCACGCAACTGCTCGCCCCGCAGGCGGGTGCCAATGCGACTGCCGAATTGCGCGCCCAGCACACCGCCAACGGTCAACACGAAGGCCAGCACGATATCGACCGTTTGATTCTGCCAAGCTTGCATGAAAGTCAGATTCATCATCACAAAAATAATCTGAAGGAGAGACGTCCCTATAACTGTAATAGTCGGCATCCCCAGCAAATAGATCATGGCCGGAACCATGATAAAACCGCCACCTACTCCCATGATTGCTGCCAAGACGCCGATGAAGAAGCCAATTCCCACCGGCAGAAGGGCGCTGATATAGAGTTTGGATTTGCGGAAGCGAAATTTGAATGGCAGGCCGTGCAACCAGTTATGTTGATGCAGCTTGCCGCGGCTGGCGCTGCTCGCTTCGCGTCGCAAGGCGCGCAGGCTTTCGGCCAGCATCAACGAGCCGATGATGCTCAGGAAGACGACGTAGGTCAGGATGATGGTCACGTCGATCTGGCCGATCCGGCGCAAATAGGCAAACAGCAGCGTTCCCGTGCTGGAACCGAGCATGCCGCCCAGGAGCAGGACGATCCCCATGGGCACATCGACATTGCCGCGCCGCCAATGCGCCAGGGCGCCGGATACCGAGGAGGCAACGATCTGCGGCGCGGCGGTGCCCACCGCCACCGCCGGCGAGACGCCACAGAACAGCAACAGCGGCGTCAGCAGGAAGCCGCCGCCCACCCCGAACATGCCGGACAGAAATCCGACCCCGCCGCCGATCGCCAGCAACAGGAACACGTCTAGCGAGAGTTCCGCGATAGGCAGGTAGATCTGCATGACAAGCACGAAGGCCCGTGGGCGTTGCGGGCCGCCCCCACCGGCGACCGCGCACAACGCCCA
>Ga0194132_10006629_pt1 | contig 17830 bp, 12 predicted proteins | sample TA2KigOf80mmetaG_FD_148612 | JGI IMG/M metagenome (GOLD analysis project Ga0194132, IMG submission 148612) | Freshwater microbial communities from Lake Tanganyika, Tanzania - TA2015054 Kigoma Offshore 80m | ecosystem: Environmental > Aquatic > Freshwater > Lake | place: Tanzania: Lake...
GAGTTTGCCCAGGTTCATCGATATCTCCTGCGAGTGAGTTGCTCGCAGGATCGCAAATCGCGAAAACGCTGTTCAAATCGAGACCAGAAAAAATCATCTGTTATTTATTTACAATCAACCAATTAGCACGTTTCGGGCACTCAACGTCCGGACACTACTGTGCTGGCATCATTATTTCCGCTTTTTGCATTAATACCGCGCTCGCCGTACCGGTGATTTACTTTGGCGAAAATCAGAATCCGGTGCGATCGGTGAGCGGCGATCCACTTACCGCGCAGAACGCGTTTCTGGCTGGGCTTTCTGGTGGCGTGGGTACGGAAACCTTCGAGTCATTTGCCGATGGCAACACATCTCCGTTGAACCTTGCGTTCCCGGGGTCTACTGGGGCTATTGCCGCGACTCTCAGCGGTCCCGGTGAAGTCGTAGGTGTCACGGCTGGGACCGATTCTGCTGGACGCTTCAATACGACTGGCGCCACGGCGGGCTCCACCACCGGTAATGTTTGGGTAATTAGCGGAACCATGGTGATCGACTTCAGCGCTCCGATTTCGGCTTTCGGCTTTTACGGTACTGACATTGGGGATTTCAGCGGCCAAGTGACGGTCGCTTTGCGTGATACCACCGGTGTTACGACCAATTTCATCGTGAACAACACAGTCAACGGAATGAACGGCTCGCTGCTGTTTTGGGGCTTTATTGATGCGACCACGGAGTATGACCGGATCACCTTCGGCAATACCGCTGCAGGCGTCGATGTTTTTGGCTTTGACGATATGACCATTGGTGATCGTCAACAAATCAGAAAAGTGCCAGAGCCCGCTTCACTGGCCTTGTTGGCACTCGGTTTGATTGGCATCGCCGGATTGCGCCGCCACGGCTAACCCTTAATTACCGGGCATTGATCGGCCGCCCCCGATGGAGGCGGCCGATTTTTTTGGTACTACTTAATCGCCTGCGGATTAATCGGCGAGCCCACCGCGCGCGTGATCGGCAACGGCGGGCCGCAGAAGAAAAACTCGTAGACCTTATCCTGCGCGCAATCGTCGGCCAAGTCTTTGAGATAAAAAATTTCGCCCATGGTGATGCCGATCATCGGGATCACCACCCAATGCCACGGCTGCGAGGCATCGTCGGTTTCGTTGGGGCGCACTTCGCAGCCCCAGGTGTCGGTGCAGATCGCGGCGATTTCCTTTTTGTGTATCCATTCCGCCGTTTCAAAGGCGAGCCCCGGCGCGTCACCGCCGGCATAACCGCCCCATTCGCCGGCTTTTAAGCGCTGTTCCATCTGGCCGGTGCGCACGATGACAAAATCGCCGCGCTTAATCGAAACACCTTGCGCCTTGGCGCAGGCATCGAGATCGGCGTTGGTGATGGCGTCGCCGTCTTGCAAGTAGTCTTTGCCCAGATGCCGCGCGACATCGAGCAGCACGCCGCGGCCCGCCATTTTGTTGCGCGTTTTGTGGATGCCGTTTTTTTGCGCGCCGTTGGCATCGACGAGTTTCGCGTCGTAACCGTTCCACATCTTATCGTCGTAAAAAATATGGCCCAGCGCGTCCCACTGCGTGCCGCATTGCAGCGGCAGCGACACCATGTCATCGGCGTAACGCAGACCGCCTTTGTCTTGATTGCCGGCCACCGCGTCGGTGCCGGTGGCGAGCATGGTGTGGATGGGGTTAAAGCGGTTGCCCCACAGCCCGCGCTGCGGGCCGGTGCGGTCGAAGTTAAGGCCCAGCGAAAACACCTGGCCTTTTTTCACCAGGCGCGAGGCGTCGATAATGTCTTGCGGCGTGACGTAGTTCAACGTGCCGATCTGATCATCAGGGCCCCACTTGCCCCAGTTTTTGCATTTCTCGGCGGTGGCGCGCAGGTGCGCGATGGTGAATTTTTGGGCGTCGTAGCGGCGGGTCATTGGAGAGATTCCTTTTTCGAAAAAAACTAAAACACCACCTTGTCATTCCCGCGAAGGCGGGAATCCATGCAATGTGCCATAGGGCACAGTGTTATGGGTTCCCGCCTTCGCGGGAACGACACCGTTGATTGGCTGTGTATAAAAAATGGCGTCACATCGAGTGACGCCATTTTACTATCGTACCGACTGGAACTTACGCTGCGGCGTTCGCAACCTACGCGACGGGCTTTTGGATATAGCCGTAACGCAGGTTGGTGCGCCCTTCGCCGTATTGCTCGTAGGCCAACCTGGCGGTGGCCACCCAGTCGTTGGCGAGTGCGGCGCGCTGCGTGGGCTTGAAATTGTAAATGCGCGCGGAGTTTTCACCGAGGATCGCGCGTTTGGTGGGGCCGTCGGCGGCGCCGAGCATGGGAAGGTTGTATTTCTTGCGCAGGTCTTCGGGGATTTCCAGGCGGCGCAGCGCTTCGATTTGCCATTGCGGCGCGCCGGTCCAGATGGCATCGGAGCCCCACACCACGCGATCGGCGCCCAGGCCCTTGACCAACTGGCCCATCATCACCGCGCACAGCCGCGGCTCGGCGATGGTGCTTTGCGCGAAAATCTGGCCCAAGTCGCCGTAGACGTTTTTGACGCCGTGCTTTTCGGGAATTTCCGCCAGATCGGTGACCCAATCCACGCGCCCGGTTTGTTCGAACTGCTGCCAGCCGATTGCCCACGCGCCGCCGGTGTATCGAAAGCCGGAGTGGTAGATCACGAAATTCAGTTGCGGCCAATCCTTCGCCGCTTTCGCCACGTCGCTAACGTTGGCGTACTTGAATAAATCGGGGAACCGCTCGGTGGTTGAGGGTGGATACAAGCCTTTGTGCACGCACACATTGGCGAGGCTGGGCGTGGTTTTGCTCCACTTTGCGAGGCGTTCGTAAAACGGATACAGCAGCTTCTCGTCATCCATGCGCCACGGGTGCTTGGAGAGCTGCTTGTTGGTGTTGTCGCCCACGGTGTAGCCCTTGAATGAATCGGGCTTTAACGTCTCATAATCGCGGTCGACTTTTTCCAGCCAGCCTGGCGTACCGGGCATGAAGATCGCATGCGAGAACATGCGTTTGGTGCCGGCTTTTTGGTTCACGTCGGTGCGCGCCTGCGCCTTCATTTCGTTGGTCAAGAACCAGTCGCGCGGCTCTTCGGAACCGGAGCCGGAAATCAGCGCCACCTTGGTGTCGCTGTCCATGTAAATTTCCTTGAAGTAATTGGCGAACTTCAAGTCTTCCAGCGTTTGCGGCTTGCCGATCAAGGTCGGGTTCCACGACGCCTTGCCCACCGCTTCGCGCGCACGCACGAAATTTTGCAGCCGCGTATCGTCGCGCAAAAAGTGCGTGTGCATGTCCATGATGAACTGGTTCTTCAGTCCGTCGGCGCGCTCCTTCGCCATTTCCGGGGTGGCGGCTTCGGCCCTGCTCACCGCGTAAAACGGGCCGTGGGTTTCGTTCATTGCCACGAACGCGGCGGCCATGCCTGCCGCGCCTTGGAAAAACGCGCGGCGCGTGACACCTTGTTTTTTTGACAGCGCCGAGCCGAGTGCTTTGACGCGCGCTTCGAACTCGGCCATTTTTTCGGTTTGCGGGCCGGGGATGAATTCATCGCTCGACACCGGCTGGGTGGGGATCGGCGAACGAAATTTCGCGGTTTCGGCGGGAATCAGTTTCGCCAGTTCTTCGGGGGACATCATGATGGCGTTCCTTTCGGATGGGGTGGCAGGTTTATTGATTCGCGCTTATCGGGTGCGCGATGCACTCATTCTACGTCAAGCGCCCGGCGGTGATGAGTTATACATAAGTAATTGATTTAATTGATTATTTTATTTGGCTCTGAATCGGCCGTCATTCCACCTTCGCACTCGAATCGCGCACCACTTTGCTCCACTTGGGTATTTCGCTGCGCAAAAACGCGGCGAATTCTTCCGGCTTGCCGCCGCGCGCCTCGACGCCTTGTGCGGCGAGGCGTTCTTTCAATTCGTTGGTGGCGAGCGCGGCGTTAAGCTCGCTGTTGATCTTGCCCACGATCGGCGCCGGCGTCGCGGCGGGCACCACGATGCCATGCCAAGTCAACGCTTCGAAGCCGGCGATCGCTGCTTCGGACACGGTGGGTAATTCCGGCGCCGCGCTCGAACGTTGCGCCGAAGTGACCGCCAGCGCGCGTAGCCGCCCGCTGCGCGTGTGGCCGAGCACCGATGCCGCGGTGGCGAACATGAAATGCACTTGCCCCGCGACCAGATCGACCACCGCCGGCCCGCCGCCTTTGTAGGGAATGTGCTGATACTCGACCTTGGCGAGCCCCTTGAACAACTCGCCCGCGAGATGGCCCGCGGTGCCGGTGCCGGTCGATGCGTAGTTCAGTTGCCCCGGCTTTGAACGCGCAAGCGCAATCAACTCCTTCACGGTTTTCACCGGCAGCGAAGGGTGCGTCACCAGCACGCTCGGTTGTGTGCCGAGCAAGATGACGGTGGCGAAGTCGCGCAGCGAATCGAACGGCATTTTTTGATACAGCGTTTGATTGGTGGCAAGGATGCCGTTGTTGCCGAGAAACCATGTGTGCCCATCGGGCGCCGCGCGCGCGGCGATTTCACCGGCGATGTTGCCGCCCGCGCCGGGGCGATTGTCGATCACCAGTTGCTGGCCCAGGCGCTGCGCCACCGGCGCGGTTAACAGCCGCGCTACGGCATCGCTTGCGCCGCCGGGCGGGAACCCCAGAATGAAGCGGATGGGTTTGGTGGGGTAGGGGACGTCGGCGGCGTGGGCGAGCCCGACGCATGCGGCCAGCGGCAAGGTCAACGTGACGCGCAGCGATTTCAGCATTTCGGCCTCCTCATGTGTCGTTGTACCCACACATCATAGGCCATGTTGGCGGCGGCGTCTAAGTGAAGGCTATGCGATCACGGTGCGCTCATTTCGCACCGGCTTGACGTAACGCCACCCACTGCTTCGGCAACTGAATCTTCTTGCAAGTCGGAAACCCCAGTACCCCATTGTGCGCAAACACATAAATGCTGTTGCGCGCCGGATCGCCGGTGACGCAAGTCAAATAATCCTCCGGCCGCCACACCAGCGGCACCAAACGGTTCGGGTCATCCGACTCGTGATACACCTTGGGCACATCGCCCTTTACCGCCGCCGCTTTTAAATCCCACAGCGGCTTTTGCGTCCAATCGCGCTGGATGCGCTCCCACTGGTGGGCGGGCACGCGCGCGCCTTCCCACAGCGCCTTTTGAAAATCGCGCTTGCTCCAGCCCGACGCGGCGATGGTTTCCGCGATCAGTGGTGAGAGCAGCAATTGCGGGCGCAGCGTATCCAGGCCCTGCCCGGTGGAAAACATCAGTTGCCACGAGTACTGCCGCAGCACCGCATCGCAAATATAGGGCATCAACTCCTGCGCGCTGGCACCCGACACCGACGAGATGTGATTGCCGCCGGTGTGGCGCGAAATCATCACCGTGCTGTCGTCGGCATAAAAACCGAAATCCGCGGCCATATTGGACCAGCCGAGTTTTTTCACCACTTCTTCGTTCTCGGCCACCACCACGCGCCAGGTGTTGCCGAAAGTAGCTTTGTCGTTTTTGTGGGGTAGGAACCCCGCGACGTTACGCAGATACAGCCGCCAGAAACGCCCCACCGCGGTGTTGGCCATGAAGCCGTCGCGCATCACGCCTTGGGTGTAGTTAAAGCCGAGTTCCTTGATGATCGGGCCGTTTAAAATGATCAGCGTTTCGCCCCCCGGCGTGTTGCCGCTGTGCTCCACGCCATACGCGTGATCGGCCATCGCCTCGATCAACGCCACCAGCACCGGCATGTATTCCGGTTTGCAGCCGGCCATCACGCCATTGACCGCGATGCTCCAGATCGTCGCCGCGCGATTGTCGGGCAGGATGCTGCCGAGCGAGTCATCGGGCGCGCGGTCGGTGTAGCGCAAAAACGCTTCGACTTTTTCAAGCGTCGGCGGCACGATCGGCAGGCCGTCGCTCAACTCGTTTTTATAGAAATAATCGTTGATCTCGTCGAAGCTGCCTTTGCACACCACATCGCGCGCTGAGGGCTCGTGATCCGCGCCCGCGGATTTGGGCGGGTTCAACAAATTGTCGATGACGTGATCGAGCGTCACGTCGAGCACATTGCGGCGTAACTGCTCCTTGCTTTGCACGCCGGGGTGGCCCACCACGCGCGCCACCGGCAGATTGGGCATGCCCAGCCCCTTGGACGCCGCGGTAGCGAGCGTCATAAACCCATCACCCACCAGCGTGGAGGAGGGGAACCCACCCGCTTCACCCGATGCACTGGCCCGCAACACGGCGGGCGTGCACGAGCCTCAACAGCCCATGCCGGAAATGACGGCATCCACCCCGTGTTCTTTGAATTTTTGCGGCAACCCCGCCACGATCGCGCGCTCGTCGCTGCCGTGCGTGCTGCCGAAGGTTTTCCAGTTGACGAACTTGACATCGGGATAACGCGCCTTGATGCCTTCTTCCAAAAACTCGAAAACCTCGTCGCCGCGGAACACATAGTCCCACACCTGCGCGATGGTCTTGCCGTTAAGCGTATCGAGCCGCTTGGCCAGCGGTTTGACTTTGGACTGGCGCGGGCTGCGCGGCCACAGGGCTTCGTAGTAACCGTCGTTGGAGGGCATGCAAAAGTGCTCCGTAAGGAATGGTTGAATCCGTTTCCGATTATCTGTGCAGTGCCATCGCCAGTCTAGCGAGCAAGTTCACATCATGCTACGCTCGCCGCGCAAATTCAGTGAGGAGCGAATCATGCCGTTGCGCGTGGTTGTCGGAGTATTCATGATGTTGATCGCGGTTGCGGCAACGGCCCAGCAATACCCCACCCGCCCCATCCGTATGCTGATTCCGTTCCCGCCGGGCAGCGCCGCCGACATTATCGCGCGCGCGATCGAGCCGGCGTGGCGCGAGCGGCTGGGCCAGGCGGTGGTGATCGACAACCGCGGCGGTGCGGGCGGCAATATCAGCGCCGAGTTGACGGCCAAAAGCCCGCCCGACGGTTACACGCTGATGACCAACACCATCGGCACGCATGCGATCAACCACAGTCTGTATGCGAAGGTGAATTTTCATCCGCTGAAGGATTTCACCCACATCATGCTAGTGGGCGACAGCCCCAACGCGATGGTGTTGCACCCATCGGTGCCGGCAAAATCGGTGAAGGAGTTCATCGCGCTCGCCAAGGCGCGCCCCGGCGTGTTGAATTACGGCAGCTCCGGCTCCGGCACCACGGTGCATTTGTCGGGCGTGTTGTTCACCGTGATGACCGGGGTGAACATGGTGCACGTGCCGTTCAAGGGCGCGACCGAGTCGTTGACCGGGCTGCTGTCGGGGCAAACCGATTTGCAATTTGCCAGTTTGTCTTCGGCGATACCGCTGATTCAGGCGGGGCGCCTGAAAGCGCTGGCGGTGACGTCGCTCAAGCGCTCGCCGGCGCTGCCCGATCTGCCCACGGTTGCGGAAGCCGCGCTGCCAGGCTTTGACGCGGTGGCGTGGTTTGGCATCGTCGGGCCGGCGAACTTGCCGCCGAACGTGGTGTCGACCATTTACAAGGCCACGCTCGCCGCGCTGGCGCAGGCGGATGTGCAAAAGCGCCTCGCCAATTCCGGCGTGGATATCCGCACGCTCTCGCCGGAGGAGTATGTGAAGTTCAACGTGATTGAGATCGAGAAGTGGGCGAAGGTGGTGAAGGCGTCGGGGGCGCGGGCGGATTGATTTTGTTTCGGCGACGACGTTGCACCCGAAAGCCGCAACAACCACCTTGTCGCTCCCGCGCAGAGCCTGCCCCCGACTAAAGCATTCGGGGGCAGGCTCTGCGCGGGAACGACAACGTAGTAAATCCAGCGACGCTTGTTTTACCGAAGACTATCCGCGAATAACCACCATCCCGTGCGTCACTGCGGCTTAATCCCAATCTGTGCAATCAGCTTGCGATAAAGCTCGTGCTCGGCCTTGATCAGCGCGGCGAACGATTCGGGCGTGGTGTCGATCAACGGCACGCCGCCTTGGCGCGCAAAACGTTCCGCCGTTTCCGGGCGCTTCAAAACGGTGACGATATCGGCGTGTAAGCGGTTGATAATCGCGCGCGGCGTTTTCGCGGGCGCGGCGATGCCGAAGGGCGTTTCCACCGCGGCGTTGGGCAGCCCCGCCTCCGCCACCGTCGGCAAATCGGGAAAACCCAGCGCGCGCGTTTTGCTGGTGACGGCGAGCGCGCGCACGCGTTTGTCTTGCATCATCGGCGTTACCGCGGGTGCGACGAACACGATGAAGTGCAAGCGCCCGGAGAACATTTCGCCCCACGCGTCGGCGACGTTTTTAAACGGCACGTGCACCGCTTGGATGCCGGCGGCCTTGGCGAAAATTTCCGCCGATAAATGCGCCGCCGTGCCGGAGCCGACCGAGGCGAAGTTCAATTGCCCCGGCCGCGGCTTGGCGTAGGCGATGAATTCCTGCACGGTTTTCGCGGGGATGGTGGACGAAATCATCACCACGCTGGGGATCGAGGCCAACATCGCAATCGGTGCGAAATCGGTCAGCGGGTTATACGGCGGCTTGGCGTAGAGCAGCGGCACCACCATCATCGAACTGGACGCGGTGCCGATGGTATAACCATCCGGGTTGGCGTTGGCCAGCGTCTGCATCGCGATCAAGCCGCCGGCGCCGGTGCGGTTGTCGGGGACGACTTGTTGTTTGTTAAGTTCGGTCAACGCCGCCGCGATGGTGCGCCCGAAATAATCCGCGCCGGTGCCGGGCGAGGAGGCGATGATCAAGCGGATCGGGCGTTCGGGATACGCCGCGTGCAACGTGTGCGCGAGCAACGTGAGGGCAACCGCAATCAACAGGTGCATGGTGCTAATGCCTCCAAACACGTCAACCAAGCGATTTAAAAAATACCAATTAAATCAAATACTTACATAATATCTCGTCACGCCACCCATGCGTCGCCGTTCAGTTCGAAGCGGTCATCCCCGAAGCCTTGACGATTTTCGCTGCCGTGGCGATTTCGTTGCGCAAAAACGTGGCGAATTCTTCGGGCGTATTGCCGACCAGGATTGCGCCTTGATGCGTCAGGCGTTCTTTGATCTCCGGTAGGCTGAGGATGCGCACCAACTCCGCGTGTAGTTTGGAGATGTTCCCGCGCGGCGTTGCGGCGGGCACCAACAGCCCGTACCAATTCGACATCGTATAACCAGGCACGCCAGCTTCGGCGATGGTGGGCACATCGGGCAACGGCGGAAAACGCTTCGCCGTGGTGACGCCCAGCGCGCGCACCTTGCCCGCGCGCACATACGGCGTGACTTGCAGCGAATTCATGAAATACATCGGTATCTGCCCCGCGAGCAGATCAACGGCCGCCGGCCCCGCGCCTTTGTACGGAATGTGGTTGATGCGTACGCCGGTCAACAATTTGAACAACTCGGTGGCGATGTGCGGCGGCGAGCCGTTGCCGGAGCTGCCGTAATTGATTTCGCCGGCGCGCGCTTTGGTGAAGGCGATCAGCTCCTTCACCGACTTCACCGGAAACGACGGATGCACCGACAGCACCAGCGGCCCTTCGGCGAGCAAACTCACCGGCGCGAAATCCTTCAGCGTGTCGTACGGCAGCTTGGGATAAATACTGGGGTTCACCGCAAAGCCGCTGGGCACCAGCAGCGCGGTGTGGCCGTCGGGCGCGGCCTTGGCCGCGATCGCGGAGCCGATGGTGCCGTTGGCGCCGCCGCGATTATCGACGATCACCGGTACCTGCCAGGCCTCGTTCAACTTTTGCGCCACTGCGCGCGCGAAAATATCCGTGCCGCCGCCGGGCGGGTAGGGGACGATGATGCGGATGGTGGCGGTGGGGTAGGGTTGTGCGGCGGCGAGCGCGGGCCCAACTAAAAGCAACGCTGCCGCAAAGCGACCAATCATAACTGTTCGCTCAGACATGTCTGTGAAGCGTATCGAGCTCTCCACACAATTTAATTCGTACATAAAACTTTCACTGTCGTTCCCGCGAAGGCGGGAACCCATAACACAGTACCACTTGAGACACCCTTGCCTCCCTCCTACCTCCCCCCGCTTCGCGAGGGGATACCCGCCTTCGCGGGAATGACAGGGTTGGTATTTACAGCCCTACTGAGAGTCGGATACCCCTCAAAACTTCACCACCTTCGGATCAAACTCCAACCCCAAACCCGGCTTATTCGGCACGGTCAACATGCCGTTCTTCGGCACCGGCACTTCCTTGTAGCACTGGAAGGTCCACGGCATGTATTCCACCGTCAGGCCATTGGGCACGGCGGCGACGGTGTGTACTTGAATTTCCGGAATCAAGTGGCTCACCACCGGCAGGTTAAACGCTTCCGCCATCGCGGCGATTTTCATAAAGCCGGTGATGCCGCACGAGCGCATGAGATCGATCATTGGGATATCCACCGAGCGCGCCTCCATCATGTGCCGGAACGGCACCGTGCCGTAGACGTATTCGCCGCCGGCCACCGGCGTGTCGAGCGCGGCCGCCACGCGCGCGAGCCCCGCATAGTCATCAGCGGTGGTGACGTCTTCGAGCCAGAACATATGGTATTGCTCGACTTGTTTGCCGATGGAAATTGCCTGGCGCACGTCCCAGCGCTGGTTGATGTCGCACATCAAATCGATTTTCGGGCCGATCGCTTCGCGGATGAGTTTAATGCGCTCGACTTCCAGCGGCGGGTTGGTGTCGCCGGGCAGCGCGAGCTGCGTTTTCATTTGGCGAAACCCTTTTTTCACCAATTTCTCCGCGGCCTTCACCACGTGTTTTAACGGGAAGCTGCGCATCAGCGCGCCGCTGGCGTAAGTCGGCACGGTTTTGCGATAACCGCCGAGTAATTCCGACACCGGTTTACCGAACGCCTTGCCCTTGATATCCCACAACGCGATGTCGATCGCCGACGACGCCAGCGTAAAAACGCCGCCCGGCCCCGCGCCCGACGCGGCCTCGCGAAACTTGTGGTGCACCGCCTCGATGGTGAGCGGATCCATGCCCACCGCCAACGCGCCCAGTGCATCGATCGACGCTTTTAGCGCCGGCGTGATGGCGCCGCCGAAAAACGCAATCGAAATGCCCTGGATGCCTTGATCGGTGCTGATTTTCACCGCGATGAGTCTGCGCACCTCGCCTTTGACCGCCGGGCCGTCGGCCAAGGGTTCGATGGCGGGCACTTGCACGAAAGCGGTTTGGACTTTAGTGATTTTCATGGGGCGTCCTCAAAGTTGAAAAAAACTCCGAACCACAGGTGTCGTTCCCGCGCAGGCGGGAACCCATAGGGCGATGCCAGTGGCAACGGTGTTATGGGTCCACGCCTGCGCGGGAGCGACAGTGATGACTTGTACGGTAAGCAGAGCGCATCAGACGGTCACAACGATACTACCACCCCCCGTAAAAATAATAAGCCCCGCCACCCGCTTACCCGCAAACGCACTCGTCATGTGGACGCAATACGCGGCGACTTGCGCACGATATTCATCCAGCAACTCAGGCGCAACGCCGGCGAGCGCGCCGGTTTTGTAATCGAGTACGCACACCGCATCGTCAAACACCACCAGCCGGTCGATTCGCAGTGTGTCGCCGCGTTCGGTGATGAGCGGCACTTCGTTGGCGGCGTTCAGATAAAGGCTTGCATCGAAGTAGCGGCGGAATTGCGGGTCGCCCAGCACGCGCTCGGCGTCGCGCCACAACGCGTCAAACTCGGTGTCGGTCACATCGAGCGCGCGTTGCAGCACGGCCTTGTCGGCGCGCGGCGTTTGCGCCGCGTCAGTCAAGCGCTCCATCAAGCGATGAAACCGCGTGCCGTATTGCAAGCCCGCGCGCGCGCTATCGGGTTCGCCGACGTGTAACGCACGTGCCTGCCGCGTGCCGGTGGGCAGCGCTTGATTGAGCCGCGCATCGATTTCCACCGTAGATGCTTCGACATTCGTAAGTATTTGATTTAATTGATATTTTTGTGGATCAAATTTATCGCCTATACAGACGATTTGCGATGCGTCTTGAGTCACTGCTGCGGCTGCTGAAGCCGCCGCGCGGATTTTTTGATAGCCGCTGCGATCGCTGCCGGGCGCTTCGATGCCGCTTACCAGCAACGCTTGCCTCGCGCGCGTCATCGCCACGTACAGCAGATTCAAATTTTCACGCTGTGCGATTTCATCTTCGCCTTCGACGATGGCACGCTGTGCCGGCGTTTGTTCGGCCTTGCGTGCCCACACCGAAAAATGCGCGGGTCGCGCGGCATCGGCCGGCCAATCGAGCAGCACTTCGTAGCCGTGGTTATTTCGCTCGCTCGCGGCGGCGTCGGGCAGCCACACGATCGGCGCTTCCAAGCCCTTGGCGCCGTGCACGGTGTGGATGCGCACTGCGTCGCCAGCATCGCCGATCACGCCTTCATCGGGCGCTTCGACCGCGGGTGCGGCGCGCAACACGGCCAAGTCGGCGACAAAGCGCGGCAGGCTCAAATAGCGCCCCGCGTCGGCATCGAGCGCGCGGCGCATGAACGCATTGAGATTCGCCGCCACCGCGCCGCGCAGCGCCGCCGGCACCGCGCCGTGATACCGCGCCAGCACGTCGGCCTCGAAATAAATGCGGTCGAGCTGGTCGTGCACCGGCAGCGTGTCGGCGCGTGCGAGCCAATCGGTGAGTAGCCGCCGTGCGCGGGTGAGTGTGGCGCCCAGCTCGGCATCGGCGATGCGCGAGAGCGCCTCCCACCACGTCACGCCGGCTTCGCGCCGCACCGCGAGCGCAATCGTAATCAGATCCGCGTCGCTCGCGCCGAACACTGGCGAACGCAGCACGTGCGCGAGTTTCAAATCGTCAAACGGCGAGACTAAAAACTCCAGCAGCGCGATCAGGTCACGCACTTCCAGCGTGTCGAGCAAACCACCCTGACGCGACGTCACATAGGGAATGCCGGCGTGGCGCAGCGCCTGCTCGTAGATTTCGAGATGGGTGCGCCGCCGCACCAAAATCATAATATCGCCGTGGCGCGCCGCGCGGCCGACCGTGCCGTGGTCGTCATCGGCGATCCACCACTGGCCGACGATGTTTTGGATGCCTTGCGCCAACTGCGCAGCTTCGCGCGCGCGGCGGCTGTCTTCGGGCACCGCGAGCGGCGCTACGAATGGGTCGCGCCACGGCGTCAATTCCGTTTCAGCTTGTTCGTCTTTGGCGATCAGCGGCAATACCTCGACGCGGCCGGGTTTGTGGGCATGATGCGCGCGGTGTTCGCGATAATCCTCGAACGCGGGCTCGTCGGCGAACACGCGATTCACCACCTCGAGGACGGCCGGCGCGCAACGCCGCGATTCGTCTTGCGACAGCACCGCCGCGCCGAAGTGCGCGCGCAAATACTCGGTGGCCTGCGCGAACAAACGCGCTTCCGCGCGGCGAAAACGGTAAATCGATTGCTTGGGGTCGCCTACCACGAACACGCTGGGGCGCGCATCGACTTCGGTGGCCGCTTCGAACCACTGCCGGAGCGTCAACCACTGCAATGGGTTGGTATCTTGAAACTCATCGAGCAGCACGTGCTTGTAACGCGCATCGAGTTTGCAAATGAGATAAGTCGCGTGTTCGCTCACGCACAACAAGCGGTGCGCGTGCCACTCGATGTCGGTGTAGTCGATGACACGCCGTTCGCGCTTTAACGCCTGATAAGTTTGCGCCAGCGCCGCGCCGCAGCGCAGCGCGGCGCGGTTAAAACGATAAGCGCGTTGCCAATCAATCGCTTGTTGCGCGGCTTGCAAGCGTGTGCCTACGCTTTGGTGGATCGCGAGGTAGCGGGCTTCGCCGTCGGCGGTAAGACGCTTGGCTTGCGCCGCGCTCGCTTTGCGTGCGCGCAGATCGCCTTCGCTGGTGAAAAACGCCGGCCAGATTTTTTTGAGCCAGCGCGCGGCGTCGTGTTCGCCTAGCGCTTCGCGCAGCCGTTGCGCGTGGGCTGCGTCGCTTTTGGTGTTCGTGGATAAAAGTGCAATAAAATCAGATACTTGTGATTTTATCGCGGCATCGGAATGCAACGCGCCAAGGACATCGTCGTCGAGCGCAACGTCGATGCCCACGCGCAACGCGGTGAGCGCGCGTTCGATCGCGGCGTCGGTGCCCTCATCACCGGCATAAGCCCACCAATCGCCGCGCCGCGCCAGAAAATTCGCCAGCACGCGCCGCGTGCTATCGGGGCCGTACTCCATAAACAAATGGTCGAGCGCGGCCGCCAGAGGGGCGCCAGGTTCGCGCGCGGCGTCTTCGGCAAAACGCTGCCACGCTTCGTCGATCAGCGCCGCGGCTTCTTCCGCCAACGTTGCATCGCCCGCCACGCCCGCGTCGAGCGGCGCGCGGCGCATCAGTTGCAAAAACCAACTGTGAAAGGTGGTGATGGTGATGCCGGGTTCGGCGGTCAACAGTGTCTCATACAGCCCGCGCGCCACCGGCAGCAGCGCATCGACGCGGTTCCGCGGCACTTCGCGCTCGATCAGCATGCGGCGCGCCGTGGCGTCATCCTCGGTGGCGAGCGCTTTTAACCACGCGGTCAAGCGCGTGTGCATTTCGCGCGCGGCCTTGCGCGTAAAGGTGATGGCGAGGATTTCGCCGGGCGCCGCACCCGCCAGCAGCGCGCGCACAATGCGCGACACCAATAACCACGTCTTACCGCTGCCGGCACAGGCGGACACCACCACGCTCTTCGCGGGGTCGAGCGCTTGCGGGTTGAACGCGCGCAGTTTGTCGAGATCGTCCATGGTCATCACGGCCAATGCAAGCGGCGGCACAAGCCGTGCATGTCGCACCACGCGCACGCGCTGGGCGCGCCTTGCGCGGGCAGCGCGCGGCCTTCATGCATCGCGTCCACCGCGGTTGCCAAGCGCGCGCGCGCGCTATCGGTTTGCGCGTCAAGCTCGCCGGGCAGCGGCACGGTTGTGACTTCATCGCGATCCATCGACACGTACGAGGCTTGCGCCACCGCGTCGCCCCACAGCAGCGCGTAGACCGGCAGTTGTACGTCTTCACCGGGCGTTTTGAGCGCTGCGCGCAGGGCTTGTTCGCTGCGGGTTTTGTAATCGACGACGGCGACGGCGCCGTCGCTGCGTTGGTCGACGCGATCGAGACGCCCCATCAATTTGAATTCGCGGCCCGCTGGCGTACGAATGATCAACTCGCGCGCGGCTTCACCGACCTGCCAGTACCAGCCTTCGGTTTCGCGCGCGCGCTGCCATTCGAGATAGCCGGGGATCAGCGATTTCCAGCGCAAGAGCCAGGCGCGCGCCAGCGCGTTGCGGCCGACGGATCGCGCGAACACTTCATCGCTGATCGCCTTCAGGTGCATGGCTGCCACATCGGCTGCTACGTCGCTCACGCGCGGATGCGCGGTATGAAACGCAGTGAGAATTTCATGCACGTGCCGCCCGTAACCCGATTTGTCGATGAGTTCCTCGACTTCATCGAGTTGACCGAGCCGCAGCAGGTAACGCGCGTGAAATTGATAGGGGCAGGCGATCAGCGTGTTGTAGCCGCTGGCGGAAATCGCGTGGGGGATTAGCGCGCGCTCGGCCGGCGGGGCGGGTGGTTCCATAATCGGTGTCACGCTGGAAGTATCGCCACAACGCAACGCGCTGTGCGCGAGCAGCGCGGGCAGGCGCGTTTCCGCGAGTTCATCGCCATAGGCGCAGCGATTGAGCGCGATCAAACGTTCGATCGGCGGCGCCAGCAGATTTTCTTCGGCGCCGGCGTGGGTTTGCCAACTCAACACCACGCGCGGTGTAGCGGCGATCAACTGCGCGAGCAACGCTTCGCTGTCGCGCGCTTCGTCTTGCCGCGTCGGCAGCCCGAGTTGCACGCGCACGCTTTGGTTAAAAAACAGCGGCGCATCATTCGCGCTTGATAGATGCCGCGCATCGCAACCCAGCACCAGCGCGGCATCGAAGCTACGCAGCGGCGTTGCCGCGAGATGCGTGAAGATCACCGGGCTGGTCACCGCGCTTTCCACAAACGACGCGGCTTCGAGCTGGCGGGTTAACCAGCGGCGCCATTCGGCGAAGGGCAGGGCGAGCGTGTTGTCACGCAAGCCAGTTTTAAAAAATTCAATAAAATCAAATACTTGAGTACCAGCGCTATCGGCCCGCCAACCGTCGATGACGCCGATTTCCGTGAGTGATGCGGTCAACGCGTCGAGCCAGCGTGCGATGGTGCGGCGCGTGCGCGGTATCGCGTGTTGCGCACGTTGCACGCGCGCGAGCAGTTGCCGCACCTCGACGTCGTTGTGTTGTTCGGCCAGCGCGATGAAATTGGCGATGCCCGACAGCACGCTCGCTTTGCGCACATAACGTTCGAGCCGCCACACCGCGAGCTTGCGCGCCTCGCGCGGCCAATCGTGAAACGCAAACGGCGATTTCATCAAGTCGAGCAAATCGTGATGCCACGCGTCGCCCGACACCACGTCGAGCCAACGCGCGAGCACGGTGGCGGCGCTGGTGGTGGCCATCGGCCAACCCGATTCGTCGCGCACCAACACGCCCGCGCGCTCGAGCAGCGCGCGCGCGCGGCGCGCGGTGACACGGTCGAGCGCGATCACCGCGATGCGTTGTTTGCCGGCAAGTAGCCAATCGCGCACTTGCACGTCCACCGCGCGCGCTTCTTGTTCGGGGTCGGCGGCGCCGAAGAGGGACAGGCGTTGCGCGAGTGCGCTGTCGGGAAATGCGGCGTGCAGCTTGTGAGCGCGGGCGAGCAAACCATCCGTTGATTCTGCTGGTGGCCATGCGGTGGCTAAGGTGGCGCCAATGGCGTCGTTGTCGTCGGCGTGCGCATTGAACTGCACCACCGGTGCGCGCCGCGCATAAGCGTCAAAAAACTTTTTTTCCGATGGCGCGAGCTGGCGCAGTCCCACCGCGTAAAGCGGCGATGTTGCCGTTGCCGCAATTTGCGCGAGCCGCAACGGATAGGCCGCTTCCGCATCGAGCTCGCGCGTGCCCTTGGCCATCAAGTGCCACAGCTCATGCACCAGCGCTGCCTCGAATTCAAACGAACGGTTTTGGCGCGCGCGGTAAGCGCGTTCCAATTGACGCGCGAATTCGGCCGCGGATTGCGGCAGCGTCACGGCGTGGCGCGTCAGCTCATCGAACAGCGCCAGCAGTTCGCCGGCGATCGCCCAGCGGTCGGCGTCACCGAGCGAGGTTTGATCGGCTAGCGCGCCGTAGAGCAGCGCCTCGCGCGCGGCGCGCGATTGCAAAGGTTTATCGAGCGGGATTTCGCCGGCCCATTGCCGCAGCGTGGTGATGCGCGGCAGCAGTAACACCGGCGTTTGCGCCGCTACACGCAGGGCGCGCGCCACGTCGGCTGCGGCGTGCAAATCGGGAATGACAATGACCGTGCCGCGCAAATCGGGCAGCGCCGCGCGGTGGCGGTTAACGATTTCACTGGCCGCTGCCGCAGTCAATGCGGCCGGCGCAAGCGGTATGGATGGAAGGTCGTGGAAAGGCATGGCGCGCGTGCATCACGCCGATGCGTGACGCACGCGCATGTTACCGCAGAGCGATTATCGCAACTTAGCTGTAAAAAATCGTGACTTGACCCGACAGTCGGTGTCCGATCGCTACCAGAAAATCCGAATGGGTCAAACCGACCCGTTGCTGCCCTTCACGTATGTCTGCTGTCGGGCATCGCGTTTTGTAGAGCAATGAACGCAGCGTATTACCTTTCGGTTAATATCAGTAGTGTCCGGACGTTAATCGAATAAATTCAATTGGTTAGCGGACATGTCCGGAATTTCGTCGGCGACGATTTTGTTAAGTAGTTGATCCAATGGCATTTTCTCGAACATCGTGAGGCTCAAGATTTGTAGCATCTCATACAGGCTCGCCGACAGGTTAAGCCGCTTTTT
>Ga0194132_10006630_pt1 | contig 17829 bp, 19 predicted proteins | sample TA2KigOf80mmetaG_FD_148612 | JGI IMG/M metagenome (GOLD analysis project Ga0194132, IMG submission 148612) | Freshwater microbial communities from Lake Tanganyika, Tanzania - TA2015054 Kigoma Offshore 80m | ecosystem: Environmental > Aquatic > Freshwater > Lake | place: Tanzania: Lake...
GCGGCGCCGATCCATGTGCGCGCTCACCGTGGCCGCCGCGGCCGTCGGCACGAAGGCCGCGAGCACGCCGTACGGGAGCCCGAGCTCGGCCATCACCACGAAGCCGCCCACGCCCGCCGCGACGCCGCCGCCCCACACCCACGGGTCGCGCCAGAGCCACAGCAGGATGAGCGAGAAGAAGTCGGTGCGCGCGGACGGCATCGTGCCTCAGAGTACGGTCGGGCGCGGCCACCGCGCTAGACTGGCGCCGTGACGCGGATCGCGCTGGCCCTCGTCCTCTTCGTGAGCGCCGTGCTCGTGCCGGCGCGGGCCTCCGCCGAGCACGAGGTCTACTACCGGTACACGGTGCTGGGGTACGTGAAGGACGCGCGCGGCCGGCCGGTCCCGGGGCGCGAGATCTCGGTCGTGCGGGACAAGACCGGCTTCTCGTACCTCGCCACGACCGACGCGAGCGGCCTCTACGTGCTCGTGCTGCGGCTCGGCGACGAGACGGTCGGCGAGCGGCTCACCGTCCGCACGGGGCGCGCCACCGCCCGGCTCACGGTCGCGTTCGATCCCACGAACCGGTCCGAGGAGCGCGGCACCCGGCTGGACCTCGACGGCGACCGCTTCGTGGAGCGCGCGGCGTGGTTCCCGTCGACCCTGACGCTCTTCCTCGGCGCGAAGCGGTAAGATCCGGCGCAGATCCCCACGGCTCACGGAGGGCGGCGATGGCGAAGGCGAGCGCGCGCGGCATGAAGGCCTACGTGCTGATCGAGACGGCGGCGGGCAAGACCAAGAACGTGAAGAAGGCGCTGGCGAAGATGCGCTCGGCGTCGCACGTCGACAACCTCGACGCGGTGACGGGGCCCTACGACTTCATCGCGGTCGTCACCGGCGCCAGCCTGGATGCGATCGGCACGCTGGTGACCGACGACATCGGCACCATCGACGGGGTCACCCGCACCACGACCTGCGTCGCGGTCTCGCTCGGCTGAGCGGGTGGCGCGCCCGCCGGTCCACGTCCTCGTCTATCACCCCGACGAGGCCGCGCAGTACGCCGCGCTGATCCGCGCCCCGCGCGGGCGGGTCGTCCTCCACGTGGCCGACACGCCGGACGGCGCCATGCGCGTGGCACCGGGGATCGACGTCGCCTACGGCTGGAAGATTCCCGCCGCGTTCTACGGCAAGGCGCCGCGGCTGCGCTGGCTCCAGGCGATGGGCGCGGGCGTCGACTGGGTGCTCGGCCCCGACCTCCCGCCCCACGTCGTGGTCACCCGCGTGCCCGGCATCTTCGGTCCGTGGATGGCGGAGTACGTGCTCGGCTGGTGCACGTGGCTCACCCAGCGTGTCGAGACCTATCGCGCGGCCCAGCGCGAGCGCCGCTGGGACGACCGCGTGATCCCCCGGCGCCTGCGCGGCGACACGCTGCTGATCGTCGGCCTCGGCGACATCGGCCGCGCGATCGCGCGCACCGCGCGCGCGGTCGGACTACGCGTGCTCGGCGTGAGCCGGCGCGGCGCCGCCGTCCCCGGCGTCGCGCGCGTCCATCCGACGCGCGAGCTCCGGCGGGCGCTGGCCGCCGCCGACTGGGTCGTCCTCACGGTGCCGCTGACGCCGGCGACGCGCGGGCTGCTCGGCGCGCGCGAGCTGGCGGCGATGAAGCCCACCGCGTGGCTGCTCAACGTCGCGCGCGGCGCGGTCGTCGACGAGGCGGCGCTGGTGGACGCGCTGCGCCGGCGCGCGATCGGCGGCGCCGTGCTCGACGTCTTCACGACCGAGCCCCTGCCCGCCGACCACCCGCTGTGGGGGCTCGACAACGCGGTGATCACCCCGCACATCTCGGGGCCGAGCACGCCGGACGAGATCGCGCCGGTCTTCGCCGACAACCTCGCGCGCTTCCTCGCCGGCCGCCGGCTGCGCCACGTCGTCGACCGCGCGCGAGGCTACTGAGCCCGCGACGCCGGCTCGGCGAGAGACGACACGAGCCAGCGCGCGGTCCGGAGGAGGCGGGCGTCGCCGTGGCGCGGCCCGACGAGCTGCACGCCGAGGGGCAGCCCGTTGGCGCCCGTCATGAGCGGCACGCAGAGGGCGGGCATGCCGATCATGGTCCACAGCGCGCAGAAGACGGGGTCGCCGGTGTTCGCGAGGCCGGCGGGCGCGGTCCCGTGGGCGGCGGGGGTGAGGATCGCGTCGTACCGCTGCTCGAACAGCTCGGTGAGGCTCGCGTTCACCTGGGGGATGCGCGCCAGCGCGTGCAGATAGTCGACGGCGGCGACCGCGCGGCCGCGCTCGATGCGCGACTGGAGCGCCGGCGACAGGCCCTCGCGGCCGGTGTCCCACTCCCGCTGCAGGTTCATGGCGATCTCGGCGCCGGAGATGGCCTCGTGCCAGCCGAGCGACTCGTCCGCGCCGCTCACGAGCTCGATCTCCTCCACCTGCCCGCCGAGCCGCTCGACCAGCTCGCCGAACGCCTCGCGCGCGTCGGCGTCGACCTGCGCCCACCGCGGCGTCTTCACGAAGGCGAACATCGGCGGGAGCGGCGGCTCCTCGGCGGCGATCGCGGTGTACGGCACGCGCGGGCGTGGCCGCGTGTCGGGATCGCGCTCGTCGTAGCCGGTCACCTGCTCCAGGAGCAGCGCGATGTCGTCGATCGAGCGCGCGAAGAGCCCCACGTGGTCGAGCGTGCGCGAGAGCTGGAAGATGCCCGGGCGCGGGATGAGCCCGTGGGTCGGCTTCAGGCCGTACACGCCGCAGTACGAGGCCGGCCGGATCGTCGAGCCGCTGGTCTGGCTGCCGAGTGCGAGCGGCACCATGCCCGCCGCGACGGCCGCCGCGGAGCCGCTCGAGGAGCCGCCCGGCGTGTGCGCGGGATCGTGCGGGTTGCGCGTCTTGCCCGGCGTGCGGGTGGCGAACTCCGTCGTGACGGTCTTGCCCATCACGACCGCGCCGGCCGCGCGCAGCATCGCGACGACGGCCGCGTCTTTCGACGGCGTCCGCCCCGCGTGCAGGACCGACCCGTTCTCGGTCGGCATGTCCCCGGTATCGATGATGTCCTTGAGGCCGATCGGAATCCCGTGCAGCGGCCCGACGGGCCGCCCGGAGAGCCGGTACTCGTCGGCGGCGCGCGCCTGCGCGAGCGCATGCTCGGGATCCAAGAACGCCCACGCCTGCACGTCCGCATCGACGTCCCGGATGCGCCCGAGCAGCGACTCGACGTACTCAACGGCGCTGATCCGTCCGTCGCGAATCAGTACCGCCGCGTCACTGGCCGACAGGAGATGCAGATCTTTCATCGCCATCGCCGCTTAGTCATACCAGAAGGCGAGCCGCTCGCGCATCCCACCCCGCAGGCGGCGAGCGCACAGCCGGAGGGGCGAAGCCCCCGATCGGCGCGTGCGCAGACGCCCCGGGGAGCGGTCGCGAGAAGGGTCCAGATGCGAGGAAGCGAGGAGCGGGCCGACTGAGACGTACTCCTGTACGTCGCAGGGAGCGCCCCGACGAGCTGACGACGCAGATGGGCCCTTATCGCGAGCGCGGGTTACTTACCGTAGAGGAATTCGGGGAGCCAGAGGGTCATCCCCGGCCACACGTACATGCAGGCGAGGCAGATGAGGACGATGAGCATGTACGGCATCATGCCCGCGAAGATCTGGTTGATGGTCACGTGCTTGGGCGACACGCCCTTCAGGTAGAACGCCGACATCGCGACCGGCGGCGAGAGGAAGGCCGCCTGCAGGTTCACCGCGACCATCGTGCCGAAGAGGATCGGGTCGACCTGGAAGTGCGTGAGCAGCGGCACGAAGATCGGCACGAAGATCACGATGATCTCCGTCCATTCGAGCGGCCAGCCGAGCAGGAAGATGAGGAGCTGGGCCAGGATCATGAACCCGAGCGGCGAGAGGTCCATGCCGAGGACCCACCGCTCGACGAGCGCCTGCCCGCCGTGCAGCGCGAACACCGCGGAGAACAGCGCGGAGCCGATGAAGAGCCAGCACACCATCGCGGTCGTCTTCGCGGTGAGGAAGGTCGACTGCTTCATGTTCTCGCGCAGCTCGCGCGAGCGATGGAGGTTCGCGAGGCCGGGAACGACGGTGCCGGCCAGCGTGCCGGCGATGGTCCCGGAGACGAGCAGCGGCACCACGCTCGTCTCGCCGCTCATCCAGCTCAGGCCGACGCCGACGACCAGCCCGACGCCGCTCCACGCCCACACCTGGCGCGGGAAGCGCGCGAGCACCGCGAGGTACATCGCGCCGAGCGCGCCGATCGCCGCGGACTCCGTCGCGGTCGTGATGCCGAACAGGATGACCGCGAGGACCACGACCGTCAGCACACCGAGCGGCACGACGGCGACGATCAGCTCCTTCAGGATCTCCAGCTGCTCGCCGTCCATCCGCCAGAAATACACGAGCAGCAGGAGCGTCGCCGCGGCGGCGAGGCTCCAGAACCAGGCATGGAAATTCGCCGGGGTCCGCGAGACCGGCGGGCCCGTCGGCACCTCGCGGAGCGACGTCATCTCCTCCGGCGGCCCTCCGGGAACGGGCGCGGCGGTCGTCGGCTCCTCGACGGGCTCGGCCGCCGCGCCGAGCTCCTGCGGCATCTCCTCGGTCGCGGCCCCCAGCTCCTGCGGCGTCTCCTCGACGGCGCCGAGCGGCGGCGGCGCGTCACCCGCCACCGGCGTCGCCCCCGTCGGGGGTGCCTGCGCGCCGAGCGGCGCGGGCGCGACGACAGCGGCCGTCGTCGTCTCCGGCGCGTTGTAGACGATCACGTACCACCACGTGAGCCCAAACGTGCCGGCCGTGAGCATCAGCGGCACCGCGAGCGCGGCCACGTTCTTGACGATGAGGCCGTACGTCGCGGGGCGGCCGTCCGCCGTGGTGCCGCGCGCCGCGCGCGGGCGGAACAGCGCGGCCAGGACCCCGGGCACGACGGACCGCGAGCGCCCACGTTCGAGCCGCTGGAGATAGTCCGGGACGGGCACGCGATACTGGTCGCTCGAGAGGCGCGGCGCGACCTTCGGGTTCAGGAGGGCCCACCCGAGGATGTACACGAGGTACAGGAACGTCAGGAAGAAGCCCGGCAGCATCGCGGCCGCGTAGAGCTTCACGATCGACTGGCCCGCCACCGCCGCGTAGACGATCAGCATGACCGACGGCGGGATCAGGATGCCGAGCGTGCCCCCCGCGGTGATGACGCCGGCGGCGAGGCGCACGTCGTAGCCCGCGCGGAGCATCGGGCGCATGGCGATGACGCCCATCAGGACCACGACCGCGCCGACGATGCCGGAGGCGATGCCCCAGAACGCCGAGACGAAGAGCGTCGTGACCGCGAGCGAGGCCGGCACCCGGCGGAACGCGAGCTGGACCGCGTGGAACATCCGGTCGACGAGCGCCGCGCGCTCCATGATGTAGCCCATGAAGACGAACAACGGCACGGACAGCAGCGTGTCGTTGGTCATGACCCCGTACGTGCGCTGCACGATGAGGTCGAAGACCTTGTTCGTCCACCAGTGCTGCGAGGGGTCGAAGAACGCGATGTAGCCGAAGATCATGCCGAGGCCCATCAGCGTGAACGCCGTCGGGAAGCCCATCATGATCGCGGCCACGATGAGGCCGAGCATCGCGAGGCCGAGGCCGGGGTGGCTCACGAGTCCCTCGACTCCCCCGCGCTCCGATGGCGCGCCGCCTCGTCGATCGCGTGCGCGGACCCGACCGCCGTGCGCGACTCCTCGTCGAGGTACTCGCTGTGCGCGAGCTGCGTGTCGATGACGTCGATCTCCTCGACGTCCTCCAGGCGCGCGGGCCACACGCCCGTGCGCAGGCACACCAGGCAGCGGACGATCTCCCCGATGCCCTGCAGCATCACGAGCGCGCCCGCCACGGGGATCACGGTCTTGAAGTGGTAGACGGGCGGGCCGTCGGCGGTGACCGTCGAGTGCTCGCCGATCCGCCACGAGTCGGCCGCGTAGCCCGCGCCCGCGTAGATGAGCCCGAGGATGCCCGGCGTGAAGAACAGCAGGTAGAGGATCAGGTCGAGCGCGGCCTGGGCGCGCGGCCGCAGGTAGATGTAGATGAAGTCCGCGCGCACGTGGCCGGCCGCGGCCAGCGTGTACGCGCCGCACATCATGAACAGCGTGCCGTACAGCATGTTGTTGAAGTCGAAGATCCACGCGGTGGGCGCGTTGAGGATGTAGCGCTTGAAGACTTCGATCGCGACCACGAACGTGAGCGCGACGATGAGCCAGGCGAAGGCCTTCCCCGACCAGTAGCTGATCGTGTCGAAGGCCCGGAGCAGGCGCGCGGCGCTCATGCGATCACGCGCGAGAGGCCAGCCACCCGGCGGACGCCGGGTGGCTGGCCTGCGTGAAAGAGCTCACCCGTGGCGGCTTACTTCTTCTCGGCCGGCTTGGCGGCGGGCTTGGCCGCGGGCCGGGCCGCAGGCCGGGCGAAGTAGTGGTTGTACGCCATGCGGCGCTGGACGTTGGTGTCGAGGTCCCACTTCACCGCGCGCGCGGCGAACGCCTTCTGCGACTCCGCGATCTCCTTGAAGAGCGGGTTGTCGGCCGCCTTCTTGTCGGCGGCGGCGTCGTACGCGCTGAGCTGCGCCTGCAGCAGCGAATCCGGCGTCTTGTAGAACCGCACCTTGTCCTTCGTCTGCAGCTCGATGTAGTCCTTCGAGTAGCGGTCGACGGCCTTCCACGACATGTCCTGCGACGCGGCCTCGACGGCGTTCTCGATGATGGCCTTCATCTTGTCGGGCAGCGCGTCGAACTTGGTCTTGTTGAACGTGATCTCGAACTGCTCGGCGTTCTGGTGATAGCTCTGCAGCATGCAGACCTTCGAGACGTCCGCGAAGCCCAGGATGCGGTCGGAGGTGGCGTTGTTGAACTCCGCCGCGTCGAGGAGGCCGCGGTCCATGGCCGGCACGATCTCGCCGCCGGGGAGCGCGTTGACCGCCGCGCCCATGCCCGTGAACACGTCGATCGAGATGCCGACGGTGCGGAACTTCAGGCCCTTGAAGTCGTCCGTCCTGGTGATCGGCTTCTTGAACCAGCCGAGGGGCTGCGTGGGCATCGGGCCGTAGGGGAACGAGACGACGTTGGCGTTGACCGACTTGTAGAGCTTGTCGAGCAGCTGCTTGCCGCCGCCGTACTTGTGCCAGCTGAGCAGCATGTTGGCGTCCATGCCGTACGCGGGGCCGGAGCCCCACAGCGCGAGCGCCGTCTGCTTGCCGTAGTGGTACACGAGCACGCCGTGACCGCCGTCGAGCGTGCCCTTCGACACCGCGTCCAGGAGGCCGAACGCCGGAACGACCGCGCCGGCCGGCAGGACCTCGATCTTCAGGTCGCCGCCCGTCATGTCGTTGACCTTCTTGGCGAAGTCGTTCGCGTACTCGTGGAAGATGTCCTTCGCCGGCCACGTGCTCTGCCACCGCATCGAGATCGGGCCCTGCGCCTTCACCACGTTCGGGAAGCCGAGCGCGGCGGCGCCGGCGGCACCGGCGGCGACGGCCGCACCGCGGAGGAAACTGCGGCGTGGCGTTTCGGTCGTTACTGCGGGCTGCGTGTTCATCTGAGACCTCCTCGCCTTCGAGGGCATGGGGTGACGGTTCCTTCAGACCGCGAAATGAACAGCGCCCGCGCGTGGGGAGTTCCCCGGTAGGAGCTGCGCGGCCGGTCTGACCACGGCCAGCACCCTAAAGTAGTGGTGCGCTCGGTGTCAAGGCTCCTGGGCCGTCGGGAGGGTCAGCGGCAGGCGCTCGCCGTCCCGGCGCACGATCAGGCGCAGGGGCCGCTCGGGCCCGGCGTCCGCCAGCGCGTGCCGGGCCGCGTCCCGTCCGACCGTGGGCTGCTCGCCGACCTGCAGGATCACGTCGCCGGCGCGGAGCCCCGCCTTCTCCGCCACGCCGCCCTTCTCGACGGCGGCGACGAACGCGGTCCCGCCCGCGACCCCACCCCCGCCCGGCGCCTCGGACGTCGGCGGCTCGCGCAGCACGAAGCCGAAGAGCGCGGCGACGCGATCGCCGGCGACCTCGCGCGGCATCGTCATCAGCCGGACGGGGACCGCGCGCCGGCCCTGCGGTCGCAGGACCACCAGGCGCACCTCGCTCTCCGGCGCGGCGCTCGCGATGAGCCGCTGGAGCAGCCGCGTCTCGGTCACGGGCCGCCCCTCGAACGCCACCACGATGTCGCCGCCCTTGAGCCCCGCGCGCATGGCCGGCGACTCCTGGAGGACGTCCACGATCACGACGCCGAAGCCTTCGCGGATCCCGTGCTGCTTGGAGAGCTCGTCCATCTCCTGCTCCGAGAGGTCGCGGATGCGCACGCCGAGCCACGCCCACGGCCGCGCCGCGAACGCCTCGCCGGCGAGCAGCAGCGCGACCGCGACCACGAGCGCGCGCGCGAGCAGGCTCACGCGCGGCCCCGGCGCAGCTCGTCGACCAGCGCGTCCAGCGCGAGCACCAGGCGGTTCAGGCGCAGATCGATCTCGGCGGTCTCGAGCAGCTCCTGCCGGACCGCGGCCCCCGGCAGCACGCCGGCGGCGATCCGGTCCGCGATCGCCCCCGGCGGCTGGCCTTCCGCGAGCGCCGCGTCGAGGAAGTCGGTGGGCCGCCCGAGGGTCTCCAGCAGCGTCCGGCACGCGGCGCGCAGCCGCTCCACGAGCGGTGCCACGTCGGCGGCGGGCTCCACGTCCGCGATCGGCTGCGCCACGACCACGCGATACAGCGTGTCGGTCGGACGCTCCTGGAGGATCCGCACGCGCGCCACGCCCCGCAGCACGAGGTCGTAACGGCCGCTCGCGAGCCGCTCGCAGCTCACGATCTCGCCGAGGCCCCCGACCGCGCGCACGGCGGGCTTGCCGGCGTACGCCGCCTCGTACCCGGGCTCGAGCTGCACCATGCAGACACGCCGGTCGCGCGCGAGCGCGTCGCCGACCATCGCGCGGTAGCGCGCCTCGAAGATGTGCAGCGGCAGCAGCGTGCGCGGGAACAGCGTCACGTCCGGGAGGGGAAAGATCGGAGCGACGACGCGCGGCTCGGTCACGGCCCTCAGCGAATCGTCGGCAGCGACGACAACGGGCCCAGCTCTTCCAGCCGCCGTGTCACGTCCCCCGCGAGCGTCTTGAAGAGCTGCGCCTGCGGGGAGTCGGGACGGCGGATCGTGATCGGCGCGCCCTCGTCGCCCGCCACGCGCGTCTCCGGCTCGAGCGGGATGCGCGCGAGCAGCGGCACCCCGTACTCCTCGGCGATGCGCCCGCCGCCGGCGTTGCCGAACACGTCGGTGCGCTCGTGGCAGTGGGGGCACACGAAGCCGCTCATGTTCTCGACCACCCCGAGGATGGGGACGTTCAGGCGCTGGAACATGCCGAGCGCCTTGCGCACGTCGAGGAGGGCCACGTCCTGCGGCGTCGTCACCATCACCACGCCGGAGAGCGGCAGCACCTGCGAGAGCGAGAGCTGCGCGTCCCCGGTGCCGGGCGGCATGTCGAACACCAGGTAGTCGAGCGCGCCCCAGCTCACGTCCTTGAGCATCTGCTGGATGAAGGAGTGGATCATCGGACCGCGCCACACCAGCGCTTCCTTCTCCTGCACGAGGAGGCCGATCGACATCATCTTGATGCCGTGCGCCTCGACCGGGATGATCTTGTTGTCGAACATCCCGGGGCGGCCGCGCGCGCCGAGCATCATCGGCACGTCGGGCCCGTACACGTCGGCGTCGACGATGCCGACCTGCGCGCCGGACGCGCGGAGCGCCGCCGCGAGGTTCACCGCGACCGTCGATTTGCCGACGCCGCCCTTGCCCGAGGAGACCGCGACCGTGTGCTTCACCTCGGGGATCAGATCGGGCTGCGGGGCCGGCCGGCCCCCGGGCGCAGCGCCCTGCTGCCCGTGGGCGTGGCCGGGGGCGTGGGCGTGCGGCGCCGCCGCCGCCGGGCTCGCGCCGCCGCCCATGCGCACCTGGACGTTGCGCACGCCGGGGAGCTGGCCGATCAGCCGCGTCGCCATGCTGTGCATGGTGACGCGCGAGGCGGCGGGCTGCCCCGTGAACGCGAGCGTCAACGACACCTGGTCCCCGGCGACCGCGAGGTCGCGCACCAAGCCCATCGCGACGACGTCCTGCTGCGTCTCCGGGTCCTTCACGCCGCGGAGCGCGGCGAGGACGGCGTTCTGGTCTGCCATTCCACGCACTATACCGTAGCGGCGTCTTGCGTTCGCGGGGCGCGACCTGTTACAAAAGCCGCGTGATTTCGGCCGACGACTTCCGGCGCGTCCTCAGTCACTTCGCGAGCGGCGTCACCATCGTCACCACCGCGGACGCGGAGAAGCGCCCCACCGGCCTCACCGCCAGCGCGTTCACCTCGGTCTCTCTCGACCCGCCGCTCATCCTCGTGTGCGTCGCGCACTCCGCGCAGAGCTACCCGACGCTGCTGGAAAGCGGGCGCTTCGCGGTCAACTTCCTGCGCCTCGAGCAGCAGGAGGCCTCGCGGCGCTTCGCCACGAGCAAGATCGACCGCTTCGCCAAGTTCGACGGCGTGCCCTACCGCATGACCGAGCTGGGGCTGCCGGTGCTCACCGAGGCGCTCGCCCACGTCGAGTGCGTCACCGTGAACACGCACGTCGAAGGCGACCACACGATCTTCGTCGGCCGCATCGAGGCCTGCGGGACGAGCGAGGGCGACCCGCTGCTCTACTTCCGCGGCAAGTACGCGACGCTCTCCGCCGGCGGCTGACGGCACCGACCCGGCGGGGACACGCGTGAGGGCGTGGCCACGCCTGCTCGCGTTGTCGCTGCTGGGCGTCGTCCTCGGGCTCGCCGTCCTCGAGCTCGCGCTCCGCGCGCTCCCCTGGCCCGAGCGCAAGGCCCACCTCGTCAGCGACCCGGCGCGCCACCACCGCCTGCGGCCCGGGTGGCAGGGCACCGTGCAGGGGCATCCCTATCGGGTGAACGCCCTCGGCCTGCGCGACCGCGAGGTCGTCACGCCGAAGCCCGCGGGCACGGTGCGCATCGTGATGCTCGGGGACTCGTTCACCGAGGGCGGCGGCCTCGCCGACGCCGACACGGTCCCGCGGCGCGTCGAGGCAGCGCTCGCGCCGCGCTGCCCCGGCGTCGAAGTGCTGAACGCGGGCGTCGCGAGCTACTCGCCGATCATCGCGTACCTCGTGCTGCGGGATCTCGGCCCGATCGTGCGGCCCGATCTCGTCATCCTCAACCTCGACATGACCGACGTGCACGACGACCTCGTGCGCACCGCGCTCGCGGAGCTCGGGCCCGACGGCCTGCCGCGCCGCGTGCCGAACGATCGCCGGCGCGAGACCGCGATGCTGCTGCCGCCGGCCCTTCCGCGCGCGCTGCGCGCGGTCGAGGACGCCGCACGCGGCCTCGTGCTCTGGCAGGCCGTGCGGCGCTCGTCGGCCGGGCGTCGGCTCTTCGGCGACCTGAACCTCGACGAGCCCACCCTCGCCGCGCGCGGCCTGCTGGGCGATCTTCGCTACGACCGGCTCGCGATCACGCGCGACCGCCCCGGGCCGGTGGAGGCCACCGCGTGGGCGATCACCGCGCGCTACCTCGCCGCCATCCAGGGCCTCGCGCGCGAGCACGGCGCGCCGTTCGTCGTCGTCACCTACCCGTACCCGCACCAGGTCGCCACCCACGAGTCGCCCGACGGCCGCGCACGCTTCGGCATCGGCCCGGAGCTCTACGCGAGCGCCCGCCCCTTCCGCACGGTCGAGGCGATCGGCACGCGCCACGGCTTTCCGGTGATCGCGCTGGACGAGACCTTCCGCCGCCGCTCGAGCCCGGCGCAGCCGCTCTTCCGTCGCGACGACGTGCACCACACGCCGGCGGGGGCGCGCGTGATGGCGGAGGGTGTCGCGGCGGCGCTGCTCGAGCGCGCGCTGGTCCCGGGCTGCCGCTGAGCGGCCGGCCGGCTACTCGCGGAAGCGGTTGACGAGCGGCAGGCGCCAGTCGCGGCCGAACGCGCGGGACGTGATCTTGACGCCGATGGGGCCCTGGCGCCGCTTGTACTCGTTGCGGTCGACCATGCGGGCGACGCGGGCGGCCGTGTCGGCGTCGAAGCCGAGGGCGATCATCTCGGCCACGCTGCGGTCTTCCTCGACGTAGGCGCGCAGGATCGCGTCGAGCTCGGGGTACGGGGGCAGCGAGTCCTGGTCCTTCTGGTCGGGACGCAGCTCGGCCGACGGCGCGCGCGTGATCGTGGTCTCCGGGATGACCGCGCGCCCGGCCCGCGCGTTCACGTGGCGCGCGACGTCGTAGACGAGCGTCTTCGGCACGTCCTTGATCACCGCGAAGCCGCCCGCCATGTCGCCGTAGAGCGTGGAGTAGCCCACGCCGATCTCGCTCTTGTTCCCGGTCGTCAGCACGAGCCAGCCGAACTTGTTCGACAGCGCCATCAGCAGGGTGCCGCGGATGCGCGCCTGGATGTTCTCCTCCGCGACGTCCTCCGGCAGGCCCTTGAACGACCCGGTGAGCGCGTGCTTGAACTCGTCGAAGAGGTCGGTGATCGGGATCGTCTGGAACTCGATGCCGAGGTTCTTCGCGACCTCGCCCGCGTCGTTCCGGGTTCCCGTCGAGGAATACGGCGACGGCATCGTGACGCCCACGACGTTGTCCGCGCCGAGCGCCTCCACCGCGATGGCCGCCACCAGCGCGGAGTCGATGCCGCCCGACAGCCCGATCACGACGCGCTTGAAGCCGCTCTTCCTCACGTAGTCGCGCGTGCCGAGGACCAGCGCGTGCCACACCTCGTCGACGGGCTCGAGCGTGGGCTCGAGGCGCGGCGCGACGGCCGCGGCGGCGGCCGGCGCCGGAAGGGCCGGCAGCACGATGCGCGTGGTCGTCTCGTCCGCGCCGGCCTTCTCCTGGCGGCGTCGCGCATCCCGCAGGCGCGCGTGGAAGACGGCGTCGAGGTCGAGGTCCGCGACCACGAAGTCCTCGGCGAAGGCGCGGCCCCGCGCGACGCACTGCGCGCGCTCGTCGAAGATGACGCTCCCGCCGTCGAACACGAGCTCGTCCTGGCCGCCGACCATGTTGACGAACGCCACGTGGACGAGGTCGTCCGCCGCGCGGGTGGCGAGCATGGTCTCGCGGAAGGTCGCCTTGCCCGCGTGGAACGGCGAGCCGTTGATGCTGACGATCAGCTCCGCGCCCGCGAGCGCCTGGCGGCGCGTCGGCCCGCTCGGATACCAGATGTCCTCGCAGATGTTCACGGCGAACGTCGTGTCGCCGCACTCGAACACCGGCGTGCGCGTCCCCGCCTGGAAGTAGCGGTTCTCGTCGAAGACGCCGTAGTTCGGCAGGTACTGCTTGTGATAGACGCCCGCGCGCGCGCCGTCGTGGAGGATCGCGGCCGCGTTGAAGATGTCGTCCCGCTTGTCCACGAACCCGACCACCGCGGTGAGGCCGCGGCTCGCGCGCGTGATCTCGTCCAGGGCGCGCAGGTTCGCCTCGATGAACGCGGGCTTGAAGAGCAGATCCTCGGGCGGATAGCCGGGCACCGCGAGCTCGGGGAACGCGACGAGCCGGCAGCCCGTCGCCCGCGCGCGCGCGATGCCGTCGACGATCTTGCGGACGTTGCCGTCGAGGTCCCCGACGGTGGGATTGATCTGCGCGAGGCCGATCCGGAAGCGTCTCACGCCCATAGCTTAATGGTACGATGCCCGCCGATGCCCGCGAAGATTCCCTGGCTCCCCTCCGTGATTCCCGCCGGGGCGACGCCGGAGCGCTGCCCGCGCTGCGGCCGCCGCGCGCTCATCCCGTGGACGCTGCGCCGCGACGACGCGACCAAGCGCGTCCTGCGCACGTGGGTGTGCGCCGAGTGCCAGACGACGGAAGAGCGCCCCGAGCCCGAACACAGCTAGCGCAACGAATTCAGGTAGTCGATCAGCTGCCGTAGCCGCGAGTAGTTGCTGCGGTTGAAGGGCAGGATCAGGCGCGGCAGGCCGGGATGCTCGTCGGCTTCCTGCGGGATCGGCCCGGGCGCCTGGTCCGCGGGCCCCTTCAGAATGTCGTCGAAGCGCTCGTGCAGCTCGCCGAGCTCGGTCTCGGTCAGCGGGCGCTGCACGCGGAAGACGAGCTTCTCGCCGACGATCCGCGCGGAGTGATAGACGCGGTAGAAGCGCGTCACCTCCTCCACCGCCGCCTCCGGCGTGTCGACGATGCGGTAGAACGCCGTGTCGTTCGGATCGATGAGGCGCCGCTCCGTGAGCGTCGCCGCGACGAAGCGGTCCCAGATCCGCCAGTAGGGCTTCGGCCCCGCCTCGACGAGCACGACCGGCACGATGGTCGCCTTGCCGGTCTGCATCAGCGTGAGCAGCTCGAACGTCTCGTCCATCGTGCCGAAGCCGCCGGGAAACATCGCGACCGCGCTCGCCTCCTTCACGAGGAAGAACTTCCGCGTGAAGAAGTACTTGAACGTGATGAGCTTCGGGTCCGAGGCGATCCACGGATTCGCTTCCTGCTCGAACGGCAGGCGGATGTTGAGGCCGAAGCTCCGCTCGCCGCCGGCGCCTTCCTGCGCGGCGCCCATGATGCCGGCGCCCGCGCCGGTGACGACCATCCAGCCGCCCTCGACCATCCGCCGCGAGAACTCCCGCGCGGCGACCGCCGCCTCGTCGGTGCCCGGCGTGCGCGCGGAGCCGAAGACCGTCACCTTGCGGACGGCGCGGTAGGGCGCGAAGACCTTGTAGGCGTACCGCATCTCCTTGAGCGCGGCGTTGGTGACCTTGAGGTCGCTCACGGCGGCGCCGTCCTCGTGGAGCTTGAGCACGGTGGTCAGGAGCTGCTGGTAGAACCCGCGCCGGTCGGGGGGGACGCCCTCGGCCTCGATGAGGGCCGCGAGCGCCCGGTTCGCGGCGTCGCTCTTGAGCTGGTAGCGGCGGGACTCGGGCACACGGCGAGTATACCCATCAGCGCCGCGCGGTCAGCGTGAGCCCGCCCACGATGAGCGCGCCACCCAGCGCCGTGAACGCGCTGACGGGATCGCCGAGCAGGACGACGCCGAGGACCGCGCCGGCGATCGGCTGCACGTTGAGGAACACCGCCGCGCGCGGCGCGGGCACGCGCTCGAGCGCCCAGTTCCAGACCAGGTACGCGAGCCCGGTGATGACCACCGCGAGGTACAGCACCCCGAGCAGCGCGGTGAGCGTCCACACCGGCCGCCGGCCGCTCCCCCACTCCAGCGCCGCGAGCGGCGCCAGCGCGCCGGCGCCCCACGCGATCGAGAACACCGTGACGGGCACCGAGGGGTGGCGGCGCAGCACGTCGCGGCCGATGAGCGAGTACGCGCCGTACGCGACCCCCGCCGCCACCAGCAGCAGGTCCCCCCGCCAATTCGGCGCGAGGGACGCGGACACCCCCGGGATGCCGTCGGCCACCACGAGCACGGTGCCCGCGAGCGCGACCGCGGCGCCGGCGGCCTCGCGGCCCCGCAGCCGCTCGGCGAGCATCGCGGGCGCGAGCAGGATGATCGTGATCGGCTCGACGATGATCAGCAGCGCGGCGTTCGCCGCCGTCGACCGCTCGAGCCCCCAGTGCGAGAGCGCGAAGGCGGCGCCGAAGCCGAGCACGCCCATGGCCGCGATCCGCAGATGGTCGCCGGGCGCCGTCGGCGCGAGCCCGTGCCGCCGCAGGAGCGGCAGGAGCAGCAGGCCGCCGATCGCGCAGCGCAGGAACGCGAGCGTGGCGGGCGGCACCGCGTCCAGCGTGACGCGCGCGGCGACGTACGAGGTGGCGTAGACCAGGTTGGCGAGCAGGAGGACGAGGTCGGCGCCGCTCACACTCCGCCAAGGCGGAGCAGGAGCCACGTGCCGGCCGCGACGAGCGCGGACGCCGGGATCGTGAAGACCCAGGCCCAGACGATCCGGCCCGCGACGCCCCAGCGCACCGCCGACAGGCGCGTGAGCGCGCCCACGCCCATGATCGAGCCGCTGATCGTCTGCGTGGTGCTCACGGGAATGCCCGCGATGGCGGTCCCGATCAGCGTGACGGCGCCCGCGGTCTCCGCGCAGAAGCCGCCCACGGGACGCAGCTTGGTGATCCGCATGCCCATCGTCTTGACGATGCGCCAGCCGCCCGCCAGCGTCCCGAGCGCGATCGCCGCGTGCGCCGCCATCACCACCCAGAACGGCACGTAGAACTCCCCGCCGAGGTGCCCGGTGCTGAACAGGAGCACCGCGATGATGCCCATGGTCTTCTGCGCGTCGTTGGTGCCGTGACCGAGGCTGTACGCCGCCGCGGAGGCGAGCTGCAGGCGGCGGAAGAGCCAGTCCACCCGTCCGGGCGTCGCCCGGCGGAACGCCCACACGGTCGCGAGCATCATGGCGAAGCCGATGGCGAAGCCGATGAGCGGCGCGACCACCATGAAGAGGCCGATCGTGACGAGGCCGCTGGCGACGAGCGCGTCGACGCCGCCTTTCGTGACCGCGGCGCCGGCGAAGCCGCCGATGAGCGCGTGAGACGAGCTGGTCGGCAGGCCCCAGTACCAGGTGGCGAGGTTCCACGCGATCGCGCCCACGAGGCCCGCGAGGATCACCCACTGGTCGACGGTCGCGGACTCCACGACGCCCGTGCCGACCGTCGCCGCCACGCTCACGCCGAATCCGAAGGCGGCGATGAAGTTGAAGAAGGCCGCCCACACCACCGCCTGCAGCGGGGTCAGCACGCGCGTCGACACGACGGTGGCGATGGAGTTCGCGGCGTCGTGGAAGCCGTTGATGAAGTCGAAGATCAGCGCGACGACGACGATGAAGACGACGGTGGTCAGCACGAGGCGGGCGCTCAGGCCATCTTCAGGATGATTCCCTCGATCACGTTCGCCACGTCCTCACAGCGGTCGGTGACGATCTCCATCGTCTCGTAGATCTCCTTCCACTTGATCACCTCGATGGGGTCGCCTTCCGTCTCGAAGAGCGCGGCGAGGCTGTCCCGCAGGAGGTTGTCCGCGGTGTTCTCGAGGCGGTTCACCTCCACCGCGTGCTCGTGGAAGGTCGCGTCCATCGTGCGCAGGCAGCGGATGGCGCGGTCCATGGAGGCCGCCGTGCGGATGATGATCTCCGCCATCGCCCGGCAGGCGGAGGTGGGCTCCTTGATGCGGTACACGACGATCCGCTCGGCCGCGGCCTCGATGTAGTCGAGGACGTCGTCGAGCCGCGTCGCGAGCGCGTGGATGTCCTCGCGGTCGAGCGGGGTGATGAACGTGGTGTTCAGGCGCCGCACGATCTCGTGGGTCACCTGGTCGCCCGCGTGCTCGACCTCCTTGATGAGGTGCACCTTGGCGCGCGCGTCCGCGAAGTTGTGCACCAGCTCGTGCAGGAGGCCGGCCGCCCGGAGGATGTGGTCCGACTGCTGCTCGAACAGCTCGAAGAAGCGCACCTCGCGCGGGATCAGGTTGAACACGCTCAGCGCGTCCCCGACTCCATGGATTCCTTCGCCTTCCGCTGCAGCTCGGCCGCGCCGAACGCGCCCGGCACGCTCTTGATCGCGGAGTACGTCGTCTCGGCGGCCGGCATGACGGCCCACACGAGCGCGGCCGCGACGATCAGGGCCAGGAGCAACGCGAGGCCCAGTCCACGGAACGATTTCCGGAGGCGCCGGAAGAAGCCTCGGACGGGATGACGGCGGTTGCGGCGTTGCCGATACTCGTCGCGGTACCTCACCGTGCCGAGTATCGGCGAGAGCGCCGCCGCGTGCAACGCCGCCGCGGCCTTCACGGCCTTCTGAGGTCGACCGGCGCGGCGCCGACCGCCACGGGACGCAGCGCGTCCCACACCGCGCGTACCCCGTGCTCGAGCGCGGGGGCGTCGTCCGCGAGGCAGCGCACGAGGACACCCCGC
>Ga0194132_10006631_pt1 | contig 17828 bp, 11 predicted proteins | sample TA2KigOf80mmetaG_FD_148612 | JGI IMG/M metagenome (GOLD analysis project Ga0194132, IMG submission 148612) | Freshwater microbial communities from Lake Tanganyika, Tanzania - TA2015054 Kigoma Offshore 80m | ecosystem: Environmental > Aquatic > Freshwater > Lake | place: Tanzania: Lake...
CCGCTAGGATGGAGGCAAGTACTCCTGTTTTAGTCACGACGGTGGTGCCGACAGTAAACGACTCAACCATCACTTTGTCGGTGACGAGATAGATAGCGATGGACATCAGCACGGTGGAGATAAGTAGCTGACGTTTCAGTACGGGCTCGACAGCGGTGCTGTCTTTGCCCAAGCGCGCGAACAATGCTGTCAGCAAACAGACCGGAATGCCGACGGCAGAAATAGCGATCGGGTAAAGCAGGGCATCGACGTTAGTGGCGATGGCTTCTGCCGTTGCACCGATGACCAGGGCTGCACAGGTTGCTTCAGCGAGCGACCCGAAAAGATCCGCGCCCATACCCGCAATGTCACCGACGTTGTCACCGACGTTGTCGGCGATCACGGCTGGGTTACGCGGATCGTCTTCGGGAATGCCTTGTTCCACCTTACCGACCAAGTCAGCGCCGACGTCTGCTGCTTTGGTGTAGATACCGCCGCCGACGCGTCCAAAAAGAGCAACTGTAGAGCCGCCCAGACCGAAGCCGGCAACCATATCCATGACCAGCTCAGGCTTGCCGAGGAGTTGGGTGTAGACGAGGGTAATGGTGATGAGTGCGAGTAAAGCTAAGCCAACGAGTCCGAAGCCCATGACGGCCCCAGCATCAAAGGCCACGCGGAATGCGGAACCAATGCTCTGCTGCGCGCGGGAGGTCGCACGCACGTTACCCATGGTCGCGATCTTCATACCTAAAAAGGCGCAGATGCTCGAGGTCACAGCGCCAGCTAAGAACGAAACGGCACTGTAAGCGCCCTCGTTGAACGGCAATGTGCCGGTATTAAGAGCAAAGTAGATAAGACCAGCAAATGCGAGGGCAAAAGCCCCCACGAATAAATACTCGCGCGACAAAAAGGCCATGGCGCCTTCAGCGATAGCGTCAGAGATCTCTTTCAATCGGTCGACTTGGGCAGTGGTCCCTGCCTCAATCGGCACCCTAACGACGCGCCATGCATAAAACACGGCGGCCAAAATGGCCAAAACTCCACAACCGTAAATCACTGCAACCACTTCACATCCTCCCAAAAAAGTCATGCCCCGGCCACCGTCTCGTGACCGAGGTACACTTATGGCGCGGGACCGGCACTTTAGCACCGATCACGCCGGAGGACATTAATAAAACTTAGGGGGATTTGACGCCCACCTTGGCCGTTGACTTGCTGCTGCCGCCGTCGCTGTCCTTCACTTCCACCTCGAGAGTGCCGTCGAGTCCCTCTAGTTCGAACGGCGCAGTCTTGAAGATCCAGTTACCGGGATTATTAGGATCCGGATCTATCGAGGCTATGGCGACCTGTTTCGAAACCCCGCCCGAGGTGAGCGTTGCGGTAGCCGAGGTTGGCACCAACGTCGGTGGCTCAAACTTCAGGATCGAGCCTGCCAAATCAGTGGCGTTGCTGACAAGTTTGACGCGGTTTGGGTCGCCGGTCACATTGGTCATAGTGGACTGTGCTGTGGCTGCCTGAGCACCCAGCAGAATACTGTTCAGTGTCACACCAGGGGTCACGTCTTTGAGTGCACGCCCGGCATCGATAGCATGGCCGATCACGGTCGGATCGTTATCAAAGCTGAAGGAACCGTCCAGCTTCACGTTGGGCGCGCCGTCCGTGATGAAGTAGATCAGCACCCGACCTTGCACGCCTTGCAGCATATATCGCGCCTGCTGAAGGGGAGCGTGATAATTGGTGGCACCGGCAGCGCGGCAAAACTTATCGGCCACGAGACTCTGAGCAAAGGTGTCGACGTCGGCGAGTGGGATGATTCCCGTCACGTCGACAGCGGTCGAGAACGGAATCATGCCTTCCTGCACCACGGTGCTAGGATCAGCTGAATTCTTGAGGTAGCTGGTGATCGCCTTAGCGGCCTGCAATCGACCGCAGGAATCTCCTACTTTGGGATCCATAGTCTGCATGGAGCCAGACCAGTCAATCAAGAAAAGCACGGTGATGCGCGATGGTCTTTGCGGTTTTGGGCAGATCGATCCTGTAAGTTCAGCCATCCTGGCTTTACCGTTTTTGTCCGGTAGGATTTCTACCTTGGCGGTTTCGGGATCGGCTAACTCGGCACACGATAGCGCCAGTGATTGTGGTTGATCCGCAGGACCTCCACCAGAAGAGCCATCGGCATCGCCGCGCTTGCCGCGTCCGGTGGTAGGCTGCGACGGCTTGGTCGGCTTGCTCGGCCCAGCCTTAGCGGTGCCCGTCGGTGCATCAAAGTTGGCGCTACTACACCCACCCAAGTTTAGGGTGAGGAGGCAAGCTGCCATCAGGCCGCCCCAGCTACTCACTCCGACTTTTCCTGTTCCTCTATACTTCCTAGAAACTGACATCTGAGGCTCCCTTCGTGAAACCTGCATCAACGTAACCGCGCTAGTACTCGGCAGGAGCGTCTGAAAGCTTTAGCGAAAACAAATAAACGGCAAATTTTACTAGTGATTACGGAACACCGCGGCATCGTATTGTCCCTCATGCCGCCGGTGGTGGTGGCTATTTCGCCGTATCATCGGGATTGGTCTTGTCCGTCTAATTAGGTAAAATATAAACAACTTCATGGTTACACCCTCACCCCAGCCGCAGTTCCTCTGCGAGGACTAGCCTCGCTTCACCGCCACTGTCAAACAAAGGATCAGTTATGCTTATTGCATCTGGCCGTCAGTATTTAGCGCGTGTACTAATCATCGTGGTCGCCGTCATAGCGGTGCCGTTTTGTAGTAAAGCAAGATCCGCGGCCGAGCAGGGCCCAGACCGTCAGCAAGAATTGCCTGAACAAAACCCGAGGGATCCCAGCCAACAAGACCAGACCGGTGGCGATCCCACGCAGCAAAAACCGCGAGTCCAGGCCAACGGTTATGCCACGCGCTACTGGGACTGCTGTAAACCTCACTGCGGGTGGCCAGGTAACGTCGGTGGAGGTGCGAGACCAGTTGGTACTTGCGACATCAACAATCACAGTCACGGTCGCCACTTTTTGCATCAGTCTAGCTGTGGTGGGGGGGACGGCTTCACCTGCTTTGGTATGGCACCTTGGGCTAAAAGTGACACGCTATCTTATGGGTTTGCAGCCGTTCCAACTCCTGGATCGGTCTGCGGCAAATGTTACGAGCTCACATTTAACGGCGAAGGTCACTACGGCGAGGATAAGGGCGCAAGGAGACTCGCCAATAAGCGTATGATTGTGCAGGCGACGAACATCGGCCATGACGTCAATGGTGGTCAGTTCGATCTGCTGATTCCGGGCGGTGGCGTTGGGGCTTTCAATGCCTGTAGTCGGCAGTGGAACGTGTCTGACGCGGAGCTAGGTGCGCAGTACGGAGGTATTTTGTCGGCATGTAAACAGAAACATGGCTACAATGCTGAGCTAGATGTCTATAAGAGCTGTGTGCGTGAAAAATGTAACACGCTCTTCGGTACCGCCGGTCGGAGCGATCTATTGCGTGGATGTATGTGGTTCGTCGACTGGTTCGAGGCGGCTGACAATCCGAATCTACAGTATGCTGAGGTAGCCTGTCCTCGCGAACTTGATGATGTTTCCGGTATGCATTGAACCAAAAAAAGAGGCCCATGATCACCTAAGGTGGTCACGGGCCTCGTCCTTAACGTTTCGCTGTAAGTGTCTCCAAAGCGCGCCGCGCGCGGTCGCTCATCGCACCCGGAGCCGCTACGCTAGGCGTGGAGTTCACGGGGGTGGCTGATGGTGCTGCAGCCGGCCTTACCTGATGATGCTGAGGCCCCGTTCTACTCGGCGCTGCGGCGGCGGGTGCAATGGTCTTCTCGACCGCTTGGCCACGGCCAAAGCCTGCTGGTGCTAGCATGGCGGCAAAGTCATCGTCAGCTATGAGGAATATACGTGGCTCGCACGGTGTTGCGTCATCGATAGCGCTCAGTAGGGCGAGCCGATGTTTTTGGCTCGTGCGCTCCTCGTCCCATGTATAAATGCTGAGCACAGCATCGGACGAACTGTCGATCGCAACCTTTTTGTCCTGCGATTCCTGCGTCACGTGTACCAACGATAGGGCTTCTATCAAAGTTGCAACTTTGAGGAATTCTGGGCAGCGCTCATCGTGGATGGGGAAGGCCGGGATATGGTACTGCTCGAATAAATTTTGCCAGCTACTCAAGAGAGACTTGCGTCTTGATTTGAGGAGTTCGCGCAAATTAGCGCTGGCCTTAACCTCTGCGGCAGCGCTGCGCATTTGATCAAGCCTTTTGCGCTTATTGTCGCGGTACCTGAGTAGTCCCTGGACCTCACCTAGGAGGATACTCGGATTGCTCAGATCGCTGACATTTTGACTGCCAGTGACTTGGCGCCAATCGCGTACGAGACGCTCGCTTTTGACTAAGTTGGCACTAAACGATTTCAGCTTTTGAATGAGGTCGATGCGTTTTTCGTTTAGAGCTGCAAGTTTACCGTGCTTCGTGGCGATGACCAGTAACTTATTGAGATCGAGGTCGTCGGGTAGAGCTGATTTTTTTGCTGTCGCTAACCATTGTTCACGAATTTTGGTGTAGTTTCGGAGGAGGTTGTCGTGTGCTTTATCAAGAGCAGCAAGAGTCCTGTCGTGCTGTTGGCGGGCGACATCGAGACCGGTATTAAAATCTTTGATGCGCTTTAGCGCATAGGTGATTGCCATCTCCGCCGTTTCAAGGTCGGCGGCAACCTGTTCGTCTATGATCTGCAGGTCATTAGCCGGAACCAATTCCTCGTGCTTATTTTTGAATCGGTCGAACCAGGTTTTAGCGCGCTGCATTTCTGGCGCAGATGCCTGCAATTTCGTCTCACGGTGACGCAAACGCACTTGCAGAGAGGCTAAACACTGTTCGAGCTCACCGGCGACTTGTCTGTCGCCGGCGACTCCAGTTTCTGCAAGCTTGACGTAGCGTTGATGGGCTGGCTCCAGATGTTGCTGATAGTAGCGCCTTGCATCTTGCGTGGCGTGGATGAGTCGCGAGTAAGCCTCAAGACGGCTAAGATTTGCTATCGCAGTGCGAAAATCACAGGGCGGTAGTTTGCCCTCAGTAACCTCAACCCCCATGCTGGCGCAAAGCTCTGCGACGTCGCCATCGACTTTAGCCAAATCGTCCTTGAGTGATTTGAGTGTGATCCCTGGTTGAAGAAGAGGAGAGGCGATCTCTGCCAACTTATCGAGGAGCTCAAGCTCACTGGAGAGGGCAGCAACTTGCGGTGTTTCGTTGGCGACGAGACCTTGGGTCTCCTCCTTGAGGTCCTGAAACTGCCGCGCCAACTCGTGATACTGGGTATGCACGGGAGCGGCATCGGCGGCTAATTGCACAATGACCCGCGGATCACTCAGCTGAGGTAATTTAAATAACTCAGCGCATTTAGCCGCCATGCTGAGGATTTGTTGGTGGGCGATGTCTTTAATGCTTTGTGCTGTCGCTGAGGCAGCACTGGCGCCTAGGGTGATGATGCGCAGGTCCTCGGCCATGCCCTGGATCTCAAATTGAGCCACTTCGAGCTGTGAGATCATAGACTGATCGTGTTCGTATAGGGCGGAGGCAAGTGCCTTCTCGCCGTCACCGCTGGGCAGGGCGACGCCGTCGCGCATGACCCGTGAGACGTTGCCGCGGCGTTGCACGACCCAGGTGTGGCCACCGTCGTCGCTCAATTGCAGGGCCACCTCGTGGATTTTATTGGGAGCGACCTTGCCGGTGAGCGCAAAGACGAGTCCGGATGCGATGTCGCTGAGTTCTGACCGCGTTGCGTTGACGTACAAGTAGGTGCGCAGACGCCCCGTGGCAGGGCTAAATCTCCACGTCCGCCAATCTTCCTCTGGCCGTGTGCGGTAGCGAAGAACGTTCAAGTTCACGGTGCATCTCCCAGAAATAACAGGGTTAAGTGGCCAATCTCGGGTGGCTGGTGCCGACCTGGGGTGGCTGTGATGGCGATGGATATGGGTCTGAAGGATGAAGCGCAGGAGAATAACGGAGTGCTAGGAAGCGAATGCTCGCGTGGCTATTTCTATTGTACATGATTTGCCTACCAAGGTTAATCTCTTGAGTGCTTGGTTTAAGGCGGGTAAGCTGCGGGCGATGAGTGAAACTGCCAAAATCGCGACAATTACTCATGTGCCCATGCGGGGATCGCTGGGTGCATGGATCAGTGGCGTTGGCACAGCCCTGCTCCGCCTCCTGCCGGCCGAGACGGCACACGATATAGGTATGAGCCTTTTGGCCAGGGGTATCCTGGATCACGTATCGACGCCGTTCATCGACCCGTTGACGGCTGGTATGGGAGTGACCCTGCCCGGTATCGGTGACTTGCCTCATCCTATCGGACTTGCGGCGGGTTTTGATAAGCATTGCCGCGTGCCAGCAGCGTTCGCCCGCATGGGCTTCAGTATGCTTGAGGTTGGTACGGTCACACCGCAGGCCCAGCCTGGTAACCCAAAGCCGCGCCTTTTTCGCCAAGCTGAACAGCTCGCGCTTATAAACAGAATGGGGTTTAACAGTGACGGCGCCGCGACAATCGCCGACAGGTTGAGACGCCTCAACTGGCAACATGATCTTGTTCCGCTGGGCATCAACTGCGGTAAGAATAAGAATACGCCTGCGGATCGTGCGATCGATGACTATCTGCAGGTTATGAGCGCGTTCGGGGATTTGGCGCACTATTTTGTCGTCAACATCTCGTCGCCGAATACACCCGGACTGCGCGATCTGGCTACGCCGACTTTTATTCACAGTTTAGCCGACGAGATTGGTGATCGCTTGCCTAAAGTCTGGGTTAAGCTTGATCCCGATATGGACCGTCGTGAATTTCAGGCGCTAGTCGAGGCTATCAGTGAGCGAGGATTCCGTGGGATTATCGTCAGCAATACGCATCGCGTGGCGGTACCTGAGGCTGGCGGGCAGAGCGGCCATCCCTTGATGGCGCTTTCTACGGCGTGTCTCGAGTGGGCCTATGCGGTCCACCAAGGTCGTCTACCGATGATTGCAACCGGCGGTGTGCTGAGTGGAGCTGACATCTTTCAAAAGCTGGCGCGCGGTGCGAGTGCCGTTCAGATTTATACGGCTCTAGTTTACCGTGGCCCATGGGTAGTGCATCAGCTTTTGGTTGAATTAGCGGCTGAGCTGAAGTTGCGCGGCATAAGTCACGTGCAAGATATCATAGGTAGTTACTATCGTGAGTGATTTTGATCTAGAGATCGTCCGACGGATTCGTGGCAATGTGCATGGCACGGTAGATATCACGGCGCTTGAAGATCGCGTGATCGATCACCCGATGGTGCAGCGCCTTCGTCGCATCAAGCAGTTAGCGTTTCTATCCCTGGTGTTTCCTGGTGCGACGCACACCCGGTTTGAGCACTCTCTAGGGGTGATGCAGCTAACGGGATTCACCTGGAGCAAGATGCGCTCTAATCAGCAGCGGTTAGCGCAGAGCTGTGGGCGTTATCGTGATTTCGCCTCTATCGAACGGCGCGGCGTAAAGATCGGTGATCAGACTCTGGTGCACGGTTTACTTGCTCCCACGTTTCCCTTGATAGAGGAAATTTTTGGCTCAGCCTATACGCTACAAACAGTGCGTTTAGCTGCCCTTCTGCACGATCTGGGTCACCCTCCATTCTCTCATAGTGGGGAGCGATTCTTACCGAGTTGGAAGGCAATGCTCACGGCCAATCGTGATAAGATCCCGACTTATCTTCGTGAATATCTTGAGGAGTCCTGCCTCAATATCGCGGCGTCCGGCCAAGATCCAGCGACTAAGTCTGTACGGCACGAGGTTTATACACTCCTTTTGGTCGATAAGTTGCTCACCGAGATCAATCTGAGTTATCAGGGTTCGCTGAAGATCGATCCTCGCGATGTCGTCAGTGTCATCAACCCGGCCATAGCTCCGGCACCAAATTCGCCACTATTGAAGCACGGCGTTTACCGTCTATGCCACGAACTGATCTCGGGCGAAGTCGACACGGACCGTATGGACTATCTACTGCGCGACTCGCGCGAGTGCGGTGTTGTTTACGGTATTTTTGACGCGACGCGGATTCAAGAGTCGCTCTCGATTTATTATGACGAGCGTGATCAGGGTGTCCACATGGCGATCAATCTTTCGGGATTGGCAGCTTTTGAAGACTACCTGCGTGCTAGGCACTCGATGTATCTCCAGCTGTATTTCCATAAAACATCGGTCGCGGCAGAGGCCATGTTGGCCCATTTAGCGCGCATGCTGGGTGGCTGGACCATGCCTACGGATCTCACAGCTTATGCCGATTTGGACGAGTACAACATCGAACCCTGTCTTGCAGCCGCGGCGGAGCGTTTACCGGCTGCGCAAAAGGCACGCTTTGAGGAGCTCCTGGCTCAGTTGCTACGTCATAGGCGCCTATGGAAGCGCGTGTTTGAAATTACCGGCAAGGATCGGAGCGCCGGCGACCATGCTACCGAGGCGGCATCTAAGCTCTTGGCCCGTGAGGGCATCCCATTTGAACAAGTATCATCCGAGAGCTCTCTGACCACGTTTAGAACGCGCAGAGAACATGAGCTCAGTCACAACTACCTGCGTCTCATTAAAAAAGATGATCAGCAATTCCCGCGGGTATTTGCGATTGAGGACTATGCCTCACCATCTTTGATATCGGGTGATACGCGGGTACATATTAGTCGTATCTATGTCGAGGACAAGAAGCTCGCTACGGGTCAACAGCTGCCTGAACAAGTCAAGCAGCTGATTCGGGAGCAGGTTTAACTCGGTTTCTTGCGTTTCTTGTTGTGCTTCAGCATGAACTTGAGTGATTCGCGAGCCGAGATCTCGTCATAACCAAAGCGGCGATCGAGCTCTCTGTAGGTCTCGCGCGCTGCTTCCTTATCTTTGTCACTGACGGAACGCTCATCCTCAGTGCCGAGTGCCAGCATCGCCTGGTAAACCACTTGCACCACATTCTTGTGCTGAGCGTGATAATGCTCCTGAATGCGCGCCAGTATATCTTGGAAGACATGACTTATGTCTAGTTCGTCGCGGGGGTGATCGAGTCGCCAGCTGGCCAGACGACTGAGCATCCCCTCTCTGTGACGTTCGGAAGAGCCTTGGATGCCAATGATCTTCTCAATCTCTTGCATCAGATTCTGGTTAGCGGGTTCATATTGTTCTGAGGCCGTGTTGTAGATCTTTTCGCGCTTCACTTCGGCGACGACATTTTCTATGTAGCGGCTGAGAAGTTTTTCGTACTCCTCTTCAGCTACCATCGACATCGCCTTCAGGGTCTCGATTTCGAAAATATCAGCAAACTCGTCCTTAATTACGCCGATAAACTGGGCGGCATCGTGATACTTGCCGCGCGGCTCGAATTGCAGGAATTCATAGACTGTTCGATCTTTGGTCAAACGTTCGAGTTCCTCGAAAATGACCATGGGTGTGACGGTCTGATGGTGGGCATTCTGAGCGCTGCGTTGCAGTAGTTGTTTGATTTCGCGCGGTGAGGCACCAAAGCGCCCCTCGTAGACCACTAAACCTACCGACTCGTTCATGATGCGGGTACGGAGTTCGCGTAGTTGCGATTCCTCAGCGTTTTTGAATACTGGGCGTAGCGGTTCGTCCTCGTAGAGGCGTGCTTTAGACCGCGGATCAAGTTTAGCAACGAGACTGCGGTAATTACTGTCATAGTACTCTGGATCGGGCTGTTTATACCTAGTCATGACGGCCCAAATGCACAGTAGCTTAAGGGCATGGGGTGCAAAAGGCCTGGTTTTTGACAAGGCCTCAACATCGCGCGTGTAGATTTGCATCTCCTGCGATGGTCTGAGTAGGTAAGGCACCGTGATGAGTTCAAAGCGCCCTCTAAACGAGCTAAAGTCTGGAATAGTTTTGAACGTGTCTAGGTGTTTTTCATTGGTGGTGGCAAGAAAAACCATGTCGAGATTAGCGGTCGACGACGGCAGACTTATCGATGATTTCTCGACAGTGGTCAGCAGGTACTTAAAGGACTCGAGTGGTCGCTTCAGTAAGTCCGAGAACTCCAGTAGTCCGCGGTTGGCTTCAATCAGCTCCCCTTGTGCCTCGTAATAGCGGATGTTGTGCAAAAGCGACGGCATGTTGGCGATGTTGCGATCCATGGTCAGCTGTTTTTCGACAGCGTCGACTGCCATTTGCGGTTCGACTGTGGAAATGCCAACCCGGTACTGGCGCGAGTAAAAGAAGCGCTCAATTTGCACGTGGCGCAGTACTTTGGCGACGTCGCCGTCGTAGGCGTTCAGTAGATTTTCGAAGATCAGCTGGTTGCGCTTTGAGAGGCCCGACTGTTTAATATGAGGCGGTAACTCGACGTCCTCTGGCCGGCGCCCCTGATGAGCGGCGATCCATTTGCGTAGCCACTGTTCCCGCTCTGGCATGGGGATTAAATAGATCGGATTATCTTTGAAGTCGGACGAGATCTTTGAGGCGATCTGCGTGTCGTCGAGGAGGGCATACGAGCCGTGGATGTCAGCATTTTTTTCTGACAAGGCACCAAATCCAATGGGGCCGCTATCACCCTTAAGTGGCGCCTGCGTCGCCTTATCGTTGGGGAAGATCCAGTTGAAGCTATACACGGCACCTTCAGGCAGCTCACTATACTTTTGCATGCCGGAGGCTATCGCTTCGATCGTCGAAGTTTTTGCCGAGCCGTTGGGTCCGTGAAGTAGGATAAGTTTATTGACGTAGCCCTGCCTGACAAAGGCTTGGAGCACGTTATAAATTTCATCCTGAACGGGCTCTCCGCCGACTATGGGGCCGGTCTTCTCGCGGTTAATATCGAATAGCTTGAAGCGTGAGCCCTGATTCTTACCGAGATCGCGCTGACCAAAATGGTCGAAGGTATCGCGCATGTATGCGGCAGCACTGCGGGTCAGCGCCAACGGGTTCTCGCGGACGAGCTCGAGATACTCAGCGAATGGTAGAATTATGCGCTGCTTCTGGAAGTGTTCCCGGTGCTGTCGTGACAGTTCACTGATCGCTTGAGCGGCATCAAGCTCCATGTCCCCAGTCCCCTTTAGCATTTTTTTTTACAGGTTCTTTGCTGGATAATAACTCATGACAATGGTTTAGTAAGTATCTATATTCAGCAGACAAACATTTTTCTACGGCCGTAGCCGAAAGAGTTCCATGAAAAAGGTCTTCATCCTCGATACCAACGTTCTTCTAAACAGTCCCGACAGTATATTTAAATTTGACGACAATGATGTGGTGATCCCGATCTCTGTGATCGAGGAAATCGACACGTTTAAGAAGGACCTCAGTGAGACTGGGCGTAATGCCCGCGAGGTGTCGCGGATATTGGATCGGCTGCGCGTGCGCGGGACGCTCTCGTCGGGGGTGAAGCTGTTTGATGATCGGCCTGATAGCGGTAGTCTCTTTGTCTACCTTGGCCACAATATGGAGATCTTGCCCGAGCTTTTAGTGGATGGCACGGATAACCATATCCTAGCGATCGCCTTGACGCTGCAGAAGCAGTTCGGCGAGACTAGGGCCGTCATTGTTATCACCAAAGACTCGAACCTGCGGATCAAGTCGGATGCGTTTGGTATCCAGGCCGAGGACTTTGAAGCGGACAAAGTCGACATCTCGCATCTTTACAGCGGCATTTTGACGCTGAAGGTTGATGCTCAAGCCATTAATGGCTTCTACACCAAGCGAGAAATCCGGTTGGCCGGCATTGAGATCATGCCAAACCAATTTGTGATTCTTGAGGATGAGAATGACGCCGCGCAGTTTGTTTACGGCAAATTTGATGCCCAAGAGGGCGTCGTGCGGATGCTGGAAAACCAGGCCGAGGGCGTTTGGGGTATTTATCCTCGGAACATTGAGCAAATCTTTGCCCTTGAAGCTCTGCTCGACGACAATATCAAGTTAGTAACGCTGAGCGGCAACGCTGGTACGGGTAAGACTTTGCTAGCAATCGCTGCGGGGCTTGCTAAGACGACCGATGAGGACGAGTACCATAAGCTGCTTGTCGCAAGGCCGGTATTCCCACTTGGTAAAGACATCGGGTTTTTGCCCGGTGACTTAGATGAGAAGCTGAATCCTTGGATGCAGCCCATCTATGACAACTTGGAGCTCCTGCTGAGTGGCGGCACTCACACGCGGCAGAAGAGGCTCAGCAAGAGTTATCAGGAACTGATCAATCAGGGTATGCTGCAGGTTGAGCCTTTGACCTACATCCGTGGTCGCTCACTCCCCAATATTTATTTTGTCGTCGATGAGTCCCAAAACTTGACCCCGCACGAGATCAAAACCATCCTGACACGAGCGGGGGAGGGTACTAAGATTGTCCTGACGGGCGACCCTTACCAGATTGATAATCCTTATATCGACTCGCAGAATAACGGTCTCACTTATGTCATCGAGAAGTTTCGCCGTGAGCCGATCGCAGCACATGTAACCTTGAAAAAAGGTGAGCGTAGCGAGCTTGCAACTGCTGCGGCTACCTTACTTTGATTTTTTCTAACTATAGTATTGTTTAAGCAAAAAAATGTTTGCTATGATGCCGCTGGTTCCAAGTTTGATTGTGAGAGTCTGACCTAGGGTTGGATTCAGCACAGTTGGACAGAGCCAGTTTTTTTTAGAGTTCTCGATTCTAAAAGATTAAAGGAGACCCCCATGAGCAGCAGAAAGCGCGTCACGGCGCTGGCGGCGTTGGCCGCTGTGATCCTCGGTGGTGCGTTAGTCAGCGTACCGAGCCTCACCCCTCCTACCGCAGCAGATCCCATCAGTAATGCCGACACGGCCTGGATGCTTGCATCCACAGCGCTCGTATTGCTCATGACACCTGGGTTAGCCTTTTTCTATGGCGGCATGATCAGTCGCCAACACGTCGTCACGACTATGTTTCAGAGCTTTATTGCCATGGGAGTGGTGAGCCTCCTGTGGGTAGCTGTGGCCTTTAGTCTGTCCTTTGGGGACTCCTTGTACGGGCTCATAGGTGACCCGCGTACCTTCTTTATGTTTAAAAACGTGGGCGCCGCCCCCTATCCGGCTCTGGCCCCTACCATCCCGCTTGCGCTATTCGCCCTGTTCCAAATGAAATTCGCTATCATCACTCCTGCGTTGGTGACGGGTAGCTTTGCAGAACGCATTAAGTTTTCGTCCTTTGTGTTTTTCATGATTCTCTTCACCTTGTTTGTTTACGCGCCGTTGGCACATTGGACTTGGCACCCAGATGGGCTGCTCCGTAAGTGGGGTGTGCTCGATTTTGCTGGTGGCACTGTAGTCCATATGACGGCGGGATTTGCCGGGCTTGCCGGAGCTCTCGCTGTGGGCCGCAAGGGTGATGGCAACCATCATGTGATTCCTGCCAACATCCCCTTTGTACTTCTCGGCACTGGTCTCCTTTGGTTCGGTTGGTTTGGCTTCAATGCTGGCTCGCAGCTTGCTGCTGATGGTGGGGCTGTCACGGCATTCTTGACCACAAATACGGCGGCTGCAGCAGCCATGGTCGCATGGGTCCTTGTGGACGTGATCTGTGGTCGTCGCGCCAGTGCACTTAATGCAGCTATTGGCTCTGTAGTGGGTTTAGTTGCGGTAACGCCGGCGGCCGGTTTCATCTCTGTCGGGGCAAGTGTGGTGATAGGTGCAGTCGCGGCACTCATTTCAAATTGGGCCGTGAATGCCCAATGGCTGAAGACGCGCCTTGCTGACACCTTGGACGTCTTTGCTTGTCACGGTATCGGTGGTGTTGTTGGTATGCTGCTTACTGCGGTTTTCGCAAGTAAAGGCGGTGCGATTACCGGTGACTTCAGCTTATTATGGAAGCACATCACGGCGACGGTGTTTGTTGGCTTCTTTGCCTTCATCATGTCCGCAACCTTGTACCGCATCGTTGGGGTCATCACTTCGCTCACGGATTTTGACCGTGAGCCCCTCGACGACACAACGGCCGCTGATGACGAGGGCAGCCCTGAATTGTTTGCAAAACGCAGCGCCGTTCACGGTGTCTGACGTCGCATCCTCACGATGAAGCAGCCCTGGCGCTTTAGCGTCAGGGCTGGATTATTTTTCGGATTATGTTCACCTAGGGGTGTCGAAGCCAGGAAACCTTAGTGAGCTGGTTTCTCTTGGCCTACGACTTCAATCTCGAGGGTGATGTCGACCTTCTCGCCGAGGACGAGGCCGCCGCCATCGAGGGTCTTGTTCCAACTAAGGCCGAATTCTTTACGGTCGATCGTGGTCGTCGCAGTAAACCCACGGTGCAGCTCTCCTTTAAAGCCTTTCACGGCTGGGGTCGGGCCTTCAACCGCTAACTCAACGTCTTTAGTGATGCAGTTGAGGGTCAGGGGGCCGGTGACTTTTAGGTTTGGCGCGGTGCCTTTGACCGTTTTGGATTCGAATTTAATCTCTTTGCATTTTTCGACATTGAAGAAGTCAGGGCTGCGCAAGTGCTTGTCACGGTCAGCGTTCTTGGTGTCGATCGTCGCCGGGTCGAGAGAGGCAACTACCTTGGCTTTGTCGAGGTTCTTGTCGTCGAGGTCGACGGTGCCCTTCATGCCGCCGATTTCACCGCGCACGTTGGCCACTACCAAGTGCTTGATCTTAAAGCTCGCCGACGAGTGGGATGCATCGATTTCCCAAACTGCTGCCGATGCCGTAGCGCTCACGAGGGCCAGGGCTGCTCCCGTCATTAGGCTGGTGATCTTCATCATAAAAGTCCCCTTATAACTGAAAGAAATATTTACTGTTTCGCCTGATTATGCGTGAGCGCTCCGAAACAAGCAAGCTAGCTCCCACACTAGGCTTCAGTCCAAAGCAAATATGCTGTATTTATTACCCGATTTCAGGTATGAGAAGTATCTTGGCAAGGGCTTGCCAGTATGGTGTTAACGTCAGAGGAGACTGTTTCGATTGGATATTTTTACTCGTGCGATGGCGCGCTCAGTTCCCCGTGTACGGCTAGTGGGAGAGGGCGTCAATGATATCGTGTCGGCCGATTTGGCCTTGCGTCAAGCCGAAGAGCAAGGTCTAGACCTGGTCATCGTTAGCGATAAATCTGACCCCCCAGTGGTCCGGATCCAGGACTTCAAAAAGCTGGAATACGAGAAAAAGAAGGCCCGCCAAAGTAAGGCTAAGACCTCAGAACTTAAAGAGATTCAGCTCAAGGTCAACATCTCTGATCACGACCTGCAGACCAAGGTGGCAGCCATCCGCCGCTTCCTCGAGCGCGGGGACAAGGTCAAGGTAACGGTCCGCCTGAAAGGGCGTGAGCGTGAGACTCCTGAGCGGGCTCAAGGTCTCATCACTAAGGTATCCGAGCTGGTTGAATGTAAGGTCAGTAAGCTTCCTGGTCCGATGACGATCGCGATTCTGGAAGCCGTTAAGTAAACCCAAATGTTTTGACTGTAGGGCTGCGAGAGAGGGGGGAGGAGTGTTCCTACTACCCCTGCTCGCAGCTTTTTCTCGCCTCCTTGACCGTTCGGGCAAAATCGTTTCTAATTGTACTAGGCTCCAATATTCAATCTAGTCGTCAAATGCGTGGCAGGATGCTGCGCCGCCCAGGCCATTAGGCCGTCTCTTGCTTTGAAGGCGTTAACTCCAGGGAGGACTCGGTCATGAAAAAGACGGCCGAAAACAGGTATCCGCATTCTGCGACGTTGTTTAAATTTTGCAAAGAGGCCCTTGAAATTCGCTACGAGGGCAACGTTAAGGTCATCGACCAAGACGTTGGGGCTATCCTCGGCTACGATCCAGCGGATTGCAGTCATTGGAAAAAGGGTAAGAAAAACATTCGCGCTCTATCGACGTTGCGTAGCATCGCCGATCATCTAGCGATCGATGAGCGCCTCCTGATCGACATTGCCTCGGGCAAGGTTGGGCTAGAGGAAGCCGTGTTTGAGTACCGTGGCTACGGCTCATTCGCACTGCAAGGTCGCAGCTTGGAAAATTTAAAGAAGGAATTCTTTAAAAATCCAACGCGCTGGCAAAACGAAGGCACGCAAAAGCCCTTCGAGGAAATCTTCGACACCGATCGCCCAAGCATTGTTAAAGCTGCCGAGGTAGTCATCAATGCTGGTAACTTCACGGAAGCGCCGGTCTACCTTCCCGAAGTTTATAAACTCTTTAACGGTATCAACTTGATCGCTGATGAGACGATTGACCGCGCTATCAAGATCGAGACCGAGGGTGCCGGTGATACATCGATCACGACGGTGCGTTACCGTGGTCCTGACATCAGGCCTTACGTCCGGTTCTTGCTGGCTAAGGAGCTGTTCAAGCACCTGACCCGTACCGGTCACGCCTCGTTCCGCCACTTTGTTGAGTCGCCGGCCGAGCTTCTCGAGATCCAGGCCAACATTTTTGCGGGTTTGCTGCTCATCCCAGGCAAAATGCTGCGTAAAGAAGTGGAAGTTATCGATAGCTCCATCGACATCATCCAGCAGCTAGCAGAGACATTCTGGACGTCGAAAGCGCTGATGAACCAGCGTCTCCGTGACTACATGGAACACTTGGACTAAGTAAAAAACAATTCCTCCCTGAATTTTTAAGTCGGCGCATCCACGCCGACTTTTTTTATTACTGCAGACAATGCCAACTACGTGCTCGGTAACTAATTCCCGCAAGGGCTAAAGATTGTTAACCCGATGACCGATCCCTTAAACGAGCTCACTTAAGAGCGCATGGATGGGTCATGGGCACGGCATTTAAACTACAGAACGGTCAGGTCTTGCTGTCGACTGAGGCACCCGGTGGTGTTTACACTGCGGCTCAGCTACGCAAGATAGCCGAGCTATGCGACAGCGACTCAGCCCTAGCCAAGGCCACAGAGGATCAGCGTTTAGCCCTGTTTGTCGCACCGGAGCACGTAGCGAAAGTAGCGAGTTCTCTGCGTGCTACTGGATTAGGTGTGCGCCATTATCAAGACGGCCTGCATCAACCAGTCAACTGTGTCGGTGAGTTGTGTCCTGAGCACCAACAAGACGCTATGGGTGCTGGAATGGAAATCGCCGCCGAGCTGGCCGCGATCAAGCTCGAGTCCCCGCTTAAAATTGGTATCAATGGGTGTGCACGCGGATGTGTTGCCACGCATACCCTAGATATATCTGTTCTTGGTGACAGTAATGGCTATCGCATAAGCCTAGGTGGTAAAAACTCTCAAATTCCGGAGATGGCCGCGTTTATGGCAGACGGCGTACCATCGGCAAAATTGCCGAAACTCATTGCAAAAATCGTCTCCATCTACAAAGAAATTGCCGAACCCGGTGAATCACTGCAAGAGGTGATTGAACGCCACGGTGCCGGCAAGTTTATCGCAGCCTTGGCTCCCTACAGCCAAGATGCACATCAAGATGAATCATTGGGAGGCGGCCTAGACGGATTCGGTAGTAATGAAGAAGTGAAACTCGATGATTTAGGGGTCCCTCAGCACGTCAACCACGATGGTCCCGCAATCGATGTTAACTTGGCAGAAGTAGAATTAAAGGCAGAACCTTCGGTAGACGGATTCAGAGCAGAGCCCACTTTAAACGACGAAGAAGAGATAGTGGCCGACCATCATGACGTCGAGCCCGAAGCTGAACTCGAACCGATTCAACCTATCGATGAAGATGTTTTTGAAGTAGCGACAGAGGAAGCGCTCGTGGCGCCGATCGCGCATGATGAAGAAGAATTGGTGGTCGATACTCACGCCGCTGAGTCAGGCCCGGAGTATCAAGGCGCCACAGTAGAGGCGGTGGAGTCGGCACCTGTGGCATCAGATGACCTGCACTTAGATCATGAAGTGGAGGTTGATGCCGTAAGGCTCGAGGCGACCAATGTCGCTCTCGATCATGAGTTAGACGTTAAGATGGAGCTACCACCAGCTCCCGAGCATTCATCT
>Ga0194132_10006632_pt1 | contig 17827 bp, 19 predicted proteins | sample TA2KigOf80mmetaG_FD_148612 | JGI IMG/M metagenome (GOLD analysis project Ga0194132, IMG submission 148612) | Freshwater microbial communities from Lake Tanganyika, Tanzania - TA2015054 Kigoma Offshore 80m | ecosystem: Environmental > Aquatic > Freshwater > Lake | place: Tanzania: Lake...
GGCCGACGCGCCGGCCGACGCGCCGGCCGACGCGCCGCCCGACGCGTCGCCCGCCGAGTCGGAATCGCCGGCGGCGGGTGCGCCATTCGACCTCGACGACGTCGTGCTCGCCTGGGCCGAGCTCCTCCCCACGTTCTCCATGGCGACGAGGTCGGCCGTGCAGCATGCCCAGCCCATCCAGGTCGACGGCGATGTCGTGGTCTTCGGCATCGCACCGCAGATGTTCGCGGCGGCCAAGCCTCGGTTCAAGAGCAACGCCGACACGATCCGCGACGCGCTCACCCAGCGCCTCGGGCGCACGCCCCGGTTCTCGCTCGTCGCGTCGGAGGAGGTCGACCTCCAGGCACCCCTGGATCTCACCCCGCCCGGGGCCCGGGGCCCGGGCTCGGGCCCGCCGCCCGCCGAGTCGCCGATGGGCGACGCGCCGCCCCCCGACGACGAGGACTCGATCGACGACCTCGTGGACGCTCAGCCCGCAGGGCCGGCGGTATCGTCCGTGGGCATCCTCGAGGCCGAGTTCGGGGCCACCGTCGTCGAGGAACACCCCCGCTAGGCACCGCTCGCGAACTCCCGGAGACCGCCGTGACCAACCCGAAGCAGCTCAACCAGATGATGCGCCAGGTGCAGAAGATGCAGGCCGACATGGCCGCGGCGCAAGAGGCGCTGGCCAACGAGGTCGTCGAGGCATCGGTCGGCGGCGGGATGGTGAAGGCCACGGTCTCGGGGACCGGCGACCTGCAGTCGGTGTCGATCTCGCCCGACGTCGTCGACCCCGACGACGTCGAGATGCTCGAGGACCTGGTGGTCGCCGCCGTGGTCGAGGCGATGCGCTTGGCGCAGGAGAGGGCGGCGGAGCGCATGGGGGGCCTGACCGCCGGACTCGACCTCGGCGGTCTCGGCGGGCTGCTCGGGTAGCGACGCCCGAGTGAGCTCCGTCTACGAAGGGCCGGTCCAGGCGCTCATCGACGAGCTCGGCCGCCTGCCGGGCATCGGTCCGAAGTCGGCGCAGCGCATCGCGTTCTACTTGCTGAAGGCCGCGCCCGAAGACGCCCACCGGCTGGCCGACGCGATCGTCGACGCCAAGGCGAGGATCACGTGGTGCCGGCGCTGCTTCAACTTCGCGACCGGCGAGCTGTGCACCTACTGCCTCGACGAGCGGCGCGACCTTGCGCTCATCTGCGTGGTGGAGGAGCCGCGCGACATCGTCGCCGTGGAGCGCACGCACGAGTTCGCCGGCCGGTACCACGTCCTGCAGGGCGCGATCGCACCGATCGAGGGCGTGGGCCCCGAGCAGCTGCGCATCAAGGAGCTCCTCGCCCGGGTGGGCGAGGAGGGGGTGACCGAGGTGATCATCGCCACCAACCCCAACATCGAGGGCGAGGCCACCGCGATGTACCTGGCCCGCCTGCTCAAGCCGCTCGAGATCAGGGTCACCCGCCTGGCGAGCGGCCTCCCCGTCGGCGGCGACCTCGAGTACGCCGACGAGGTCACGCTGGGGCGGGCGCTGGAGGGCCGGCGCGAGGTGTAGCTGTTTGGACGCCAGGTAGGCCCAGGGGCCGTCCTACGGTCCAAACAGGAACGGGGTGACGGCGTCGACGATGTCGCGGTCGGTGGATCGTGAGGTGAAGCGGAGGACGGTCCACCCGCGGCCCACGAGGTCGTTCTGGCGCGAGCGGTCGCGATCGAACGCGTCACGGGTGCGGTGGTAGTCGAAGCCGTCCACCTCGATGGCCAGATGGTGCTCCGGGTAGGCGAGGTCCAGGAAGTACGTCCTGCCCTCGACCGTCACCCGCAGCTGGCGGACGGGTGGGGGTAGACCTGCATCGACCAGCACCCGGCGCACCCTCGTCTCGAGCTCACTGTCGCCCGGGTGGAATCCGGCCGTGCGTTCGGCGAGGACGGCGGCGACCCGCTTGGGGCTGCGCCCGGGCGCGATGGTCGGCAGGCGCCGGGCCACGGCGTGGAGGGCGGCCACCGAGATCACCCGTCGCCGGAGCCCGTCGTCAACGAGCGCTCCGAGCGCGCGGTCGTCGAATCGGGACGATGTATCGACGATCGCGCGGGCTGCCGCGAGCGTGGGGATGCCGTCGATCTCCCGGACGTCGTGCTCGTGGATCGTGCCGCTGCGATGCACCCGCACATCGGTGAGTCGCGGTCGGCGGTTGAGCGGGACGGTGACCTCTGTCTGCTTGTCGTGGAAGCCGCGGTACCCCCAGAGGCGGAGCGCGGTGAAGTGCGACGCCCATGACGGTGCGCCCGCCGCGAGGACCACGCTCTGCAGATCCTGCTCCCACGATCGGGGGCTCCCCCGGAGCCGGAACAGTCCCCGGCGGAGCCGCTCCCAGTCGCCGCGCTCGACCAGGTTGATCACCGCATCCCGAGACATCCCGAGGCCTCGAGCCTGCGGGCCGGTGATCAGTCCACGTTGGCGGGCGAAGACTTCGGCGATCTGCGAGTCCATGCCCCGCCAGGACACCCCACCCGTGTGGACGTCTCGTAGTGCTCGGGGCCTACTCCGCGTCCAAACGATCTACGAGAGTGCCGTACGGATGACCTTGCCGATGGCGTCGGACTCCACGAGGAAGCCGTCGTGTCCGGTGAGCGAGTCGATCACGGTCACCCCGGTGGCCGTGGGGATCAGCTCGGCCAGCTCGTACTGCAACCGCAGCGGGTACAGCCGGTCGGAGGAGATGCCCGCGATCGACACGTCGGCGGTGACCCGGCTGAGCGCGGCGGCGAGCCCACCGCGGCCACGGCCGACGTCGTGGTGGTTCATCGCCTCGCTCAGCACGACGTAGGTGTTGGCGTCGAACCGGTCGGACAGCTTGTCGCCCTGGTACTCGAGGTACGACTCCACGGCGTAGCGGCCGCCCTCGAGCGGACGCTCGTCGCCCTGGTGGTCGCGCCCGAACCGTTCGTCGAACTCGATCTCGGTGCGGTAGCTGATCTGCCCGATGCCCCGAGCGATCGACATGCCGTGGTGCGGTCCCTCGCCCGGCGCCGCGTCGTAGTAGTCGCCCCCGCGCCACGCCGGGTCGGCCCTGATCGCCCGGATCTGCACGCTGCACAGCGCGATCTGCTCGGCGGTCGCCCGGGCGCCCACCGCCAGCGCCACGGCGCGAGCCACCCGCTCCGGGAAGCCGACCGCCCATTCGAGCGCGCGCATCCCGCCCATCGAACCGCCGACGACGGCGTGCCAGCGGCCGATGCCGAGCCGGTCGGCGAGCGCGGCCTCCACCACCACCTGGTCGCGGATGGTGATCCGGGGGAAGCGCGACCCATAGGGCCGCCCGTCGCCCGCGTCGGAAGCCGGCCCGGTGGTGCCCTGGCAGCCGCCGAGCACGTTGGGGCACACGACGAAGAACCGGTCGGTGTCGATGGGCGCGCCGGGACCGATCATCCCGTGCCACCATCCGGGGTGCGGGTGGCCCGGACCGGCCGGGCCGGCCGCGTGCGAGTCCCCGGTCAGCGCGTGCAGCACCAGGACCGCGTTCGACGCGTCGGGCGCGAGCGTGCCCCACGTCTCGTACGCGACGCTGACGTGCTCGATCCGACCCCCGGCTTCCACGACATGGGGCCGGGCGTCGAACAGGCTGACGAACTGCCGGCGCCCCGGAGGGTCACCGGGGCGCCAGGCCCCGGTGACCGGAGGAACCGGTGGCCCGGACGTGATCAGGCCCCCTTGGCGGCGCGGAACCCGGCGTCGAGGTCGGCGAGGATGTCGTCGACGGTCTCGATGCCGATGCAGAGGCGCACGAGGTCGGGGGTCACGCCGGTGGTCGCCTGCTCCTCCGGGGTGAGCTGGGAGTGCGTGGTCGACGCCGGGTGGATGGCGAGGCTGCGCACGTCACCGATGTTGGCGACGTGGCTGAACAGCTCGAGCCCGTCGATGAACTGCTGGCCGGCGTCGCGACCGCCCTTGATGCCGAAGGCGATGATCGCACCGTTCCCCTTGGGGAGGTACTTCTTCGCCCGGTCGTGCCACGGGCTCGACGCGAGGCCGGGGTAGGCGACCCACTCGACGTCGTCGCGCGCCTCGAGCCACTGCGCGACCTTCTGCGCGTTCTCGCAGTGACGCTCCATCCGCAGGCTCAGGGTCTCGATGCCCTGCACGAACAGGAACGCGTTGAACGGCGACACCGCGGCGCCCACGTCGCGCATCAGCTGGAGCCGGGCCTTGAGGATGTACTGCGCGGGGCGGAGCGGCTCGGGCAGCTGGGAGTACACGAGGCCGTGGTACGACGGGTCGGGCTCGGTGAAGACCGGGTGGCGGCCGCTCGCCACGTAGTCGAACTTGCCGCCGTCGACGATGATCCCGCCGATCGAGGTGCCGTGGCCGCCGATGAACTTGGTGGCCGAGTGCACCACGATGTCGGCACCCCACTGGAGGGGGTTGCAGAGATACGGGCTGGGCGCGGTGTTGTCGACGATCAGCGGCACGTTGTTGGCGTGGGCGACCCCCGACACGCCCTCGAGGTCGAGCACGTCGTTCTTCGGGTTGCCGACGCTCTCGGCGTAGAACGCCCGGGTGTTGGGCTTCACCGCGGCCGCCCACGCGTCGAGGTCGTCCGGGTCGTCGATGAAGCTGACCTCCCAACCGATCTTCGGGAGCGTGTAGTGCAGGAGGTTGTACGTGCCGCCGTAGAGCGACGCCGAGGCGACGATGTGGTCGCCGGCCTGGCCGAGGTTCATGATCGCGAAGGTCTCGGCGGCCTGACCACTGGCGGCGGCGAGCGCTCCCACACCGCCCTCGAGCGCGGCGATCCGGTCTTCGAACGCGGCCTGGGTCGGGTTCATGAGCCGCGTGTAGATGTTGCCGAGCTCGGCGAGGCCGAACAGGTCCGCGGCGTGCTGGGTGTCCCGGAAGACGTAGCTCGTCGTCTGGTAGATGGGCAGTGCCCGCGCCCCGGTGGCGGGGTCGGCGGCGGCCCCGGCGTGGATCTGCTTGGTCTCGAAACCCCAGCTGTCCGACATGCGTGCTCCTGCGTACTCGACCGGGGTCCCTGTGCCCCGCGTGGCGGATGGGTACGCTACGGGGCCAAAAGCCGACCTTGCAAGTCGGATTTGGCGGGAACCGCAGCCGTTGACACGCGGCCCGGCCGGGCTCTAGGAAGCACCTGTTCCGACCACTGTGGAGGGGGACCCGATGACCGACATGACGTCCAACGATCCGGGCGAGCCGACTCCGGCCGAGCCGACTCCGGCCGAGGCCACGCCGGAAGCGGCGCCACCGCCGCCCCCGCCGCCGGCGGCTGCCCCCGGGGGCTGGGGCCCGCCGGGGCAGATTCGCAACTGGGGTGTCGTCGCCATCCTGACGATCATCACCTGCGGCATCTACGGGATCTTCTGGCAGTACTACGTCTTCCGCGACAACAAGGAGCACTCGGGTGAGGGCGTGGGCGGCGCCGTGGGCGTCATCTTCGCCATCTTCATCGGCATCGTGAACATCTTCCTGCTGCCGGCCGAGATCGGGAACATCTACGCCAAGGCCGGGCAGGAGAAGCCGGTCACCGGCGTCACCGGCTTCTGGTGCCTGATCCCGATCGTGGGCTGGCTGATCTGGCTCTTCAAGGTCCAGAACGCGATCAACACCCGCTGGGAGCAGATGGGCGTCAGCCCGAGCTGATCGCGAGGCCGCGGTCGGCGGACCGGCCCCGGCCGATCCGGGTTCAGGCGACGACGGGTCGCCCGGTGAACAGGGCTTCCTGGCGCCGGGTGATCCGTCGCACCACGAGCAGCAGCAGGATGGCCGCGGCGATGCGGACCAGCTGGCCTCCGGCGGACAGCGAGTCCCACACGCGCAGGCGCTCGAAGTAGTCGCGGTCGTCGCCGTCGCCCGTGATGCGCACGGTCGCGACAAGGCTGAGCACCCACGTCGCCCACCACCAGCCCACGAGCGCGGAGCCCTTCGCCCGGAGGCGCCACATCGGGTCGCCCCGCTCGATCGACGGGTCGCTGCCCCGCCAGAGGTCCTGGAGGATCAGGCCCGGGATCACCAGGTTGGCCAGGGGGATGAACCAGCCGCCGATCGTCCATCCCGGCGCGAAGCGGGGGTCGCGCCGACCCGCGTCGAGCGCGTTCTTGGCCACCCGCCACATCCAGATGATCAGCAGCACGAGGATCGTGAGGGAGCAGACGGTCCCCAGCCCGCTCGCGACCGACACGAGGTCGTCGGCGTCCTCGCCGCGCTGGACGAGGTCGTAGTACGCACCCAACCCGCCGCGGAAATCGAGCAGGTCGTTGATCACGCTGATGCGGTTGAGGTAGGCGATCGCCGCGAAGACCGAGACCGCCACCGTGATCCACAGCACCACGGTGAGCGAGGCGGCCAGCCCGCCGATGCTGCGCATCATCGTGGGGGGCGCGCCGGGCACCGGGGCGCGTGCACCCCACCCGGCGGCCGGGTCGAGGATGCCCGCGGCCGTCGTCGCAGGCACCGACGGCGGCGGCGCCACGAGGGTCGGCTCGGGGGAGGTCGTCGTGGGGCTCGGCGCCGAGAGGTCGTCGACGGCGACCTGCCCGGAATCGGACACGTGCTCCGACCATCGGCTGCCGTCCCAGTAGCGGAGCTCGTGGCGCCCGCTCGGATCGGGATGCCAGCCGGGCGGAGGGAGCGACGGTCCTGCGGTGCTCACGAGCTCGAGTCGGCGATCGAGACGGCGATGATCAACAGGATGTAGGCCACGAACAGGCCGATCCAGACCCAGCCGAGCACGATGCCGGCGGTCGCCATGCCCCGGCCGGTCTGCATCCCGTTCGACTCGTCGATCTGGCGGCGGGCCTTGTAGCCGAACACCAGGGCGAGGATCGGTCCGATGAGCGCGAGGCAGAACGCGAAGCCGGCGATGCCGAGCACCATCGATGCGACGGCGAAGCCGTTGGTGGTCGGTCGGGTCGGGGCGCCGTAGCCGCCGTAGGCCGTCTGGCCCGGATAGGCCGGCGGTGCCGGGTACGCACCCGGAGGAGGCGGAGGCGGAGGGGGAGGAGGCGGCGGCGTGTCGGGGCCACCCGGAGCGCTGGGTGCCGCGTAAGGCGTCGCCGGTGTGGGCGGCACGTACGGGCTCCTCTGCGGCTCCGGCGCAGGAGGCTCCGGAGGAGGGGGCGGGGGTGCGGATCCGGGCGGGGGCGACCCGGGCGGCGGTGAGCCCGGGGGGTACTGCGGGCCGTCGGGGGGCGTGGGATCGGTCATCGTGTTGGCTCCTGTTCGACCGGCTCTTCCTTCGAAGCCGGCACCAGATCGCCCGGTCGGTCGAGCGTAACCACGATTGGCCGTGCGCTCTCGGTTCTCGGACGGGGGCTCTGGTGAGTCGCCTACATGGGGGAGGGGCCAGCCGGCAGGCTGACCCCTCCGAATGCTCAGGAGTCGGACTTGTTAGGAAGCAGCCGCTCCATACCGGTTCGGACCGGGCGTGCCGGCCGTGACGAGGAAGATGAGCACGATGATTCCACCGACACACGGGACGAAGTAGAACAGCAGGAACCACCCGCTCTTATCGGAGTCGTGGAGCCTGCGCACGGCGACAGCGAGCGTGGGGATGAGAAGCCCGAGCCAAGCCCCGATGATGACGATCACTGCGATGACCCCGAGGGCGTCTGCGACCTGGCCGAAGACCAACGCGACGACGTACAGGGCAATGAAGAGGATGAAGTTCGCGAGCGCGTACCACCAGTATTCGGGACGATTCGCTCGACCCTGGAACTGCGCGTAGCGCTCGAGGACCACCTGCTTCCAGTACCCGACCAACGGATTGCCGACGGGCGGCAGGGCAGATCCCCCGGCGGGCATCCTAGGCACCTCACCCGGGGGCGGGGGCGGGGGAGGAGGCGGTGCTTGGCTCACGGTGGATCCCTTCTGTCGTCGCCGCTCTGGTTCAGAGCGGACGGCCGGTGCCGTACTTGTAGAGCTGATAGCCCCACAGGACGGCGAAGACGGTGGCGATCACCCAGACGGGGATCCGGACGCGCTCGACCCGCCAGCCCACGACGAGGAGCAGCGCGAGCACCAGCACGCCGAGCGACGCGGGGTTGAGCACGAGTGCGTCGCCGAGGTTCCCGTGCACCGCGGCGATGACGCCGCGGGTCGATCCGCACAGCGGGCACGGAATCCCGGTGAGCGCGCGCAGGGGGCACGGAGGGACCGGGTCGATCGGCGACACCGAGAGGAGCGCCGCCGCGGGCACGAGGGCCAGGCCGGCGACGCGCAGGGGAGCGAGCTGAATCTCCTTGGAGTCGGAGAGCTTCTCGGTCACCGTGTCGGTGAGCGGCACCCACGCAGCGTAAACCAATCCGGTCGTCACATGCCAGTGTGCGGCGTGGCCGCTCGGGATGGCTAGAGGGCGCGCACGAGGGCGGCGTCGCCCTGGCCGCCACCGCCGCAGAGGGCGGCCGCACCGAGCCCGCCGCCGCGGCGGCGCAGCTCGTTGACCAGGGTGATCACGAGGCGCGCGCCCGACATGCCGATCGGGTGGCCCAGCGCGATCGCGCCGCCGTTGACGTTGACGATGTCGTCGGAGATGCCGAGGTCCTTCATCGACGCGAGGCCCACGGCGGCGAACGCCTCGTTGAGCTCGAAGAGGTCGATGTCGGAGACCTTGCCGTCGATCGGCTCGAGTGCGCGCTTGATCGCTCGCGACGGCTGCGTGAGCAGCGAGGTGTCGGGGCCGGCGACCATGCCGAAGCTCACGAGCTCGGCGATCGGCGTGACGCCCAGGTCGTCGGCCTTCTCGCGGCTCATCACCACGAGCGCGGCGGCACCGTCGGAGATCTGCGAGGCGTTGCCCGCGGTGATCGAGCCGTCCTTCTCGAACGCCGGGCGCAGCCCGCCGAGCGACTCGGTGGTGGTGCCGGGGCGCACGCCCTCGTCTTCGCCGACAACGACCGGGTCGCCCTTGCGCTGCGGGATCGCGACCGGCGCGATCTCGTCGGCGAGGCGGCCCTCCTTGATGGCCTCGGCCGCCCGCTCGTGGCTCTGGGCCGCCATCTCGTCCTGGGCCTCACGGGTGAGGCCGCCGAAGCTGCCGCAGTAGCGCTCGGTGCCCGAGCCCATGTGGACGGCGTCGAACGCGCACCACAGTCCGTCCTGGATCAGCGCGTCGAGCAGGTCGCCGTTGCCCATGCGGTAGCCGCCGCGCGCCTTGGGGAGGAGGTAGGGCGCCTGGGTCATCGACTCCATGCCGCCCGCGATCACCACCTCGGCGTCGCCGGCCTGGATCATCTGGTCGGCGAGGTAGATCGCGTTGACGCCCGACAGGCAGACCTTGTTGATGGTTAGCGCGGGCGTGGTCATCGGGATGCCCGCCTTCAGCGCGGCCTGACGCGCGGTGATCTGGCCCTGGCCGGCCTGGAGCACCTGCCCCATCACGACGTAGTCGACCTGCTCGGGGCCCACCCCGCCGCGCTCGAGCGCGGCCTTGATGGCGACGCCGCCGAGGTCCATCGCGCTGAAGTCGGCGAGGGCTCCGGAGAGCTTGCCGATGGGCGTGCGAGCGGTCGAGACGATGACGGAGCCGGACATCGGGCCTCCCGGGGAGCGGTCGCACCGTTGCGACCGGTGGAGAATTCGGTCGTCGGACTGTAGCCCCTGCGGGCCTCCAGGTTCCCCACGGGTAACTTGCCGGTTCATGACGACGGGAACCGAGATCACGGCGATCCGCCAGGCCATCCTCGACGAGGCGCCGGGCGACGAGATCGGGGCGCTGGCACTGCCGGCCGCCTACCGCGGCGCGCTGGTGCGGGCCGACGAACAGGAGATGTGGGCGGGGGTCGCCTCCGAGGACAAGGACCCCCGCCGGTCGCTCCACATCGACGAGGTGCCATTGCCGGAGCTGGCGCCCGACGAGGCCTACGTCGCGGTGATGGCGTCGTCGATCAACTTCAACACCGTGTGGACGTCGATCTTCGAGCCGGTGTCGACGTTCGGGTTCCTCAAGCGCCTCGGCAAGGAGAGCGTGTGGGGCGCCCGTCACGACCAGCCCTTCCACGTGGTGGGCAGCGACGCCGCGGGCGTGGTGCTGCGGGTCGGCTCGGCGGTGCGCGCCTGGAAGCCGGGCGACGCGGTGACCGTGCACTGCAACCACGTCGACGACCAGGACCCGACCGCGCACGACGACTCCATGCTCGCCGCCAACCAGCGGATCTGGGGGTACGAGACCAACTACGGCGGCCTCGGCGAGATCGCGTTGGCGAAGGCGAACCAGCTGATGCCGAAGCCCGCGCACCTCACCTGGGAGGAGGCCGCGGTCAACGCGCTCACCAACTCCACCAGCTACCGGATGCTCGTGAGTCCCAACGGCGCGCAGATGACCCAGGGGCAGACGGTCCTGATCTGGGGTGCGAGCGGCGGCATCGGCGCGTACGCCTGCCAGTACGTGCTCAACGGCGGCGGGACGCCCATCGGGGTGGTGTCGTCGCCCGAGCGCGCGGCGCTGCTGCGCGAGATGGGCGTCGAGCACGTGATCGACCGCAAGGCCGAGGGCTACCGCTTCTGGTCCGACGACCAGACCCAGGACCCGTCCGAGTGGCGCCGCCTGGGCAAGAAGATCCGGGAGCTCGTGGGGGTCGACCCCGAGATCGTGTTCGAGCACCCGGGCCGCTCCACCATGGGCGCGTCGGTGTTCGTGTGCGCGCGCGGCGGTCAGATCATCACCTGCGCGGCCACCAGCGGGTTCATGATCGAGTACGACAACCGGTACCTCTGGATGAACCAGAAGGCGCTGAAGGGCTGCCACTTCGCGAACTACCGCGAGGCGTGGGAGGCCAACCGGCTCGTCTGCGAGGGGAAGATCCACCCGACCCTCTCGGCGGTGTTCCCGTTCGAGCAGTCGGCCGAGGCTGCGTACCAGGTGCACAAGAACCTGCACGAGGGCAAGCTCGGCGTGCTGGTGCTCGCCCCCGAGGAGGGACTCGGCGTGACGAACCCCGACATGCGGGAGGAGCTGCTCCCGCAGATCACACTGTTCCGCCGGCACCAGTAGCGGCCGTTCCCCGACCCCGCACGAGGAGACAACGTCGATGAGCGACTCCGTCCTGACCGAGATCGACCACGTGGCGATCGCCGTGACCGACCTCGACGCCGCCGTGGAGTACTACCGGGCCACCTACGGCGTCGACGTCGAGCACCGCGAGGTCGTCGAGCGCGACGGCGTGGAGGAGGCGCTGCTGCGCGTCGCCGATTCCTACGTGCAGCTGCTCACCCCCACGCGCGACGACTCGCCGGTCGCGAAGTGGATGGAGAAGAAGGGGCAGGGCATCCACCACGTGGGCTACCGGGTCGACGACTGCGCCGCCGCGCTCGAGCGGGTGAAGGCCCAGGGCCACCAGGTGATCGACGACGCGCCGCGCCCGGGGAGCCGTGGCACCACGGTGGCGTTCATCCACCCGAAGGCCGCATTCGGCACCCTCATCGAGCTCGTCCAGGAGTAGCGCCGGGACGCGGCGCCCTACCTCGAAAGCGCCGCTCGATCGGGCGCCCCCGCCGCCACCGGCCTCCCGAACCTGGTGAGAAGCGGAGGCTATGTCGCGTATTCGATGAACGCGGGCATCGACCGCGGACCACGTCGCGCGGAGAAAGTCGCCCTGCCCCGCTGCGTGGTCGTATCGTGTCAACAGACCTCGACCGAGCGCACGGCCCGTCGTGTGGGTCGCCGTTCGCCACCGTGCCCACCGCGCCCCAGGGGGAACGTTCCGTGCGAAACCGCCGCACCCGCCGCATCGTGCTCGTGCTCACCGCGATCGCCGCGTTCGCGGTGATCGCCGCGGCGTGCGGGCCGACGCTCGCGCCCGCGCCGCCCGGTCCGATGTCCCCGCAGTCGCAGCAGATCGTCGACAGCACGAACTACCTGCGCGGACTCGGGGGGTGGTACTTCCCCACGGTTGACGGCAACATGCAGGTCAACGCGCAGTTCGCCGCCGACCGCGTCGCGGGTCAGGTGGGGGACAGCTGCAGCAACCTCACCGGCTCGCTGCACAGCCCGGAGCTGGCGTCGTGGTACCCCGGCGTGAGCTCGGCGGAGAACCTCGCGTGCGTGCCCGGCTGCCCGCCCAACGGCGGCGACACGATCTTCGGCATGTGGTGGAACAGCCCGTCCCACCAGGCCAACATGATGAACGGCGCCTACACCTACACCGGGGTCGCGACCAACTGCAACGGCTCCGTCATGATCGCCGTCGGCCAGTACCGTTCGGGCTAGCGGGTCTCCCACCCCACGGAACTACTGTGCGCGGGTGACCACCGACAAGGCGTCGTCCTCCCACCCGATCCACGAGCGACTCGAGCAGCTCGGCGCGCTGCGCGAGGAGGCGCTCCACGCGGGGAGCCCCGCGGCCGTGGAGCGCCAGCACGCGCGCGGGAAGCTCACCGCGCGTGAGCGCCTCGAGCGGCTGCTCGACCCGGGCTCGTTCGTCGAGCTCGACATGCTGGCCCGCCACCGGGCCCACGGCTTCGGCATCGAGGAGACCCGCCCGCTCACCGACGGCATCGTCACCGGCTGGGGCACGGTCGACGGCCGCAAGGTCTTCGTCTTCTCCCAGGACTTCACCGTCTTCGGCGGCGCGCTCGGCGAGGTGTTCGCCGAGAAGATCCACAAGGTGATGGACCTCGCGGAGTCGGTCGGCTGCCCGATGATCGGCATCAACGACGGCGCCGGTGCCCGCATCCAGGAGGGCGTCGTCTCGCTCGACGCCTACGGCGGCATCTTCTACCGGAACGTGAAGTCCTCGGGCGTCATCCCCCAGATCAGCGTCATCATGGGCCCCTGCGCCGGGGGTGCGGTCTACTCGCCCGCCCTCACCGACTTCATCTTCATGGTGAAGGGCACGTCGCACATGTTCATCACTGGCCCCGACGTGGTGAAGACGGTCACCGGCGAGGACGTCACGCAGGAAGAGCTCGGTGGCGCGATGACCCATGCGTCGAAGTCGGGTGTGTGCACCTTCGTCGCCGAGGACGAGGACGCGTGCATCGAGCAGGTGCGCTACCTGCTCTCGTTCCTCCCGCAGAACAACCTGGAGGACCCGCCCTACTTCGAGCCGGCCGACGACCCCGAGCGGCGCTGCGACGACATCGTGAGTCTCATCCCCGACTCGCCCAACCAGCCCTACGACATGAAGGCGGTCATCGCCCAGATCGTCGACGACGGCGACTTCTTCGAGGTGCAGCCGTTCTGGGCGATGAACATCGTCTGCGGCTTCGCCCGCATCAACGGGCACGTCGTGGGCATCGTGGGCAACCAGCCGCAGGTGCTCGCCGGCACCCTCGACATCGACGCGTCGGAGAAGGCGGCGCGCTTCGTGCGCACGTGCGACGCGTTCAACGTCCCGCTGGTCACCTTCGTCGACGTGCCGGGCTTCCTCCCGGGCACCGACCAGGAGTACGGCGGCATCATCCGCCACGGCGCCAAGCTCCTCTACGCGTACTGCGAGTCGACGGTGCCGCGGGTGCAGATCATCACCCGCAAGGCCTACGGCGGCGCCTACGTGGTCATGAACTCCAAGTCGATCGGTGCCGATCTCGCGTTCGCGTGGCCGTCGGCCGAGGTCGCGGTCATGGGCTCGCAAGGGGCGGTCAACGTGATCTTCCGCAAGGAGATCGCAGCCGCCGACGACCCCGAGGGCCGCCGCACCGAGCTGATCGATGAGTACACCGAGCGCTTCGCCAACCCGTACGGCGCCGCCGAGCGTGGCTACGTCGACGACGTCATCGACCCGCGCGAGACCCGGGTCGTGCTCGTGAAGGCCCTCGACCTGCTGCGCACCAAGCGCGAGCAGCTGCCGGCGCGCAAGCACGGCAACATGCCGCTGTAGGGCGCCGGCGATGACGCAGCCGACCCTGCGGGTGGTGAACCCCGACGCGACCGACGAGGAGGTGGCGGCGATCCTCGCCGCGGTCTCGTCGCTCCAGGCGACGGCCGCCGCGCCGGCCGCGCCCGACGAGTCGCTCCACGAGTGGGTCCGCAGCGCCCGACTCAGCGCGCGCCGGTCGGGGCTGCAGCGGGGGCCGTGGCGCCTCTCCGGCCGCATCGGCCGCCGCAACCGCGCCTGATCTTCCACCATGCCGGCTGCCCACGCGGAGCTCTTCAGCGTCGGCCCCGACGAGGCGGTGGTGACCTTCACCTCCGCGCCCGGCGAGCGGTGCACCACGCGCGTCGGCCACCACGAGGTCGTCACCGAGGGCCCCCGCCACTTCGTGTCGGTCACCGGACTCGAGCCCGCCACCGAGTACGCGCTCGCGGTCGACGGCGTGGCGCCCGGCGGACCGCTCCCGGCCGCGTTCACCACCCTCGACCAGCCGGTCGGCCCACGCCTGGCCAGCTTCGCGACCGCCAACGACGTCCACTTCGGCGAGGAGGAGTGTGGCCACCTTGGCCCGCCCCACGAGGACATCGGTCCGTTCTTCGCGTCGCCACCCGGTACGCCGCCGTACGTGGAGACCATGAACGCCGCGGTGATCGCCGAGATGCAGGCGCTCGGGCCCGACGCCGTGGTGGTGAAGGGCGATCTCACCGACAAGGGCACCGACGACCAGTTCGCCGCGTTTCTCGCCGCCTACGGCACGTTCGGCGATGCGCTCTCCTTCGTGCGGGGGAACCACGACGCGATGCGCGATCCCACCCTCGCGGTGGAGGGTGCGCCGTTCACGGTGGAGCTCGCCGGATGCACCCTGGCGGTCCTCGACACGGTCGAGCCGGGGCGCGCGGGCGGGCGCCTCACCACCGACCAGGTGCAGTGGCTCGACGACCTCGCGGGCGAGACCGTCGGTCCGGTGCTCGTGTTCGGGCACCACCACGTGTGGCCGATCGACGCACCGGTGCGCCCCGACGACTACTTCGGCATCCGGCCCGACGACAGCGAGGCCCTGGTCGGGGTGGTCGCCCGGCGCGAGAACATCGCCGGCTACTTCGCGGGCCACACCCACGGCAACCGCGTCTGGCGTGAGCCCACCCGCGGGGTCCCGTTCGTGGAGGTCGGCACGCCGAAGGACTACCCGGGCGCCTGGGCCGAGTACCGCGTCCACGAGGGCGGCTACACGCAGATCGTGCGGCGGGTGTCGGCGCCCACGGCATTCGACTGGGCCGAGCACACCAGTGGTCAGTACCTCGGCCTGTACCGCGAGCTCGCACGGGGTGCGCTCGCCGAGCGCTGCTTCACGCAGCGGTTCTGAGCGGCCGAGCCGTGGCGGAGGGACGGGGCGCGCTCGCCGGTATCCGCGTGATCGACATGGCCACGCTGATCGCGGCACCCGGGGCGGCGCGGCACCTCGCCGACTTCGGCGCCGACGTGATCAAAGTCGAGCCGCCGGGCGGCGACGGCACCCGGCGTTACGGCTGGGGTCATCCCGACGACGACGTCGCCCTGTTCTGGAAGCAGATCAGCCGCAACAAGCGCACGGTGGTGCTCGACCTCAAGTCAACCGACGGTCTCGCCGCGATGCACGGGCTGGTCGAGCGGGCCGACGTGCTGGTGGAGAACCTGCGCCCGGGGACGTTGGAGCGGCTGGGCCTCGCGCCCGATGACCTCCTCGCCGCCAACCCGGGGCTCGTGATCCTCCGGGTGTCGGGATTCGGGCAGGACGGGCCGTATGCCGCCCGGCCGGGGTTCGCGACGCTCGCCGAGGCGATGGGCGGGTTCGCCGCGCTGAACGGCGAGCCCGGCGGCGCGCCGCTCCTGCCCCCGGTCGCGCTGACCGACGAGATCGCCGCGATCGTGGGCGCGTTCGCCGTGATGGTCGCGCTGCGCCATCGCGACGCCACCGGTGAAGGGCAGGTGATCGACGTGAGCCTGCTCGAGGCGATGGTCCAGATGCTCGGCCCGCTCCCGGCGGTGTGGGCGCAGCGGGGCGAGCTCCAGCCCCGGCTCGGCTCGGGCATCCCGTACTCGGTCCCCCGGGGCACCTACCACTGCGCCGACGGCGTGTGGGTCGCCGTGTCGACGTCGGCCGAGTCGATCGCGGCGCGGGTGCTCGCCCTGGTGGGAGTGGCCGACGATCCCCGCTTCGCCGACTTCGACGGGCGGATCGCCCACCGGACCGAGCTGGACGCCGTGGTGGCCCGGTGGATCGGGGCCCGGCCCTCCGCCGAGGTGCTCGCCGCGTTCACGGAGGCCGAGGCCGCGATCGCGCCCGTCTACACGGTGGCCGACCTGATGGCCGATCCCCACGTGGTCGCACGGCACACCTTCGTGGAGATCGACGGGGTCACGATGTCGGGCCCGGCCGCCCGCCTCGACCGCACCCCCGGGGGGATCCGCCACGCCGGCCGGGCGCTCGGCGCCGACACCGACACGGTGCTGGCCGAGGTGCTGGCCGAGTCCCCGCGCCGGGACGCGACACGTCCCGAGGAGGATCGGCGTAGAGAGGACCCGTCACTGCCCTGACAGGCGCCCCAACGACCTCCTCGGGACGTGGACGGCGCCATGGTCCACCATTCCGCAATCGTTTTCCACTCGATCCACAGGACATTCCACACCGATGTCCACACCCGGTGGGGGTGCTGTCCACAATCGGCGGGGCGATCTCCACACCCGGTGGGCGAGATGTCCGATTTCAGTGGGGCGATGTCCACAGGCGACCGGGTGGTGGCCGGACCCGAGGCGCGGCGGCCGGCCGTCGCGGGCGGCCGCCCTCAGGAGCGCGACGGGTCGGAGGTGGGCGCGGCGACCGCGATCCGGCTGATGCCGCTGGCGCGGGCGTCGAGCAGGGCCTGCCCGGCCCGGGCCACGAGGTCGGGGGCCTCGAGTGCGTGGGTGGGGTAGCAGGCGATCCCGGCCGACACCGTGAGGCCGACGTCGCCGGTCGCGAGCCGCAGGCCCGACTGGATCCGCTCGATGGCGATCCGGGCGCCCTCCTCGGTGGTGCAGTCGAGGGCCGCGATCACGACCACGTCGCCCACCCGGCACGCACAGTCGGCTTCGCGCAACGTGTCGCGGATCACGCCGCCGAGGGCCCGCATGGCGATGTCGACGCTGGTCTGGTCCCGGCCCCGGACCCCGTCGGCCTCGAGGGCGATGACGGCTACCGGGTGCAGCCGGCGGCGGGCCCCGGCGACGCGCTGCTGGATGAGCACCGCGACGAACCGCTCCTTCAGCAGGCCCGACACCGCGTCGAAGGCGTCGGCGGCCAGCTCGTCGCGGTTGGCGTCGCCGACCGCCCGCGCCCGGATGGCGGTCTCGGTGTGGGAGCGGGTGAGGTGGTCGAGCTGGGTCCGCAGCCGGTCGTGCGAGGTCTGGGTCGCGGCGAGCGCCCGCTCGGTCGCGACGATCCGGCGGTGGTCGACGAACGCGACGATGCTTCCCGCGACGCCGGCCGCGACCAGCGCGACCAGCACGATCACCGCCGCCGAGCCCATGGGCTAGCCGCGGTCCCCGGTGCCCACGGTGGCCCGCCGGTGCTCGATGGCGAGGTCGGCGAGGTCGCCGATGATCTCCGACAGCTCGAAGTCCTTGGGTGTGTAGCACCGGGCCACCCCCGCCTCGGCGAGGACGTCCTGGTCGGCCGGCGGGATGATCCCGCCCACCACGACCGGCGCGTCGACGCCGGCCTCGCGCACGAGGCGCACGGTCTCCGGCACCAGCTCGAGGTGGCTGCCCGACAGGATCGACAGGCCGATCACGTCGACGTCCTCGTCGCGGGCCGCCGCCGCGATCTGCTCCGGCGTGAGCCGGATGCCCTGGTACACGACCTCGAATCCGGCGTCGCGGGCCGCGAGCGCGATCTGCTCGGCCCCGTTGGAGTGCCCGTCGAGGCCGGGCTTGCCCACGAGCAGCCGGGTGGGCCCGCCGAGCTCGTCGGCCGCGGCCTTCATCCGGGCCCCGACGGCGGCCAGCTGGCCGGCGC
>Ga0194132_10006633_pt1 | contig 17827 bp, 15 predicted proteins | sample TA2KigOf80mmetaG_FD_148612 | JGI IMG/M metagenome (GOLD analysis project Ga0194132, IMG submission 148612) | Freshwater microbial communities from Lake Tanganyika, Tanzania - TA2015054 Kigoma Offshore 80m | ecosystem: Environmental > Aquatic > Freshwater > Lake | place: Tanzania: Lake...
TACGGCGAGGTTCAGAATTGGACGAGAACAGCCCAGATCTATGAACAGTATGCTACAGAATTTCCGCAGGATGCCGGCCCTGCACGTTCTTACAACGTGGCTTTGGCTTGGCTCAAAGCAAAGGACATCGAAAAGGCTGCCACTGCGTTTGATCGCTTTGAAAAAGAAGACCCTAAAAATCCCAAGGTAAACGAATTTCAGTTTCAAATCGGTCAGGCATGGATCAAGCAAGGCGAACTTGAAAAAGCCAATTTGGCATTTAACCGGTTTGCCAAGAAAAACCCTGATAACCCTCTTTCCGTTAAGATCGAATACGATGTGGGCCAGTTTTATTTCGAGCGGCAGCGGCTGGCAGAAGCGCGTACGCAATTCGAGCAAGCCATTGTAACCAGCCAGAACTTGGAAAAACGACGGTTGGATGGTAATGCCTATTACCGCGCCGAATCCTATATGTGTCTCGCTTCGATGGATTATCCCGACTTTGAGCTAATCAAATTTACCCTACCTAAGGCGACCTTGGATGCAAATCTTACCAAGAAGAAAGACTTGGGAACCAAGTTGGCTGGTTATTATGACGGGGTAATTTTGAGCGGTTCCATTCGAGGAGCGGAGGCTGCTTATCAGTTGAGTGGGTTATACGAACATTTAGGCGATACTTGGCTTGCTCAGCAAAAACCCCCTGCGGAAAAGGAAGTGGCTAAGCGCGTTGTACAAATACGGGATTTGAACGAAGGGGGGGCAGCTTTTTACGAGAAAGCCATCGCACCTCTGGTTGCCGTCAATATCAAGCGAGCGGGTGAGTATGCGGATATCAAATTCGATACTACATGGACCGCGACAAGAGACAGCATCCTTTCGATTACCAAGGTAGACTCCACGGAAAGTCAATGGGTTGTCAAAGCAAAACAGAAAGTGGTAGCCCTGACCGCAAAAATTGCCGAACTCAAAACCGAAGACGACCGGTATTTAGTGGACCGTTTCTACGATTTTGTCACGGTTCCCAAACCGACCAAAGAACTCGTCGCGCAGATCGGAAAAGAGTCGGCCGAATTTCTATTTAAAAACTTGGCTTACACAACAGGGTTGGATACGCTTTCTTCCCAAATTCTGCGAGATGCCATACCTGCCTACCAGCGGATGGTAGACCTTAAAAAACCCGACCCGGCTGGGTATAACCTGACGGGAAAAGAGATAATCGCGGCACAGGAACATGCGCTTCTGCTCGCGGTGCAGCCGGTTAAAATGAACGAAGTACGCATTCTTCCGATCATAGAGGATTACGAAAAGCTCTCCAAAAGATGGACACAGTTGATCGACAGCCTTGTGTATCGGCCTCAGGGTATCCGAGATGTGTTTGCCTTTGGCGATCAGCTTTATGCCATAATGGACGGTGGTCTTTTGCCCATGTATGTAGACGAGGCGTTGAAACTCACGCGTGATATGTCTACGCGATACGAAAAAGTCATTCAAAAAGCGGAAGACATGGGTATCGAGTCGGCCCTCGTGGACAGTCTTAAGATAGATATGGCTGAGTTGTACTTTAACTTAGGCATGAAGTTCCAGTCTTTGGCCAAATCGGCTGATGAAACCATAAATCGCTATTATGCCCGTTCGGCGGCCATAGATTCCATTATTGCGGCGGGCGGACCTCTGGCCGACAAATTGGCGCAAGCCGATGCAACCACTGTTTTGAACGATATGACTACTCAGGGTTGGGACGAATTGAATTTCAATCTGCGAAATGCGGCTTTGGAGACCTATGAAGCCGGGTATGGTTATAAAGACATTTACCCGGTTGCGACTACTTGGTACAATAAGATTCGCACGCAGCTTACCGAAATCGATCCGCAGTTGTATCCTCCGCCTTCCGAAGAATACCGGTTCGAGTTGACCTCCGATGCTTCTTGGATGGCGAGTACAGCGCCCTCAGGCAATGCTTGGACCATGGGAGGCTTTTCTCCGGACCCGGCATGGAAGGCTGTTACCATAGGCACTTATCCTGTGTTTGTAGGCACGCTGGAGGGGTTGAGCAAGTCTCGCGCTTTGCCTGTATGGGGGCAAGGACCGGATGTGACTACTGGTACGGGCGGTGATACGCTTGTATATCTTCGCAAAGAATTTATGGTCTTTGGAAGCCCTGATTCGGTGTCTGCCGTCATAGCCAGTACGGGATCTTTCGAACTGCTGGTAAATGGCCTTAGCGTTGCCAAAGTCGCACAGGTGGACCCGCAGAAGCCACAGGTTTTCAATCTGACTCGCCAATTGATGGCAAAATCCAAAAATGTAATAGGTTTGATAGTCAGGGGGGCATCGGCACAACCGAACAGTACCATTGTCGATGTGAAGGGAGTAGATCGTGTACCGCAGGCAGCAGAAAACATCAATGCCGTGCGCCAGTACTACAGTCTACCTCCGGAACGCAGGACAATGCCCTAAGAAAACAGGGAGCAAACGGTTATGGATACAGGCAAATTGTTTATATTGATGGTTGTCGTGGCGTTTTGTGTGTGGAGCGAACCTGTCCTTGCGCAACGCCAGCGACCGACACAGGCGGAACGGCTTCAACAGCAAGAAGAAACAAGACAACAGGAACGGGCAAGGCCGCAGACCCAGCAACCTGCAAGACCTGGGGCGGCGGTAGAGGCGGTTCAGGGTGAGGGACGCGAGGTGACGCTCGAAGCGGCTATTACGGCCGAACCTGCCCGACCTTTGATACAGTTTACCTATAGCCGTCCTTTGGTAAATTTTTCTGAGGCGGTTATCGGTTTTCGAATTCGATCTTTTTATCCAGAACTGCGCAAAACGACCGATATGGAAGTCAGTTCGCCCGTGATAGACATAGTAAGTCTTTTTCCCGGTCTCATCCCAGAAATCAAATAAAAATAGCCTGCGATTCTCATAAGTGAGGAGGGGATCAAAAACATTCCTAAGACCATGATAAGGCTTGTGAAAACTAGTTGACTGCCCCACAGCCCGTACATAAGTTTTACCAACCTTGGTTGCTGCGTTTATTCTTACTCATTTCAAAGTTATAACTTCTCTCATACGGAGGGTTAAGGCATGATCGGTGAATTGATGCACTTCCTCAGCACCTATGCCCATGGTTATACGCCGGCGGCAGAAGGGTTTGTCTTTCTTTGGTTTACGTTGATATCCGGTATTGTCGGTGTCGTGCTTGTGGTCGAGCGATGGAATTATTTGATCAAACGTGCCAGCATCAATAGCCAGCGTTTCATGCTGGAAGTCACCAAGATGATCAGCACGAACAAGATCGACAAAGCCATCGAGTTGTGCGACGCCGAGCCTGAAGCTGCTTTGCCGCGTATCTGCAAACGTGGTCTCCAGCACGCTGGCACCGATGCACGCACGATACAGACCGCTGTTGACGAGGCCACATTGGAAGTGCTGCCTCTTCTCGGTAAACGTGTCGGCTTTATCGGTATGATCGGCCAGACCGCAACCCTGCTTGGTCTGCTGGGTACGGTGTACGGGCTGATCAAATCCTTTAACGCACTGGGCGATCCGAACTTGGATCCAGCGCTAAAAGGTTCGATGTTGGCAGGTGGTATTGCTGCCGCTCTGCTGTGTACGATGACGGGTTTGATGGTTGCCGTGCCCATGATTGTCGCCAACTCCACATTCCGTGAGAAGATCACGGAAATTACCGACGACATCGACGAGTATTCCGTAAAGCTGATCAACATGCTGGCCGCACGGACCAAGTAGGAGGGTTCAGTCATGGCGTTTAAACCATCCCAGCGCCGCAAGGCGCAGGAAGAGATGGGGGAACTGGACCTGACGCCGTACATGAACTTCGTGATGATTCTCATCCCGGTGATCATGCAGGCATCGGAATACATCAAACTGGCTATGCTCAAGATTGATCTGCCTCCTGCTGCGGGTTCCGGAGCAGGGGGGGCTGCCGAAGAAGCGCCACAGGAAACGCTCGACTTATCCGTCTCGATCACTTCCGGCGGATTTACGATAGCCAGTGCAAAAGCCCGTCTGCCTATCATCCCCCTGAAAGGGACGGACTATGATTACGACGAGCTAAATAAAAAGCTCTGGGAGGTCAAGCAACAGATTCAGGGTCAATACCCGGACGACCTCAAAATCGTAATCGCAGCTTCTCAGGACATCCGCTATGAAGTGATCGTTAAAACGATGGACGCTTCCCGAACCCGGCAGGAAGGGGTAAGGTCCTACATCATGTTTCCCGAAGTGGCCTTATCTCCCGGGATTACATAGCCTTCGATCAAGTTTGCATGGTCTGGTAAGTCTGAAGACCTAAAGGAGTAGTCGCCATGGCTTTTGCGCCGTCAAAAGGCAAGAAACACAAAGCGGAAGGCGGAGGGGGGCACATGGAATTGAACATGACGTCGCTTATCGACATGTTCACCTGTCTTCTGGCCTTTCTTCTCAAATCGTTCTCGGCGGAAGGGGCTTTGGTAACACCCTCCGAAGGGCTGGAACTGCCCAAATCTATAGCGAGCGAGCGAGCCAAACCCGGTCTGACCGTTGAGATAGGGAAAAACGAAATCGTGGTAGAAGGAAATAAAATGGCGAACACCGACGAGTTTGCCAAGACCGACTACCAGCAGCTGCTCAAAAGCCCTATGCACGCGGACCTTGATCAACGCCACAAAGCAGCGGTGGCTATGGAACAGTACGGAACCAAGTTTGAGGGGGAGGTTATTATCCAAGGCGATAAGGACATTCCCTTTTCCGCGCTTTACAAGGTGATGTTTTTGTGCGCACGCAACGATTATGGCAAAATGCGGCTTATCGTCATCAGTACGGCGTCTTCTTAGGGCGCAAGGTCGAGTGATTCCCTGATCGTATGTCCAATGCGGTCAAGGGGGAGGGACAAAAAGTGAGCCAACGTGTCGCAGGAGCGCCGCTGATATTCCCACGGGAGTTCAAGCGATCAGGTTCGGAACAGGTCGATTGGAAGCTGATGGGATTTGGCGCCAGTGTGTTTATAGTGGCAATTTTTTTTATCGTCATATTTTCCAACATAGAGCCGCCGGTTCCGTCGGCGGAAGATGTACAAAGGCGTGCCGCTCGTGTGGTTTCCAGCCTCAAGATGCCGGATGTTCCGGAACCGCCACCTGTGGTCGAAGAAGAAAAGCCCAAGGAAGAAGAGGTTCCGGTTGTCGAAGAAGCGCCTGTCGCCCAAGCCGAGGCGGCGCCACGTCAGCGTGAGCGTGCAAGTGGTGGTGGCGGTGGTGGTGGCACACCGGATCGTGCCGCTCAGCGTCAGCGGCGCGGCGACGCGCGCGCGGCGGCGGCGGCGGCTTTGGCCCAGCAGGGAGTATGGGCGCAACTTTCGACCGGTTCCAGCGGTAGCGGCGCTGCCGTAGCTGCGGGTTTCGGTGGTGCTTCCGATCTTGAGTCCAGTCTTGGTAAGGTAGGCGGCGTAAAACGTGGCGGTACTTCCACCTTTACCGGTGAAGGCGACGGCTCTGGTGTCGGCGAAGGCGCCATCGTAGGTCCTGGCGGTGGACGTAGCGCACGCGGCAGCGGCGAAGGCGGTATGGATGCCAGCCTTATCGGCGGTTCTGGTTCCGGCATCGGCGGGGGGGGTGCCACTACGATCGGTGGCGGCGGTAGTGCTGGCGGGGGTGTCGATATCGATGTAAACGCCATAGCGGATGCAGGCGGCGGCGGTGGCCCGCGGGACGACTCGCGCACCGGTGCGGCGCTGCAGAGCGTCATCCGCCAGAATCTCGGCCCGATCAAATTCTGCTATCAGCGCGAGCTTAAGCTCGATCCCAAACTGGAAGGCGTGTTGCGGCTTAAACTCACCATAGCAGCCAATGGGCGTGTGCAGGGCGTAGAAGTTGTAGGAGATACCATCGGAAATGCCAACTTGGCCCGATGCGTCCAAGGCCGAGTCCGCGCATGGAAATTCGAACCGGCTTCCGGCGAATCCGTTGTAACCATCACGCTACCGTTCTCGCCCAACGCTTAATCGATTAACGGTTTGTCATCGTTTTGTCTATTATGTTGAATACATAAGGCCGCTGGGGAACACCCCAGCGGCCTTATGCTTTTTGGGCGGCACGGTCGGATAAGGGCTGTCCAAGTAGCCCCGGTCCAGTGAAGACAGATCAGGGCAATGTCGTGTCAGAAACCCGGCGTTGCCGATAGAGAGCAAAAAATCCACCTGCGGCAAGCAACAGCGTAAGGACAGAAACGGCAACCCCCGTCCGAAAAGCTGTCGATTCATACCGGAACGTTACCGTATGCCGTCCCGCCGGAAGAACGACGGCACGCATCGTATCGTTCGCCCGGTATATCTTTAGCTCCGACTCTTCCATATACGCTTTCCATGCCGGATAATACACCTCCGCAAGCACCAGAATGCCGGGTGTTTTCAGCGTTACGGAGACCACCATTTCGTTGGCTTCGTATCGCTCCAAAACCGGCGTCTCGGACGCGAGTGCCGTATCGCCGGAAAGACGCATGTGCGGAATCTCGTCCAGCACTACTTTTTGGCGGTAATGAAAGGAAGAATCGCCCATGGCACCGTCGACAGCCTCGCGTCCTTTGGCCACCACATAATCACGGACCACAAACGCAGGCGACGTGGGAAAGAAACTTTTGAGGATATCCACCTGTTGCGTGGTACTGTCCATGCCCAAGTGATAGGTCACGTTCATCAGCGGCCAGGCGTCGCGTGGAGGAGTCGTTTCGTTTAGCTTGAGCGGCGATGTATATCCATCCATCGTATATATCCGGTGTAGAAGCCCTGCATTGCGTTCTACGAGAAGATAGGGGTTGTTGCGAATGGCGACGCGCCCGCCTTCCTCGCGTTGTTGTGCTTGGATAAAGGAGATACGGGGATGATTGAAGTATTTCTCAGGAGGATTGGCGCCCTGATTGAACCCCGCACCGGCAAAATACAAATCGACAAAGATAAGCAGTCCTGCTGCACAAACCAGTGCAAGACGAGGCAGGGTTTTTCGATACCATGCCACAAGCAGTAAAATCGATCCGCCTGCAAAGACCATGAAACTCGGGGTTTCGGTACGCATAGCTTCTTCGGCGAGAGACCAAAACGACGGGTCTTCGGTTAGATAAGCGAGTATAGCATTTTTCAAAACCCAGTACACCAGTATCGCTGTCCCTATTCCCCCGGTAGTGGTGATAAGAAAGCGTTTTATAAACGGTTTGCAGGAAGCGTACACCTCGCTTTTCCAGAGTATATCGGCACCAAATCCCGCCAGTACCGCTATAGCGAAATCGAAAACAAACAGCGTGCGGGCCGGAATCCGAAATCGGTCGAATCCGGGGACGATCTCGTAGACGATTGCATATAACGGGTTGTTGTTCCCGAGGGCCGCCAATACGGCCAAACCCGCCAGTACTCCAAAACATAGGGCGATTCGCTCACGCCGTACGTACAGCGCGATGGCGGCCAGAAAGAGCGGGAGGATGCCCGTATAACCGTATGTCTCCCAAAAGCGGCCGTATTCTTTATAACCGGGTCCCCAGTATTGCCATAAAAATGGATCCGTACGTCCGAAGAAGTCGGGCATCAGAAAGGTGATCAACTGTTTCGGATGAAGAGAATAAGTAACGACCTCTTGGTAGGACATGGCCGCGCGGTCGGTGTGTTCGGTGAGTTCGTACGCCGGAAGCAAAACGACGGCGGCAAGCCCGATCCCCACCACGTTTATGATCGCATAGGGCAGACCGGCATGAAGAATTGTTTGGAGACGATTTTCCGAATCTTTGAGTTGAAAGAAGAGCCACAGGGCAAACAGGATGGCAAGCGTATAAAACATGTACATGACGATCTGGGTATGCCCGGCGATCAAAGCAATTCCCATCAGGCCACCGCCTATCAGCGCGTCGGGAAGGCTTTTTCGTTCGACGGCTCTAAAGAAAAAAAGGACGCCCCACGGAAGCCATGCATAAGGGTTCAACATCGAGGTGTTGAACATCTGATGAATAAGGCGTCCGGAGAACAGGGCCGTTATCCCGCTTAAAAAGGCAGCCGGTCGGGAAATTCCGAAATGGAGGCCCAACGCATAGGTTCCCGCTCCAAACAAAACGACATGTCCGATAGACTGGAGTTCTACGACCAGAAAACTTAAGGTATCTCCTTGCACGAAAAGGGTAAACAACCAGTCGGGCGGGTATAATACTGCCGTGTCGATCATGGCAAAATAGGGTATTCCTCCGAAAAGATAAGGATTCCAGAAAGGAAAACGTCCTGAAGACAATTCGACGGCGTTGTATACCCGATAGGGGTACATCTGTTTGACAAAGTCTTCCCAGAAATACGCCTGTCCTGTTATGACCGGCCAGAAGAAAACGATTGCAAGCGCCAGAAAGCCAATGACCGCCACGAGGTCGTACATCCAAGGCGAGAACGAGACAGGCGTCCGCATCCCGACCGTTTCCGAATGTCTTCTGTCTGTTTCTTGTTTTTCCGTCTTTTTTCGCGGCATACGAAATCCGCCTCCTCCATTTTTATCTTTGAGCAGGTTCTATACCCCTAAGTTTGCTATGTTCCTTGCTGTGAACGTCTGAAATAAAGAAAACCGGCGAGAAGCAACGCGATAGCCGTAGTTGTCGAGACGATGGCCCCATAGAAACAAGAAGCGGAGTCGTATTCAAACACAATGCGATGGTTGCCCGCCTCCGCTGCAATCGCCCTAAGCGTTCCATAAGCCCGGTAGACTGGGGTTTCGACTCCGTTTAGATAGGCCCTCCACGCCGGATAATACACCTCGCTCAGTACGACGAGTCTGGGTTGATCAAGTTCGACGGAGAGAGTCAGCCTCCCGGGACCGTCTCGTCGTATTTCTATCGTTTCGGACAACATACGAGTTTCCATGTTGGATACAGGAGATGCGTCTGCGCCGACATGTGTTTTTGGGGCGGTGGGTTGCGCTGAGGGTTGTGTTGCTGGCTCAAATGAGGCGTCACGGTCGAGCGTTGCCGTGGTTCGGTAATCGAAATGCGGGGCCGACAGATATTGGGCGACTGCGCTGTCCGTAGGCGCGACTACATAGTCGTGTACCACAAAGGCGCGTGGCAGTCGATCGGGATTTGCTTCGAGTTTGGCGATTTCGATGTCCAAAAGTTTCATATACAGAGAAACGTTCATCAGGGCGGTCATGCGGTCCCATGGAGCAGGGGGAGTCGTATGCGCCAATCTGAGCGCCGACATTGCGCCTTCCAGTGTTTCGATGCGAAACACCGTGCCACCGTTGCGTCTGATCAGGCCGAATCCGCCCGAATGAAGACTTGCGCGTGTTCCGTCCCATTGTTGTTGTTCACGAAGCGCTGTTACGACCGGTTCGGTAGGATAATAGAACTCAATATCGTCCGAGGAGAAGTTGACATGGCGTCCGGCCATGCTCAAATCTACGCCTATAACCGAAAGAGCAAGCGTCGGCAGCATGTGGCGTGCGCGTGTTTTGCCGATATATCCAAGAAACAGTACGGCTCCGGAGAGCGCGGTTATGGTTAGCGCCCGGAAGCCCTGCGTCGTCAGCGCGTCGCGGGCTTTTTCAAGATGCTCCGAGTTGCCGGCCAGCCATCCGGTGAAGCCATCCGGGCGAACGAGCGCCAGAAACGTCAAAATGCCCGAAAGAGCTGCCAAACCATTCAGCGGGCCTTTTAGCATCTGCCGCACTGTACCTAAGTTGTCTCTTCGGAGGGCCTCGATGCCAAACCCGGCCAGTGCCGCGACGGCAAACGCCATGATCATGGACAAGCGTGCGTGCGCACGAAACAGGTCGAATCCGGGCAACAGGGCCTTCAGAAGAGGAAAAAGCGGGAAGCGATCTCCAAACGAAAGACAAAAACAAAGCAAGGCGAGAACGACGAGAAAAAGCGAATAACGATTGCGATAGAAGATACCTCCTACGACGGCAAGAAAAACGGGCAATATGCCCATATATACGAAAGTTTCCCAGTAATGCCCGAAATATTCGGCATCCGGTCCCCAATAATCCGATCCGGAGGCGAGCGATTGTCCGAAAAAGCCCGGCATTACGAAGGTGACGATCTGGCGGGGGTGTAGGCTATAGGCGTGCGAAGTGGTTTCGGTCCATTCGAACTGCCGGAAGGAATATCCGGACAGTTCGACGGCGGGCAACAACGCTGCTGCGGCGAGACCGACTCCTGTGGCAAAGGTCAGCGTTGTCAGGACGGGAAGACGCAGGGTATCCCGACAGAGACCGGAAGATTTTACGGTGTCTGCAAAACGAAAGAGCATGTACAGGCCCATCACACAGGCGATATATAGAAAAATCTGCGGATGTCCTGCCAGTATGGCAAGCCCCCACAGCACGCCGGCGGCTATGGCCAGATGGGTTTTGCCATGTTCCAGCGCAGGCACAAAGAGAAAAAGAATAAAGGGGAGCCATGCCATGGTATGGAGCATTTCTCCGTGAAACACATGATGCACGATCGGTCCGGAAAACATCCAGACGGTTCCGGCAACAAAAGCACCGGTTTTTCGAAGACCGAAGCGTCGGCACAGGAGATACATGCCGATACCGAGTAGGGGAACATGTAAAAGCGTAAGCCATTCGACCAGGAGATAGCTAAGTTGTTGTTCGTTTACCCATGGAATGAGAAACCAATTAGGCGGATAGAGCACCGCGTTGTCGATCATGGCGAAAAAAGGGATACCACCGAATAGGTATGGGTTCCAGAACGGAAAGCGTCCTTCTGCCAGTTCGACGCTGGCAAAAAGCCGAGTAGGGTAGACTCGTTCGGGAAAATCGTTCCATAGAAAGGACTGTCCGGAGAAGACCGGCCAGAAGAAGAGCAGGTTCAACACGAAAAGGCCGACCATAGGGAGGGTGTCCCGACGCCAATTCAGGGCATTTTCGGAAGAGGGTGGCCAAGTGGCATGGGGAGAGGGCATACGCTTACAGACGGCGCATAAGGCGTTGGAGTCGGAGCCACCAGACCATCCAGACGGCTTCGTAGATGATACGGCGGGACATTTTCGAGGTTCCGGAGTGCCGGTCTACAAACACGATAGGCACTTCTTTTACGGTAAGTCCTTTGCAGATACATCGGTAATTCATCTCGATCTGAAAGGCGTATCCATCCGAGCGGACGCGGTCCAGTTCTATTTGGCTCAGGGCCGATTTACGGAAGCATTTGAAACCGCCGGTAACATCCATGATCTTCATGCCTGTGACAAGCCGGGTATAGATGCCGGCGCAGTAGCTGAGCAAAAGCCGAGACATGGGCCAATTGACCACGTTGGCGCCGTTTATGTATCGGGAGCCGATCACAACGTCGTAGTTTTCAAGCGTTTCCAAAAAGACTGGAATCATCTTGGGGTCGTGGGAGAAATCGGCATCCATCTCGACGATCGCGTCTACATCCTGCTGGAGTGCGTATTTAAAACCGGCGATATAGGCGGTACCGAGACCCAGTTTCCCGGACCTGTGGAGGATGTGTATACGGGGGTTCCGGGCGGCCATATCGTCTACGATTTCGCCGGTGCCGTCCGGAGAGCCGTCGTCTACGACCAGAATTCGGAAGGACGAATCCAGATCGAGCAGCATGGGGATAAGCTGCTGTATATTTTCTCGCTCGTTGTACGTCGGAATGACGATGACTATCGATGCCATAAGAGAGGACGAAGCCTCCATCCGCCGGCGCCAAGCAGGGTCAGCAACACCAAGCCGCTTGCTATCCGACTGAGAAGATGGCCTGTGGCAAAAGAATCCGGTTCGAATCGAAAAACGACGGTATGTTGTCCGGCGGGTACGACCACGGAACGAAGGACATAGTTGGTTTTGTGGATTTCCGCCGGTTGTCCGTCCACCGTAGCGGTCCATCCTGCCGGATAATACACCTCGCTTAGCACGAGCAGACAGGGGGCGATCGCATTTACGGAAACGTCGATTCGATGCGGGGTATGGGTAACGATTTGGGCCGTCGAGCCGGTTTTGGGGCCAAGTCGGGCGGTGATGGGTTTTTCGAGCAGGGCGTACTGCGCCGGGTTGAAAGAAGGCCCTTTCATCTCCTGAAAAATCGCGTTTTTATCCGATACCACCTTGACGCTGTCTACCAGAAACGCGCGCGGCTGTACGGCGGCGTTGCGATACAGGTTTCCCTGTTCCGACTCGATGACGGGAATAAGCAGCGCGCCAGATATCCGTTGTCGGGAGATCAGATATTTGGTGTTGAGCATATTGAGCACGGAAAACGAATTGAATCCGACGTTTTCCATAAGTTCTTGATAGATGCCGAGTTTGGCGGCGTGATAGCCGCCGATGGACGAAAGACCGAAATACCCGTATTCGTTGGAGGAAAGTTCGTCTATCGGCAGGATACGAAAGGGTTCGGGATCTTGGAGCATCGTTTGTACGATCGCGTTTTCCCGACCTGCATAATACGACTCTACCCGTCCGGGTACAAACTCCGGGTGGACGACTTTTGCGGTCACGATAAGCAGGTCGACCGCTGCCAGGCCCCCTATGATAGTCAGAAATAGGGTGGGGCCGATTTTTCGTCCGACAAACAGCAGTACCGCCCCGGCGGCGGCGCAAAGAAACAAGGCGGTTTTGAGGAGGTCGTTTATAAACATTTCAAACCGCATCGTATCGATTTGCGCGCGGATATTGACATCGGAGATGATGGCCTGACGTCCGCCATGCGCGATGTCCGCCTGATCGTAGACGCCGTTCATAAAAGACTGAAAGGCTGATCCGGAGAGGGCCAGCAGAAGGGTCAACGCCAGCAGGCCGCCACTGGTGATGATCAAGGGTTTTACAAGGCGGGTCAAGGATGCTTTGTGATCGGCTATTCGCTGAACGAGGGCGTGGGCGCCAAAACCGGCCAGCAGAGCAAAGGCAAACTGAAGCAGAATCAGCATCATCACGGGTGCGCGGAATTTACCAAAAAAGGGTACGATATGGAGCATGACATACGATACGGGCGGGGCGTATTTTCCAAAGGCGATGAGCAAGGCCAGCAGGGCGGCGATGCCCAGAAACACGGTAATTCGGTTTCGCTGAAGGACCAGGGCGAGAACAGCCAGCAACACCACCACGACACCCAGATAGTTGGGGAAGTCGGTAAAGGGCATGGCGCCCCAGTAGGTCTCGCCGCCAAATCCTGCAAAAGAGGGGATGATGAAAGTAAGGATTTCGATGGGTGGAAAGGACCAGCTTGTGGCAAAAGCCACGTTGACGCTGCTTCCCTCTACGGAAAGGCTGCGGGCGGAAAACTGGGTATACTCCTGCATGGGAAGCACGAGTACGGCGGCCATGGCTACCCCTACAGCGATTGCAGCGACGAATAGACCCAAAGAGGTGAGAACGGGCGCGAGGGGTCTTTTTTCGTACAGGTCCATACTGACCGTGTAGACGGCGTAGCATCCTATCAGGAGGGCCGTATAGAAGGCGATTTGTGGGTGATAGGCGCTGAGTTGCGATCCGAACGCGCCGGCCAGCAGGGCCGCATAGCCCCAGTGGCGTCGTTCGAAAAGACGGTAGGCGGCGAGAAAGATCAGGGGAATATGGCTAAAACAAATAAAACGGTTGGCGTGTTGCGTAGCCATAAGATGGGTGGTAAAGGCAAAGGAGATGGCTGCGATAAAGGAGGCTCCGCGGCTTAGCGAGACGGCGCGTCCCAGAAAATACATGGAGATCGCGCCGAGAAGCAGATGAAAGAAAAACCGCCCGTGCAGAGCAACATACAGGCTGTCGGGCAGAATCGTCATGAAAAGGGTTTCAAACGAGTATTGGAGTGATTGATATGATCCACTGGCCTGAAACGGCATACCGGAGAAAATGTGCGGATACCAGAGCGGTGTGCCGTCTCCGGAGGCTTCGAACTCGGCGACAAACCGGTCTATCGGCGCGCCCTGGCTGACTGTATCGGGGGGCACGTCTATCTTGCCTTCGACGATATATCCGCGATAGACAAAAAGAATCAGTATCAGAATGCCTACACAGAAAAGAACGTCCTGAATCGCCGGATGCAGATGTAGCGACGATCCCTGTTTGGCGGTCGTACGCGCCGGGGGGCCTTTTCTATGCGAGGACGAACGAGATACGTTCATACCCTTCCTTTCGGGTAGTAGGCTGGAACACTACGGCAAATACGATCTATACATTCTGCCGGGTGAGGTTTACAAACGGTGATGGCACAAATGTCCGTGTGTATTTCGGATGTCCTCAAAAAGCGCATGGTTGTAATATGCAGACCGGATTATTCCCGATCAACGGCTTTTTGATGGGTAAGTGGGGTGGTAAAACCGTCTACGAGACCCCGGTGTAGCGCACGCAGATGCGCCCATCGGTGTTTTTTTAAGAGGCGTAGCGCGGGCAGGAGATAGCGATAGGAGAGGAGATAAGGCAGAAAAGCGCACAGAAAAACCAGCAGGGGAGTATGTTTGCGGGCAAAGAGTATACGGCTGCGGGTATTGTGATAGTAATAAAACGGGCTCCATAGCCCGCTGGTCAGAGAGCCTTTATGCCGTATTATGGCTTCCGGAATATACAACAGATCATAACCGTACCGAGTTGCCCGGTAACCCCAATCAAAATCCTCAAAATAGTTGACATAGTCTTCATCAAGTAGCCCGACATGTTCTATGACCGCTCGCTTGATCAACAATGCACAGCCTGTAACATAAGCGACAGGCTTACGCATATCGTATTGTCCTGAATCTTCTTCTCCATGTCCTATCAGAAAGGGTTGAGCAAGCCACGAAATAGCGTGGACGCCGGCAGAATCTATGGTTTTTCCTTCGGATTTGTATACTTTCGGGCCGACCATACCGGCTTTCCTATCGGCTTCCGCCGCCTCGACAAGCAAGGTGAGAAAGTCCGGCGTAACTTGGGTATCGTTATTCAGGAGCAGGAGATACTGCGGGTTGTCTGTAAGCGCTTTTCGAATGCCGGCATTGCATCCTTTGGTAAAACCGAGATTCTGCTCATGGCGAATTATGCAAACCTCCAGGTGACTCTTGCTCCATGTTTCGACTATTTCGGAGGTACCATCGGTGGAGCCGTTGTCTACAACAATGATAGAGAAACAAGGGTAGGTAAGGGTAGTCAACGAATCCAGACACTCAAGCGTATCGTTTATACCGTTCCAAACGGGTATGACGATGGAGACGAGAGGGAGGGGGGTAGGCAGCATATAATAACGATTTTGGATTTTAGATTTTGGATTGCGAACATGAAAGATTGCTGACCGTCAGGGGCTTGATAATTTATATGTTTCCCTTATGAGATTGACCGATGCTCGGTGTGTATTTTTGCGAAAATGTGTTCTATTCTATCTACGGCCTGTGCCCATGTCCATTGCGATTCTACATAAGAGCGACCAGTGCGCCCCATCCTGACGCGCAGGGTTTCATCGTCGAGTAGACGTATCAGTGCGGCTGCGCAGGCGCCTGGATCACGATCCACCAGAAATCCGGTTTGGCCATCCACGACCGACTCGCGGATACCGCCTTCCCGAATTCCAACGACGGGTGTTTCGCACGCCATGGCTTCGAGGGGTGTAAAGCCGAAAGGTTCAAGATAGGGGACCACGGCGACGGCAGTGGCGCGGTTATACCAGGTTACGAGTTCGGTGTCGGGCACGGACTGAATCGTCAACGCAATGTTTCGGTCTGCCGCCATTTTGCCGAGCCGTGCTTTTTCACCCGGTTTTTCACGATCTGCCACGATCATAACTTTTGGGCGACGGTCTGCCGGGATTTGACCGACACTTTCGATTAGAAAGCGGTGACCTTTGGAGGGATGGGCGGCTCCGATGGACAGAACCAGTTGCTCGCGGGGCAACCCCATCGGGCGAAACAGTTCGGTATCCACGCCCAGATATACCACGGTAGAGGACAGGCCGTAGGTCCGCAGAATCGAGTCGCGCGAAAAAAAGGAATTGGCCAGTACCGAGTACGCATACCGGATATTTTTCTTGTCGTTTGTTTTGCGATGAATGAGAGCAAGCAGAAAGGGTCCGATAAGCGGATGATGACGGAGCCTGGTCCGTATCCCGCGCGGTTCGGTATCGGCGGTATCAAGAAGGGGTGCTTCGCATAGAAGACGATTGGGTTCCTGAAGATATAACACCGCAGGGGTCCGGAGGTATTTCAATACGTCGGGGATGTTGGGATAGCGCGCCTGATGTGCGAAGACAAGATCATAACCTCTGCTGTCTATGGCTTGCGCGATATGGCGATGACACTGGTTTGCCATACACCAGGCAAGGGGCGTCCATGTCGCGGGCCGATCGGGCGTGGTACGTCGTGAGCCTATGACTGGGAAAACACGTACGGAAGCAACAAGGGGTTCGAGGGGCAAAAAGATTTCATTGGCGGTTTCGGGGATAAAGACATCGAGGTGGTGGCCCCGAAGGGACAATTCTCGGCAAAAGGCATGAAGCGCTCTTTTGGCGCCCCCGGATGGGAGGTCGTGGAAAATGGCGATTTTCATATCAAGTGGAGACCGGCAGCTTCATGCTACCCCAGTTGGTGATACGATGCACCCAAGTGGTTATAGTGCTTTTAATCCAATCGGGGGCGGAATAGGAAACCAGATAGATCAATCCAAAAAATATGAGCCAATTCATACATTCTTCCAACACATAGGCCGATTCACGACCAAAAGGGAAAAGAGAAAAAAATTGCGACCAGAACAGATGCCATGTGGATATTACGATTGCAAAAACCAACATCTTTGAGATTCGTGAGACATAACCGGAAAAATATTTCATGAAGTATATTATGTGAGGAATGGTAAATAACAAAAATACGAGCCGATAATCACAGTTGCTTCCCAGCAAGAAAGTTCCAATATAAATTCCGCTTCCCATTCTAAATGAATCGATATTTTTAGGGTCTGATTCAATGGGGATGATGGGTTTGCTCTTATGGTCGAAAAATCCTCTTAAGGATACCAGTCCTCCCAATAAAAAGATACCATAGGATATCAGTTTGGACAAACTTCCCATCGTAGGATTTCTTCAGTAAATTCCCATCCACAAAACATCCAAGCCATAGGCAGTTTTAGTGGGTCTTGGCGTAGCTTGGCTGATAAGGACAAGCTCATTATAAGAATATATAACATAGACGATAAGTAAGATTAGAATCATAAGGTTTAATTTTATAAAGACCTATTTTTTCTCTCGAAGTAAAGAGAGAACTCCAAATACAGGAAAAAGTTTAAGAAGAAATGCATTGAAAATCAATACAAGCGCGAATCTAAGAAAAAAACATGGTTTTTGTTCATCATAAAAATTGCCAATGAAAGAAGAAAAAACATAAAGAGGTCTACATTTGCCCTTTCAATACCAAATAAAATAGCAGGTGAGAATATAATAACAGTTAAAACCAGAGAGGTAAATTTTTCTATATGAGCAGAAACAAATAAGAATAGGCCGGTTATAAAAAGAATTGAAATAACAATTCCGAAATAGAGCGTATGATCTCGATTTATTCCCAAGAGATATAGCATCTGCCATATCCTTGGATAATTTAATTTTCTTTGCCATGGGTCCATAGGGTTGTCAATCAATGGATCATATCCCATGGCTTTGCTTTCAGCACCCGCCGTAATCACCAAAGAATCTGCGAAATGAGGTGATAGCGTCGGTATATTCCATAATCGCCATGTGTTTTCATATCCTAATAGAAAAAAGGACATAGTTACCAGGATGAGACCAATTCCTATTGTTAAAACAAAAAATTATAGATTTGTTTTTTTCATGTATAGTTTTGCTGTATCATTGCATCGTTTTAATGGATGCGGTATCAGGAACGAGCGGACTTGTGATTTTGTATATGATGCGAAATCAACCCGGAGAACAGCCGGATATC
>Ga0194132_10006635_pt1 | contig 17824 bp, 17 predicted proteins | sample TA2KigOf80mmetaG_FD_148612 | JGI IMG/M metagenome (GOLD analysis project Ga0194132, IMG submission 148612) | Freshwater microbial communities from Lake Tanganyika, Tanzania - TA2015054 Kigoma Offshore 80m | ecosystem: Environmental > Aquatic > Freshwater > Lake | place: Tanzania: Lake...
CCTCCCAAGCCTTTGCCCCTGCCATCGGAGGTTTGGATCAACAAGCCGGTCGACACCAGCCCAACAGACAGAGAGGAACGTCAGTAAATTCCCATGCCGGGTGTCTCAAAGTTGTTGACACGCGCCGCAGGTCCCGGACGTCGCACCCGATGATCGCGACCGGCTCTGAGGGCCGTCTCACTCGCGCCGGACTCCAACACGCCGCGCCGGAGCCTCTTTCGATTGGGCTGGATCAACCTGAAGCGGCGAAGTTCACCCGCATGTGTACCGATGACCACTGCGGCGTGGCCTGGAGCGATCCGGGCCCAGCCGATTCGTGCCCCCTGCGCGTCAAGGAGGTCCACGCCGCACTCGGTCGGGGAGTTTTTAGGGGGCGCGGCGAGTGCGTTGCGCAACCCCGTTGCCACGTCACCGCCCATGACGATAGGGTTTTTCAACCCTCAGGTCCCCGCCAGCCACCAATGGCATCATCGTCGCGGAAACCTTCGGGACAAAGCCCACTGTTTCAACTTCCTGCCTGAGGGTCAGAACTCGAACTTAAGCGCCAGTTGCAGACTCCGGTTATCGCCCACCGTCGAGGTGATCCGCCCGGCCGTCGGCGACCCGATCGCCGAGTTCGGGAATCCGAAATACGGCGAGTTGAACAGATTGTACGCCTCGAACCGGAACTGTACGTTGAGACGGCTGTCGGCGCCAAAACGATTGTTCTTCACAAACGACGTGTCGAAGTTGTTGTTGCCCGGCGAATAGAGAATGCCGCGCCCCGAGTTGCCATAGGTAAACGCCGGCGGCGCCGCGAAGCAACCCGGGTCGTACCAGCGATCCGGCGTTGGATTGCTCAGCTTGCCGCTGCACCCCAGCCGGTTCGGCCAGCTCGGCGCACCGTTGTTCACACCCGCCGCCAAACCCAGCGTGAACGGCCGTCCGGTGGTCAACGTCGTGATGCCGCTCACCTGCCAGCCTCCCGCCACCCAGTTCATAGCCCGGTTGGCGCCTCCAAAGCGCTTCCCTTTGCCGAAAGGCAGATCATACACGTAGCTGAACACCGCCCGATGCCGCACGTCGAACCCCGACGGCCCGCGGTTGCAATCCAGGCAGGTGGCCGTCTGCGGACCCCCCGACGCTCCACCACCGCTTCCCACCGAACCCGTGAAGTCAAGCGACTTGCCCCAAGTGTAAGCCGCCAGGAACTGCAAGCCGCTCGCGTACCGCTTGGTCGCCTTCAACTGCATGCTGTGGAACGACGACCGTCCGCGCCACTCCACCTGGAAGATGTTCACAATGTTGTTCAGCGGCTGGATCAGACGCCGCGGCGCCAGCCCCCCCGGCCCCGGCTGCACTTCGTTCGGATTGTAGGCCTGCGCCAGATTCATGCCCGTCGACCCCGCGTAGTCCACTTCCACCATCAGCGACTCGGTCAACTGGCGCTGCAGGTTTGCCGTCCAGGTCTGCATGTACGGCGTCCGGTTCTCAAACGCGTGCCCGTTCAGCCGCGGCGCCGGCGCCAGAGAGTTCAACTCCGCCGTCGTCCTCGGCTTCACCGCGCGCGGCAGCGGGAACGGATTGTCGATCGTCGCCACACCGGTCATCGTCAACGGGAAATCCGCGAATGCCAGGGACTGCGTGAAGAACACCGGCACGTTCAGCCCGATCTGCCCGTTCGCCGTCACCGGATCGGGGAAGTACACCAGGCTGTAGCCCGTCCGGAACATGGTCTTGCCGTTGCCGGTGATGTCATAGGCAAGGCCCAGGCGAGGACCAAAGTTCGCCCAGTTCGTCCGCTTGTTCGCCGAGGCGCTCACACCGTCCTCATTGGCATAGATCATGCGCCGGTTGCCCAGGTCGAAGTTGGGCAGTCGCCCGTACTTCTCCGTCTCCGGGCGGAACACCTCATGCCGCACACCGATGTTCAGCGTCAGGCGCCGGTTCACCTTGATGTCATCCTGCAGGTAAAGCGAGTTCTCCCAGATCCGCAGATAGAAGGGCTCAAACACGCCGCTACGATTGCCGCTCACCATGTAGCCTGTCAGCAGCGATGCCGGCCCGTAGCCCGTTCCCGCCGGGCGCGCCGGATCCGCCGTGTACGCCCGGTTGAAGTTCATGTTCCCGCGCACCGCTTCGTTCACGAAAGGTTGCGCGTCGCGCCGCACCGCGTGCCAGCCGAACTTCAGGGTCTGCCGCCCCACCGTCCAGTTGAAGTTGCTGCTCAACTGATAGTGCGTCTGCAGCGGATTCACCGGCAAAAACGCCGGACCGCCGGAAAGCCCCGTGATGTCGGCGATGTTGATCGTCGGAATGCCCGACGACTGCCGGTTCAAATTGATGTTCCGGATGCCGAGCGAAGTCGCTGCATTGATCCCGATGTCCTGCTGCGTCGTCACCGGATTCGTGCGCGCAAAGCCCGCGCGGAACTCATGCAACAGGTTCGGTTTGAAAATGTGAGTCCAGTTGAACGCCGCGCCGTTCGTCGTCAGGCGCGTGTCCTGCAGCCCGGCCACGAACGGCCCCAGCGTGAAGCGCTGCGCCGCGTCCGCCGGCGTCGGCAGGCAGCAGTTTGCCTGGCCCTGTGGCGCGGCCAACTGATATTCGTTGTAGGTGTAGCGGAAGAAGACATTGTCCTTCGAGCCGATCACCTGGTCCAGCCGCCCCGTGTACACGTTGTCCCGCACGTTGCGGTTGGGCACCGAAAGGAAATTGTCGAACAGCCCGTTCACGCGGCCCGGTGCCGTGGGAAGAGGATAGATGCTCAGTACGTTGCGGCCCACCGGATTGATCACCGTCGCCGGGATCATGTTGTTCGGGAACGGGTCGCGCGCCGGCGTATTCGACCCCGGCACGGCGCGCGTCGTGAGCGGATTGTAGATGGGAAGATTCGGCCCGCCCGGCGCCACCAACTGGCTGAAATCCCCGTTGCGCATCTGTGGCGTGGGCACCGTGTTCACCGTCGCGATGCCTCGCCCGGAGCGCAGCCCCGCGTAGTCAAAGAAGAAAAACGTTTTGTTCCGCCCGTTGTAGAGCTTCGGGATCCACATCGGTCCGCCAATCGCCACGCCGAACTGATTCTGCCGGAACACCGGCTTGCGCTGGCTCGGCGGCGCGAACACATTGCGGGCGTCCAGCACGTGATTGCGATGGAACTCGAACACGTTGCCGTGGTAATCGTTCGATCCCGATTGCGTCGACACCGAGACCACGCCCGCCCCGCGTCCGAACTCCGCCGAAAACACGCCCGTCAGCGTCTTGACGGCACCAGGAAGGGAGCGTTGAAAGCCCCGGATTCATCCGTCATCGAACGCGTGACGGTGTTCTTGTTCACCTCTGTGATCGTCACCGTCGCACCCGCGACGCTGGCTCCCGTGGTGTCCGTCACGTTCCCCAGAATCGTTCCGGTGGTCACCTGCCCAAACGCCACCGCGGCAAGAAAAAGAACCCCTAACAAAAATCGCATCAAAGCGGCTAATCTCCTCTTCTTTAATCTTAACTTAACCTTCGGGGCTGGCTCCCCCGGGAGCCGCTTCGTGGCGCTACACTTCCGAACGGCGGAACCGTCCACGCCGCACTCCGCAACTCCGGCACCGGACCCCTTACGGGCCAGTGGGGCATTCACTCGGAACCGATGGACAAGGATCTGCTCGGGCTCTCTCACCCAGCAAGCCCATAGTCGCCTTCGGCAGCGGACAAGCGAACGATCTGGCGTCGGCGCCAGTTCGTGACAAGGTTCGAACTCCATTCGACTTGGCGGAGAATGTCTGAATGAAGATCGATCGTCGTCGAACCCTGATTCAATTCGCGGCGGCCCTGCCGCTTTTCCACCCGGCGCGAGGATGCCAGCCGGCGGAGTCGCCTTCCCTTCAGCCCCCGCGGCACGCCGGTCCGCCGCTGCCGGAGCACGCCGCCACCAACCGGGCCTTCCAGGGGATTCCCAGCCTGGCCATCGCGCCGAAAGGGCGTCTTTGGGCGGTCTGGTACGCCGGGGTGACGCCGGGCGAAGACCTCAACAACTATGTCGTCGTCTCCACCAGTGGTGACGATGGCGCAACGTGGAACGACGTATGGATCATTGATCCGGACGGTCCCGGCGCCGCGCGCGCGTTCGACCCTGAAGTCTGGGTGGCGCCCAACAAGAGGCTATTCGTCTTCTGGGCGCAGATGGATAGATCTCGGCGCGACACGCAACTCGGTGTGTGGTGTGTCGAGAGCCGCAAGCCTGACGCGGCCAGCCCCACGTGGTCGAAGCCGCGGCGCATCGCCGGCGGAGTGATGATGTGTAAGCCACTCGTGTTGTCGTCGGGCGAATGGGTGCTGCCGATCTCGAAGTGGCGGGAGCACGACCACAGCGCGCAGATGGTCGTCTCGGCCGACAAGGGACGGACCTGGAATCCGCGCGGGGCCTGCAACGTGCCGCTCGATTTGCGCCAGTACGACGAGCACTCCTTTGTCGAGCGCAAGGATGGATCGATCTGGCTGCTGGTGCGGACGAAGAGCGGAATCGGCGAGAGCGTGAGTACCGACCGCGGGCGGACCTGGCCGGATTTGAAACCATCCGCCATCGCACACCCGGCGTCGCGCTTTTTCGTTCGGCGGCTACTGTCGGGGAATCTGCTGCTGGTGAAGCATGGGCCGATCGACAAGCCAACCTCGCGGTCGCACCTGACGGCCTATGTGTCGCGTGATGACGGCCGCACGTGGACCGGCGGCCTGATGCTCGACGAACGTCTCGGCGTGTCCTACCCGGACGGGCAACAAGGCAGGGATGGCCGGATCCATATCATCTATGACTACAAGCGCACCGAGGACCGCCAGATTCTGTTGGCGGTGTTTCGGGAAGAAGATGCCATCGCCGGCCAGGCGGTCAGCCGCGACGTGCGGTTGCGGCGGTTGGTGAGCCGCGCGTCAGGGGGACAGGAGAAGCTTCGGACGTGAACATGAAGAAATCGCCCTCACCAACCGAGGTTGACCCTTCCCCGGAAACACCGCGCTTTCCAAGACTCGACGGCTCGATCCGTCTATATGGTGTCGTCGGCGACCCCATTGGCCAGGTGAAATCTCCAAGTGGCATCACGGCGAAGTTCGTGGAGCGGGGCGCCAACGCGATCCTGGTCCCAATGCATGTGCAGCCGGCCGATTTCGACAAGTTCATGGACGCCGCCCGCGGGCTCCTGAACCTCGAGGGGCTCGTCGTGACCGCGCCGCACAAGATGTCCGTCACGCGGCACCTGGAATCGGTGACCAGCCGTGCTCGGTTCTTGGCGGCTGCCAATGTCATTCGCCGCGTGGTCCCCGGGGGCGGCTGGCATGGTGACGCCAGCGATGGCTTGGGAATGCTCAACGCTTTGCAGGCGGCAGGATTCGATCCACGAGGAAAACGAGTCCTGCTCGCCGGCGCGGGTGGTGCTGGCTCGGCCATTGCCTTGGCGATGATTGAGTCGGGAACTGCGGAGTTGGCTCTGCACGACATCCGTGTGGACCGGCGGGACACACTGATCGCGCGTCTCAGCGAACGGTGCGCCGGAAGCGTGTGCGTGGGCTCGCCCGATCCGGCTGGTTTCGACTTGACGATCAACGCTACGCCCTTAGGCATGAAGGCGGATGATCCGTTGCCGATCCATGCGGACCGGTTGGCGCCGGGTGCTTTCGCGGCTGATGTGGTCACCGTTCCCGCACGAACAAGGTTTCTGGAGCTGGCTGGCGCCCGAGGCTGCCACACGGTGCCTGGCCTCGCGATGTTTGAAGCCCAAGCTGATTTCGTCGCCGACTTCCTGCTCGACGCGCCTTCCTGTACGGCTAGAGGCCAGGAATCTGCCGATTCCGGAAGGCATCCACGAAAAGCAGATGGTCGCTGCGCACGCAGGCCGCGTACTGCTCACCGAAATCGGTGATGTACTGCACGAACTCCGTTTCGCGTCCATCGATCACGCCGTTGATAGCCTCTTCGATGGAGTAGTTGATGAGCGTCTGATCACTGTCATCGTCTGAGCAGCAGTGGATCTTGGCGATGCACTGGCCGAGTAGTGCCACCGTCGCGAGAATGTCATCCAGGTCGTTGATATCGGCCCACTCCAGGTCGGCCACATAGGGCGACACCTCGGTGACATACATCCCCGCTCCGTCAAGGGTGGCATAGCCGAGAAACGGATCGGAGGCGGCTTGCAAGGCGCGCTGCGAAATCGCAGTCCGGTGGCCTTCGTGTACGAAATAGGCGGCGGCGGCAGCGTCGCTGACGTGCTTGGCCGGGGCAGCCGGGCGAGCCACCTTCATGGAAATCAGGATGTCGTTTTCCAGCGCCTGCGTTTCGCCTTCAAGCAGCACGCTGTAGATGGTGAGGCCCGCGCTGCCAACGCCCAGGCCCATCCGGCGGGCGATGTCCTTGATCTCATAGTTGGCGATGGTCCGGCGCTTCCGCGCCGGGATTGTGCCGAGGTACTCGGCGAAGGCGGCTTCCACTTTCTTGCGGGTCACTTCGTCCACGGCCAGGATGCTCTTGGTGGTCTTGAAGCGGCGGTCGCCATTCACGATCTCCGTTTCCGCGTCAAGCAGGGCGACGCGGGTGAGCATCCGGGCGCTCCACAGCACTTGCAATAGCGGCCCCTCGGCGTTGCCCAGCGTGAGGGAAAAACTCTTGTCCGCACCCGCGGCAAAACGCGCCACCTGCCGGGCGTAGCCACGGGCGCCCTCCGCCACCACCTCCCGGATCTCCGCATCGCTCAGGGCCTTTTGGTAGCCGATGAGCGCGAGGCTGGCGCAGAACCGTTTCAGATCCCAGGTGAAGGGCGCGACGTAGGACTCGTCGTAGTCGTTGACATCGAACACCAGCGCGCCCCTGCCATTCATGTAGGTGCCGAAGTTTTCGGCGTGCAGGTCGCCCTGAATCCAGACGCGGCTGGTCCGTTCGTTCAGGAAGGGGTCTTCATCGCGCGCCATGTCGGCGTAAAAAAGCGGCGCGCTGCCCCGGTAGAAAGCAAATGGCGTTTCCGCCATCTTGCGGAACTTGCCTCGCCAGGCGCCGGGCTCTTTGGCGATGAGGTCGCCATAGTTGTCCGAGAACGACTGGAGGATAAACCGTTTTCGGTCTTCAGGCGGAGTTTCCCGCACAAGGGTGGAAATGGATGACACAATCGGCCCCGGTCCGTTAGTGTACCGCTATGGCCGGGCGCTCACTTCCCGTAATTGACAAAGAACGGGCTTGACCAGGCCAGCAGCGTGTCCTCCTGCACCACTCGCACGTAGTAGTAGTGCCGGCCGCTCACATCGCCCCGGTCCAGAAACTCCACCGTGGCCTCCTGCGTCCCGGGTTCCGCCGTGTGCACCACCTGACTGTCGCGGATGAACTCCACCCGCGCGATCTTCTTCGTCCCCCGCGCCTTCACCCGGATGGGCAGCGCCTTCGTGAGCGGGAATTCATCGCCCATGAAGTGGCTGCCCATACGCACGTCCAGAATGATGTTGTCCATCGCGCCGTACGTATGCCGCTTCCGGATCGCATCCAGCACCCCCTGCCGCGTCGGGTTGTCCGTATACACCAGCGCATAGGAAAGATGCGTCGACCCGTGATCGGAACTCGCGATAATCCCCAGCTTGTATCCCTTCGCCCACGCATTCGACACCATGCCCTCCGGCTGATACCCCGCCTGCTTCATGTGCGCCGCATCGCGCGGTTCCTCCGCCACGTGCGGCGCGCCCAGCTTCTCGTAGTTCGTCCGGGCGCCCTGATAGATCTCCACCACCGGCTCCAGGTTCGGGTCGTTGTCACGCCAGTCCGTTCCCATCCGCGTGCCCGATGTGTGCGAGATCGCCAGCGCGTTGCGGTTCCTGATGTCTTCATACAGCAGCTTCGTGTCGTTCGCCACCAGCTCCCCCGTGCCCACGCCCGGCTCATCGCCAAGCGGCGCGTTCGGCAGCCCGAACCCCTGCGCGCCGTTCTTCAGAAAGAAAGGAGTCACCCGCGAATCGCTCCGCCTCGCGAAAACCATGTTCCTGTGCCCGTTCGGAAACACCGCGCTCCGCTCGTACCCGAAAATGGATACGTACGCGCCCGGCACGTGATACATGTCGGTCATCTTCTGCGTGTACCACCACCAATACGGCCACGCCCCGCCCTGATGATCCGTCGACGCCCCGAAGTCCATCGCCCCGGCGTCGATCATGTAACGGTAGAAATCCTGCAAACTCCCGTCCTGCGTGCCGCCGCCGTCCCAGCTCAACTCCGTGTGCCGGTGGAAATCCCCCCGCACAATCCGGTGCGGCTTCCCGCCCACCGCCGCCGTGTAGGTTCGGATCGCCCGCACGTCGCCGGCCTCATCCTCATGGGCCCCCGTCGCTGCCGGCGCGTCGTAGACGGCCGTGCCAAACTCCGCGGCGGCCGGATGATCCGTGGCGGGCAGCATGCCGGCCATCACCTGCTGGCGCAAAGGACGGTGGTAGAACCCCTCTCCCCGGTTGTCCGTCGGCCACGCCAGCCACAACCCGCCTGCCGCCGCCACCGCGTGGATGCGCGTGCTTGACCGCCCCTTCGAATTCGGCAGCGTCACCGGCGTTCCCCACCGGTTGCCGTCAAGATGAGTCACGCGATACTCCCAGTAGCCGCGGTTCTGGTTTCCTGACGCCACCACATACCGGGTCTTCGCCGCCACCCACACATTGCCCCGCGCGTCCGTCACCACATGAGGCTGATAGGTGTTCCCGTTGCCGCCCCGGAACGCCTCGGAGAGCAACTGCGCCGGCATCCGCCACGTGCCATTGTCCAGAATCCGGATCCGCGGCTCCCGGGTCGCGCCCAGTTGAACCCCCTTGCGATTCGCACGGATGATGTACCCCTGATCTTTCCCCCAGCCCGGCTCACCGGACTCCCACGCCACCCACACCCGGTCCCCCGCATCCACCGCCACCGTCGCCCGGGCTTCAAACCGGCCCGACGCCGCCACTTCCATCTCCTCACCCTCCACGCGCCCGCCCGCCACCTTCGCCAGCAGCACGTCGTAGTTGCCCTTGGCATAGCTGTCATAAGCCACCCACAGCCCGCCCCTGCTGTCAAACGCCGCCGCCGGCTCCCAGTGATTCGCCTCCCGCTTCGTCACCCGGATCTCCGGTCCCCACGTCTCCCCGCTCAGCACCCGCGCGAAAATCGCCGACTGCCGCCCGCGAAATCCCTGCCACACCACCCCGATCCTGCCGCGCCCATCCCCCACCGCCCGCGGGTTGATATCCGGCATGGCGTCCGTCGTCAGCCTCTCCAAAGGACCCCACGTCTGCTCCCCCGCATCGAACCACCGCGCATACAGATCCCAGTTGCCGTCCTTCTGCTGCGACCAGATCACCCACGCCCGGCCCTTTCCATCCACGGCCATCTGCGGCAGCCAGCTATCGCCGCTTGTTCCAGGCACCCACTGCAGCGTCCCCCACTTTCCGTTCTTGTACTGCCGGATCGCCACATCGTCGCGATCTCCCACAAAACTCAGCCACGCCACCCACAGGGAACCATCCGGCCCCGCGGCAATCGCCGGCGAGTCATCCTGCCGGAACTCATGGCCCACCGCCGCCGCCATCATCTGGCCGCCGCCCGAAAGCTGCATCATCGCCGCCGCCGGCGCTGCCTCCACCCTCGGCGCCCGCCGCATCATCGTCAACATCGCGGCACAGCATCCCAGGACGCTGATCACCAGGGCGGAAACGGCAATCTTGCGATTCATGATCTACCGTTCTAGCACGCCGCCGCGCCCATGTGAACCATAGCCGCCGGAATCTCGTATGCTTTGATGAGGAAGAGCATGGCCTTTTGCACAAAATGCGGCACCGAGGTGCGCCCCCAACACCACTTCTGCGCCAAATGCGGCGCGCCCCAGACCGGCCCCGCCGGCTCGCGAGCCGACACCCTCGCCGCGCCCTTCAGCGCCCGCACCGCCTCCGTCCTCTGCTACATCCCCTTCGCCGGTTGGATCTTCGCCATCATCGTCCTCGCCTCCGAACGTTTCCGCACCGATCGTGACGTGCGCTTCCACGCCTTCCAGGGCCTCTATCTCTTCGTCGTCTGGCTCATCGTCGACATGGTGTTCGACAACATCCTCGGCTTCCTCCCCCACCCCGGAGCCGTCCTCCGGCCCCTCAAACTCGCCATGATCGGCGCCTGGGTCTACATGATGTACAAGACCAACCAGGGCGAAACCGTCCGCCTGCCAGTCCTCTGCGACCTGGCCGACCGCTCCGTCGCCGAGCAGCGATAGCCCGCAAAGGCCGGGGCGGCGAACCAGAGCTTTGTTCAACGGCCCTCTTCACCCCCCGTTGTATAATTATTCATGAAGGTGAATAAGTAATCATCATGAACCTCCGCGCCGGCATCGTCGGCTTCCGCGGCTACTCCGGTGCCGAACTCGTCCGCATCCTCGAACATCACCCCAACGCCGAGCCCGTCCTCCTCGAACACCGCTCCGATTCCGAGGACCGCCCCCTCCCCCGCGGCCACAAAGGCCCCGCCCGCGCCCCCGCCACCGCCGAAGCGGTGAAGTCCGAAGGCCTCGCCGTCGTCTTCCTCGCCACACCCCACGATGTCGCCATGCAGTTGGCCGGCCCCATCCTCGACGCCGGCGCCCGTGTCGTCGATCTCAGCGCCGCCTTCCGCCTCGGCAACGGAGCCAGCTACCTCCGCTGGTACAAGGAAGAGCACACCGCCCAGCACCTCTTCGCCCAGGCCGTCTACTCCATCCCCGAACTCCACCGCGACCAGGCCCGCAACGCCCGCCTCATCGCGAACCCAGGCTGCTATCCCACCGCTGCCAGCCTCGCCCTCGCGCCCCTCGCCCGGGCCGGTGTCATCCACCGTGCCGCGGGCGTCATCTGCGACGCCAAAAGCGGTGTCAGCGGCGCCGGCCGCAAACCCAGCCTCAAGACCAGCTTCTGCGAGGTCACCGAAAACTTCTCCGCGTACTCCATCCTCGATCACCGCCACGTCCCTGAAGTCCTCATGAACACCGGCCTTGAAGAGGCCCAGTTCAGCTTCACCGCGCAACTCCTCCCCACCCACCGCGGCATCCTTGAGACCATCTACTTCCGCGCCCCCGGCATCTCCTCGGCCGCCGCGCTCCTCGATATCTACGAACAGGCCTACGCCAACGAACCCTTCATCCGGCTCTACGACCCCGGCAAGGTCCCCGATCTCGCCGCCATCCAGCGCACCAACTTCTGCGACATCGGCCTCAAGTTTGACCCCGCCACCGGCCGCGCCGTCGTCGTTGCCGCCATCGACAATCTGGTCAAAGGCGCCGCCGGCCAGGCCGTCCAGAACATGAATCTCGCCCTCGGCCTCCCCGAAACGGCAGGGCTCTAACCATGGCCCGGCTGCTCATCAAACTCGGCGGCACACTGCTCGATACCCCGGAGTCCCGCGAGCGCCTCACCGCCGAAATCGCCGCCGCCTCCCGCCGGCACCAGGTCACCGTCGTGCACGGGGGCGGCAAGCAGATGACCCGCTTCCTCGCTGAGCGCAACGTCGAAAGCCGCTTCGTCGGCGGCCTCCGCGTCACCACGCCCGAAGTGCTCGATGCCGTCCTCAAGGTCTTCGCCGGCTCCGTCAACTCCGAACTCGTCGCCGCCTTCGTCCGCGCCGGAGCCCTGCCCGTCGGTCTCACCGGCGCCGACGCCTGCCTCGTCGAAGCCGAACAACTCTCCCCCGATCTCGGCGCCGTCGGCCGCCCCCTCCGCGCCAACGCCGGCGTCCTCCACCACCTCATCGCCGGCGGCTACCTCCCCGTCGTCGCCTGCGTCGGCAGCGACCGCCAGGGCAACTTCTACAACGTCAACGGCGACCAGATGGCCGTCGCCTGCGCCATCGGCTTCCAGGCGGACCGCCTCCTCTTCCTCACCGATGTCGATGGTGTCCGCGGCTCCTCCGGCGCCAACGAACCCTCCCTCACCGTCGCTCTCTGCCAACAACTCATCGATCAGGGCGTCGCCACCGGCGGCATGCAGGCCAAACTCACCGCCGCTTCCGATGCCCTCCGCGGCGGCGCCGGCATGGTCGTCATTGCCCCCGGAGCCCGGCCCGGAATCGTCGCCTCCCTGCTCGCCGATGAGCCCGTCGGCACCCGGATCCTCCCGTGATCCAGGTCCGCAAAGCCGGCCTGCGCGACATCGGGCCCATGGTCCAACTCATCAACCGCTATGCCGCCGACGGCATCATGCTCCCCCGCAACCAGTTCGAACTCGCCGAACATGTACGGGATTTCACTGTTGCCACCGACGGCCCGGAACTCCTTGGATGTGGGGCACTTCACATTTATACCCCCCATTCGGCTGAAGTGCGTTCCCTCGCCGTCGATCCGACCCGCAAACGGTCCGGAATCGGCCGCCGCATCGTCGAACAACTCGAAAAAGAGGCCCACCAGTTCGAATTGGGCGCCCTTTTCGCTTTTACTTATGTGGCCGGCTTCTTCGAGAAGCTCGGTTTTAAGGAAGTCGACCGGGGAGAACTCCCCCTCAAGGCCTGGAAAGACTGCCTGAGCTGTCCGAAATTTAACGCTTGTGACGAAATCGCGGTGCTGAAACGCCTCCGCGAATACCCCCACGATGCGTTCAATGCCCCCATTGTAGGCATGCCCCTCACAGGTATAATAGTATCACGACTGAAGTCCTAGTACTCTCTAAACCCCGCCTTTTCTTCAGATCTCGGAATACCCGCAACGTTTCCTACAGAAAGTCGGAGATTCAGCCGATCATACGCCCACTATTCAGCAGTATAATTCGAAGGTGCTTTCACGGCGCCGATCAGTGAGGCAATACGAATAATGAAGGCTCAGACCGTCGATATCAAAGAATCCACCGGCCGAATTCTTTGCTGTACGATCTTCCGGCAGGGGGGCAAGAAGCTCCTCGCCAAAGGTCACGTTCTGAGTGAGGAGGATGTCCGCCTCCTCGAAACCGAAGGGATGAACCAGGTCTGGGTCACCGAGCTCCAAGAGGGTGAAATCGGTGAAGACCTTGCCGTCTCCCGCGTCGCCTCCGACATGGGGTGCGGGTGCCTCGAAGTCCGGCTCGCCGCCGGCGGCCGGGCCAATCTGGTTGCCACCGAAGATTGCTGCGTACTCGTGGATGACGAACTTCTCAAGCAGATCAACTGCACCTCCAGCATCGTCATCGCCACACTCGCCAATTTCAGCTTTGCCCGCGCGGGCGACCGTATCGCCACGGTGAAAAGCGCACCGTTCGCGGTCGCCCAGTCGCAATTGGAAGCCGTCACATCCATCCTCCAGGAACGCGGTCCCATCATGCAGGCCCGCCCCGTCCGTCAGCCCGCGGTGGCCGTCCTCTACACCGATCCCCTCAATGGCGACCGCGCCCGTCTGCTGTTCGACAACATCATGCGGCAGCGCCTGGAAAAGTTCGGAACCGCCCCCAGCTACATCATGACCGCCCTCGAAGAAGAGGCCTCGGTGGCGAAACAGCTCCAGTACTTGCTTCGGGCGAAACCAACTGTTATCCTTGTAGCGTCTAGTACTGCGCCGGCTGGTCCCGAAGATGTCGTGGGCCGGACGCTCGCACGAATCGGGTGCCATTTGGAACGATTTCTGGCTCCGGTGGAACCGGGGAACCTGTTGCTGTTCGGCTATAAAGACGATGTTCCTATCGTAAGCGCGCCAGGCTGTTTCCGTTCCGCCAAGCCCAACGTGGTTGATCTTATTCTGCCGCCCATGTTGGCGCGCTACCGGGTTTCCGGGTGGGAGGTTGCCTGTTTAGGGCACGGCGGCCTCCTCGCCTGATCGATCTCCTCCACTAACCACTACCCGTTTCCTCCGAGCGGATAGTGGGTGCTCCTCAAAGCCGGGCGTCTGACCAACGCCCGGCTCTTTTTTTTCTTTTTTCGTGCGATTCTGGAAAAAACAAGGCACACTCTCTCATGAGCTTTCTGGACAGTTTGGAAAACAACCTCAAGGCCCTCGAATCGCGAGAGGAGGCCGCGGACGGCAATCGCGCCGAACGCGCCCGGCGCCAGACCGAAAAGGCTCAGGCTCTCGCCGCCGCCCCCTTTGCGGAACGCCTCCGCACCGGCCGGTTCACCCAGGACCTTCTGCTCCACGCCACCCAAATCGGTTTCCGGCAGCGCACCAAGGTCAACATCACCTGGATCGGCGCCACCCTCCGCCTCGACGCCCGCGAAAAACGCCTCGAACTGCGCCCCACCCCCGAAGGCGTGTTGGCCGTCCTGACCGCCCCGGACACCCCCGAACGCACCCAACTCCTCGATCTCGACAGCCCCGCCGAAACCCTCGCCCAAACCTGGCTCGGCTAACTAAGCCTGGCCCACCCACTCCACCATCGGCCCATACTCGGCCAGCCGGGCGTCCGACGTGATCAGGAGAAGCTTCTCCACCGTCGCCTGTGCAACCAGCATCCGGTCGAACGGATCCCGGTGAACCGCCGGCAACTCCCGAATCGCATTGGCGTGTGCCACGGTCACCGCCAGCAGCTCGAAGCTTGACTCCAACAAAACCCGATCAAACGCACCCGGCAACGCCAGCTTTCCCAGCCCCTGCTTAATCCGCACCTCCCAGATAGACGCCGCGCTCACAAACACGGTGTTTTCCGGAGCCTCGATCAGCCTCCGCGCCCTGCCGCTCAAGAGCGGGGAGTCCTCCAGCCACCACAGCAGCAGATGAGTATCCAGCAGCAGCCTCAAGCGCCAAAAGCCTCGGCGATATCGGCCGGCAGTACATCGAAATCCTCGGCGATCACGATCTGCCCCGCCAACGCGCCCGGACGCCGCCGCTCAGCCAATCCCCGGTAAGGCACCAGCCGCGCCACCGGCCGGCCGGCCTTCCCGATCAACACTTCCTCGCCCCGCTGCACGGATTCGATGAGCGACGACAATTCGGCCTTCGCCTCGGAGATGTTCTTCAGAATCACACCCTGATTGTATCAGACCAGACCTGGTCTGGTCCAGGTAATCTACTCCCGCTCACCGCCCCCCAAACGTCTTCGCGCACCGGAACCCCACCGTCGGACTCCTCTCCTCCGGCCGAGCCCAACTTCGATAGGAAACAGTGAGAAACAACGGCGGCTCATCAAACCAAGATCCTCCACGTAGGACCCGGTAGATCCCCGCCCCCGGCCCCCCTGGATTCACACCCGGCGAGTCCTGGTAGTACTGAACCCCATACCAGTCCGAACACCACTCCCAGACATTCCCCGTCATGTCGCACAACCCAAACCCATTTCGCGCCTTCCCGCACACCGCCCCAGGACCCCCAGTCTGCCCATACACCGCCTTCGCCGGCGTGATCTCCTCGCCCCACGGGAACATCTTCCCCCCAACAGGACCCCGAGCCGCCCGCTCCCACTCCGCCTCCGTCGGCAGCCGCTTCCCCTCCCACGCGCAAAACGCCGCCGCATCCTCCCAGCTCACATTCACCACCGGCAGCCGCTCCTTCCCCGCCGGAGCCGCCCTTCCCCCAATTCTTCCCCAATGATACGGAACCCGATGCCCACGCCCCGCCACAAACCGGGCGTACCGCTCGTTCGTCACCTCCGCCTCATCCAGGTAAAACGGACCCACCGTGATCGCCCGCACCGGCTTGTCATCCTGATGCGAAGCCGGGTAGTACTTCACATCGTAGTCCTTCCACTCAAACTGCCGGCCGCGCTCAAACGAACCGCCCGGAATGAACACCATCCCAGGCTCCGCCCCCCAAGCCACCCAGGCCAGCAGCGCGCTAGCCGTAAATGCCCGTGATATCGTCCGTCGGAATAAAGCCATTCGCACCCAGCTTGTCCACGTAGGCGTAGGTCCGTCCGCTCGGCAGACTGTGGACCTCTTTCGCCCAATCGATCCCCAGCGCCGAAAAGATCGTCGCCACCACGTTCTCAATCCGCGGCTGCGACTTGTGGTTCCACCCCGTCTCCACGCACCGCCGCCCCTCCGAATCGCTCGCCCCCAGCACCGTGCCGCCCTTCACACCCGCGCCCGCGAACATCGCCGGAAACACATGCTTGTGATGATCCCGCCCCAGGATATGGTTCAGTGGACCCGGCGTCCGCCCGAACTCGCTCATGAACACCACCAGCGTCTCGTCCAGCAAACTCTTCCCCGCGGTCGCCTTCGAAGGCGTCGCCGCCAGGTCTTCAATCAAACTCGCCAGCGCCGGGTCGAACGCCGAAATCAAAGCATAGTGATTGTCGTCCGCCGTCCGGTCCCAGATCCGCCGGTGATGATCCCACCCATGCTGGCAGATGTGGACATACCGCGTCCCCCCATCCTCCCGCAGCACGTTCCGGGCCAGCAGGCACGACAACCCCGCCGCCGTGTTCCCATACCGCTTCCGGTCCTCATCGCCGATCTTGAACGCCGCCGGCCACCGCGGATCCGTCAGCAACCGCTTCGCCGTCCGGCTGAAACTCTCAAACGCGTCGATCTGCCGCCCAAACCCCGACAACCGGCTCCGCCCAATCTCCCGCAACCCCTCCAACACCCGCCACCGCTCCTCGATCAGCTCCACCGCCTTCTGATCCAGCGACATCCCCTTCACCGCTTCCGCCGGGTTCAGATCGAAAACCGAAAACTCCGGCGGCAGAAACCCCGTCGACAGCGCCCCCACCTGATTCGACTCCAGGTTGAACGACACATACGTCGGAAACGTATCCTTCTCCCGCCGCTGCCCCTCCAACTCCGACGCCACAACCGACCCCAACGAAGGAATCTCCTTCGCAAACGCCACATTCAACGGCCGCCCCGCCTGCACATAATACTGCCCCCGCAGGTGCACCTCTTCGTGGCTCACAAAGGACCGCATGATCGCCACCCGGTCCATCACCGGCGTCAATCGCGGAAAGAAATTCACCGGGAAGTGAATCCCCGTCGGCAGCTTCCTTACTTCAAAATCCTTCGGCGTCGCCGGGTTGTCCTTGAAGTCAAACGACTCAACATGGCTGATCGCACCCGAAATCTCGTAAAACACCACATTCCGGGCCGTGCCCCGCGGCCGCGTCTTCGTCTCCGCCGCCCGCACCCGTCCCGGCCACGCTCCGCCAATCGCCGCGCCCAGCAAACCGTAGCCGCCATAGCGCAGCAGCTCCCGCCTCGTCCGAAACGCATCCTGAACCCGGATCATCTCCTGCATCGCCCGGCTCCTTCTTCCGCTCTAGAAGTTATAGAGAAACTCCACCAGATTCAACAGCGCCCATTGAACGTTCTGCGCGCCCTCAACCCGGTTCCTGCCCATCTCCGTCACCGCCAGCGCCCGCTCTTCCGGCAGTGGATCCCGGTTCAGCGTCGACATGAACAGCTCGTCCACCACCCGGCCATTGTCCGTGTAGCTGTCCAGCAACCGCTGCACCCTGCTGTCCTTTTCCGCCAGCACCCGCTCATTCACCACCGGCGACCGCATCAACATAATCGGCTGCAGCGGCGATGGCTGCGACGGCCGCGCCGGTGTCCCCCGGTTCGCCTGCCCGAACGCCTGCATGAACGTCTTCAGATCCGAGCTCCCTCGCGGCGTCGCCAACTGCATCGCCATCGACGCCACCGGAGCGTTCCCCGTGTCACCCTCCACCACCACCTTCCGCCGCCGCGGCGCCCCAAACTGCCCCGGCCGCCCTGTCGCCGTCGCAATCGCGTCGTGCAACTCCTCCGCCCCCAGCATCCGCACGAACTTCCGCGCGTGATACTTCGTGTAGCTCTCTTTCCACTCGCCCGGAAACCGCGCCGAAAGCTGGTACGCCGGCGCGTGTCAACAACTTTGAGACACCCGGCATGGGAATTTACTGACGTTCCTCTCTGTCTGTTGGGCTGGTGTCGACCGGCTTGTTGATCCAAACCTCCGATGGCAGGGGCAAAGGCTTGGGA